>Ga0066256_1000109_pt1 | contig 368532 bp, 328 predicted proteins | sample ThiBio_1000_biof_FD_87107 | JGI IMG/M metagenome (GOLD analysis project Ga0066256, IMG submission 87107) | Wastewater bioreactor microbial communities from Cape Town, South Africa - Thiocy_expt_1000_biof (version 2) | ecosystem: Engineered > Bioreactor > Thiocyanate-remediating >... | reverse complement strand
GATTAGGATGCATCGAGGTCGGCTCCCATGCTGGTGGTGGTGTCTGGTAGCTTCACCTTAGCATTTGGAGCCGACTTCACTTTTCAGATCAGTGGCTTGGGCTTAAGTAAGTGCCATTCGACTCTGATCTACTCTGACCCTGTTTTGGAATCGACTTCCGTTCGACAAAGACTCTTACTCATGGCTTAAACAATTGAACAAACAAAACACTTACAGCTATAATAAAGAACACATACCCTATCGAAAGAATATACCTAATCGGCCTACTACGCACATACTTTATCGCTACCCGCGGAATAATTTCCGCGCTAGCGATAAATAAAACCGATGCCATGAGGAAGGCGAAACGCTCATAAACGCCAAGATCCTTGACTGTCTGGGGCAAAACAGATACGGCTGCCGCAGAGTAGAGCAGGTGCCTTGAAGCCCTATAGTCTTTCGAATCTTCCCATCCATTGATCGCCTGGATGTGCTGATCTTCGGCTGTGGCCCAAGATGACCGATCGAGACACAAATTTCTTTTAGCAATTTCTCTTTCGGCGATTTCCAAAGCTTCAGGTGAAAACTCATGCCTATGCCATCGCCTCAATAGACTCTCGTCATCCATTTCCTCTATCGACCTTTGAATTTGCTGAATCGATACTGTCATCTGAGGCCTATGTCGCTTAACCCGCAGGCATTGTAGTTGGTAGGTGAATGCGAATGGATGGTCAGAGCACACATTCCGAGAATGTATTTGTCGCTCACGCCCGAGACTACCTGACTCACTAAGTTGGCTTAGAAAAGGGGGTCCTTGAAGAGCATTATTTTGTTCGCCCTAGCATACGGAAGAAGATCGACAACACAAATCTTGAACGGCTGGATGGCAACAGAGCCCTTTAGGCGGTTCTGAATATACCAATCTGCTCGATGTTGTTTTAACTCACTCTCGATGATATAGCAGTTTGCCATGGCGAAACTTGATGATCGTAAAATTGTACATCGGCCAGAAAGAGCGCCGCTACTCTGCTTGTCATCCTGGAGTGGAAACGTCTGCCCTCGAACGCATACTGCATAGGAATTACAGCCCAAAGTTTTGTCAATTCGCTTCTTTAGTTGATCAGCTTCCTCCAAAGCGATCCGTGCCGCCCCACGCTCGCCGTCCAAGAATGCGAGCAGTAGTACAGAATCATTCCATGCATATGCGTGATCGTGCTTCGGTGCCTCACTCGACATGAATTTGTCCGCAATCGAGTGCAATTTTCGCATTCGACTCGAAGCGATTCCTTTTGTTGAGGTCGCCAGTTTCTTCGTGTCGACTAGATCGATGAGAGTTACCAAACAATCCTTAAATCCACAACAACTGGAGGTTGGCGAATTTCTCACCTCAACCCCCCATTGATCCTCTCCAACACCCCCGCCCCCGGACTCAACTCCCCCACTCCAAGCTCATTCAATGGCTTCGCCACCGTACCCAGGTGCGAGTGCATGTCCGAAGGTTCCGGATCGACATACAACAACCCGGTGACCACCTCGCCCAGCGCATGGTGCTTCTGCACGTAGTTGCTGGCGGCGATGCGGTCGCAGGGGGTGAAGTCGGGGTCGATCTTGTGCAGGCGCAGGATGGAGCCGTCGTGCTGGGCGACTTCGATGGTTTCGCCGGGTTCGTAGTCGACCTGGATTTCTTCGCGGGTCGGGATCACGTCGAGGCGGTTGACGGCGTCGTTGTGTTCGCGGACATATTCGTAGCTCTTGGTGCTGCCGGCGTGGTTGTTGAAGGCGACGCAGGGGCTGATGACGTCGAGGAAGGCGGCGCCCTGATGCAGGATGGCGCCCTTGATCAGCGGGACGAGCTGCTTCTTGTCTCCCGAGAAACTGCGTGCGACGTAGGTTGCGCCGAGTTGCAGGGCGAGGCCGATCAGGTCGATGGGCGAATCGGTGTTCTTCACGCCCTTCTTCGACATCGAGCCTTCGTCGGCAGTGGCCGAGAACTGGCCCTTGGTGAGTCCGTAGACGCCGTTGTTCTCGACGATGTAGACCATGTTGACGCCGCGGCGCATGGCGTGGACGAACTGGCCCATGCCGATCGAGGCCGAATCGCCATCGCCGGAGACGCCGAGATAGAGCAGATCACGGTTGGCGAGGTTGGCACCGGTGAGCACAGAGGGCATGCGCCCGTGCACGGTGTTGAAGCCGTGCGACTGGCCGAGGAAGTAATCGGGTGTCTTCGAGCTGCAACCGATGCCGGAGAGCTTGGCGACACGGTGCGGTTCGACGTTGAGTTCCCAGCAGGCCTGGATGATGGCGGCGGAAATCGAATCGTGACCGCAGCCGGCGCAGAGCGTCGAGATCTTGCCTTCGTAATCGCGCCGGGTGTGGCAGAGCGCGTTCTTCGGCAGGGTTGGATGGTGCAGCTTGGGCTTGGTGATGTAGGTCATGTGCTTGGTTTGCTCGGTGCGTGCAGATCGCTCGCTTTCAAATGCTTTCCGAAGCGGTGCAGATCAGCAAAGTCACTGGATCTCGGCCTTCGCCGGGACGACGATGCGGCAATTTTTGACGCTGCGGCAATTTTTGACGCTGCGGCAATGGTTGGCGGTGGCCGGCTTCATGGTGATGTCGAAAACCCCCTCATCCCCCTTCGGGACCTTCTCCCGCCAAGGGGGGAAGGGAATGCAGGTGCGTACGCCAGGAAGACGGTGGTTTTCCAGTGCGCGGTGCGGCAGGGATACCCGCGATTGGGTGGTCATGCGACTGTCTCCGACGCGTGCGCGGACACGTTGGCGCCGCGCATGTGCTCGGCGATGGCGCGGGCGATGAAGCGGGCGGTGATGGGCGTGCCGTCGTAGTGCAGCAGCTTGACGATGCGCGCCGGATCGAGATCGAACTCGTTGATCAGCAGGCTGCGCAGTTGCGCGTCGCGGTTTTGTTCGATGACGAACACGCGCTCGTGCGAGAGCACGAACTGGCGGACCATTTCCGGGAAGGGAAAGGCGCGCACGCGCAGCGTATCCAGGTGCAGGTCTTGCGCTTCCAGCACCTCGATCGCCTCGGCCATCGCCGGACTGGTCGAGCCGTAGAAGATGGCGCCGAAGCTCGCCTTGTGTTTCGCCGTGCGCAGGATCGGCTGCGGCACCAGGGCCTTGGCTGTGTCGAACTTCTGCAGCAGGCGTTCCATGTTGTAGAGGTAATCCGGGCCGCGTTCGGAATAACGCGCATACGGATCGCGCGAGGTGCCGCGGGTGAAGTAGCTGCCCTTGGTCGGATGCGTGCCGGGATAGGTGCGGTACGGAATGCCGTCGCCATCGACATCCTTGTAGCGGCCGAAGTCCCTCCCCGATTCGAGCTCCTCGGCGCTCATCACCTTGCCGCGGTCATGGTTGCGCGTGTCGTCCCAGGCAAAGGGTGCACACAGGCGTTGGTTCATGCCGATGTCGAGATCGGTCATGACGAAGATCGGCGTCTGCAGGCGGTCGGCAAGATCAAAGGCCTGCGCGGAGAACTCGAAGCACTCGTGCGGATCTTCGGGCAGCAGGAGGACATGCTTGGTATCGCCGTGCGAGGCATAGGCACAGGCGAGGATGTCCGACTGCTGGGTGCGGGTCGGCATGCCGGTGGACGGGCCGCCGCGCTGCACGTCGATGATGGTGACCGGGATCTCGGCGAAATAGGCCAGGCCGATGAACTCGTTCATCAGCGAAATACCGGGGCCTGAGGTGGTGGTGAAGGCGCGCGCACCGTTCCAGCCGGCACCGGTGACGATGCCGATCGAGGCGATCTCGTCCTCGGCCTGGATCATTGCGTAGCGGTTCTTGCCGGTTTCCGGATCGACGCGGTATTTCTGGCAATAGCTCTGGTAGGACTCGGCCAGCGACGAGGACGGCGTGATCGGATACCAGGCGCAGACCGTGGCACCGCCGTAGACGCAGCCGAGCGCGGCGGCGCTGTTGCCGTCGACAAAGATCTTGTCGCCGACGTTGTCGGCCTTGCGCACGCGCAGCCCGATCGGATCCAGATGCGCCTTGGCGTGATCGCGGCCGAGATGCAGGGCGTGGATGTTGGCATCGAGCAGCTTGGCCTTGGATTTGTATTGCTGGCCGATCAGGGTCTCGATGACTTCGGCCTCGATGCCGAGCAATTGCGAGAGTGCGCCGACATAGATGATGTTCTTGAACAACTGGCGCTGGCGCGGATCGTCGTAGGTGGCATTGCTGATCTGCGTCAGCGGCATGCTGATATTGGTGACATCTTCGCGGAAGCGTGATTTCGGCAGCGGCTTGCTGTTGTCGTGGAAGAGATAACCGCCGCTTTCGATTTCCTTGAGGTCGGCATCCCAGGTTTGCGGGTTCATCGCGACCATGAGATCGACGCCGCCGCGGCGGCCAAGCCAGCCGGCTTCGGTGACGCGCACTTCGTACCAGGTCGGCAGGCCCTGGATATTGGATGGAAAGATGTTGCGCGGGCTGACCGGCACGCCCATGCGGATGATCGATTTCGCGAACATCTCGTTGGCCGAAGCCGAGCCCGAGCCGTTGACGTTGGCGAACTTGATGACGAAATCGTTGGTGGCGGCGATGGGGGTCATGGTCATTTCTCCCCTCTCCCCGTGGGAGAGGGGCTCACCTTACGAGATTTTCCCTTCTCCCCTCGGGAGAAGGTGGCCCAAAGGGCCGGATGAGGGTACGAATTCGCGGATAACTCCGGCTTCGGGCGTACCCTCACCCCCAGCCCTCTCCCGGGGGGAGAGGGGCTTTTGTTGGATGTTTGGTGGGGCATCACGCAGCCTCCTTCTTGCCGATCTTGCTGGGGCATGGCGTGTTGGCGTGGATCAACTGGATGAGGGTTTTCTGCATGTCCCAGGCGCCGGTCGGGCAGCGTTCGGCGCAGAGGCCGCAATGCAGGCAGACGTCTTCATCCTTGACCATGACGCGGCTGGTCTTCAGCGGGCCGGAGACATACAGATCCTGGGTGAGGTTGAGCGCGGGGGCGGTGAGCTTCTGGCGCAACTCGGGTTCGGGCGCGTTGCCGGTGAAGGTGATGCAGTCCATCGGGCAGATGTCGACGCAGGCATCGCATTCGATGCAGGCGGAATCGGTGAACACGGTCTGCACATCGCAGTTGAGGCAGCGCTGTGCTTCCTTCCAGGCGGTGGCGGCATCGAAGCCGAGCTCGACTTCGAGGCTGATGCTCTTCACGGCTTCGGCAAATGGCACCAGCGGCACCTTGAAGCGCTCGTCGTTGGAGACATCGTTGTCGTAGCTCCACTCGTGGATGCCCATCTTCTGCGAGAGCACCTTGACCTGTGGCGGCGGGCGCTCGGCGGTTGCCTGCCCGGACAGCAGGCGATCGATGGTGACGGCGGCTTCGTGGCCATGCGCGACGGCCCAGATGATGTTCTTCGGCCCGAACGCGGCATCGCCGCCGAACAGCACATGCGGCAGGCTGGACTGGTGGGTGACTTCGTTGACGACCGGCATGCCCCATTCGTTGAAGTCGATGCCGAGGTCGCGCTCGATCCACGGGAACGCATTTTCCTGGCCCACGGCGACCAGCACTTCGTCGCACTCGAACAACTGGTCGGACTCGCCGGTTGGCACCAGCGTGCGGCGGCCGCGCGCGTCCTTCTCGGCGCGCACCTTCTCGAACAGCATGCCGGTCAGTTTGCCGTTGTCATGGACATAGGATTTCGGCACCAGGTAGTTGAGGATGGGGATGCCTTCGTGGGCGGCGTCCTCCTTCTCCCACGGCGAGGCTTTCATCTCCTCGAAGCCGGAACGCACGATCACCTTCACGTCCTCGCCGCCCAGGCGACGCGCCGAGCGGCAGCAGTCCATGGCGGTATTGCCGCCGCCAAGCACGATCACGCGCTTGCTGATCTGCTTGACGTGGCCGAAGTACACCGAGGACAACCAGTCGATGCCGATATGGATGTGCGCGGCGGCCTCGGCCGATCCCGGCAGCTCCAGCGCGCGACCGCGCGGTGCGCCGGAGCCGACGAAAATCGCGTCGTAGCCCTGGCCCAGCATGGAGCACATCGATTCGATGCGCTGCCCGCCCTTCAGTTCGACGCCGAGATCGAGGATGTAGCCGACCTCCTCGTCGATGACCGATTCGGGCAGGCGAAAGCGCGGCACCTGGGTGCGCATGAAACCGCCGCCCTTCCTGTCGGCTTCGAAAACGGTGACTTCGTAGCCGAGCGGGGCCAGGTCGCGGGCGACGGTCAGCGATGCCGGACCCGCGCCAATGCAGGCGATGCGCTTGCCATTCTTCTGCGCGGCCCGTTTCGGCATGCGTCCTTTCACCTCACCCTTGTTGTCGGCGGCGACGCGCTTGAGGCGGCAGATGGCGACGGGTTCGGGTTTCTCGCCGTTGTTTTCCTCGACGCGACCACGCCGGCAGGCCGGTTCGCAGGGTCGATCACAGGTGCGCCCGAGGATGCCGGGGAAGACATTCGCCTCCCAGTTGATCATGTAGGCATCGGCGTGGCGCCCTGCCGCGATCAATCGGATGTATTCGGGGACGGGAGTGTGGGCCGGACAGGCCCATTGGCAATCGACGACTTTGTGGAAGTAGTCCGGATTACGACTATCGGTGGGCTGCACGATTTCCCTCGCTGACAACATGCCGGCGGACCGGCGATCGGTTTCCCTGATCGCGTCGCAAGGATTCGGGGCGCGGTCGATCCGAGTCTAGACGCGAGCCGACCGCGAATGAAAGGCCCGGTGCACAAATCGGGATTCGGGGTTCGGGAATGACGATGGAGAATGGGAGCAGTGCGTCGCCGCCGGCAACGGCTGCTTCCGGCTCTGGCCCTGAGCGGGGCTTCGCGCCAGAATGCGGAGTCGAAATCCGCACAAGGGTCGCCATGCAACGATTCGCCCTCGCCTTCCTCACGCTGGCTGGCACGAGTCTGCTCGTGTCGGCTGCCCGCGCCGAAACGCGCGTCTTCGAGCCGATGGACGTGTTTGCCCTGGAATGGGTGGACAGTCCGCAGATCTCGCCGGATGGCCAGCGCATCGTCTACGCGCGGACGGGTTTCGACGTGATGAAGGACCGCAAGCGCTCCAGCTTGTGGATGATCGATGCCGACGGTCGCCAGCATCGACCGCTTGCCGCCAGTGGCAGTGGTGCGGCGTGGTCGGCGGACGGGCGGCGCATCGCCTACGTCGCCAGCGCCGACGGCTCGACGCAGATCCGCATGCACTGGCTCGATGGCGGGCAGGACGCCAGCATCACCCGGCTGACGGGCTCGCCCGGCAACCTGAGCTGGTCGCCGGATGGACAATGGCTGGCCTTCACCCTGCGCGTGCCGGCGGACGAGGCGCCGCTGGCGAGCATGCCGAAGGCGCCGAAGGGCGCGGAATGGGCGGCACCGGTCAAGGTCATCGATCGCGTCATCTATCGCATCGATGGCGGCGGCTATGTCGATCCCGGCTACACGCATGTGTTCGTGGTTGCCGCCGACGGCGGCGCGGCTCGCCAGATCACCAGCGGCAAGCACAACTTCAATGGCCGCCCGGCGTGGAGCGCGGACGGCAAATCGGTGATCGTTGCGGCCAATCTCGATGCGGACTGGGAATACCAGCCGACCGAAAGCGATCTCTATCGCTTCGCCATCAGCGATGGGGCGATGACGCGCCTGACCGAGCGCAAGGGCCCGGACCGCAGCCCGATGCTGTCAGCGGACGGTCGCCAACTGGCCTGGCTTGGCTACGACGACATGCGCCACCCGTACCAGACCACGCGCCTCTACGTCGGCAATGCCGACGCCGGCAACGCGCGCGCCTTGACCGACGGCTTCGACTACAGCATCGATGCCGCGGCCTGGGATGGCAATCGCGGTCTCTGGCTGCAATTCGACGACCATGGCCGCACCGTGCTGGGCTGGGTCTCCGCAGCCGGTGGCAAGGTCGAGCGCATCGTCGAAGACCTCGGCGGCATCGAGATCGGACGTCCCTACACGGGCGGCGACTTTTCCGCGGCTGCCGGCAAGGTCGCCTATACGCGCGGCACCTCGGCTGCGCCATCCAACCTTGGCGTGGTCGCGCGCAACGGCAAGGCCCGCGTGCTGACCGACCTTGGTGGCAACCTGCTTGAACACCGCAAGCTCGGCAAGGTCGAGGAGATCACCGTCAAGTCCAGTGCCGACGGTCGCGCCATCCAGGCCTGGATCGTCACTCCGCCCGGCTTCGACAAGGCGAAGAAATATCCGCTGCTGCTGGAGATCCACGGCGGCCCGTTCGCCGCCTATGGCCCGGGCTTTGCGCCGGAAATCCAGCTCTACGCCGCACAAGGCTATGTCGTGGTCTACGCCAATCCGCGCGGCAGCACCGGTTACGGCAGCGAGTTCGCCAACCTGATCGAGAATGCCTATCCGGGCCAGGACTACGACGACCTGATGAGCGTGGTCGATGCGACGATTGCCCGCGGTTCCATCGATACCGACAACCTGTTCGTCACCGGTGGCAGCGGCGGCGGCTGCCTGACGGCATGGATCGTCGGCCATACCGATCGCTTCCGCGCGGCGGTGTCGGCGAAACCGGTGATCAACTGGGCAAGCTTCGTGCTGACCGCCGACATGTATCCCTATTTCTCGCAGTACTGGTTCGACGGCATGCCCTGGGAGAATCCAGAGAACTACGCCAAGCGCTCGCCACTGCACTACGTCGACAAGGTGACCACGCCGACCATGATGCTGGTTGGTGACGACGATCACCGCACGCCGGCCTCGGAGGCCGAACAGTTCTACCAGGCGCTCAAGTTGCGCAAGATCGATACCGCCATGGTGCGCATCCCGGGCGCCTCGCACGAAATCAATGCGCGGCCGAGCAACATGATCGCCCAGGTGCTGAACTCGATCGCCTGGTTTGAAAAGCACCGCGCACGCGCGACGACGGGGAAAGCGGATGCCGATTGAGGAAAACACCGATGGCTGCGAAGGCACCGAACTGCAGGTGCTCGAAGCCATCGAGGCTCGCATTCTCGGCAGCCTGATCGAGAAACAGGCAACCACGCCGGATGCCTATCCGCTGACCCTCAATGCCGTGGTCGCCGCCTGCAACCAGAAATCCAGTCGCGATCCGATCAGCCAGTACGAGCCCGGCGAAGTGGGCCACGCCTTGCGCCAACTGGAAGGCAAGGGCCTGGTCAGCGGCACCTTGAGCGCCCGCGCATCGCGCTACGCGCACAAGTTCGAAAGCGCCTACAACGTCACCACGCGCCAGCGGGCCCTGCTTGCCTTGCTCATGCTGCGTGGCCCGCAAACGCTCAACGAACTCTATTCACGCAGCGAACGCCTGGCCGATTTCCCCGATGCCGAAGAAGTGCGCAGCGTCCTCGATCGCCTCGCCACGCGCGTGCCGGCCCTGGTCGTGCGCCTGCAGCGCGCCGCCGGACAGCGCGAGGATCGCTACATGCACCTGCTCTGCGGCGCGGTATCGCCGGATACGGCCATGCACCTTGCCGATTCCCCGGAACGCCCTGCCCCCGGCCTCAGCGAACGCGTCAGCCAGCTGGAAAGCCTGGTTGCACAATTGCAGGAAGTGATTGCCGAGCTGCAGGCGCGCCCCGGCAATGGCGGGCCTGCGGCCGACGACGAGAGCGACAACGCATGACTGCTGCGGACGTCGGGATGCCGGCAGCTTCGGCGCCGCGTGCACAGCGCATGTTCCTCGTCCTTGCGGGCTTCTTCGTCGCCAATGCAATCATCGCCGAGTTCATCGGCGTGAAGATTTTCGCGCTCGAGGACACGCTCGGATTGAACCCGTTCGAGTGGAGACTGTTTGGGGAAAGCGGCTCTCTGAACTTCACCGCCGGCACCCTGCTCTGGCCGATCGTCTTCATCATGACCGACGTCATCAACGAGTTTTACGGACAGCGCGGCGTGCGTTTCCTGTCCTGGCTCGCCGTCGGCCTGATTGCCTATGCCTTCCTGTTTGCCTATATCGCGATCTCGCTGGCCCCGGCCTCATGGTGGGTCGGTGCGGCCAACGAGAGTGGCGTGCCGGATCTGCAGGCCGCCTATGCCTACGTGTTCGGCCAGGGCCTGTGGACGATTGCCGGATCGATCACCGCCTTCCTCGTCGGCCAGCTCATCGACGTGCGCATCTTCCATTCGATCCGCCAGCGCACCGGCGAGCGGCATATCTGGATGCGCGCGACCGTATCGACCTTTGTCTCGCAGTTCATCGACAGCTTTGTCGTGCTCTATATCGCCTTCGTCATCGGCCCGCAGCATTGGAGCACGAACCGCTGGCTGGCCATCGGCACGGTCAACTATTCCTACAAGGTGCTGGCCGCTATCGCCTTGATCCCGCTGATCTACCTGCTGCGCATCGGCATCGACGCCTGGCTGGGCAGGGACCTCGCCGATCGGCTCAAGCGCGAAGCGGCACTGGCCTGATTGCCGTGCGCCGACCCGCGGCGCGAGAGGGTGCTCAGCGAGGGGGCGTGCGCACAGCGCGGATCGGGGTTGAACTCTTGCGCGTGAACACATAGACGGCCGCCGGCGGCACGTTGCGCCAGGCAACCCCGCCGCGAACCGCATGCAGGCCAAGCTCGCTGAGCAGCTCGCGCGACACCGGACTCGACGGGCCATAGGTGAACTGGATGAAGCGCCCGTTGGCTGAAAGCACCGAGAACGCCGCGGAAAGGATGCTGCGCTGGGTGCTGCGCGACATCGACAGCAGGCCAAGGCCGCTGAGGATCGCATCGACACCGTGGTCCTTGCCAAACTCCTCGCGCTCGATGATGGCCTGCAGTTCCCGGGCGTCGCCACGGATGACTTTCACTCCCGGAAACTGTTCGCGCAGGAGACGGTGCAATTCGGGGTTGAGTTCGACCACGAGCAGGTTTTCCGGTGCCACGCCGCGCTCAAGCAAGGCACGCGTGAACACCCCGGTTCCGCCGCCGAGTTCGATCACGCGCCCGGCGCGCTCCGGCAACTGGTTAATCATCTCGCGCGCCAGGATGCGGCTGGATGGCGACAGCGCGGCAATGGCCAGCGGATTCTTCAGCCATTGGCGAAAGAAGGTCCAGTTGCCCGCCACGCGATCGGCTTTGGCAAAGCGATCCCGCATCGGCGGGCCAACCAGACTCATACGCAATTCCGGAATGAAGCAACCCCACGGCAGGCAGGGTCGCGAAAGATCGCAGCGTAACACCGGTCCGGGCAATCGACCAGAATGACTGATGGCGGGGTGGCGACTGGGCGGATGCCCGGGATGGCTGCCGGTGTCCCCGCCAGTGCAGTCGTTTCAGGCTTTGCCAATTGCAGAAAAGAAGACCCCGCGGATATCAGGGGAAATGTCCGCGGGGTCCGGGTGCCGACTGCAGTATGCACATGCAGGCGGCCTTGCAGGTTCGATCAGTCAGTCGCGACGATCGTAGTAGGAGGCGCGACGCGAATAACCACGATCCCGGTCGGCATAGCCGCGCGAATCATGGCGACGGTCATCGCGGCGATTGTCACGGTGGCGATCACGGCCACGGTAATCGTCGTGGTAATCGTTGTAATAGTAGTTGTCGTAGCGGACCACGCGGCGGGTCACCGGCCGGTAGTGGCGATACGAAGGATAGGTGTAGTAGCTCGCGCCATAGCCATAGCTCGGGTAGGCGTAGGAGTAGTAATAGGACGGGTAGTAACTGACCGGGTAATAGCCACTGCTGTAGCCACCGTAATAGTTGCCATAACCGCCGTAATAACCGCCGTAGAAGTTGCCACTGACATAGCCGCCGCCACAATGGCGGCAATCGGAATAGCCGATGCTGTAACCGGGCCCGGAAAACCCAACGCTGATGCCCCAGTTGTTGTGGTGACCGCCGCGCGCGAATGCGCTTGGCGCAAACAACAGTGCAGCCAGCAAGGCGAACACGACTGGTACAAGGCGAAGGTGACGGGATGACGAAAACGGCATTTCAGGAGTCCTCTGATGGAACGCCTGCACTGTGCGTACAGCCGACTGAATCGCGACTGAAATCAACCTGAATGTTCAGCGTGGTTGCAGTTCGTAACATTGGTGGATTCGTGAGTTTCTCGTGAAGTCGAACGGGATGCTGGCGTTGCCCACGTCACGCACGGCGAACTGTTCGGCGATCAAGGGATCGAGCTTGAAGCGCCGGTAGTTGTTCGAGAAGACGATCGTGCCGCCAAACGCCAGGCGCTCGGCGCACAGGCCAAGCAATCGCACATGCTCCTTCTGCACGTCGAAGTCCTCGGCGCGCTTGGAATTCGAGAAGGTCGGCGGATCGACGAAGATCAGGTCGTATTCGCCGCGATCGTGTTCCAGCCATTGCAGGCAGTCGGCCTGGATCAGTTGATGGGCAGCGCTGCTGAATCCGTTCAGGGCGAGGTTCCTTGCCGCCCACTCCAGGTAGTTCGCCGACAGGTCGACGCTCGTGGTCGTGCGCGCGCCGCCCGCAGCGGCGTAAACGCTGGCCGTCGCCGTGTAGCAAAACAGGTTGAGGAAACGCGTGCCACGCGCTGCCTCGCGCAGGCGCGCGCGCACCGGGCGATGATCGAGAAACAAGCCGGTATCGAGATAGTCGAACAGGTTGACGCGGAACTTCAGGCCTGCTTCCTCGACGATGAGGAAACTCGAGCGCTGATCCATGCGCCCGTACTTGCCGCCACCCTTGGCCTTGTAGCGGGTCTTCACCGCAATGTGATCACGCGGCAACTCGAACGCCGCAGCGGCGCCGCGCACCAGTTCGGCCAGGCGCGCGGAAGCGACATGCTCGGGGATCTCCTTCGGTGCCGCGTACTCCTGCACGTGCAACCAGGTTGCCGCTGGCTTGTCGGGGCGTGATTCCTCGCGCCCGCTGTACACGTCGATGGCCGCCGAATATTCGGGAATGTCGGCATCGTAGGCGCGCCAGCAATGCACTTCCTCGCGATCGAGGCGCTTGCGCAGGTGCTTGATGGTCTTGCGCAAGCGGTTGGCAACGGCTTCCGCACCCGGCGACAGCGCCCGCTCCTCGACCGCGCGTGGTGCCGCATCACCGCCAATCTCGAAGAGCAGGAAGCGGCATTCGAGTGCGCCGTTGTAGAGCGCATAGCGCTTGTGCGCGCGCAAGCCGATGGCGCGGCCCAGGCCCTCGTCCGAGGTGATCACGGCAAGTCGCCAGCCATCGAATTCGGCACGCGCCGTGTCGCCAATCGCGCGATAGGTGGGTGCCAGGGCATCCTGCTGGCCAATGCGCTCGCCATACGGCGGATTGCAGATGAGCAGGCCCGGGGCTGTCGCGTCGGTCGGGCGCCGCAGGTGTTCGATCGCCTGCCGCTCGAAGCGCGTGAAACCGATCACGCCAGCCTGCTGCGCATTGCGCTTGGCCTGGTTGAGGACACCCGGATCCTCATCCATGCCGAAAAACGCGGCCGGCAAGGCGCGCAGGCCGGTTTCGGCGCGCGCCTCGGCCTCGGCACGCAAGGCCTCCCAGGCATCACCATCGTGGCCAAGCCAGCCGAGGAAACCAAAGTAGCTTCGACGAATCCCCGGTGCCACATCGGCCGCCATCAGCGCCGCCTCGATCACCAGCGTGCCGGATCCGCACATGGGATCGACCAGTGCACCGCCACCCTTGAAGATTTCCGGCCAGCCGGCGCGCAGCAGCATGGCGCAGGCCAGGTTTTCCTTGAGCGGTGCTTCGCCCTGGCCAACGCGATAGCCGCGCCGATGCAGCGGCGTGCCGGACAGATCCAGCGAGAGCAAGGCACGATCCTTGCGCAACAACAGGTTCAGCCGTATGGATGGCTGTTCAAGGTCAACGCCGGGACGGTTGCCGTTGCGATCGCGGAACTGGTCGACCACCGCATCCTTGACCTTCTGCGCCAGGTAGCGCGTGTGCCGCATCAGGCTGGCGTTGCTCACCGCATCGACGGCTAGGGTACCGTCCTCCCCCAGGTGTGCGGACCAATCGATCGCCTGCACGCCATCATAAAGTGCATGTTCGTCGGCAGCGGCAAACTCGCTCAAGGGCATGAGGATGCGACTGGCCAGGCGCGACCACAGGCAGGCGCGGTAGGCATCGACCAGCTCGCCGCTGACATGCACGCCCGACAGCGCTTCATGGACTTCATGTGCGCCGAGTGCGACCAGTTCGTCGCGCAGCAGGTATTCGAGGCCTTTCGGACAGGTGGCGAAAAACTGCTTCATCAGTCTTCCAGCGAGAGCAGGAGCTGGCGGAATGCCTCGGCGCAGAATCCGACATGCGCGCCCAGGCGATGATCGTCATCGACCAGATGCAGGGTGTCGCCGCGCGCACTGGCAAAATCGATCACCGCCTTCACCGGGCACAGCTCGTCGCGCCAGCCGTGCACGAGGACGGTCGGCACCGCTGCGGCCGTGAAGTCGAACGCATAACCCTTGATGCCGACCGGCAGCGCCATCAGGAACAAGGCCGCGCACTCGCGCCGCGTCGAGGCGAATCCGGAGATGAATGCACCCATGCTCGAACCGGCAAAGATCACCCGGCCACTGGCCGGTGCCGCGGCGACCGCGCGCGCGGTGCGCGCCGTGATCGCCTGCAGGTCACGGCTGGCATCGAGATCGCGGTAATCCGGGCGGATGCCGACCCAGCCAAGCTCTTCGGCCACCTTGGCCAGCGCGGTGACCTTGGTCGCATCCGGCCCGCTTTCGAGGCCATGGGAAAGAATGATGGTTCCTTTCACGAATGCGGCTCCGTCAAAACGCGCGATGCTAACAGAGCAACGCGGGCACCACCCACCCGGCTCCTGCGGGAGAGGCTTTCAGGCCCGATGCGTTTCGTCAGCTCGTGAACGCGTGCGAAACTGCGCTGATGCCCGACCTTCCGATCCACGATTGGCCCCTGCCCTACGAGGAACGCCTCGCCGAACGCCTGCCTTCGGCGATCGATCTCGTCGTCATCCATTGCACCGAGCTGCCAGATCTGCCGACGGCACGTGAATACGGCGAGCGCATTCGCCATGCGGACAGCCAGACCGGCAACAGCGGCCACTATTACATCGACCGCGATGGCCGCACCCTGCGTTTCGTCGGCGATCTGCGCGTGGCCCATCACACCTTCCGGTTCAACCCGCGTTCGATCGGCATCGAGCTGGTGAACATCGGGCGTTATCCCGACTGGAATGATTCGCGGCACCAGGCCATGACCGAGCCCTACACCGCCGCGCAGATCCGTTCGTTGCTCGGCCTGCTCAAGCACCTGCGCCACGAGTACCCGAGCCTGCGCTGGATCGCCGGCCACGATGCACTGGACCGGCGCAAGGAGCCGGCCAGCGACAATCCCGAGCTGCTGCTGCCGCGGCGGATCGATCCGGGGCCGATGTTTCCGTGGAGCCAGGTACTTGCCGGCAGCGATCTCGAACGCTGGCCCGAGGCGGACGACATCTGACGCGGCGCAACAACGCTTGGCTATACTGGCCCACCTTTCCGACCGCCGCCTCCATGACTGCACCGATAGTCAGCGAACTGATCGACCTGCTCCAGCTGGAGCGCTTCGAGGACAACCTGTTTCGCGGCCAGAGCCGCGATATCGGCACGCGCTATGTCTTTGGCGGCCAGGTCCTCGGACAAGCCTTGTCGGCCGCTCAGCAAACCGTCGACCCCGCACGCCACGCGCATTCGCTGCATGCGTATTTCCTGCGTGCCGGCGATGTCGAGGCGCCGATCATCTATTTCGTCGAGCGCAGTCGCGACGGCGGAAGTTTTTCGGCGCGACGCGTCGTGGCGATCCAGCACGGCCAGCCGATCTTCAACATGACCGCCTCGTTCCAGGAACCCGAGCGCGGTGCCGAACACCAGTTTCCGATGCCGCTGGTGCCGAAACCCGAGGACCTGCCGCAAGTCGACATCGTCCCCGCCGACGAGCTCGACAAGATCCCGGCCAAGCGCAAGCGCTGGCTGAACAAGGACGGCCCGTTCGAGTTCCGCCACGTGCATCCGCGCAACGAGCTCAACCCGACGCGCCAGCCGCCCACCCAGAATGTCTGGTTCCGCCTGGTCGACCGCGTGCCGGACAGCCCCGTCTTGCATCGCTCGCTGCTTGCCTATGCCTCGGATTTCCATCTCATCGGCACGGCCACGTTTCCGCATGCGATCTCCTACCTGCAACCCAATGTGCGCATGGCCAGCCTTGATCATGCACTTTGGTTCCATCGTGCGTTCCGCGCCGACGAATGGTTGCTGTATTCCTGCGACAGCCCGAGCGCCCAGCAGTCGCGCGGCCTTGCGCGTGGCATGATCTTCACGCGTGATGGCATCCTCGTGGCATCGACCGCGCAGGAAGGCCTGATTCGCGTTGTCGAAACGGATTGACGGGATTCCCCATGCGCCAGATCTACACATCACCCCGCTATGAAAACGTCGAGCGCGTGGTCGCCCTGCTCGAGGAGAACCATATCGCCACGACGGTGCGCAACCGCCGTGACTGGCAAGGCGGGCAGTGGAAGCGGTTCAGCTATACCGAGCGTGGCGAAAGCGAGGGCTGGGGCCAGGTCTGGGTCACCGATTCCAACGACCAGACTCGCGCCCGCGAACTCCTGCGCGAGGCCGGCCTCGAACCGGCGACGCGCTTTGCCGACGAACTCGCCGCTTCGCGCTCCGTCGGTGACCCGCGTCGGCACAAGGTCAATTCGATGCGCATACGCATGGTCCTGCTCGGCCTGATAGGCGGCGTGCTGCTGCTGATTGCCGCCAGCTACCTGATGCGCTGACAGGCTGCCGAGAGCCGCGCCCGCCGCCGGATTTCGTGCATCGACAGCGGATTTTGCAGCTTGGCTGAGGCAGAATAAGACATGCGTTCCGATGTTGTCCGCCTGTTCCAGACCCTGCCGCACACCTGCGGCTATTTCGCTGAACGCATGGCGCAGAATCTCGTCATCGATCCCAGCTCGCCGCAACTCGAACAACTCTACGAAGTGGCCTTGTCGCGGGGTTACCGGCGTGCCGGCGACCATGTCTACATCCCGCGTTGCCAGGCCTGCCGCGCCTGCATTGCCTGTCGCATTCCGGTCGAGGATTTCAGACCCGACCGCAGCCAGCGACGCTGCCTGCGGCGCAACAAGGATCTCGATGTCGAGGTGGTTGCGGCGCGCTACAGCGAGGAGCGCTACCAGCTCTATCGCAATTACCTGAGATGGCGACATCCCGACGGCGGCATGGATGATGCGAAACCCGAGGATTTCTCGCGCTTCCTGTACACGCACTGGAGCCCGACCCGCTTCATCGAGTTTCGCGAGCACGGCCACCTGCTTGGCGTTGCCGTCACCGATTTCTGCGAGACCGGGCTTTCCGCCGTGTACACCTTCTACGATCCCGCCGTCAGTGAGCGCAGCATCGGCACCTTTGCCATCCTCCAGCAGATCGAGATTGCACGCCAGCGCGGCCTCGATCATGTCTATCTCGGCTTCTGGATCAAGGGCCACCCGAAAATGGACTACAAGATGCGCTATGCGCCAATCGAAGTGTTGCGCAATGGCGAGTGGGTGGTGGCCAGGGCCGATGCGGACTGACTGAATGCCGGGCATTGGCACAACGCCAGGCCTTTGCCTGCAACGCCCGCCGGCAGGCCGCAAGCAGTCGCTGAACCTGTTGCCGATACGCGATCCCGCCTGCTGCGGCACAATGGGTCGTACCCGATTGGAAATCCCGATGATGCGATGTGTCGCAGTGCTGTTGCTGATCCTGCCCATGCTGGCACAGGCCAAACCGGCCGGCGAACAATGGTTCAGCGTGCTTCTGGATGGGCGCAAGATCGGCAGCTTTGTCAGCTCGCGCAGTGTCGACGACAAGCAGGTCACCACCTACCAGCATCTGCAGGTCGAATTTGATCGCGCCGGCACTCGCATTGCCCTTGGCAGCAGCGAGACGAATGTCGAGACGATAGATGGCAAGCCACTGGCTTTCACATCGGTATCCAGCCTTGGCGGCAGCGACACGCGCATCGAGGGCACGGTCGCCGACGGAAGCATGCAGTTGCGCATCGGCAGCGGCGACTCCATCCAGCAACGCGTGGCTCCATGGCCAAGCGGTGCCCTGATGGCGGAAGGCCTGCGCCTGGCCAGTCTGCGCGTGCCGCTGGAAAGCGGACAATCCCATGCGGAACTCGCCTTCCAGGCGGCCAGCCTTGATGCCGTAGCAGTCACCAGCACGATCGGGCCACGCGAGAAGGTCAGCCTGCCCGGAGGAGAAAAGGATCTTTTTCGCATCGACCAGGTTTTCTCCTTTGCCGGCGCCCCGATCCGCAACACCGCGTGGATCGACGCCGAGCGTGACATCCACAAGCTGACGATGCCGGCCATCGGCGTCGACCTGACCCTGGTTGAATGCGGCAAGCCCTGTGCCACGGCACCGAACCAGGACACCAACATCTTCGAACGCACCCTGATGCCGGCACCACGCGCGCTCGGCGAGGCGGAACTTTCCGGCAGCATGCGCTACACGCTGAGCCCGCGTGCCGACGGTGCACCGCTGGTGCTGCCGGAGACATCCGAGCAAAGCACCCGCGTTGCCGGCAGGGATATCGTCGTTGACGTGCATGCCGACGCGCGCGCGGGTTTCGGCGGCTCGCCCGAGCCGGCCGACCGCATGCCGAATGACTGGCTGCAAAGCGCCGCGCCGGAAATCGTCGACATGGCGATCAAGGCGACCCGCCGTTCCAGGACCGACGCCGAACGCATGCACGCACTGGAAGCATTCGTGTCCGGATACATCAGCGACAAGAATCTCGGCGTCGGCTATGCCTCGGCCCTGCAGGTGGCGCGCAATCCGCAAGGCGACTGCACCGAACACGCGGTGCTGCTGGCCGCGCTGGGACGCGCGCTCGGCATTGCCACGCGGGTTGTCGATGGCCTTGCCTATGCACCCGGATTTGCCGGCAACGAGCATGTCTTCGTGCCGCATGCCTGGATCCATGCCTGGATCGACGGGCGCTGGCAGAGTTTCGACGCCGCCCTGGGTGGCTTCGACGCCGGCCACATCGCGTTTTCCAGCGGCGACGGTGATCCCTGGCGTTTCTATCAGGGCCTCGACCTGCTGGGTCGCATCGACTTGAAGCACGTCGAAGCATTCGAGACACGAGCCACGCAATGAAATCCTGGGCTTGCCTGTTGCTGCTGGCGTGCAATCTTGCCCAGGCGCAGGCGTTCGAGGCGGCCCCGTTCCAGCCCGCGCAGCTTGACGCGCTGATCACCGACAGCCGCCTCGACGAAATCAGCGGCATGGCCAGCTCGCGGCGCGCCGATCAACGCTACTGGGTGCACAACGATGCGCCACGACCTGCCGAGCTGCAGGCCATCGACAATACTGGCAAGAGCACCGCGCGGTTGCGCATAGAAGGCGTCCGCGCCATCGACTGGGAAGACATTGCCAGCTACACGATCGACGGCAAGCCGTGGCTGCTGATCGGCGACATTGGCGACAACGCCGGCGTGCGCAAGGATTACGAACTGATCGCTGTCGAGGAACCCGACCTTGCCGGGCAGCCAGCCACCCTGTCGGTCAAACCCGCCTGGCGCCTGCGCTTCCGCTATGCCGATGGAGCCCATGACAGCGAGGCCATGGCCGTCGACGTGTCCCGGCGCGAGATCCTGCTGGTCAACAAGCACGCGCCGCTGGCGGTCTACCGCTTGCCTTTGGGTGCGCCGGGCAAGGGGCCGGGCATCCTCGTCGCGGAGAAATTGCGTGATCTCGATGCAATCCCGCAACCCAATGCCAGCGAGCGCCAGGCGCGCTTCCCAGCAGCGCGCTTTGGCGGTTCGCCAACCGGCCTGGACATCGATCCGGCCGGGCACCGCGCCATCCTGCTGACCTATCGGGACATCTGGGTGTTCACGCGCTCGCCGCATGAAGACTGGTCGCAGGCGTTCGCCGGCAAGCCCCGGCAGATCAGCCTGCCACCCATTGCCCAGGCCGAAGCCATCGCCTTTGACCGCCGCGCCCAGGCCATCCTCGTCAGTGGCGAGCGCCTGCCGGCACCGCTGCTCAGGTTTGATGGAAGCCGGGAATCGGGAATGGGGAATCGGGAATAGGATCCTGGGATCGTGAGCGGGTGCCGGGACATCATGCTCGTGGCGATTCGCTGGCAGCCAAGGCCAGGCTCTGCTTGTCGCTTGATGCGTCGGCATGCAAGCCGAAATCTTCCCCCGAAGCACGCCCTCTCCCGACTCCCGAATCGCGAATCCCGGCTGCTACCCATTCCCCATTCTCGATTCTCGATTCTTGTCACTTCAATATCATTTTGATATCTTTCTGACTGCCGGAACGCACCGGCCTGCCGGCATGGGCCGAGCAGTGATGACGGAGATCCATGATGAACGAACGCAAAGCGCTTTCCCTGCCCGGCATCCCGGCCCTGCTCTTCCTGCTGGCCGCCTTCGCGGCCGTGGTCTTCGTCCTCATCGACACGGTCCGCCATGCCGAAGCCATGGGACTTGAGCCGACGCCGGGACAGGTCATCCCGTTGGTGCTGCTGGCCGCCTTGATCGCGTTCCTGCTGAAGGGCCTGTTCGCGGTGCAGCCGAATGTCGCCCGCGTCATGCAACTGTTTGGCCGCTACGCCGGCAGCGTGCGCGAGCAGGGCCTGCGCTGGACCAACCCGTTCTACACGCGCGAAGCGGTTTCCTTGCGCGTGCGCAACTTCGAATCGGGAAAGCTCAAGGTCAACGATCTCGATGGCAATCCGATCGAGATTGGCGCAATCGTGGTCTGGCAGGTCGTCGATACTGCCGAAGCCGTGTTCATGGTCGATGACTACGCGAACTTCGTGCATATCCAGGCGGAATCGGCACTGCGGCAGATGGCCACCAGCTACTCCTACGATTCGCATGACGAAAAGAGCATCTCGCTGCGCGGCAACGGCACCGAGGTCAATGCGCACCTGCGCGACGAGATCCAGGAACGCCTTAGCAAGGCCGGCGTCGAAGTGGTCGAAGCGCGCATCAGCCACCTGGCCTATGCCCAGGAAATCGCCCAGGCCATGCTGCAGCGACAACAGGCCAGCGCCATCGTCTCGGCCCGCACGCGCATTGTCGAAGGCGCGGTCGGCATGGTCGAACTCGCCCTCGAACAATTGAACCAGCGCGGCGTCGTCGATCTCGACAACGAGCGCAAGGCAGCCATGGTCAGCAACCTGCTCGTGGTTCTCTGCGCGGACCGGGCAACACAACCGGTGGTCAACACCGGCAGCCTGTACTGACGTGGTGACGAGGCAAGCCAACGGGCACTCGCCGTGAGCGAAAAAAAGGCCTATCCCTTGCGCATCAACGCGGCCGTCCTCGAGGCGATGCAGCGTTGGGCCGACGACGACCTGCGCTCGCTGAATGCACAAATCGAATATGTGATGCGCGAGGCCTTGCGCAAGGCCGGACGCATCAAGCCCGCCGGCAAGCCGGTCGCCATCAGGGACATTGGCGACAACCAGGAGCCACCTGGTGAATGATCGGAGCCGGAGCTGTCAAACCTTCGGCATCAAGCCGAGCGTTCTCGGCGATTGATTGCTCGCGCCATCTACATGGAACCGATATGCACAAGGGAGCACCTTGAATGAAGCGCTGGCTGATCATCGGACTTGCAGTGGCGTTGCTCGCAGGTCTTGGCACCTGGACCCTTGCACGGAAACTCGCTCCTGCGCCCGCAATAGCCGCAGCGTTCGACGCGGAACAAGTGCGACTGGCCACCCGCTTTCTCGATCTGCTCGATGCCGCCAAGTATGAAGACGCCCTGGCGATGGCCACTCCGCGGCTTCAGCAGGGTCTCGCCGGGGGCAAGCTGCAGCAGGCCTGGGAGGGTGTGCCGGCAACATTCGGCAAACGCGAATCGCGAGGCGAACCACGTTGCGAGACGATCGAAGGCCAGCCCGTCGTCAGCTCACGCCTGCAATTCGGCATGCTTGCCCTCGATGCGCGCGTGGCTTTCGACGCAAACAATGCGATCTCGGGATTCTGGATTGTGCCGGCAAGCAAGCCTTCCACGGCAACTGCGAAGACGGCGGATGCGGCTCATCGCGAACGCGGGCTGTCCGTTGGCGAGGAACCCCTTGCGCTGCCTGCCACGCTGACCCTGCCGATGGGTGATGGGCCGTTCCCCGCCGTGGTTCTCGTGCACGGCTCCGGCCCTCATGACCGCGACGAGACAATCGGCCCGAACAAGCCTTTTCTCGATCTTGCCGATGGCCTTGCCGATCAAGGCATTGCCGTGTTGCGCCATGAAAAGCGCACCAGGGTGCATCCGGAAGCATTTGCCGGGGCTTCCTTCACCGTCGATGACGAAACGGTCGATGACGCGCTCGCTGCAGTGGCATTGCTGCGCACGCAACAAGATATTGATTCCCGCAGCATCTTCGTGGCCGGACACAGTCTCGGCGCATTGATGGCCCCGCGCATCGGTGAGCGTGATCCTGCCATTGCCGGCTTGATACTCCTGGCTGCACCGGCCAGCAAACTCGAGGACATCGTGGTGCGGCAGACCCGCTACCTGGCCCGGCTGCAAGGCATGGGCAATGGCGAAATCGACAAGGCGTTGGCTGCGATCGAACCGCAACGCGAAGCCGTCAAGCAACTCGCGGCCGACGCCGCACCCGGGACACCGCTGCTTCTCGGACTTCCGGCCAGCTACTGGCGCGACCTCAACGGCTATGATCCGATTGCGACGGCAGGTTTGATCAAGCAACCCATGTTGATCCTGCAGGGCGGACGTGATTACCAAGTCACCGTCGCCGACGAGTTTTCCGTCTGGCGCGCGGCATTCGCGACCAACCCGCGCTTCGAGATGATCGAGTATCCGTTGCTCGGTCACACCTTCATGACCGGCAATGATCCACCCGGCCCGAAAGACGCCGAACGTCCGGCGCATGTCGATCACAAGGTGCTGGATGACATTGCTCGGTGGGTGAAGGGCAACCGCCCGCATGCATCGTGACCCGTGATCGATCGGCTAGACTTCGCCGATGGCCGAGCAATCACCCCCGCCACGCTGCGACACCGCCGAGCGCGCCCGCGTGATCGCTGCGGCGCATGCGCTCGGCGTTCCCCGCGACTACGGCCGTCGCCATCGCTTGCGCATCATGCGCGAGCCACGCGAACTCGCCTGCATCGGCAGCGACATCCATGGACGCGAACAATGGCTGGCTCCGCCGGCGGCACGCGCGTGGGCACGCATGCACACTGCCGCCCGGCGTGACGGCATCGAACTGCAGGTGGTTTCGGCATTCCGTTCGGCCGCCTATCAACTGCGCATCATCCAACGCAAGCTCGATCACGGCCAGTCGATCGGGGAGATCCTGCGGGTCAGCGCCGCGCCGGGTTACAGCGAACATCATTGCGGACGCGTCGTCGACATCACCACGCCGGGATACTCAGCGCTGGAGGAAGAGTTCGAGCAGTCGCCGGCGTTTGCCTGGCTGCAGGCGCAGGCATCAGGCTTTGGTTTCCGCCTGTCCTATCCGCGCGACAACCCGCACGGCATCGCCTACGAACCCTGGCACTGGTGTTGGCGCCGCGCCTGACGCAAAGCCGGGCTGGGCGGATTCCGCGACAGCGCGATCAGGCCTGAATCCTTGCGCCGGGCTTGATGTCGGCCTTTTCCCGGGATTGCCGCGATCACCGAACTTGTATAGAGATCCAATCAGGCATACGCTCGCGCGGCGCCACGCCCGTGGCGCCCGTTCCCTGGGGAGGGGCGGCCACTCATCATCGAGGTTTGACATGCACAAGCTCTTTGCGGGTTTTGCCGTGTTTGCCGTGGGAATGCTGGGTTCTGCGGCGGTCCATTCCGCCGGTCTGGAAATCGCCTTGTCGCCAAGCGCCGGGAATTCCGGGGATGGTACCATTGAATACCGCTTGATCAACCAATCAGGGACCAGCGTCCATGTGCTGCGCTGGCAGACGCCGGTCGATGGCCTCACCAATGACCTGTTCAGCGTCCGCCAGAATGGCGAGGAAGTCGCCTATGTCGGACCGTTGTACAAGCGCGTTGCACCGCGCCCCGAGGACTTTGTCGAACTGAAACCCGGCGAAAGCCTTGATGCCAAGGTTGACCTGAGCGCGTCGTATGACATGCGCAAGGGTGGCCTGTACGAGGTCAGCTACGCGCGCGAAGCACGCGAGGTGGTCCAGGAAGTCATGGCCGCCGATCGAGGTGGTGCGACGGCAGCCGTCACCGGCTTCGACATGCGTCGCGGCACGACTTCGGTGTATGCCGACGCCAGCCCCGATGTGTTCGACGAAGACAACAGCTTCCGCGCGCAGGTTGGCATCCTTGCGGCAACCAACAGCTATGTCAGTTGCAGCACCACGCGGAAATCGCAACTGGTCACGGCACGCAACTCCTCGGTCACCTATGCCAGCAATTCGCGCAACTACCTGACCGCCGGCAACACCGGCAGCCGTTACACATGGTGGTTCGGCACCTACAACAGTTCGCGCTATGCGACCGTGCGCACGCATTTCAACAACATCTACAGCGCCCTGTCCTCGCAGCCGTTCACGTTCAATTGCTCGTGCAGCGACAGTGGCACCTATGCGTATGTCTATCCGACCCAGCCGTACAAGGTCTATCTGTGCGGCGCGTTCTGGGCGGCACCGAACACCGGCACCGATTCACGCGCCGGCACCCTCGTGCATGAGACCAGCCACTTCAATGTCGTTGCTGGCACCCAGGACAATGGCTACGGCCAGACTGCGGCGCACAACCTCGCCGTGAGCAACCCGGCCAAGGCCGTCGCCAATGCCGACAACCACGAGTACTTTGCCGAGAACACGCCGGCAAGAAACTAGTAAAAACGCCGTGTCCTGAAACCGAAAAGCCCCCGCATGCGGGGGCTTTTCCTTGGCATCACGCAAAGTCTCAGTGCGGTACGAAATTGAGCACCGAGGTTCCCTGGGCCAGCGCCGCCGAGGCCGGGATAGGCAGCGGGTGGTACTGGTTGGTCAGCCAGCGGCCGAGTTGGCCGACATACAGCGGATTGCCGAGCACGCCGCTCTGGCCACCGGGGATGATTTCCGAAGCGCTGATGGTCGGGAACATCTCGCCGACAAATCGACGCGCCGGACCGCTGCCGAACATGAAGCTGTTGACCGTGCTGCCACGAGCATCATGGCTGGCCGCATCGACCGACTCGAAACCGCCCGGGCGGGCGATGCCCCTGAGTCCGGCGGACAGATCGCCAAATCCGTAGCCATTCGGTCCGGGAATGCTGAACGGTGCACCGAGCGGATGATCGAAAACGATCCGGTGCAACTTGCCCCAGCGATAGTCGGCCTGGTTGGTCGAACCCGCGAACGCCGCCGAGAAGCCCTCGCTGGCGAGCATGTCGAGGGCATCGGCAAGCGACTTGAGCAGAACATAATCGCGTGCCGCGCCTGCATTCGGTGCACCCGCCGCGCCGAAGAAGGTGAGGCCGGATGCACCCTTGCCGCCCAGGGCCGCGTAGTTGTCGAGCATGAACTTGAAGCCGGCCTGCGCATCGCGACTGCCGGGCAAGTAGTTGCCGAGTCCGACATTGGTCAGGGTCTTGTCGATCGTGTTGCGGATCGACGTGCTGCGCCAGGCCGCATAGATGGATGCGGCGACACTGGCATCGATCTGTCCCTGCGACGGAGCCGGCAAGGCGGCCGGATTGTCACCTGCGTCGTAGCCCTGCTGGATGCCGGTAGGTGTTGAATAGTCCCATTTTTGCAGACGATCCACGGCTTCGGCAATGCGCGGTTCGGCAGCCAGCGCGGCCAACTGTGGCCACGCTCCCGGTGCCGAGGCAGCCTGGAACGCCGCAGACAGGTGTGGCAGCACCAACTCGGCGTCCATCAACTGGTTGTTGGCCTGCAGGGCCTTCATGTCATTGCTGGTGATGTTGCCGCCAGCGTCAATCAAGCCCTGGATCTTGCGATCGATGCGGCCCATGCGATACGCCGAGGCACCGCCGACATCCAGATAGTAGATGCCGCCGCCCGGGCGCAACTGGTTCAGGGAATTGTTGTCGAGCGAAAAGCCGATCGGATCGTTGTTGGCGTTGGCGACATATCCGGATTGCGGATTGATCACGTACGGCATCTCGTTTTCCGGCAGGACCTCATATGGAACCGCCTGGTTCGGCTGCACATGCTGCACCGGCATCCAGTCGTGCTTGAGGGCACCACTGCCATCGCGGATCACGAATGGCGGAATTCCGCCGCCGGGCGCGTTCTGCGTCTGCAGGTCGGTGCGCACCGGCGCTTCGGCGCTGACGAAATAGGCGATGTTGCCGTCGACATCGGCATAGGCAAAGTTCTGCGATCCGAAATCGAAGTAGGACAAGGCATTGCGGAATTCGGCCAGATTGCCGGCGCGGTTGATGCGGCGGAACGATTCAAGCTCGAACGTGGCACCCCAGCCGGTATAGGCGATCGACAGGCCACGGTTGCCGGTGATACTGACGATCGCGCCATCGTTGCGCCGCGGCACGAGGATGCTGACGCCGCCATTCGTGTAGCCGATGCTGTTTTCGCGGGTGACCGTGTCGGGCGTACCGCTCATGCGGTTGACGTAGTAGTTCTGGAACACCCATTGCAAAGTCTCCACCTGGCCGTCATGGACGATCGCATAGGGCAAGCCGTAGCTGTTGAGGACGAGCTGTTCCTGGAAAACGTCGGTCACGTCGAGGGAGTTGGTCGTCGTGCCCCAGCACACGCGCTGGTTGCAGCCCTGGATCACGCCGGGTGCCCCAGGCACGGTCACGCCAGTGACATCCATCGACGTGGGATAGCGCGCATCACGCGAGAGCAGGTGCTGCTCCATGAATACCGAAGGCAGGTCGAGTCCCAGATGCGGATCATTGGAGAGGATGGCCTTGCCGGATGCCGTGTGGCTGCCGGCAATAACCCACTCGTTGCTGCCGATCGGCGTTTCGCGCCCGTCGAGGGCACGCCGGAGCAAGGGTGAATCCTGCAACTGCTCGCGGAATGCGCGCGCCATGTCGATGGTGTCGCTGCCAATCGCGCCAACGGCAGGTACTGATTTGGCGTTGTCGAGCTTCGGCAGCGACGTTGCCACGCTGTTGTCACCACCCGGCACGAAGTCCGGCACGCTGACGCGATTGTCGGCCGGGGCGATGCGATGGGTGTCGCCGAAATAGAGGGTGCTGCCATCGAAGCCAGCCGCCTGCCCGGCCTGCTGGTAGGCACCGAGCTTGATGGTCGGATCAATGTCGAGATCAAACGACAACTGGAAGGCCAGGCCCTTGCCGACGCACAGCGAATCAACCGGCGTCCACGGATCGGCGTGGGTCAATTGCAGCGCACCGTACTCTGGCGGCAATGGGTTGTTCGCCAGCCAGAAATTGACGCCGTTGGCATAGGCACTCAGCCAGCCGCGCGTGTCGTCGGACATCTTCGCCCAGGTCTTCACCGCACCGCGGCGCAAGCCGAGGTTGCGCGCCTGCACGTCCGAGGCAAGTTGCGAAATGCCGACCAGTTCCGCCAGCGATCCGCTGACCGACCGCCGGGTCAGGTCCATCTGGAAGAAGCGATCGCGGGCATGTGCATAGCCCTGCAAGAAGGCGGCGTCGTTGTCGTTGGCGGCATCGATGGTTGGAATGCCCTCGGCATCCCAGCTGATCCGCCCGGGCGCGCTCATGCCTGGCGCACTCAGTGATTGCGCGGCGGCCGGCAGGGCCAATGCGAGTGCGATGCTGGCTATCAGCAAGGCACATCCGTTTCGTGGTTTCCATCGCTTCTGTAACGACATGGCTATCCCCTTGGTTGGTCATTGGATCGAACGCTTGTTCGATCGATTATGCGCCGGGCAAGGGAAAAAGCTCTTGTGCGCTGCATCGCTGCGGACAGGCCCGTCGCGCCGCGCTGGACGCCTCGGCAAACCGCCGGATTGCGGCGCAGCGAAGGGCTCAGCGGAGCCGCGCGCGCAGGTGGAAGGCGAGCAGGCAGGCCCAGCCGGCGACAAAGGCGAGGCCGCCAAGCGGGGTCAGCATGCCGATCACCCGTGGCGCGCCAAGGGCGAGTGCATAGAGGCTGCCACTGAACAGGATGATGCCGGTGAGGAAGGCGCGCGTGGCCCAGCGCAAGGCCGGCGCGGGTTCCACCGCCAGCACCGCGATGCCGAGCAAGGCCAGTGCATGCCAGAACTGGTAATCGACCGCGGTGCGCCAGATCGCGATTGCATCGGCACCCAGGCGATCACGCAAGGCATGCGCGGCAAAAGCACCGGCCAGCACCGCCGTGCCGGCGCCCAGGCAGGCGGCGATTCCGGCCAGCCGGCGGGTAGCGTTGATATCAGTCATGGCGCGGGCATCGCAAGCATGGAGGAACCCGATTGTCAGGCATTCGCCGTGCCTTCGGTCGCAATGCCCCGGCTTTCGTCCAGGATGCTTTCCTCCCGGCGTGATGAACCGACAGCATGAATGCCTGGTCGGCAGTCGGCTCTTTTCGCAATCCAGAAGGGCGGAACCGCCGCAGGCGATTCCGCCGCACGAAACCTCACCCCACTGCAACATGGCGGAATCACCTGCGGTGTTTCCGCCATGTCACGGCTGTAATGCACTACTTGGTGGATTTCTTCTCAAGCGGCTTGAGCAGATCATCCATCGACTTGTCGATATCGCCGATCTTGTAACCCGGCAGGACGAAGCTCCAGCCCTTGAATGTTGCGTTGAGCTTTTCCACTTCCGCCGTTATTTCGGCAAGCCGTTGCGCGCGATCCGTGGCCGCATCGGCTGCCGGCGCGGTTGCTTCGCCTTTTGCTGCATCGGCGGTCGCGGGCGATCCTGCAGCACCAGCGCTGGAATCCGCTTCGGCTGCGGCCGGCTTGTCCTTGCCGGCATTGGCATCGGCGGCCTTGCTCGCCAATTCAGCGTCGACATGCCGCTGCGCGCGCTCGACATCTTCCGCTGCGCTGAACGCAACGTAGCGTTTGTCTGCCACCTGCCATGTCCTGGCTTCGACGATCACGCCGTCGAACGTCGCGTAGCGCACCGTGGTGGCCTTGTCCGGCATGGCGATGTCGCTGTTTGCCGCGACATCGTCCAGCTTCAGCTCGGCCAGCACCGAGGCCAGGCCATTGGCGGCGAATTCGGAACTCGGCTCGCGTCCCTTCGGCAGGTCGGCGATCGTGTAATGCGGATCCGAGGCCTTGTCCTTGAACACGCGCAACACCTTGCCGTCGGCGTGCGTGATCGTCACCGAGGCAATGCGCTCGGAAGGAATGTTCAACAGCTCCTTGCGCAACCAGTTGGCCGGCTCCTTGTCGGGGATGAGATTTCCGCTGGCCAGCCAGCTCTGCTCCTCGCCACTTCGGCGCACATAGGTGCCGCCACCCTGCGCGTTGTTGACGCCGGCAATGAACGCGACCGGCGCAGCAAGGCCATCAATGCCGACTGCGATACCCTTGGCCTGCGGATCGCTGATGTCGGAAACACCGAGATCCGTGTAACGCTCCGCCTTTGCCGTCTTCTTCTCGACGAGTTTCGCATCGGCAACCTTCAGCAGGTACTCGCGCAGCTTGCCGAGATCTGCCGGATAACCGCCCTTCTCCGCCACCGTCCAGATGCCATCCTTCCTGACCAGGGTCACCACGGTGTTCTTGTTTGCCGTGGTCACCAGCAGGCGGCTGACGTCGTTGAGATGATCGGCAAGACCGGCAACCAGGGGCGCGGCCTGCTCGCTGAAATCACTGACCGGCTTGCGCGAGTGCTGCACAGCCAGGGCAATGACGACAATCGCCAGGGTGGCGATGGCAAGGCTGATCAGGTTTTTCTGCTTCAACATGGTCTTCTCCTCCTTCAGGCCGACTTGCGCCGACGCACCTGCCACAGTGCAAAGCCGATTGCGACCAAGGTGACCAGCAACGGCACGAAGACGATGTTGAGGAACTTCAGGCGACTGCCCAGCGATTCGATCTCGGCATCCAGCGAGCGCCGCACATCGCGCAACTCCTTGCGGATTTCGGCCTTGCGCTTGACGAAGTTGTCGAGCTCGGATTTCTGTTCCGGCGAAAGGATCATCGCCTGATCGCTGGTTTTTGCACTTTGCAACTGGGCCAGCTTGCGCTCGGTTTCCTGCAACTCCTGCTGCAGCTCCTGCTCCTTGGCGCGGAAACGGTCATCGGCGCTGCGCTTGAGCGCCTCGACCGTGGTGAACGGGCGTTGCGAGGTGGCACGACCACGGATCGAAATCAGTGCCGAGGAGCCGGTCAGGTTGTCGATGGTATTGAGCACCAGGTCGCCGTTGTTGGCAAAGGCGTTCATCAGTTTCTGGCCGAGGAAATTCTGCACCTGCACCCAAAGCCGATCGGCAAGCAGGTCGGTATCGGCGACCAGCACGATCTGCCCATCCTCCTTCGATTCGGCGAGGTGACCGGCCTCGTTGCGCTCCGGGAATGCGCTCTTGAACTTGCCTTCGACACGCCCGGCAATCACGTAACGCTCGCCGGTCGGCTTGAAGTCGCTGAGCAAGGCGCTGGGATCGGGCAGCATCTTCAAGCGACTTGCCGGGCTGGTCGTGGCATCGCCCGAACTCTGCATCAGCGGCACCAATCTAGTTGTCGCATCCTTGGCCAGGCCGAAAAAGCCGGCACTGGAAACATTGATGCTTTCGAGGTTTGCAGTGACCACGTCATCGTGATTGAGGTCGGCCGCGGTCAGGCCGATGATGCCCGGATGGTGCACCGGTGCGCGGCCCTGGCCGATGCTGACGGCAACCGCGCGTGCGCGATCAAGGACAATGGTCTTCGCGTCGTATTCAATGCCCCAGGCCTTGAACAGCCTGGGCAGGTCCGACGAATGATCGGCGAACATCGCCGCCTGTGGATCCTGCGGATCGGCACCGCTGGTGTCGAGCTCCGCATCGGGATCGACGAAGACCAGCAGGTGTCCGCCACGCAGGACAAACTGGTCGATCGCGTATTGCGCCTCGTCGGAGAGTGCCTTCGGATGCACCAGCACGAGCACGCTGATATCGGGATCGATGCTCTTGATGCCGCCCGGATTCAGGTCACGCACATCGAAGGACTGCGAAAGCTGCTGCTGGATCGCCCAGGGATCGCGCATCTGCCGCGTCTCCGGATCGAAGCCGACACCCATCGGCAGATTCGACACCAGGCCGACCACGGGTTTCTTCGGCGTCGCCAGTTCATGCACCAGCTTGGCCACGTCGTATTCGAGGAAGGATTCCTTGTCCGGCTGGAAGAACGGAATCACCGACTGGCCATTGGTCGAATTGGTACCGGCCAGGCCGAGGAACACGGTCTCGCCACCAGCCGTGACCGGAACCGCCTGCAAACCGTAGGTCGTGGCGCGATCCTCGTCCTCCGAGAACGGCAGCGGATCGATCACCTGCAGGTGGATGTTGCCATTCGAACGCGCCGCCATTTCCTCGAGCAGCTCGCGCACGCGGGTCGCATAGGTGCGCAGTTGCGGGATGTTCTGGCTGCCCTTGTCCGAGTAGAACAGGTACAGGTTGATCGGTTCGTCGAGCTTGGCAAGGATTTCCTTGGTGCCGCTGGACAAGGTGTAGAGGTTGTTCTGCGTCAGGTCGACGCGCGCGCCACGGAACATCACGTTGACCACCAGCATGAGGCCGATGAACAGCACGATGAGGATGAGCAGTGCGCCGCCGGAGAGGGTCTTGCGATTGGATGTCATGGTCGGGTTTCCTCAGTCGGCTTTTTTCAGGTCGATGACGATCGCGCTGGCATACAGCCAGAATCCGGTCATGAGGACGAAATAGAGCAAGTCGCGAAGATCGATCACGCCCTTGCTGATCGAGGAGAAGTGGGTGAGGAAACTCAGGCTGGCGATGGCATCGACCAGCACCTGGGGAGCCCACGAGCGGAATGCATCGAGCACCAGCGGGAAACCCGCCATGACCAGCAGGAAGCAGACGACCACGGTGAGGATGAAGGCAACCACCTGGTTGCGCGTCGCCGCCGAGATGCACGAACCGATGGCGAGGAAGGCGCCGGCCATCAGCCACGCGCCAAGATAACTGGCGAAGATCACGCCATTGTCCGGATCGCCCAGATAGTTGACCGTGATCCACAGCGGAAAGGTCAAGGCCAGGGCAATGCCGATGAACAGCCAGGCGGCAAGGAACTTGCCCATCACCGCCTGCCACATCGTGATCGGCAGGGTCAGCAGCAATTCGATCGTGCCGCTCTTGCGTTCCTCCGACCACAGGCGCATCGACACGGCCGGCACGAGGAACAGGTACAGCCACGGCAGGAAACTGAAGAACGGCAGCAGGTCGGCCTGCCCGCGCTCGTAGAAATTGCCGAGATAGAAGGTGAACGCACTCGACAGGACGAGGAAGATGACGATGAACACATAGGCGACCGGAGTCGCGAAGTAGCTGCGCAGCTCGCGCTTGCAGACGGTGCTGATGGCACTCATGCCTGAGCCTCCTGTGCCCTGCCCTGGGTGATCGTGCGGAACACCTCGTCGAGGCGGCCGCCTTCGAGGGCGAGCTCGCGCACGACGATGTTGCGCTCCTGCAGCACCTGGTTGACGGCGACGAAAATCTGCTTGCCCGGCTTCGGAAAAGCGGTGATGCGCCCATCCTGCGCATCGACTTCGATCGCGGCGACATCGGCCACCCGTGCCAGCGCTTCCCTGGCCGCCTTGGTGTCGGTGGCGGTCAGCGATACCGCCTGGTGATAGCGCGAACGCGCCTCGAGTTCGGCCGGCGTCGCATCGGCAAGCACGCGGCCCTTGGCGATGATGATCGCGCGGCTGCAAACGGCATGCACTTCCTCGAGCACATGGGTGGAGACGATGATGGTCTTGTCGCGCGCCATCGCGTTGATCAGCGTGCGCACCTCGTGCTTCTGGTTGGGATCAAGGCCATCGGTGGGCTCGTCGAGGATCAACACCTTGGGATCATGCAGGATGGCCTGGGCCAGGCCGACGCGGCGCTTGAAGCCTTTCGACAGGGTTTCGATCGGCTGCTCGAGCACGCCTTCGAGATTGAGCCGACCCACCACATCGTCAAAGCGCTTGCCGCGATCCCTGGCCGCGATGTTGCGCACTTCCGCAATGAAGCCGAGGAACTGGCGCACGCTCATTTCGCCGTAGCTGGGAGCGCCTTCCGGCAGATAGCCGACGACCCGCTTGGCCTCGATCGGCTGCGTCTCGACATCGAAACCGCAGACCTTCGCGCTGCCCGAAGTCGGCGCGAGGAAACCCGCGATCATCTTCATCGTGGTCGACTTGCCGGCACCATTGGGGCCGAGGAAGCCGAGCACCTGTCCTGGCTCCACCTTGAAGGTGATGCCATCGACGGCGACCAGATCGCCGTAGCGTTTTCCCAGAGCTTGGGTTTCTATCATGTTCGAATCACCCTGTAGTCCGAAATCATGCAGGCTGCGCCGGATCCGGCGAAGCGAAAGTCCATCGCCACAATTCCCGGCGCATCGGTACCCGCCGGAGCGGATAACCGGATCGAAGAAGCGTCATGGATTGCGAGCGACCCGCAATGTACCCCAGCGGGAGGCAAAAAGTTCCCGGGCACAATCAATCCGCAGGAACTCACGCGTCCGGGAACAGAATCGCCTTGAAGGGCTGCCCATGATTTTCCTGTGCGCTCGAAGTGCCAGTGCGCGGAGTCTTTGCTGTCAGGACACATCATTCAAACCGTGGTCTTGTGCCTGGTTCCGCTCGCCGTCGTGCCCGCCGGATTGAACCCTGCCGCAGCGTACGCGGACGCTTTCGCTCGCCTGAGGCAACCGCTTGGCGAAGCTCCCCCCATGACTGGAGGCAAGCGCCAGCATCGTGGCCTTGCCGAACCCGGGCAACGAAAAAGCCCCGCCAGGGCGGGGCTTTTTCGATTTGCTGGAAAACTGGCTCAGTCGATCGTGAACTTCTGCAGCGAGACGGGCGTGGAGCCGACGTTGATCGCCGTATCCGGCGTGCTCTCGAAACACCAACTGTTGATTGTCAATGGAAGGCCCGTGGGTCCAACGGAAGTCATGTTGATCCACGCGTAATACGTGCTGCCGGCTTCAACAAAACGCATGCCGAGGTTGCCGTTGGCAATGCCGGCACGCCAGAGAGCCATCGTGGCTGCGCTCGAGTTGCCGGTAATGAAGGTACTCGCCGGGCCAACCGGTGTGCCATTGGTCAGGTTTCCGATTGTTCCAGAGCCGCTGTCGACAAATCCCGACAAGGGGGTGGTGGCTGCGACCCAGAAATTCGCCGACGAACTGCCCCAGGGGTTGAAATCCCAACCTGTCGCAGAAGCGGGTGTGGCACCAGAAACGCCGGTGAAAAGATTCAGGTAAATGCCTGAGGTCGTGACGGGTACCGCGATGGGCGTCGTGAAGCACGTCGGTGCGGCCATCGCCTGCGTTGACGCAACGGTGATCGATGCCGCCACGACCAAGGCAGCGAGGCCGGCCTTGCCGGCATGGCAGGAAAACGCATTCAATTTGATGTGGTTCATGATTGTTCCGGCTGTAGATGGGTTGGAAGGCATACGCGTTGGCCAACTCAAGCTGGAAAACGCGGCGAGCATGCACCTGACCTGGCGTGGAACCAAAGACCCTGCAAACTGTCAAGGCCGCCAATCAGCTTGCCTGCTTGCCAATTGGCGGTCAATGGGCAGGTTCGGCGCGGCCACGACGGAGCTGGCGGCCCCAGGACTTGACTCGGCCTGCCTGCAAGGTGGGCAGGGCAATCCCCGTTTGCCGGACTGCGCTGCCGAGATGCGCTTTACCGCTTCGAATCAGGTGTGGTCCCTTCCTGGACGAAATGGCGGCGAAAGTCGGCAAGGCTGTCGCCATAGGCCGCCGTGCTTGCGGTCGAGCGTCGCAAAGGTTGCCGGACCTGGGCGGAACTGGCCGTGCGCACGGCACGTTCGGCACGGTGCGATTGCAGGCAGGCCGCTTCCCAGTCCAGTTTGCAGAACGCCAGCAAGGCGCGGACTTCGCTTTCCAGGTCTGCCGTCAAGGTTTCATGCGATTGCACGCGCAGATGAGCCGGATGCCTCGCCGCCTGCACGCGCATGAAGCGATCATAGTCGCGCCAATATTGGGCGAGTTCCGCGGGATCGTAACTGTAGGCAACACGATTCGGGCCAAACAGTTGCTTGTAGCACGACCATGCGGTTTCCACGGCATCGCGCCGCGAATCGATGATGCGTGCAGCCGGCAGCATGGCGCGAATCGCGGCGGTGTACGGCCAGTTCTCCGGCATCTTGTCGCTGTGCATGGGCTTGTCCGCGCGCCAGCGTCGGGTGCGATCGAGGTATTCCTGGCCGAGTCGCTGCCAATCCGCCGCGCTCGCCTGCCCCACCCATTGCGGGAATGCGCGCCGCCGTCGACGCGATTCCTGCTCGATGACGACTGCCAGGTCAGGCAATTCATTGGCGCCTTCCACCCGGGAATGCGCCGCGAGGATCTGTTCCACCAGGGTCGTGCCCGAGCGCGGCAAGCCAACAACGAAAATCACCTCGCTGCCGAGGTCGGCTGGTGCGGACTCGGTCACGCCTTCGAACGCCCGGATGGTTTCCGCCACTTGCCGCGACCATTGCGCACCGTCCCAGGTCACCCGGCGACGGCTGAGGCGATTGGCGCTGTCGAACGCTGCGACTGCATCGGCATGCTCGCCCGCGTCTTCAGCGGCTCGGCCGAATGCATAGGCAAGCAATGATCGCTCGATGTCATTCCAATTCGCGGCGTTGTACGCGCCTTTCAATCTCGCCAGTTCAGAGGCATCAAGGCGGATTGTCTTGATGTCCATCAAGCCAAACCACGCGGCTGGAATCTCCTGCTGGCGACGGATCAACTCGCGATATTCGGCGGCGGTGTCGTCAATGCGACCCAACGCCTGCAAGCTGCGCGCGCGCAACAGGCGCGCACGCGCAAGATCCGCATCCGCGGCAAGCAACCGATTGGCAACATCCAGCGCCGCCTCCGAATCAGCGCCGGCATCGAGGACGATGCCGAGTTCGATCAAGGTGGCGGCATCGTTGCGATGCTCCAACGCACGCCGAAGCGTCGCCGCTGCGTTTGCGATATCACCATTCGCGCTTTGCGCGCGACCGAGATCGATCAGGTTGTCGATGTCGCCAGGAACCACGTCTGCGACCGTCGCAAAATTGCGGATCGCTTCAGCCCAGTCGCCACGCAAGTAGCGGGCACGCCCGATCAGGCGCAAGGTTTTTGGATGCTCCGGTGCCAGCACCATTGCCGGCACCAAGGCACCCTCGGCGGCAACCAGGTTGTTCGCTGCCAGCGCCTGCTCCGCATCCCGCAAGACCGCTACGGCTTTCGCCGGAATGGGTGGATAGCGAGGGGCTGGATTGCGCGGAACGCCATGGGACCTTGACGCTTTCTTCATCGCGCGATCATAGCCAGTCGCCATCCGGCGGTCGATCCTGCAGCATTGTGGCGGCGGCCTCGCGAGAAAGTCCGTTCAACCCTGGCCGACCATGACCAGGATCCGGGCCAGTCGCAACTGGACTTCACCTAACCGGGCAGATGAAGACGATACGACAGCCGAGTCAGGTATGGACAATCTCCCCGACGATGCAAAAAAAACGCCCCTCGCGGGGCGTTTTTCAAACCATCGCGCTGAAGCGGAAATCAGTCAATCGAGTAGCTTTGCAGGGAGACTGGTGTGGTGCCGGCGGTGATGGCAGCACCAGTGTCGTCATAACAGTATCGGGCGATCGTAGCCGGAAATCCTGCCGCAGCTCCGCTAATCATTTCGACCCAACCGTAGTTCATTGTCGCGGTGCCTTCGTTCATGAATTTGACGCCCAAGAAACGAGTGCCCGCCGTCTGAAACGATGTGCCCCGAGTCTGGAATTGATTATAGAAATTGGGAGCTGGAGTTGGTGAAACCGCATCACCCGATGCGAGTACCACCGTCTCCGCTGTGACGCCTGGGGATCCGGTTGCCAATATGCCCGAGGGTGAAGCAGCACCGTAGAACGTAAGGCCTGCGTTGTTGTTGTACGGATTGATGTCCCAACCTGCTCCACCAGAGGTGTCTCCAGTAACCAAGTTCAGATAAACGCCACTTATGTCGCTGGGAACGTCAAGATTTGGGCTGGCGCAGACAACTGCCGCCATCGCCGTACTGGAAGCAACTGCCAGCATCGAGGCAGCGAATACCGCCGCAGCGGACGAAGCGAATTTACGGTTGATCATTTTCAAAAGTCTCCCAACTCGATCGGTCAGCAAAGAAATCGATAAGAACGAATGGAGCGAGCTCCCCAATTGCCAGCGCGCTTACTTTCGAAACATGCAGCAATATCACGCTCACGTCAAACCTCCTCGGAGGTCACGATATTTCCAAGAGCGATTGCCAGCGGCCCGAGAGTATCCCCATAGCGCGCTGCACGAGCCGTGTTCCGCCGCAACGGTTCGCGCACCTGAGCTGCACTCGCAGTCTTTACGACTCGTTTCAGATCGTGAAATTCCAGACAGGCCGGCTCGAATTCCAGGCCACAAAAATGGAGCAATTCGTGCACCTGGCCTTCCAGGTCCGCTTGAAGCGCTTCATGCGACTGCGTGCGACATCGTTCGGGATGAAGGTTCTCCCAGACTCGCCAGAGTTGCCGGCAGTCTTTGGCGTAATGAGCAAGTTCAACCCAGTCGTAACTGTAATTGATGCATCCTGGAGAGAACATCTGCTTGTGGCATGACCAACAGGTTTCGAGCAGATCGCGTTCGGTGAAAATGAAGCGTGCCAATGGGAACATCCGGCGCAGGGCACCAATGTACTTCCAGTTCGAAGGCATCTTGTCGATGAATCGTCCCGTTTTGTGCCAGCGCTGCGTGCGGTCAAGGTAGGATTCACCCAACCGCCGCCAGTCATCTTCAGTCGCATCGGCGACCCAAGAAGGAAATTCCTGACCCCGTCGATGCGATTCGGCCACGATCACATGGTCCACGTATGGCAGCTCGCCGGCACCCATGACTCCCGAATGTGCCGAAAGGATTTGTTCCACCAAGGTGCTGCCCGAACGCGGCAGACCGACTATGAAAATGACGGGAAATCCGGACTGGTCAGAGGGGGCTTCGGTCAATTTGGTGAAAGCGGCGGCTATCTGTCTTATTTTGGCGCTGTGCGATTCGGAAGACCACACGATATTCCGCCTCAACAGTTGATTCGCTCTTTGTACTGCCCGAACAGCGTCCGGATATCGCCCGGCAGATTCATAGGCCTGACCCAACGCGAATCCAGCAACGAATCGATCAGTCTCGGATGTACGTGGGTCGCTTTCCAGTTTTTCAATTGACAGAAGCTCCTGATCTGCCAGTCGAACGGTTTTCAGATCAAGCAAGCCAAACCATGCCTTTGCCGCTTGAGCCGGGTGACGGGCCAAGCGTCGATATTCCTTTGCGGCTTCTTCGATCCGACCGGTCGTGGTCAACACGCGTGCGCGCAGGAAGTGACTGGGCATGTGCTGCGGGGCGAGTCGTATCGCTTGTTGTGCGGCTTCAAGAGCATCTTCGCCCTGCGAGTTGCGATCACAGGTGGTGCCGAGTTCGAACCACAATTGCGCGTCCGGGCGAAGCGCCAATGCCTCCCGATACTGATCGATTGCGGAGTCAAGTTGCGTGTCATCGGCCAAGGCGCGTGCCAACTCCTGGCGGAGTTCGAAATCACGCGGATTCCGGGCAACTGCATCCTTCAGGAACGCCACAGCGTCTGTCGTTCTACCCCGTCGGCGCAGCACCTTCCCAAGCAAGCCCATGGCTCGCGGGTGATCGGCAGCCAGTGCCATCGCGAAGTTTGCGGACCGCTCGGCACCGGCAAGGTCATTGCACTGCAGGTACCGGTCGCCATCGTGCAGGAATTTCCGGATGTTGGCAGGAATGCCGGCAGGTGTTGCGGACTTTGTCATGGCCATGGATCGTCATGGATGCGCGACGTCAACGCCATCGCGTCACTACTGTAGCAACGAGCGTGCGGCACACCAACAACAGCTGCGGCGTTGCGCACGTCGACATGAAATCGGCAGCTCCTGCACTTCACGCGCGGTGATATGGATGACCGGCGAGGATCGTGGTGGCGCGGTAGAGCTGTTCGGCGACGATCAGTCGCACGAGCATGTGCGGAAGGGTCAGCGGGCCGAGTGACCAGCGCTGGTTGGCGCGCTTGAGGACATCCTCGGCGTGGCCATCGGGACCGCCGATGAGGATGGCCAGGTCGCGACCGAGCATGCGCCATTCACCAAGTTGCGCGGCGAGCTGTTCGCTGCTCCAGGTCTTGCCGCGCCCGTCGAGGGCGACGATGTGGGCACCTGCCGGAATTGCGGCGAGGACGGCAGTGCCTTCATCGGCCATGGCGCGGACCGGATCGCGACTCTTGCCGCGATTGCCGAGCGCGACCTCGATCAGTTCGAGGGGCAACTCGCGCGACAGGCGCTTGCGGTATTCGGCAAACCCTTCGCCGACCCAGGCCGGCATGCGTTCACCGACCGAAATCAGTCGCGTGCGCACGCCGGATCCGGCTCAACCATCAAGTTTTTCGGGATGCTCGTCGTCACCGACCGTCCACAGGCGCTCGAGGCCGTAGAACTCGCGGGTGCGCGGCAGCATGACGTGGACGACGATGTCGCCGAGATCGACCAGCACCCATTCCGCCTCGCGCTCGCCTTCGACGCCGATTGGCGGCAGGCCGGCCTTCTTGGCGGCGCGCACGACTTCGTCGGCGATCGAGCGCACGTGCCGCGTCGAGGTGCCGCTGGTGATGACAATCAGGTCGGTGACCGAGGTCTTGCCGCGCACGTCGATCTCCCGGGTCTCGCGAGCCTTGAGATCGTCCAGCGCCGTGGTCACGGTGCGATGCAGGCGGGCGAAGACATCCTGCTCGAGATCGGGTTTGATGCGCTTTTTCGGCGCCGCCTTGCTCACGGCCTTCTTTGCAGCCGGTTTGGCGACCGCGCTCTTGCTGCGGGTCTTGGCCGGAACCATCGCCTTGGCGGGCGACTTGGCCGGCAGCCGGGTTGCATCCTTCTTCGCTGTCGTTGCCTTGCGCGCCACCGGGGCTTTCCTTGCCGCGGTGGTGTTGCCTGCCCGGCGCGGCCGGACGCGTGTTTCAGACGTACTCAAGGGAAAATCAACCTCGTCACAAGGGCGCGCCGGAACCAGCGCGGGCCCAGTATAGGGCCAAACGCCACGGCGTCAGCACTCGACCGGGATCAGGGTTCCGCACCCACGGCGATCGCCCGCTCCGGGTCGCTGATCCATCCACTCCAGGATGGAGCGAACAATCGCGATCCGTGCAGCCCGGCGACTTCCATCGCCAGCAGGTTGTGGCAGGCGGTGACGCCGGAGCCGCACATGTGCACGACGGCAGAAGGCACTTGCGGCTCGATGAGCGCCGTGAACTCGGCCGCCAGTTGCGCGGCGGGCTTGAAGCGGCCATTGGCATCGAGATTGTCGGTGAACGGCCGATTGCGCGCGCCGGGGATGTGGCCGGCAACTCGATCCAGCGGCTCGACCTCGCCGCGAAAGCGCGGCGCGCCGCGCGCATCGAGCAGGCAGATCGACCCCGCCGCAAGCTCTGCCTGCAGGCCCTTGTAGCCGACCAGTTGCTGGCGATCGTAGGCAACGGAAACCCGTGTCCGTGCCGGCACCTGCTGGCTGTTTTCCGTCGGCAGGCCGCTGGCTTTCCAGGCCGACCAGCCGCCATCGAGCACGCCCACCGCTTGTGCCCCGACCAGGCGCAGCATCCACCACAGGCGCGATGCGGCGAGCGCGCCACCGGCATCGTCATAGGCGATCAATGGGCGATCAGGACGCCAGCCCCAGCGCGACAGGACATCCGAGAAAACGGCCTCGTCAGGCAAGGGGTGGCGGCCCTGCCCTGCCTTGCCCAGGTCGGACAGATCGCTGTCGAGTTCCGCATGGATCGCACCGGGAATATGGGCGGCGGACCAGGCCTGGCGGCCGCTGTCCGGCGAACTCAAATCCTTGCGGCAATCCACAACCAGGGCGTCGTCCTGGTCGATCAGGACGGCCAGCTCGTCAACCGAGATCAAGGTCTTCACCGGTATGCCTCCAGTCGTCGCAGCAGATTCTGCAGGATTGCCGCCGTCGCGCCCCAGATGCGCTTGCCGTCGTAGCTGAACTCGAATATCTCGCGGCCACGGCCATGCCAGAGGATTTCGGAACGCCGCAGGCAGCCAGGGGTGAGGATGATCTCCAGCGGCACCTCGAAGATCTCGGCCACTTCATCCGGATGGGGATTGAGCTTGAAGCCATCGCGCACGATTCCGACCACCGGGGTCACGCTGAATCCGGAAATCGTGTCGAAGCAGTCGAGGTAACCGAAGGCCTCGACAAAACTGGCGTTGATGCCGGTTTCCTCGTCGGTCTCGCGCAACGCAGCGGCAATCGGATCGCGATCGGCTGCTTCCATGGCCCCACCCGGGAAACTGATCTGGCCGGCATGATGGCGCATGGTCTCGTTGCGCCGGGTGAACAACATGCTCAACGCGTCGCCGCGGCAGATCACCGGCAAGAGGACCGCGGCCTGGCGCAGCGGCGTGTTGTCCGACCACAGCTCGGGGAACTCGGTGGCGTTCCAGCCCGGCGGCTGCGGTGGATCGGCCAGCGGCCGCACGGCACGGCGCAAGCGGACGATGTCGATGTGCTCGCTCATTCCCGGCACGCCTCGCGTTGCGGCAGCACCACATCCATCAGGTGTGCACGCTCGGTGCGACTCATGCCGAGCCAGCCGGCAATCTCGGCGGCGCTGCGAAAACAACCGACGCAAAGCCCGCTGTCATCGAGATGGCAGATGCCGATGCACGGACTGAGAACAGGTTGTGGAAAATCGATGTGCATGGAAACCGGCTGTCCTGTCGACGCGCTTGCGCCTGCTGTTACATTAAGCTCGATATGAACTGATGGTGCCACGCATGCTTGGAATGGCAACGAAAGTCGTCAGCGATTACGGGAAGGTGCTTGCGCAGGTAGAACCCGGAGTCTACGGGCTGCCGGAGAGCTTGTTGCCACATGCCCGCGAATCGATCCGTTTCGCAATCCTGACCCTGCTCAGGGAATTGGGCGCCGATCACCAGGAAGTCAAGGAGGGCCTGCGCCAGGGCTATGTCTACCTGGCCCAGTTTGTCGGTGACGAGGAGGCGACCATGGTTCGCGACGGGCAGGCCAGCGTCAGCGACGGCAGGCTGGATGAAAGCAGCACCGAACCGGCCATGCGCATCATCAATCGCATCAAGCTCGACATGGAACGTGCCGTCGAGGAAATGCGCGACTTCCCCTGATCGATGCCGGCACGCCGGCCGGAAATGAAAACGCCGCGGATTGCCGCGGCGTTTCGTTTGCGCAACTGCTCAATCGATCACTTGGAATCGATGACCTTGATATCGAACACCAGCGCCTGGTTCGGACCGATGCGCGGCGGCTGGCCGCGTTCGCCATAGGCCATGTCCGGTGGCACGAAGATCTGCCAGTGATCACCGACCTTCATGCGCGAAAGCGATTCCTGCCAGCCCTTGATGACTTCGTTGACCTTGAACTTGACCGGTTCGCCACGCGCGAACGAGCTGTCGAACTCGAGGCCGTCCCACAGCGAACCGCGATAGTGCACGGTGACTTCGCTGGTCGCGCCAACCTGCTTGCCGGTGCCATCCTCGATCACCCGGTACTGCAGACCCGAGGGCAGAGAAACGATGCCCTTCTTGGTCTTGTTCTCGGTCATGAACTTGTTGCTCTTTGCAAGGTTTGTGCTGGCGATCTTGTCGAACTCTGCCTTGGCCTCGGTCATCATCTTGGTCTGGAATGCCGAAAGCGTGTCGCGCATGGTTTCTTCGGCCACGGCCGGATTGCGCTTGGCATAGGCATCCTGCATCGCGCGGATGACCGTATTGATGTCCACGTCCATCTTGCGATCGGTGAAATCCTTGCCGATCTGGTAACCGATCGAGTAGGAAAGCTTGCCCTTTTCGGACGTCGTGTCCTGGGCAAAGGCCGTTCCCGATACCAACAACGCCACCATGGCGAGTGACAAACCAAATTTCATGCTGCCTCCAGAATGGATCTGAAACGGATGATTACGCGATGTTGCGCCGGACCCAGGCACCGGGCGGCGCAAAAAAGGCCGGTCAGTGTACCTGAGCCACTCACGATCGCCAATTTCCAACGAGTGCCCGGCGTTATCTGAACTTCCGGAGCAGGCAAAGTTCGACGACCGGCCTTTGCAGGCGCTGGTATCATCCCCGACCTTCATGAACGCAGGCATACCGGGAGCCCACGATGGCCTTTCGCAATCTGATCAGCAGTGACCGCGGTGCCGTGCGCAGCATCACCATCAACCGCCCGGACAAGCTCAACGCGCTCAACCGGGAAACGATCAACGAGCTGCAGATCGCCTTCGACCAGGCCCGCCATGACGATTCGGTGCGTGTGGTGGTGTTGGCCGGAGCTGGCGAAAAGGCCTTCGTGGCGGGTGCCGACATTGCTGAACTGAGCGCGATCACGCCAATCCAGGCGCAGACGTTTTCGCGTGCCGGGCAGCGCATGATGCGCACGATCGAATTGCTCGGCAAACCGGTGATCGCCCGCATCCAGGGCTTTGCCCTCGGTGGCGGCCTGGAAATCGCCATGAGTTGCCACCTGCGGGTGGGCAGCGAAAAAGCGCGCCTCGGCCTGCCAGAAATCAGCCTCGGCCTGTTGCCCGGGTTTGGCGGCACCCAGCGCCTGCTGCGCCTGGCCGGTCGCCCGGCGGCGCTGGAGCTGTGCCTGCTCGGACAATCCGTGGATGCCGTGCGTGCCCATCAGCTTGGCCTGCTCAACCGCGTGGTCGCGGTCGATGCGCTGGATGACGAGGTCAATGCGCTGGCCGACCAATTGGCCGCTTCGGCGCCGCATGCGCTGGCCGGCATCCTCGATGCCATCCTCGTCGGCGGCGAATGTCCGTTCGCCGAAGCAATGGATTTCGAGAGCAAGGCATTCGCCCTCACCTGTACCACCGAGGACATGCGCGAGGGTACCCGCGCCTTCCTCGAGCGTCGCAAGCCGGCATTCACCGGCAATTAAGTCGTGGCGCCTGCGCATCGGACGAGATGCGCAGGGGCCTGCCAATGCAGGTTGGCTCAGTGCGCGCTGCCGCGATATTTCTTTTCGCCTGCAGTGACCGCGATTCCAAGACGGTTCTCCGGCGGTGCCAGCGGACAGGTGGCAAAGGCGGTGAACGCACACGGCGGGTTGTAGGCCTTGTTGAAATCGATCACGACCTTGCCATCCTTTGGCATCGCTGCATAAATGAAACGTGCCGCGCCATAGGTCTCCTTGCCGCTGGTCTTGTCGGCAATGATGAAGAACAGTTCATCGGCATCGTCGGTTTCCAGCACGGGCAGCAACTCGAAGGTCTTGCCGTCACGCTCAAAGATCGCCTTGCCCGGCACCGGCATCTTGTCGAGCGTGCCAATGACATTGGGAATCTCCAGCGTGTGCGGCGGATCAAACGCCACCCACTTCGCCTCGATGCGCCAGCCCGGATCGACCGGATACGCATCGATGCCAAGGAAACCGGTGCGCGTCGTCGCCTCGCTGTCCTTGATGCGCAGGCCCTTTTTTCCACCGGCGCGGTCAATCAAGTAGAAGTTCACGCTGCCGAAGGCGATCACCGTTGGCTGCTCGTGTGCGTCATCGAGCAACTCGGCCCGGGTTTGCGTCGTGCCGTCGATCGTCGCGCCGGTGCCTTCATTGAGGGAGATTGTCACCTTGTCGCCTTTCCACTCGACGCTGCCAAGGTGCGCGGGCGCCTTGGCGATGACGATATCGTTGTCGCTGGCGCTGCCGATCGTACTGGTTCCGGGCTTCAGCCATTCCAGGCCCACCAGGGACAGCCAACCGCCGGGTGCCTTGAGCCGCTCAAGGCGTTGCTCGCGCCATGTTTCAATCGTCCGCGTGTAGTCGTCGTCATTGCCCGCTGAAACGAGTTGGGTTCCGGAAATGCTGGCTGCAAGCAACAGGCTGGTCATCAACATCGAAATGTCCTTGGTGGGGAGGCGGATCGACGGCCATCATCGTCCGCGGAGAAACAGGCGATCAAGTTCCTGCAGGCTGAGCTGGACCCAGGTCGGGCGGCCATGATTGCATTGCGCCGATCGTTCGGTTGCCTCCATGTCGCGCAGCAGCGCATCCATCTCGGGCAGGCTGAGGCGGCGATTCGCCCGCACCGAACCGTGGCAAGCCATGGTTGACAACAACTCGTTGCCGACTTCCTCGATGCGCCGCGACGAACCATGTGCCGCCAGGTCGGCAATGACATCACGGACCAGCTGCGATACGTCGCCACCCGCAAGCAGGGTCGGCACGCGGCGCACGGTGATGCCCTGCACGCCACTGCGCACGACGTCGAAACCCAGGTCGGCGAAGCGTTCGGCGTGTTCCTCGACGATGCCAGCCTCGCGCTCGCTGACGGCAATCAGCAACGGCACCAGCAACATCTGCGAACGAATGCCCTCGCCTTCGCGCGCCAGCTTGAGGCGCTCATAGGTGATGCGCTCATGCGCAGCGTGCATGTCTACGAGGACCAGGCCTTGCGCGTTCTGCGCAAGCACGAAGATGCCGTGCAACTGCGCGATGGCAAAGCCAAGCGGTGGAATATCCGCAGCAGCCGCCTCCGTCGATTCATCACCGTGACCGTCCAGGCGCGGGAAGGCACGAGCGCTTGCCGATGGCGTGCCGAGCAAGGCGGCATAGTCGGCCAGCGGCTCGCCCACGCCGAGGCGAAACCCCGACTGGTTGCGCAACACCGGTCGCACGTCATTTGCCACGGGCTCGGTGCCGGTCTCGTGGCCCGGCTGCATGCCGGCGCGCGTCGCCGACAAGGCCTCGTGCAGGCTGCGATAGAGAAAATCATGGACCAGTCGCGAATCGCGGAAGCGCACTTCGCTTTTTGCCGGATGCACGTTGACATCCACGCCTTGCGGATCGAGCTCGAGGAACAACACGAAGGCCGGATGACGCCCATGAAAGAGGACATCCGCGTACGCCTGGCGCACGGCATGGGCAACGACGCGATCGCGGACGAGGCGTCCGTTGACATGGAAATACTGCTGGTCCGCCTGCGAACGCGATGCGGTCGGCAGGCCGACCCAGCCGTACAGGCGCATTCCGGCACCCGCGTGATCGACGCGCAGGCTGTTGTCGACAAAACCCTGGCCAAGCACATCGGCAAGCCGGCGATCGGCCTCGCCGTCATCGCGCACGGGTTTGTACAGGCGTACCACCTTGCCATTGTTGCTGAGGCGGATCTCGACCGCTTCGCGAGCGAGGGCAATCGAGCGGACCAGGTCGTCGATGTGGTTGAACTCGGTACGCTCGGCGCGCAGGAACTTGCGCCGAGCCGGCAGATTGTAGAAAAGATCACGAATCTCGACGCTCGTGCCTGGTGCGTGCTGGGCCGGCCGCTGGCTGTGCGGCTTGCCGCCGTCAACCTCGATGCGCGTCGCGCTGTCGGCAGCCGCCGTGCGCGAAGTCAGCGCGAAGCGGGACACCGAGGCAATCGAGGGCAGTGCTTCGCCGCGAAATCCCAGGGTGCCAACCCGTTCCAGGTCCTCGAAGCTTGCGATCTTGCTGGTTGCATGCGCCGAGATCGCCAGTGCCAGGTCATCGGCATCGATGCCGGCGCCATCGTCGCGCACGCGGATCAGCCGCGCACCGCCGTCTTCGATGTCGATCTCGATGCGCCGCGCGCCGGCATCGAGGCTGTTCTCGACCAATTCCTTGACCACCGATGCCGGACGCTCGATGACCTCGCCGGCGGCGATCTGGTTGACGAGTTCGGCGGGAAGCGGATGGATGCGCGCCATGCGGGGATCAGCGGAAATCGAGAGCCGCATCATAGCGGATCGAACCCGTCACCCCGTTCAATGCGTTTGTCGCGACGCTTGCTCAGCCCTGCGGGATTTCGAGCACGTCGCCGACATTGACGCTGTCCCTGGCCAGCTTGTTGGCGTGGCGCAATGCAGCCACCGAAGTGCCGTGGCTGGCCGCAATGCCGCTCAGCGATTCGCCACGCGAGACGACATGGCGACTGGCCCTGGCACGGTTGCCCTCCTCCGCGAACCAGGTTCCGGGCGGCGGCGTCGAGCGGAAATAATTGCGCACGCCACCAAGAATCGCGTCGGCCAGCTTGGTCTGCTCGGCCGGCGTTTTCAGGCGGCGCTCTTCGGCCGGATTGGAGATGAAGGCGGTTTCAACAAGGATCGATGGCACGTCCGGCGAGCGCAGGACGATGAAGTTTGCGCGCTCGACGTGATTCTTGTGGGTCGGGCCGACCCGACCCATGGCCGCATGCACCTGGGCGGCGACGGCGTTGCTCGCTTCCATGGTCGCCCCTTGCGAGAGGTCAAGCAGGACAGCCGCCAGCGTGTCGTCACGCGTATCCAGTGACACGCCACCGACCAGATCGGCACGGTTCTCGCTGTCTGCCAACCAGCGCGCCGCCTGACTCGTCGCTCCGCGCGGTGACAGCACCCACACCGAACTGCCGCGTGCCTCGCTCTTGCTGAAGGCATCGGCGTGCACCGAGATGAACAGGTCGGCCTTGGCCTCGCGCGCCTTCTGGTAGCGCGCATCCAGCGGAATGAAGAAATCGCTGTCGCGGGTGAGCATCGCGCTCATGCCCGGCTCCTTGTCGATCACGCGCTTGAGCTCGCGTGCGACGGCCAGGGTGATGACTTTTTCGTACGTGCCCGAGGCACCGATCGAACCAGGATCATCGCCGCCGTGGCCGGCATCGATCATCACCAGGATATTGCGCGACGCACCGGGCGGGACCACCTTGGCGACGGTCTTGACTGTCTCAGGCTGCGACTTTGGGTAGAGGTCGAGAACCAGACGGTAGCCAAACTTCTCGGCTGGCGGCAAGAGGAAACTCTTCGGGCGCACACCCTCGCCGAGATCGAAGACGACGCGCAAATCCCTGGCACCCTGCTTGCCGCTGCGCATGGCCTTGAGCAGGCCCTTGGCTGCGGCAGCCGTGTAGTCGGCGCTGAATGTGCTCGACTTCAGATCGAGAACCAGGCGATCCGGTCCAGCCAGATCGAACAACTTGTAATCCAGCGGGCCGGAAACATCGAAAACGGCACGCGTGTATTCGGGGCCGGCCCAGATGCGCAGAGCCTTGATTTCAGCCGCCTGCGCCGGCAGCCACGCGGCCACGAGCATGGCCAGGACAGCGAAAATTCGTATCGTCAGCGGGGCGCGATCATCCATGGTTTTGCATTCAAGCGTAGATGATCACGTAATTCAAGTCTTTTCCCTTGCAAATCCGCAATATGCGGAACGTTCCTGAGAAAATATTCAGGAGTGCGGCCGGACACCGGACGAGGCCAGGATACGCAAGCATTCACGCCCCCGCGCCGACTGTGCGCGGACTGCAATGTTGCGCCGCTCACCGGCATGCTCGAAATGCAGGATCAGGTCGGCAGGCGGCAAGGCACCGCTGCCGCGTTCCGGCCACTCGATCAGCAGCAGGCTGCTCGCATCCAGCAGATCCGCCAAGCCCAGCCATTCCAGTTCATCGGCAGCGGCAATCCGGTAGAGATCCAGATGATGGGCTTGCAGATCGCCAATCCGGTAGGACTCGATCAGGCTGTAGGTCGGGCTCTTGATGCGCTCGCCAACGCCAAGGGTGGTCAACAACGCGCGGGAAAAAGTGGTCTTGCCGGCCCCGAGATCGCCTTCCAGCAGGATCACGCCACCTTGGGCGAGTGGCACGGCAAAGGCCTGTGCAATTTGCGTGAGCGCCGCCTCATCGACACCCCGCCATTCAAGGAAAGCGCTCATGCCGGGCCCGGATTGACCAGCACGCGCAGGAACGGCAGGAGATCGCCAGCAATCATTCCGCGTGGACAGTCGCCGGCGGCACGATCACCAGCGATCGCGTGCACGACGACGCCAAGCCTGGCGGCATCCCAGGCGGACAAGCCTTGCGCGAGCAAACCGGCAATCACCCCGGTCAGCACGTCGCCCATGCCGCCACTGGCCATGCCCGGATTGCCGAACGGGCAAAGCGCCACCTCCTGAGCAGGATTGGCGATCAGGCTGCCGGCACCCTTGAGCACGACCACGGCTGCATGACGCCGGGCCAGTTCACGCACCGCGGCAAATCGATCGGCCTGGACCTCTGCCACCGTGCAGGCAAGCAGACGCGCGGCCTCGCCTGGGTGCGGTGTCAACACGGCCTCGGCCGGCAGATCGACAGTTTCCAGGGCGAGGAGATTGAGACCATCGGCATCGAGCACGCAGGCCTTGCCGGCACGCACGGCGGCATCCCAGAGCGCGTGTCCCCAGGCCGCCTGGCCGAGGCCCGGGCCAATGGCGAGGACGCTGCTCCGCTCGATCAAGGCTTGCAGTGCTTGCGGGCCTTCGATGCCACGCACCATCAGTTCCGGCCGATGTGCATTGATCGCCGCCACATTCAACGGCTGCGTCGCCACACTGACCAGGCCGGCACCGACCCGCAAGGCGGACTCGGCAGCCAGGGCAATCGCGCCAGCCATGCCTTCGCTGCCACCGATCGCAAGAACATGACCATATTTACCCTTGTTTACATTACCACTACGCTTCCGCAACAAGGACGTGAGGCCAGCGCCGAGCAACTGCGCATCGCCGGGACAGGCGGAAAGGATTGCCGGCGGAATTCCAAGGGTGTCGAGACTCAATGCGCCACAGCAATCCACGCCATCGGTGGTGAACAATCCGCGTTTCCAGCCGACGAAGCTGATGGTTGCATCGGCGCGCACGACGGCACCGGGCGCAACCCCGCTGTCGGCATCGAGCCCGGATGGCACGTCCAGCGAAAGCTTGCCGCCGCGACAGGCATTGATCTGCTCGATCAGCTGCGCCGCGACGCCGTCGGGAGCGCGTCGCAATCCGGTGCCAAACAGGCCGTCGACCAGCACATCCACCTCGACGGGCAAGGTGGAATCCCCTGCAATCGCCATCGAGCCACCCGCATCCAGCCACGCGGCACGCGCGCGGGCGGCATCCCCGCTCGATTTCTCGCCGAGGGCGACAACGTGGACGTCAAGGCCTGCCGCAGCAGCAAGTCCGGCAACGAGGAACGCATCGCCGCCATTGTTGCCGTTTCCAGCGACGACCAGCACGCGGCGAGCCGCTGGCCAGCGCAAGCGCAGCAGGGCGAATGCGGCGGCCGCCGCGCGCGCCATCAGCTCATGGCCGGCAATCCCGCCGGCGATGGCCGCACGATCCAGGGCGCGAACCTGTTCAACGGTGTGCAAGGTGGTGGCAGGTGGCAGTCTGGGCATGCCGCCGATTATACGGAGCGTTCCGCCCACGCCGGCGATGGCCGTATGCTTGTCGATGAACTTGTTTCCGCCAGCAGCCCATGGCTTCGATTGACTACACCCGACTGACATCCGACCTGCAGCAATGGGCAGCCGAGCTTGGCTTCCAGCAACTCGGCGTGGCCGGGGTCGAGTTGGCTGACGACGAGCGCCATCTGCTGAACTGGCTGGATGCCGGTCGCCATGGCGAAATGGACTACATGGCTCGCCACGGCAGCAAGCGCAGCCGTCCCGATGAGCTTCTGCCGGGAACGCTGCGCGTGATCTCGGTACGCATGGACTACCTGCCGGAAGGTGCCCGCGATGGCTGGGATGTACTTGCCGATCCCGAGAGTGCCTATGTGGCTCGCTACGCCCTTGGTCGCGACTATCACAAGCTCATGCGCAACCGCCTGCAGAAACTGGCCGAGCGCATTGCTGCCGAAGTCGGGCCATTCGGTTACCGCGCCTTTGTCGACTCGGCACCAGTGCTCGAACGCGCCCTCGCCCGGGATGCCGGGATCGGCTGGATCGGCAAGCACAGCTGCCTGATCAATCGCCACGCCGGCTCGTGGTTTTTCCTCGGGGAACTGTATACCGACCTGCCCTTGCCACTGGCCGAGCCGGAAACCGGACATTGTGGAACCTGTCGGCGTTGCCTGGATATCTGTCCAACCCAGGCCATCATTGCGCCTTACCAGGTGGATGCACGCCGCTGCATTTCCTACCTGACCATCGAGCTGCGCGGAGCGATCCCGCTGGAACTGCGCCGACCCATGGGCAATCGCATCTTCGGCTGCGACGACTGCCAGTTGATCTGTCCTTGGAACAAGTTTGCGCGCAGCACGCCCGAAGCCGACTTCACGCCGCGCCATGCCCTCGACGACCAGGCACTGATCGACCTGTTCCAGTGGACCGAGGAGGAATTCCTCAAGCGCACCGAAGGCTCACCCATCCGTCGCACCGGATACATCGGCTGGCTGCGCAACATTGCCGTAGCGCTGGGCAATGCACCCGGTTCCGAGGCGACGATCCGCGCCTTGCAGGAGCGCCAGGATCATCCGTCCGAGCTCGTCCGCGAACACATCCAATGGGCACTTGCCGAGCAGGCCGGGAAACGGGCCACATGATCCTGGCGGGAACGGTGCGGCGCATCAAACAGCGCCAGTGTTGCGGATCCGCAACAACATGACCGCACTCCAGAACCCGATTGGCGACGCCACCCACGCGGCCTGCGGAATGGCCACAGCCGCCTGCCATTGCGCCTGGATCAGATTTCAGGAGACCTCATCAAACCACTGAATAGGAAAGATTTTTCCATGATCCCCGTGCGCTCCAAGGCAAATCCAGGGCAAAAAAAACCCTCGCAGCGATTTTCGCGCGAGGGTTCAATTGGAGTGACGATTACCTGCAATGCGCCCTGGTGGCCGCGAGGTTTCAACGAAAGTCGTTGCGAAAACCCCGAGGACGGTTGTAATCCTACCACATGATGTGGCGAAGTGCCATACACGTCACACTCGTTGCCACGACTGCCCCACAACCCCCTCAAGGCCTTGCGTTTACCGGCTCCCATTCAAGGTTGTCGATCAGGCGGACTCCGCCGAGCCTGGCGGCAATGAGGATCACGGCGCGTTCCTTTCCAGTCTGCTGTGACCTGGACAAATCCTCGGCACAGCGGATCACCGCGTAGTCCGGATCGAAGCCGGCTTTGGCAAGACGCTGCATGGCGGCAGCTTCGATTTCCGCCGGGGAGTCCACGCCGGCATCCAGTTGTCCGGTCATCCAGCGCAGGGTGGCATGGATGCTCGCCGCCTGCGCGTGCTGGCCGGCATCCAGATATTGATTGCGCGAACTCATGGCCAGGCCATTGGCTTCGCGGATGATCGGCGCGGCAATGATCTCGACGGCAAATCCAAGGTCGCGTGCCATGCGCCGGATCACCAGCAATTGCTGGTAGTCCTTGCTGCCGAAGATTGCGGCATCGGCCTGGACCAAATTGAACAGGCGAGCCACAACACTGGCCACGCCGTCAAAATGTCCCGGCCGGCTGGCTCCCTCAAGGATGTCGCCAAGATCCGGAACCTGGACGCGAACCGCACGCTCGGCACCGAAGGGATAAATGGTTTCCACATCTGGCAGGAACAGCAGGTCGCAGCCATTGCCGGCGAGTCCGCGTGCATCCGCTTCCGGCGTGCGCGGATAGCGCGAGAAATCCTCGTTGACGCCGAATTGGGTCGGGTTTACGAAAATGCTGGCAACGACGAAGTCGCAGCATTGCCTTGCCCTGGCGATGAGCGAATGGTGTCCGGCATGCAGGTTGCCCATGGTCGGCACAAAGCCGATGCGCTGGCCGCCGCGTCGCTGTTCGCCGAGCACGGCACGCAGCTCATCGATGTCCTTGACGATCCGCATGGGCCGATTCAATAAGAGTGTTCGGGGCCCGGGAAACTCGAGTCCTGCACTGCCCCCACGTAGGCGGCCAGGGCGGCATCGATGGAATCGCGACCACTGAGGAAATCCTTGCTGAAGCGGGGTCGATGCCCAGGCGTGATGCCGAGCATGTCGTAGAGCACGAGCACCTGGCCATCACAGCCGGCGCCGGCGCCAATGCCGATGGTCGGAATCGCAAGCTCGCCGGTGATGCGTGTCGCCAGTTCGGCAGGCACGCATTCGAGCACCAGCAGTTCGGCACCGGCCCCGGCCACTGCATGGGCATCCTCGAGAAGTCGTTTGGCGTCGCCTTCGAGCTTGCCCTGCACGCGATAGCCACCAAGCTTGTGCACCGATTGCGGGGTCAGGCCAAGGTGCGCACAAACCGGCACGTCACGCGCGCTCAGCGCGGCAATCACATCGAGCAGCCAGCCGGCACCTTCGACCTTGACCATCGCCGCCCCGGCCTCGGCCAGCAAGCGACCCGCCGACACCAGGGCCGTCGGCACGTCGCGGTAACTCATGAACGGCATGTCGGCAATGAGCAGGGGCGCGTGCAGACCGCGCGACACGGCGGCGCAGTGATAGACCATGTGATCGAGCGTCACCGGCAAGGTGCTGGCCTGGCCCTGGATGACCATGCCCAATGAATCGCCGACGAGCACCGCATCGACACCCGCGGCGTCGAAATGCGCGGCGAAGCTGGCGTCGTAACAGGTCAACATGGCGATCTTCGCGCCATCCGCCTTGCGTTGGCGCAGGGACGGGACGGTAACGACGCTGCGCGGCTTTGCATTCGTGGTGTTCGTGGACATCGGCTTGCGCTGGCGGCTGGAATGCTGAAGAGCGGAGACAGGCATGCTAACCCATGCAGCCGTCACGGATCCGTGGCATCGGGAATTTTCCGGCAGGCGCTGGTATCGAGTCGCGCGAGATGCCCGGCGATGCAGCCGTATCCCGGCAAATCCAGCTCCGGATCGAGCTCGGCCAGCGGCACCAGCACGAAGGCGCGCTCGAGCATGCGCGGGTGCGGCACGCACAAGCCTTCCTCGTCGATGCGCGCATCGCCATGCACCAGCAGGTCGAGGTCGATGATCCGCGGGCCCCAGCGCTCGCTGCCGCGAACACGGCCAGCACGGTGTTCGATGGCAAGCAACTCCTCCAGGAGTTGCCTGGCCGGCAGTTGCGTGTGGATCTCGGCAACCGCATTGACGAAATCCGCCTGTGCGACCGGTCCCCATGGGGGCGTGGAATAGAAGCTGGAATGCCTCGACAGACTTGTGCCCGGCATGCGCGCCAGTTCATCGAGGGCCTTGTGCAACTGCCCCAGCGGCTCGTCAAGATTGCTGCCAAGGCCGATGTAGGCAAGCACCCCGGTCACTCGAATCCACTCTCCACACTTGTATCGTTTGCAGCGGAGCCGCCACTGCGCTTGCGTCGGCGCGAGCGTTTGCGCTTCCTGGCTGGTTCACCTTCCGCCCGTGCCACGCCGGCTGGAGCAAGTTGTTTCGCCAGGTGCTCGGCATCGAGCTGCTGGGCATGCGTCCACCACGCCACCTGCTCCTTGAGTTCGGGTTCCTCGTGCGAACGCAGGACCAGGAAATCAAAGGCGGCGCGGAATCGCGGATGGGCAAGCAGGCGCATGACCCGCTTTTTCTGCCTCTGCTCGAAACGCGATTGCAGCGACCAGATTTCCTCCATCGCAATGGTGAAGCGCTTGGGGATTGCCACACGCATTGCCTGCTGATGCAGGACCTTGTCCACCGCGATCGTCCATGCCACCCCGACCTCGGTGCCGCCCGCTTCAAGCGCCTCCGCCATGGTTCGGACCGGCTCCCACAACATGGCCGCAAACAGGAACGCCGGGGCCACCGGCATGTCGTTGCGGATGCGCTCGTCGGTACTGGTGAAGGTATAGCCGAGCAGGCGCCCGAACCGCGCGCTGTTTGGACCCGCCAGCGCCGCCGCAGTGGCCGGGAAAAGCTGCCCCAACAGGCCCAGGTGATGCAGGCGACGCAGGCTTTCGAGGCCGTGTCCGGCCAGGAACAGCTTGAGCGACTCATCGAACAGGCGTGCCGGCGCGACATCCGCCAGCAACGGCGCAAGTTCGGCAATCGGTGCTTCGGTTTCCGCAGACAGGCTGAAATCCAGCTTCGCGGCAAGCCGCGCCGCGCGCAGCATGCGCACGGGATCCTCGCGATAGCGTTGAGCAGGGTCGCCAATCAGGTGCATGCGGCGCTGGCGCAGGTCCTCGATGCCGCCGACATAATCGCGCACGCTGAAATCGGCGATGTCGTAGTACAGCGCGTTGATGGTGAAATCACGGCGGATGGCGTCTTCCTCGATGCTGCCATAGACGTTGTCGCGGACGATGCGCCCGTCAACGACATGGCGATCGCTGTCGCCGACTTCACCGATTCCACGAAACGTCGCAACTTCGACAATCTCGCGCCCGAACACGACATGGGCGAGACGGAAGCGGCGGCCGATCAGGCGGGAGTTGCGAAACAACGTGCGGGTCTGCTCCGGCGTGGCGTCGGTGGCGACATCGAAATCCTTCGGATGCCCGCCCAGCAGCAGATCGCGCACGGCACCGCCGACGAGGAACGCCTTGTAGCCGGATTCGTGCAGGCGATAGAGGACGCGCAATGCGCCGTTGGAAATGTTCTTGCGCGAGATCCCGTGCTCCGCGCGCGGGATGATTCGCGGAACCAGCACATGTTCGGGAGAAACCTCGGAAGGCGCCGACGATGCAGTCAGGCTCATTCGACAGTCACGTTCAAATTAAATGGCATCGTTCGACAATTGTTCGTGGTTACGAATTCGTTATACTACGCGCCCCGTGCGGTTTGTCCCAGACACCGCTCCCTTCGTCTAGTGGCCCAGGACACCGCCCTCTCAAGGCGGGAACACGAGTTCGAACCTCGTAGGGAGCGCCACTCGGCGCAATCCAGGCTGATTGCAGAGGCTGCAAAGCGGTTCCACGGACCGCCATTCGAAAAGAGACCGTTTCCATCATGCCTTTCGTTGTCACCGAGAACTGCATCAAGTGCAAGTACACCGACTGCGTCGAGGTCTGCCCGGTCGATTGCTTCCATGAAGGTCCGAACTTCCTCGTCATCGATCCGGAAGAGTGCATTGATTGCACCTTGTGCGAGCCGGAGTGCCCGATCAACGCGATTTATCCGGAAGACGACGTGCCGGCCGGACAGGAAGTCTTCATCCAGCTCAACGCGGATCTGTCGAAGATCTGGCCGGTGCTGACCGAACGCATAGACGCACCGGAAGACGCCAAGGAATGGGACGGCAAGCCGAACAAGCTGCCCTTGCTCGAACGCTGAACAATCGAGCGCCTTCGCGGCGCTGCCGAGACCGCGATCAGTTCATGCGCTGACGCAGGACATCCAGCACCTGGGCTGCCGCATCTGCCCCGGCTTCGCCGGCGGCACCTTCCACCGCGACCGTGCTCGCGCCGTCGCTGCCGCCGACGCGGACACGCAGGGCGACCGCGCTCTTGATGCTCTTGTCGCGGGCCATGCCAAGGGTGAAGACCTTCTTGAAGAAACCGGGCGAACGCGTCTTCTTGCCGACCGTGTTGATCTCGTAGGTCCGCGCCGCCTCATCGCGCGACTGGATCGTGGCCACGCCCGAACGCTCGATGGCCAGGCCGACGCGGCGCCAGGTGCTGGCGAGACTGTCGGCAACCTGGATTCCGTCGCCGGCAAGGTTCTGCGCATCGACCGGTGGTGCGCTGGCCGGCACGATGAGCGCGTCCGGGACCGCGCTGTCGGAGACGGCCGATGTCGACGCCGCCGGACCCACGTCGGGAATCACCAGGGCACCGCTGCGGTTTGGCGAATCGAGGTCCGGCGGCACTTCCAGCGGCCGCGCCTGCTCGCTGGTCTTGTAGGCATCGTGCTTGTTGCCTAACTTGGCGCGCAGCGTCTGGCAGCCGCCAAGCAAGGGCAAGAGGACGATGGCACTGACGGCGATGGCAAGGGTTCGTTTCACGTTGTGGCTTCCATTGTCATGGGGACCGGATCAAATCGCTTGCAGCGCAGACTCGATCAAACCGGATTCACCGAGGACGCGCTCGGCCTGTGCATGATACCCCGCACTCAGCGGAAGCAGCGGCAGGCGCAAATGGTCTGCGCCGAAACCAAGCCGCTGCAGGCACCATTTGACCGGAATCGGATTCGGCTCGAGCGCAAGCAGGGCAAACAGCTCGTGCAGGTGCCGATCGAGACGTCGTGCACTTTCGGCATCACCCTCGGCTGCATGCGCGCACAGATCCTGCATTGCCGCCGGAGCGACATTGGCGGCGACGGAAACCACGCCGGCGGCACCAGCCAGGATCGCGCGGGCGGACGTCGGATCGTCGCCGGAGAACACGGCGAATGCCGCATTGGCGAGGGCCAGCAGATCGCGCATGCGTGCTTCGTCGGCACGGGCTTCCTTGATGCCGATGATGGCGGGGTGCGCGCACAGGCGCGCAACCGTCTCCGGCAACAAGTCACAGGAAGTCCGCGATGGCACGTTGTACAACATGATCGGCAAGCCGCCCTTGTCGGCGACTTCGGAATAATGCCGGTACAGGCCTTCCTGGGTCGGTCGCACATAGGCCGGGGTGACAACCAGGGCCATGTCGGCGCCCGCCGCCGCGGCGAGGCGGGTCTGCTCGATGGTCTTGCGCGTCGACTGCATTCCGCTGCCGGCCAGCAATGGCACGCGATCGGCGATTTCGCGCCGCGCCACCTCGACCAGCGTCGTGAATTCCGTCGCATCCAGCGCCGCGCCCTCGCCCGTGGATCCGGCAACGACAAGGCCACGCGTGCCCGAGCGGATCTGGAATCCGACGAGGCGGCGGAACGCGTCCAGGTCAAGCGCATCGTCGCTGGCGCGGAACGGCGTCGCGAGTGCGCAGATGCTACCGGTGAGTTTCAAGGGCAAGGGGATGTGCACATGCGAGAACGGCGGATGTTAGGTGGAACCGCCAGCGAAGTCCATTGCCACCTGGACGGTGTTGGCCGGCTCCCTTGCGACCCTTCCGGGTCGACAGTATCCTGCAAGAACAGTCGCTCCGACTGCAGCAGCAGCGCCCAACATTCCGTGAAGCAGGCAGCCAAGCAGATCTCCAGCGATCGAACGTCTCGCCCCGGCGCGAACGACAACTATCTGCTGGTGAGCGTGTTTGCCGAGCCACAGCAATCACCGCTTTTCGCAGTCAGCAAAAGGGTTACCGATTGCGGCTGCAACGTCGCCGAAGCACGCGTTGCGGCGCTCGGTGCCGAACTCAGCGTGCAGGTGCTCGCGCAAGGGTCGTGGGATGCGATTGCCAAACTCGAGAATGCCCTGGCCAAGCTCGATCGCGACGGCGAGCTGCGCCTGTCCCATCACCGCACCAGTGCCAGGCAGCCGCAGAGCAACCAGTTGCCTTATGTCGTCGAAGTCATAGCCGCCGACCGCCCGGGCATCCTCAGCCAGTTGGCCGAGTTTTTCGCCGGCCACAACATCAGCATCGAGCAACTCAACTCCACCCGCTACAACGCCATGCAGACCGGCGCCGACATGTTTTCCGCACAGATAACCATCGGCATCCCCAACACCATGCACCTGGCCGCGTTGCGCGACGATTTCCTCGAGTTCTGCGATGGATTGAATCTCGACGCGATCATGGATCCGATGAAATTCTGATGGCGGCCAGCACACCAGCATGAGCGCAGGAAAATCCGTCGCGATCGGCAAGAAGGTACCGCAACTCAGCGGCACGACTGATGCCGGAACACCCCTGGATCTCGCGTCCTTTCGCGGAAAGTGGATCGTGATCTATTTCTATCCGCGTGACTCGACGCCGGGATGCACGACCGAAGCCGGTGATTTTCGCGACCTGTACAGCAAGTTCCGCAGATTGAATTGCGAAATCCTCGGCGTTTCGCGCGATTCGGTTGCTTCGCATGCCCGCTTCCGCGCCAAGCAGCAGCTTCCGTTCGCGCTGATCGCCGACACCGATGAAACCTGGTGCAAGGCCTTTGACGTGATCCACGAGAAGGTGCTCTACGGCAAGCGCCACCTTGGCATCGTGCGCAGCACGTTTCTTGTCGATGCAGAGGGAATCCTGCGCGCCGAATGGCGTGCGCTGAAGGTTCCCGGCCATGCCGCGGCCGTCCTGGAGCAGTTGGCATCCGCGTGAGCAGACCCAGCATCCGCAACTCCTTTTCCTGCCCGCCTTCCTGGCGCGGCCACTTTTCCGTTCCATCCAACGAGGCTCGTGCATGACTCGAGGCAAGCGCATCTACGTACTCGACACCAACGTGTTGATGCACGATCCGACTTCACTGTTCCGATTCGAGGAACATGACGTCTTCATTCCAATGACCGTGCTGGAAGAACTGGACGCGGCGAAGAAGGGCCAATCGGAAGTGTCGCGCAATGCGCGCCAGGTCAGCCGCTTCATCAATGAACTGATCGAGAACGACAAGAGCCGTAGAATCGAGGAAGGCCTCGACCTGCAGCTGCCGCAGGGCCTGCGCCTCGATCGCAATGCCAAGGTCGGGCGCCTGCACTTCCAGAACCAGGTCGCCGAGAGCAGCAACGGCAAGAAGCGCCACGTTCCGGACAACCTGATCCTCGCCTCGGTGGTCGCCTTGCGCGACGCCCATCCGGATGTCCCGGTGGTGCTGGTCACCAAGGACATCAACCTGCGCATCAAGGCCTCGATCGCGGGCATCACCGCCGAGGACTACGAGAACGATCGCGCACTCGATGATTTCAGCTTGCTGTATGCCGGCCACAACGAGTTGCCGGCGGATTTCTGGGAGCTCCACCCCGAGTTGCGTTCGTGGTCGGAGCGCGGCCACACCTACTACGAAGTCACCGTTTCCGAAAAGGAGGACTGGCATCCGCACCAGTTCCTCTACCTGCCCGGCGAGAATGAAGTCGAGCTGCGCGTCCTCAGCCTGGGCAGCGGCAAGGCGATCCTGCAGATCGTCGACGATTATTTCACCGGTTCGCACACGATCTGGGGAATCCAGGCGCGCAATCGCGAACAGAACTTCGCACTGAATGCCTTGATGGATCCCGAAGTCGATTTTGTCAGCCTGCTCGGCACGGCCGGCACCGGCAAGACCCTGCTCGCCTTGGCCGCGGGCCTGGCCCAGGTCATGGACCAGCAACGCTACCGCGAGATCATCATGACCCGCGCCACCGTATCGGTTGGCGAGGACATCGGCTTCCTGCCCGGCACCGAAGAGGAAAAGATGACGCCGTGGATGGGCGCATTGACCGACAACCTCGAAGTGCTGACCTCGCCACAGGAAGGCGGTGCCTGGGGTCGCGCCGCGACCAACGACCTGCTCGCTTCGCGGATCAAGATCCGCGCCATGAACTTCATGCGCGGCCGCACCTTCCTGAATCGCTACATGATCGTCGACGAGGCGCAGAACCTGACGCCCAAGCAGATGAAGACGCTGATCACGCGCGCCGGACCGGGCACCAAGATCATCTGCCTGGGAAATGTCGAACAGATCGATACGCCGTACCTGACGGAAACGACATCCGGCTTGACCTATGCGGTCGATCGTTTCAAGAGTTGGGGGCATTCGGCCCACCTGACCTTGCGCCGCGGCGAGCGTTCACGCCTGGCGGACATTGCTTCCGAAGTCCTCTGACACGGCAGCGGGATCGTCACAGGAAGCGTGCGCACGCCGGCTGATGCACGCGGCGGAATCCACAACGCGGGTTCCGCCGTGTGCAAACCTCAAGGCGGCACGGCCCATAGACGCGAAAACGTCATCCGCGCTTGCAGCCCGGAGCAATCGATTTGCCCGGGCAACGCTGAAGGACCGGATTGTGCTTGCGGCTAGAAGCGCCAGGCCCAGGCGGCTTGATATTCGACCTGGTTGCCGGTCACACGGTTGGCCGAGCGGTAACTCGGCACGCCGAGGAAATATGGCGCACTGGAATAAATCGCCTGCACGCTGAGGATTGCCTGCTGCCCGGTATGGCGCGAGTAGCCAATCGCCACCGTGTGGTCTGCCGGATCACCGCCAAGCGCGTTGCGCAGGAGACTTGACGTTGGCGAGGGCTGCTGGCGAGTCGTGTAGCGAAGCTCGACATTGCCGAGAGACTGATTGCGCAAGGTCCAGCCGGCCGAATAGACCGTCAGGTCATCCCAGGCGAAAACCGGGCTGACTCCGGAACCGAGCAAGGCGAGGAAGCGCCGTGGCAGGGCTGGACTGGTGAACGGCGTGACGTCACTGTAGACGACGCGTTGCGCGCCGACATCGACGCTCATGGCCGGCGTCAATGCATAGCTGAAACCCATGCTCGCGCTGGCTGGAATATCGAACTGTCCCGGATCGGAATAGACACCGCGCAAGGACTTCAGCGCATCCATGTTCACGCGCGACTGGTAGGCCGCATTCCAGCTCAGGCGGTTGAACAGCTCGTTGCCGACATCAAGACGCACGCCGGCGCCGTATGAGCTTTCGCCGGGCAGCATGGGCCAGATCGGCAAGCCATCGCGCAAGGTCGATTCACCAAGGCCGAGGCTGGCAAAACGCTGATAGGCAAGTATTGCCGTCACCCCGAATGATCCCGACGCGCCCCACTGGCCGGTCAATGAAGGGGCCACGATGGTGCGCTTGAGAGCGATGTCGGAAAATTCATTGCCGACATCAAGGCGCGGGCTGGACAGTGCCGATACGCGATTGTCCACGCGCTGTTCGGCAATCGACAAGTTCAGGCGGCCAATTGGCTGGTTGCCGAGGACGTGCAGGGTCAAGGCAAAATTGGCCAAGGCGTCCTGCGCATCGGTAATCTGCGGCGCATCACGCTCGGTTTGCGGAGCCCAGGCAAATGCCGGAGTGATGCTGGCCAGGGCATAGTTGCGCCAACGCTGTGGCACGCTGGCGGCGGACGCTTCGGCAACAGTCATCCCCGGCGATGCATGCGGTACGCTCGCCGCGCTCGCCGCCAAGGAAATCGGGAGCGTCAGCGCGATGCCGAGCGCTCCCATGATGCTTGCTGTTGCTGCTGTTGGCCGCTGCATTGCCCTGTTGCTGCGGTTGGGGAAGGAGTGTCTGTGTTGCGTTGCGGATATTGGCGTAAAAGCAACAGCGGGTCAAGTACGCAACAATCACGCCAGCCGATCATTTTCATTGGGCCAGCAGTGCTTTGCGCGAAACTTTGCAGACGCCTGCCGAACTCGTTGTCCGAACCATTTGTTGCAGGAAACCAACACCGATGAAACCATTCCCTACACGCCTGCCGCCGCCCTGTGCCATGACCATTGCCGGTTCCGATTCCGGTGGTGGGGCCGGCATCCAGGCCGACCTGCGCAGCTTTGCCGCGTTCGGCGTGCATGGCCTCAGTGCGATCACCGCGGTTACGGCGCAGAACACCCGCGGCGTCACCGATATTGAAATGCTGCCGCAGCGCATCGTGCGCGCGCAGATCGCGGCGCTGCTCGATGATTTCCGCGTCGGTGCAATCAAGATCGGCATGCTGGGAACGCCATCGCTTTGCCGGGCCATTGCCGAAGCGCTGGCAGGCCATCGCGGCATCCCGCTGATAGTCGACCCGGTGCTGATTGCGACCAGCGGCGCATCGCTGTCCCGCGGCAGGCTGGTTGCCGCGATCCGCCAGCATCTGATCCCGCGCGCGGATTTGCTGACGCCGAACGTTCCCGAGGCCGAGCAGTTGCTCGGCCGCAGCTTGCACAACCGCGACGACCTGCTCGATGCAGCCCACGACCTGCGCAAGCAAGGTGCGCGTGCAGTTCTGCTCAAGGGCGGCCATGTGCCGGGGGCGCAGGTCTTCGATGTCCTGCTCAGCGATTCCGGCACGCGCTGGTTTTCACATCCGCGCATCGCCGTGGAAGGCCATGGCACCGGTTGCACGCTGGCGGCTGCCATTGCCGCCGGCGTCGCCAAGGGCGGTTCGATGGAGACCGCGGTGGCCGCGGCGATCGACTTCGTCAATCGTGGACTGGCCCTCTCCTATCGACCCGGCAAGGGCTCAATCGCCGTGCTCGATCACCTTGCCGCGGCGCCGGCGTCCATCAAGCCTTGATGCGTTCGATCAAGGCATCGGTGAATGTGCTCGTGGTGCCGCTGCCACCGAGATCGGGGGTCAGGCGATCCTGCGCGGCAAGCGTTGCCCGGATCGCCTCGCGCACCTTGATGGCCTCATCCTCATGGCCGAGATGGCTGAGCATCTGCGCTGCACCCAGCAACAGGGCGCAGGGATTGGCCACACCCTTGCCGGCAATATCCGGTGCCGATCCATGCACGGCCTCGAAGATCGCCACGTCCGTTCCGATATTCGCGCCCGGAGCAAGGCCAAGCCCGCCGACCAGGCCTGCGCAGAGGTCGGAAATGATGTCGCCAAACAGGTTGGTGGTGACGATGACGTCGAATTGATGCGGGTTCATCACCAGTTGCATGCAGGTGTTGTCTACGATCATCTCGTTGAAGGCGATGTCGGCATATTCGCGGGACACATCGCGGGCCGCCCTGAGAAAGATCCCCGAAGTGGTCTTCATGATGTTGGCCTTGTGCACGGCCGTGACCTTGTGCCGGCGCTGCTTGCGCGCCAGTTCGAACGCATAGCGCACGATGCGCTCGCAACCACGCCGCGAATTGCGGATCAGCGATTGCGCGTGCTCGCCATCCTCGGACAAGGTCTGGCCTTCCGAGCCATAGGCACCCTCGGTGTTCTCGCGCACGGTGATGATGTCGATGTTCTCGTAGCGCGCCTTGGTGCCGGGGAAGGTGATCGCCGGGCGCACATTCGCGTACAGGTCGAAATGCTTGCGCAATTCGACATTGAGTGAACTGAAGCCGCCGCCAATGGGCGTGGTCAACGGTCCCTTGAGGGCAACCTTGTGCCGGCTGATCGCATCAAGGGTCGCTTGCGGCAGCAACTCGCCGACACTCTGCTGTGCCGCCATCCCGGCTTCGACAAACTCGTACTTCAGGCCAAGCTTCAACGCATCCAGCACGCGCAATACCGAATCGACGATTTCCGGCCCGATTCCATCACCACGAATGACCGCAATTGTCTGACTCATCGCTCTCTGAACTCCATGAAACCGGCTTGCCGAAGGCAGCAAGGGGCGCGCATTATCCGAAAATGATGCCGCATCGCACAACCGACATACGACCGCACCGGCCTGCCCTGCGCTGTTTCGCCCTGCTGGCGGCATTCCTGCTGGCGCTGTCGGAATGCGTCCTGGCGGCACCTTCGCTTGCCGAGGATGCCTACCTCGACATGCGCCTGGTTGCCGCCTCGGATGTGGCGCCACAGTGGCCGCCGGACCTGGTCATTTCAGGCATCTGGTCCGACGCCTGCCTGCCCTCGGTGCAGCGCTCACGACTTGCCGGCCAGGATCTCGACATCTACCTGCGCAGTGAAAAACAAGTCTGCGCGCAAGTGCAGACCCCGTTCGAGCTCAAGCTCAATCCGGCGCGCCTGGCCGGGCGCAGCCAGTTGGGGCTGGGTGTCTACCGCGTGCGCCTGTTCCTTGCGCATGACAACGGCAGCAACCAGTTGATCGCCTTCCGCTTGCTGCGTTCCGGCGGCGAAGATCGCCGTTCGCGCCCTGAGAGCGGCTTCTGGTGGTCGGTTGCAACCGCCAACAACATTCCCGCCCTGCCCGGCAATGGCCTGTCGATCGAGCAGCAGGGCGACACGCTGGCGGTGACCTGGCTCAGCTATGAATCCGGAGCGCCGACCTGGTATTTCGGCAGCCAATCCATGCCCGGAAGGATTGCCCGCATTGAACTGTCGCGCATGGTGGGCGGTGCCGAAGCCTTCTCCGGGCCGAATTCAGCGCCCGGCATCGAACCGGGCCTGGCCCTCAACATCGAGTTCCTGGGTCCGGCGCACGCCAATGCATGGCTGGTTCGCGGACAACCGGGATCGACCCGCAGCATTGAAATCCAGGATCTCAACCTGGTTCGCCTGCCGTTTGCGGCCGGCAATCCCGGCAAGGACTGGCAAGGACAATGGGCATTGGTTGTCGGCGATGAGTCCACGGCACGGATCATCGACTTGACCACGGCGGAAACCGCGGACGCGGAAACCTTCCGCATCCGCGACCGACTGGGCAGCATCAACCTGCAATGCCGCCTTGAAGACATGGATGGCCATGCCATTGCCTCGTCCTGCAGCCTGGTTGACGGCGCCAGCCTGCTGGCCGATTTTGACCAAGTCGGCCGCGATCGGCTGTCCGGTCAGAATGCCGACGGCATGCCGGTGCGACTGGTCCGCCTGCCACGCTGAACGTGCGCTTCAGGCATTGCTGCTTGCGCTGATTTCGGCCAACCGGCCGCTACGATCGGCGGCAACCAGATCATCGAAACCACCGATGTGCGTGCCGTTGACGAAGATCTGCGGCACCGTGCGCCGACCACCGCTCCGTTCGAGCATTTCCTCGCGCCGCGCGGAATCCGTATCCACGCGGATTTCGCTGTAGTCGAAACCTTTCTGCTTGAGCAGGTTCTTTGCCGCCACGCAGTAGGGGCAGGCTGCCGTGGTGTACATCTCGACCGAAACCATGGGATCACTCCGAATACAATCAATAGCGTCATGAATGCGGGTCATTCTGCCCGATTCAATGTCCCGTCTGTGACCCGGCAGGCCGCCTGTTGATTTTGCGGGCATCACGTCCACTTAAGGAACGAAGCACTACACTTGCCGGCACTTCGAGCGTTTTGTGGAGCGCAATGCCATGTCCCGACTGAAATGGCTGCCGATGCTGATGGCCGCGGCATGCGCAGGCCTCGCCGGCGCGCAGGAAAGCGGCGTGCGCCTGCCGGATATCGGCAGCTCGGCGGCGTCCGCCGTCTCGCCGGGCGAAATGAAGGAATACGGCGCCTCGATGCTGCACGAGATGCGTGCCTACAACATGGTGCTCGACGATCCGCTGGTCGGCGATTACCTGCATGCGCTCGGCTATCGACTCGTCTCGGTCAGCGATCGACCCGATCTCGAATTCACCTTTTTCGTTGTGCGCAGCAACGAGATCAATGCCTTTGCCGCGCCGGGTGGCTACATTGGCGTGAACGTCGGCCTGATGAACGCCATGCACACCGAGGACGAGCTGGCCGCCGTCATCGCCCACGAAATCGCCCACGTCACCCAGCAGCACCTGTTGCGCGCGTTCGAGGATTCGCGCAAGAGCAGCTTGCCGATTGCGTTGGCCATGCTCGGGGCCCTGGTGGCGACCTCGGGCCGCAGTGATGATGCCAGCCAGGCCGTGCTGATGAGCGGGGTATCGCTGATCCAGCAACGGGCCATCAATTTCACCCGCTACGACGAGATCGAGGCCGATCGCGTCGGCATCCAGAGCCTGGCGCGCGCCGGTTACGAGCCACTGGCCATGGCCGAGACGTTCGCGACCATGCAGCGGGTCATGCGCGTGAACGGCGTCGACATCCCCGAGTTCCTGCGTTCGCATCCGGTTGATGTCAACCGCATTGCCGACGCCAAGGCCCGTGCCGTCAAGCTTGGTGAAACCGCCGGCCTTGCCCGCACGCCGCTTGCGTCTGGCGGCCCTGGCACCATGGATGCCGGCCTGCCGCGAACGGGCTCGACGCTGGATCTGTCCTTGCCAAGCGGGGCACCCGTCGCCGCTGCCGCGATCACCTCGACGCGTGGCAACACCTTCGAGCTGATGCGGGAACGCGCGCGCACGCTGAACGCCGATTCGGCAAACGCCATCGTTCGCTATTACGCCGATGAATTGCAGCGCAACCCGGACTCGAACACGCTCGCCAACCGCTACGGCCATGCCCTGGCCCTCGTGCGCGCGCGCCAGCCGGACAAGGCCATCGCGGAATTCGGCAAGCTGCTTGCCAGTGACCCGGACAACTCGGTGTTCCAGTTGGGCATGGCCGATGCCGAGGACCAGGCCGGCAAGCGCACATCGGCGTTTGCGCGCTATGAAAAGCTGAGTGCCAACTTTCCGGGCAACCGCGCCATCGCGCTGGCCTTCACGGATTCCCTGCTGGCCCGCAACGACGCCAAATCAGCACTGCGCGCCCAGGATCTGTTGCGACCCCTGCTCAGCCGCTACAAGGAAGATCCCGATCTGCAACGCAGCTTCGCCCGTGCCAGCGAGATTGGTGGCGACAAGGTCCGTGCAGCCGAAGCCTATGCCGAATGGGCGTTCCTCAATGGCCGCGCCGAGGATGCCCTGAACCAGCTCAAGGCCCTGTCCAGCAAACAGGAACTGACTTATTACCAGCGCGCCCGCGTCGATTCGCGGATCACCGCGATGACCCCGATCGTGCTCGACCTGCGCAAGCGTGAGCGGCGCAGTGCGGATGACGAGAAGAATGGAGGCTTTTCGGCATCGGCGGTGAACCCCATGCACTGTCGAAGACATCGCTGCCCGGGCGTGTCATTGAGTCGTAACATATCTCCGCTGCAATAGACGCGTCACAACGAGGCCATTCTGGCCTCCAGGGCCAGTGATCCCGTGCAAAAACGCGTATTGATCGTTGAAGATGAGCCTTCCATCCGCGACATGGTCGCCTTTGCCCTGGGCAAGGCGGGCATGCAGGCGATCCACGCCGCCGATGCGCGCGCTGCGCAGTCGGCGATTGCCGACCAGGTTCCCGACCTGATCCTGCTTGACTGGATGCTGCCGGGCATGCCCGGAATTGATTTTGCACGGCGCCTGCGCCGCGAGGACCTGACCCGCGACATTCCCATCATCATGCTGACCGCCCGCGGCGACGAAGTCGATCGCGTCAACGGCCTGGATGCCGGCGTCGACGACTACGTGGTCAAGCCATTCTCGGCCCGCGAACTGATCGCGCGCATCCGTGCCTTGATGCGCCGTGCCCACGGTGAAGACAGCGCCGGAGTCATCGAGATTGCCGGCCTGCGCATCGACAGTGCCGCGCATCGCGTCTTTGCCGGCGAGCACATCGTGCCCATCGGCCCCACCGAATACCGCCTGCTGCACTTCTTCATGACCCACCCCGAGCGCGTCTATTCGCGCAGCCAGTTGCTCGACCATGTCTGGGGCGGTGGCGTCTATGTCGAGGAACGCACCGTCGATGTGCATATCCGTCGCCTGCGCATGACCCTGATGCCGTTTGCCCTGGATGGCTGCGTGCAGACCGTTCGCGGCAGCGGCTACAGATTTTCGGCCAGCGTGTGAAAAAGCGCGTCGCACTCCGCCGTGCCGGTTTGTTCGGCATGCTGCGCGCGTTCCGCGATGCGGCGATGGCCTTGCCGGACGGACTCGTCGCACTCGATGGCGAGCGGCGCATCCGCTGGTTCAATACCGCCGCCGGCAGCATGCTGGATATCAAGTATCCGCAGGATGTCGATGCCGCCCTGCTCGATGCAGTGAAGATTCCAGGTCTCGATGCATGGATAGCCTCGGGGGCTGCCGAGCCGATGGCGGATGTCACCGCGCCGGCGAATGCCGCCATCCACCTGCACCTGCGCCTGATCCCGTATGCGGAGGATCACGCCCTGCTTCTCGTTCGCGACATCAGCCAGGCCCGGCGCGTGGAGAAGATGCGCCGCGATTTCGTCGCCAACGTGTCGCACGAGTTGCGCACCCCGCTGACAGTGGTGCACGGCTATCTGGAAATGATCGAGCCGGAACAGATTCCCGAGTTCGAGACCATCATCCGCGAACTGCGCAGCCAGTCACGGCGCATGACGCAGATTGTCGAGGATCTGCTGACCTTGTCGCGCCTCGATGCCGAGGAAAAGCTGCCGAAAACGCGCGTGGCCATGGCGCCGATGGTGATTGCCCTGCAGCGCGATGCCGAAGGCCTCAGCCAGGGCCGCCACACCATCAGCACCAGCATCGAAGGCAACGCCGACCTGCAGGGGTCGGCCAAGGATCTGTACAGCGCGTTCTCCAACCTGGTCAGCAATGCGGTGCGCTACACGCCCGTCGGTGGACTCATACGAATTGTGTGGCACAGTGACGCCAATGGCGGTCAACTACGCGTCACGGATACGGGTCATGGCATTCCGGCAGCACACCTGCCACGCCTGACCGAGCGGTTCTATCGCGTCTCGACCAGCCGATCACGCGAGAGTGGTGGTACCGGCCTCGGCCTGTCGATCGTGAAACACGTGTTGCAGTTGCATGACGCACACCTGCAGATCGAGAGTGAAGTCGGAGTGGGCAGCACGTTCACCTGTGTGTTCATTGCAAACCGCCTGCTTTCGCCAGACTCGCCGGATCTGCCGACCGAGGAGGATTGAGTGACTCAATGCAGCACCGAAAGCCCTGCCGATCCGGCCACGATCCCGGCAACTGCCGTGGGCGAAGCGCAAGGCGATGCGCTGCCTGGCCCGTCACCCGATTTCAGTGATCCGCTGCTGTACCTGAACCGCGAGCTGGCGCAGATCGAGTTCAATTCGCGGGTCATGGCGCAAGCCGAGGATCCACGCAATCCGCTGCTCGAACGCCTGCGCTTCATGTGCATTTCATGCACCAACCTCGATGAGTTCTTCGAGGTTCGCGTGGCGGTGCTCAAACACCATCATGCCTTTGGCGAAGGCCAGCCGCGCGCCGACGCATTGTCGATCACCGAGATCCTTGGCCTGATCCGCGAGCGCACGCTGGTGCTGGTGGAAAAGCAGTACTCGTTCTGGAACAAGACCTTGCTGCCCGAGCTTGCCCGCGAAGGCATCCGCTTCCTGACCCGCAAGGTTTGGACGAACAAGCAGAGACGCTGGCTGCAAGGCTATTTCCGCAACGAAACCCTGCCCGTGCTGTCGCCGCTTGGCCTCGACCCCGCGCATCCATTCCCGCGCATCCTCAACAAGAGCCTCACCCTCGCCGTCGTCCTCGCCGGCAAGGATGCGTTTGGCCGCGAGGGGCACATGGCCTTGCTGCGCGCTCCGCGCTCGCTGCCGCGCATCATCCGTCTGCCCGATGAGGTTTCCGACGGATGTATCGCCTTCGTCTTCCTCTCGGACCTGCTGCACGAGTTCATGGATGAACTGTTCCCCGGCATGCAGGTCAAGGGTTCGTACCAGTTTCGCGTGACCCGCAACAGCGAGCTGTTCGTCGACGAGGAAGAGGTCGAGAACCTGGCCCTGGCCTTGCGCGACGAATTGCGCGGGCGCGGCTATGCCAAGGCCGTGCGCCTGGAAGTCGGTGCAAACTGCCCGCGGGCCATCACCAGCCTGCTGGAACAGAACTTCGAGCTGACCGACCAGGATGTCTACCTGTGCGAAGGTCCGGTCAATGTCAGCCGCAGCATCGCGATCTACGACCAGATCGACCGCCCCGACCTCAAGTACCCGGCCTTCGTGCAGCGCGTGCATCCGGCCATGGCCGATGGCGACAGCCTGTTCGCCGCGATCCGCGAGCACGACATCCTCCTGCATCATCCGTTCGAGTCGTTTGCCACGGTCAGCGAACTGGTCAGGCAGGCGAGCGTCGATCCGGGCGTGCTGGCGATCAAGCAGACCCTGTATCGCGCCGGCACCGATTCGCAACTGGTCGACCATTTGATCGAGGCAGCGCGACTGGGCAAGGATGTGACGGTCGTCGTCGAACTGCGCGCGCGCTTCGACGAGGAGGCCAACCTGCGCCTGGCCAATCGCCTGCAGGAGGCTGGGGTGCAGGTCGTCTATGGCGTTGTCGGCTACAAGACCCACGCGAAAATGCTGCTGATCGTGCGCCGCGAGGTGAATGGATTGCGCCGCTATGTGCATCTTTCAACCGGCAACTATCACCAGATCACCTCGCGCATCTATACCGATTTCGGCCTGATGACGGCGAATGCGGAAATCGGCGAAGACGCGCACCTGTTGTTCCTGCAACTCTCCGGCCTCGGCCCGATCATCCAGCTCAAGCGCCTGCTGCATTCGCCGTTCACGCTGCACAAGGGCCTGATGGCCAAGATCGAGCGCGAAACCGCGCATGCCATGGCCGGCAAGAAGGCGCGGATCATCGCCAAGATCAATGCGTTGAACGAACCGGAAGTCATCCGCATGCTGTATCGGGCATCCTGCGCGGGCGTGCAGATTGACCTCATCGTCCGCGGTGCCTGCACCCTGCGCCCGGGCATTCCCGGCGTTTCCGAGAACATCCGCGTGCGCTCGATCGTCGGTCGCTTTCTCGAACACAGCCGGGTCTACTGGTTCCAGAACGACCAGACTGCGGAGATCTACTGTTCAAGCGCGGACTGGCTCGATCGCAACCTGTTGCGCCGGGTCGAGACGTGCTTCCCGATCCTCGATCCGGGACTCGCCGCGCGCGTGTACGAGGAATCCCTGCAGAACTACCTCGCCGACAATACCCAGGCATGGCAACTTGAATCCGACGGCAGTTACCGGCGGGTCCAGGGCGATGCCGAGCACCCGCATTCCGCGCAACTTGCCCTGCTCGAAAAGCTTTGCCAATGAAATCGCCCGCCCACCCCGACCAGCTTCGTGATGGCGACTTGATCGCCGCGGCGGATATCGGATCCAACAGCTTCCACCTGGTCGTCGCCCGCTACACGCATGGCGACCTGCGCGTGATCGATCGCTTGCGCGAAAGCGTGCAGTTGGCCGCCGGCTTGCGCAAGGATGGGTCGCTGACACCGGAACGCCGCGAAATCGCGTTCAAGTGCCTTTCGCAGTTTGGCCAACGCCTGGCAAGCCTGGATCCCAGCCATGTGCGCGCCGTCGCCACCAACGCGATCCGCCAGCTGAGCCACCCGCAGGCCTTCCTCTTGCCGGCGGAAACCGCGCTCGGCCACCCCATCGAAGTGGTTTCCGGTCGCGAGGAAGCACGCTTGATCTATCAGGGTGTCGTGCACGGGCTGCCTTCCAGCAACAGGAAGCGTCTGGTCGTCGACATTGGCGGCGGCAGTACCGAGTTCATCATCGGTCGCGGCCATGAAGCGCTTGAACGCGAAAGCCTGCAGGTCGGCTGCATTGCCAGCACCCTGCGCTTCTTCGAGGATGGCAAGATCACGCAGCGCCGCTGGAACCAGGCGAAAAGCGAGATTGCCGTTGAATTGCAGCAGTTTGGCGCGAACTTTCGCGGCCGCGGCTGGAGCGAAGCGGTCGGATCATCGGGCACGATGAAGGCGATCGGCGCCATCGTCCAGGCCAATGGCTGGTCGGAACAGGGCATCACCGCCCCATCTCTGGTGCGCCTGCGCGAGGCCTTGCTTGCAGCCGGCAACAGCAACCAGTTGAACCTGCCGGGCCTGTCCAGTGATCGGGTCGGCGTGATTGCCGGCGGCGTCGCCATCCTCGATGCGGTCTTCTCGACGTTTGGCCTGCAGCAGATGAATGTCTGCGAGACGGCAATGCGCGAAGGCCTGCTCTACGAAATGCTCGGCCGCGCGCAGCACATCGATTCGCGCAACGCCAGCATCAGCGCCCTTGCCGAGCGCAACGGCGTCGACGAGGCGCAGGCGATGCGGGTCGCCGACACGGCAAAGCGCCTTTTTGCCGGCGCCAGCAAGGGCTGGAACCTGGATGCGCAAGCGCTGGAGATGCTCGGCTGGTGCGCACACACCCATGAAATCGGCCTGGCCATCGCCCACAGCCAGCACCAGGCGCACGGCGCCTACATCATGGCGCAATCGGATCTGGCAGGTTTCAGCCGCCAGGAACAGCAGCAACTTGCGGCTATCCTGCGCTCGCATCGGCGCAAGCCGGATGCTGGTGGCTTGAGCAGCCTGCCACCGCGCATGCAGCCGACAACCCAGCGCTTGACCTCGCTGCTGCGCCTCGCCGTCTTGCTGCACCGTGCACGCAGCGAAGAAGCCATTCCGGAATTCCGCGTGCACGCCGAAGAAAACGTGCTGACCCTCGAACTTCCCGCGCGCTGGCTGGAAAGCCACCCGCTGACCCGGGTCGACCTTGAACTGGAACGCGACTACCACAAGCAGATCGGCATCAAGCTCGTGGTCAGCAAATCCGCACCGCAGGCCAGCGCCGCCTGAGCAGAACGCGAGGCGGACAAGCGCAGCGCATCCGCCACCGGGATGCCTGAAAACACTTCACCCTCGAATACGTTGCGGCAGCCATTCGAACCGCCGACAACACGCGCTTGAAGACGGTGAACGCGCTGCGCTTGTCCGCCCCTGCTTATCCTCGCTGACGGCTTATCCACCCTGCCCAGGAACTGAAAGTTCTCCGGGGCGTCGGCAACGCTTATCATGGTCGCCCCTTGATCCCCCAGGAAGATCCGACGATGTCCAGACCTCTTCGAGTCAAAGCGCTCCAATCCTTGCTGCCGTTCGCACTGATCCTGCTGCTTCCGCTTGGCGCATTCGCGCAGGGCAAGGCGGAACCGGCGGCAAAGCCGGCCGCAGCCGAAACCGCCGTGGCGACTGAAGCGGCGACCAATCCGAAAGCCCTGATCAAGACCACGCTTGGCGACATCACCATCGAACTCGACGCGGCCAAGGCTCCGAAGAGCACCGAGAACTTCCTCAAGTACGCGAAAAGCGGCTTTTACAATGGCACGATCTTCCACCGCGTGATTGGCAACTTCATGATCCAGGGCGGCGGTTTCACCCCCGATCTGAACCAGAAGCCGACCAACCCGTCGATCCCGAACGAGGCGAAGAACGGTCTTTCCAACAAGCGCGGCACGCTTGCCATGGCACGCACACCGGACCCGAACTCGGCGACGGCACAGTTCTTCATCAACCTGGTCGACAACCGCAATCTGGATTACGTCAGCGATGAGCGGCCGGAAACATGGGGCTATGCGGTATTCGGCCAGGTGGTCGCGGGCATGGATGTCGTCGACAAGATTGCCGCCACGCCAACCGGTCCCAAGGGCCCGTTCCGCAGCGACGTGCCGACCACGGATGTGGTCATCGAGAAGGTCGAGATCCTTCCCTGATTCGAATACAAGGATCGAGGCGAACCCGGGAGTCAACCGCCCGCCCGCAAGCCACAATGATGGATGCGGGCCAGGGCATACGCCGCAGCAGGCAACCCGATCGCCTTGATCCCACGACCTTCCCGCTATCCCGGCGCAAGCCGGGATTGACCTGAAAACGAGGAGAATCAAGCCGCACCCCGGCATTCGTCGGGACGACGGCTGGCCTGATGACCACGCTCTTCATCTCCGATCTCCACCTCGATCAGTCGCGACCGGAAATCATCGCGATCTTCCGGCGTTTCATTGCCGATGAGGCAGTCAACGCCGATGCCCTCTATATCCTCGGTGATCTGTTCGAAACCTGGATCGGCGATGACGCCGACGATGCAACGGGCAAACAGTTCATCGACGCCATGCGTCCGCTGCGCGATGCAGGCAAGCCCTGCTTCTACATGCACGGAAACCGGGATTTCCTGCTCGGCGAACGCTTCGCCCGTGAAGCCGGAATGACCCTGCTGCCCGACCCGTCAATCATCAACCTCTACGGCACGCCAACCCTGCTCATGCACGGCGACACGCTGTGCACCGACGACCACGCCTACCAGGCATTCCGCACGCAGGTTCGCTCACCCCAGTGGCAACGCCAATTCCTGTCGCAAGGCATCGAAAAGCGCCAAGCCTTCGCCGCGCAAGCGCGCAACGAAAGCCAGCGCCACACCAGGGACAGCAGCAACGCGGCAATCATGGACGTCAACCAGCAAGCCGTCGAAGCCGCGATGAAATCAGCCAAGGTCCACCGTTTGATCCACGGGCACACGCACCGACCGGCAAGCCATACGTTTGACTTGAACAACGCTCCTGCCACTCGAATCGTGCTGGGGGATTGGTATGAGCAAGAAAGCGTAATGCGAATCCCCTAGCGAGCCGGAATTCACCAACTCGCCAAAGTGGCATGCACGCGTTGTGTGCTGGACCCGCGAAGGCTACTTGGCAACTATTTTTTGCGGGCTAGTGAACTGCTGCTTGCGACCCTTGTTGTAAACGATGTTGATGTAATACCAATACGTATTACCCGATTTCGCAGACGAATCTCTCCACTGATAGATCGACCCCGCTTCGGGATCTCCTTCCAGCCGCTCCAAGATCTTCTCGTTTACCCTCGAATATGGCCCGGCTTCTGCCACGGAACGATAGATTTCGTAACCGTAAATATCGTACTCATTGGTCACCTGCCATTTGAGCAGCGGACCGGTTCCATCCGGCGTCGACATTGTCGCTGGGGCCTTGGCTTTCTCGGTAGTCTTCGTAACGGATGACTGCAAAACAGAAGAAATTGACTTTGATTCCTCCTGTGCAGCCTTGAAGTCTTCTTCGAGACTCCGGATCTGGGTATTCTTGCCAATTCCGATCGCACCAAAACGAACAACCAGATCCCGCTTGTAAGACGGCAACTCAATTTCAAGCGTTCCGCCCGTAGTACCGAGCAAATTCATCGGGGGGTAGGCGACCTTGACATTCTTGCACGACTCGTTTTTCGGAACGCAATCATTAACCGAGGTGAACACCTTCATTCTGCTTTTTGCGACAACTTTGCCAATATTCAGTGGTTTGCCAGTTACATCGTTCAGAACAAGTATCATCTCGGCCGCCTGCCCCTCTCTCAAGAGACCGAAGTCGAGTGGATCGGAACTCGGTACGACTGAACCGCGCGCCTGCCCCTTCAAGCGAAACGCAACAATAGGCTGCAGTGGGTTATCCGTTCGGATCAGCAGCTTCTCGTCGAAGCTCGACCAAGGCGCATCAGCCCTACTGTGCAACTCAAGTGCCCCGCCATTTCGGACAATTTTCGCGTCGAAAAAGGCGCTCGGCTTTTCGACGCCAACCAGGTGCAGCGTAGCCCCGGGCCTGACATCGATCGGAATCACTTTCGCAATTGGCTGGGAAAGCTTGATGGTGTTGAAATCGATGCCCAAGCCGTCGGGGGAAACCAGCCAGTCCGCAAAACCGCGAACGACGAATCCATCAATTGGGTCAGGCTGGCCTTTTACGAACACGTCGAAATAGTGGGCAACGCGGCCAACTTCCTCTGTCAACGAAAAATCAAGTTCGGCCACAAATGACTCGCCTGCATTTACCTGCGATGGCGTAAATCCGATCGTTACCTTTTCTGTCCCGCGTGGCACGATCTTCTCAATCAACATCGAAGTACCGGTAAGGTTTCGTGCCACTACCTGTGCGTGCACCTTGGCAAACGGATGAGTTTGGCCAATTTCAGTGCCGGTAAATTCGAACTTGCCAGTTGAATGTGCCGGAGTTGGAACAAGCGTGGCTGCTTGGCAGGCAGGAAACGCCAAAAGGAGTACCACTACGAGGAGAAAATTGGTGGGTTGCATATGAAAAAGCCCACGTGACAAGCACGTGGGCTCTAGTTCCTCAATCAGACGAACAATTATTCGACAGAGAAATTCTGCAGAGCGACTGGCAGACGGGGTACAGCGATCGTGACCGGGCCGCATTGTCCAACAGTGAAGGATGTCACCGCCAAGTAGTATTGGCCAGCAGCAAGTCCTTGCACCGAAATTGTTTCGCTACCGCCAGCCGGATTGCTATCTGCCTCGACTGGACACGGTGCTGCTCCCGAGCACGCACCCTGCATCAGAGCAGCATACATGTCATAAGTAGCCGAAGTAGTAGAAATCACGAAATTCTGTTCCGCTGCGGTAGCGCCGCCAATTGCTCCCGGACCCAAGGTCACAGACCAAATGGCGTCTGTTGCCGAGCTTGTTCCCGCAGCACTGCACATGACAGCCAATTGATTGGTGACACCGCAAGTGTCGAAATTGGTAACCGCAGTTGTCAAACTCTGCGGTCCGGCCAACGAGATTGCACCTGCACTAGCTGTGCACACCTGCGCAAATGCGGATCCAGTTGCAAGGCATCCAACCATCGCAAGCGAACATACCAAATAGTTCTTCATAAAGTCACTCCAATGAAATTTAAAAGCAAACAAGTTATCAGTTAGTTATTAGTGACCAATGAAAGTCTGGCGGCGCGAATCGAACTGGTCGAAATAGACATAGCTGGTATTGGTGAAATTCTGGCGGTAGAAGGTATTCGCGGTCGAAAAACCGAGTGCAACCTGGTCAACACCGGTCCAACCAGTATTTGCCAAGTTGGTGAACGTGCCAGTCGGGGCACCTTCAGTTGTTGACGCAGACGCGTTGGTAACCCAGTACTTCATCGTTGCCGCCGCGCCCGTAACCAAATCGATTTCAACGCGATTTGCGCCTGCCTGATTCGGAAGTGGAATATCAAGTGTTTGGTACTGACTTCCCTGATTGGTATCACCAACGAACATACGCAAGATTGCCGCTGATCCATTACCAGTCAACAGCGCAAAGACCATTCGGTTGTTGCCACCGGCGGGAGCCGTCGCACCAAGAACAGAAAACGCGATTACGTTTCGATTCGCTTGAGTCAAACCAATGCCCGATGCGTCAATAATGAATTGAGCACGATAACGGGTCTCATTCGCCGGAGTCTGATCGAGTACGAAAGCCTTTGAGCCAGTCGAACCATTCTGGTTCAGCGCAACTCGCAGCCTGCAAGCAGTGGAGTCATAACCACCTGTCACACTAGTTGCCGTGCCTTGCAGCGTCGAAACCAGGCTCCAAGGCGGAGAAAGGCTGGCCGGGCACTGTGCCATTGCGGCACCGGCGGCACCGAAGCCCACAAAACCGAGAACTGCCAGTGACAGTGTTTTCATTTTGCTGTTCATTAAAACTCTCCAGGATTGTCCGGGCGGGGCGGGTCCCCTGTCCCCTTTGCGCATTGCAGAATGGTCTTGCCGATGCCTGAACCCGTCGAAGCATAAAGAGTAAGGTCTTTTGCCGTCAACAAGTTCCGCGCAGAAGTTTGACCGACTTGTCAGAACCGAGGGTGGCCATGACGTTGCTGATCGGACCGGTATTTCTGAATCGTCACCGGTTTCCGAACCCCAGGGCTTTCCACGTCCACGCCGGATGAGACGCAGCGCAGGACTGGATCCGGACACCTGCCAGGCTTGTGCTTGATCCGCCGCGCACGGGCGCATGTCCAATTGAGGCTGTGATCATGACAATCCGGGCGTCAGCGGCCGCAGGGCGGCGCTGAAGGCAGCAAATGCCTGGATCATCGTCCTTGGCGGGGGTTCTTGCAGTGAATGGGGCTGGTTGGGCTTCCCGGCAGAGCTGGAAGCTTGCTGCGTGATTGACATCGATGCGCGTCGCTGCCGAGAATCGCGGCCCCTTTGAGGCCATTGCCGCCCATGCCCAGCCTCACCCCTGCTGAATGTCTGGCCGTGATTCCCGCCAGGGACGAGGTTGCCACCGTGGCCGAGGTGGTGCGGGGCGTGCGCAAGTCCCTGGGTTGCCGTGTGCTGGTGGTCGACGATGCCAGCACGGATGGCACGGCCGCTGCGGCGCGCGCTGCCGGTGCGGATACGTTGATGTTGCCGATCGGCCTCGGTGCCTGGGGGGCGTGCCAGGCAGGAATCCGCTATGCAGCCAGGAATGGATTTGCCGGAGTCATCAGCCTGGATGCGGATGGCCAGCATCAGCCGGAATTGCTGCCCTTGTTGTTCGAGGAGCATGCGCGAGGCGGGGCAAATGTCGTCATCGGCACGTGCATCGAGCGCCTGAGCCTGCCAAAGCGCATTGCGTGGCAATATCTGCGTCTGCTGACTGGCTTGCCCTTGCGGGATTTCACCTCCGGCCTGCGCCTCTATGATTGCAGGGCAGTGGAGGTGCTTGCCGCGCCCGAGGCCAGTCTGCTCGATTTCCAGGATGTCGGTGTGCTCATGTTGCTTGCAGGGAAAGGAATGAGGATTGTCGAGACGCCAACCTTGATGCAGCCGCGCCAGGAGGGTCATTCGCGCGTTTTCGCTTCGTGGGCGGTGGTCGCACGCTACATGTTCCATACAACCATCTTGTGCATCTCGCGCCTCGACCCCGGCCTGCGCTCGACGAAGGTCCCGGCAAGGGGAGCGCAATCCTGATGCTTGATGCACAGATCACGGCGGCCATCATTGGCGTCGCCCTTGCCGGTGCCATCCTTTATCTGGTGCGACGCGACCACCTGCACGGCCCGTTTGCGGCCTGGTGGCTGCTGGTAGCGGCGGCAACCCTGATTCTCGGCACGTTTCCGTCGCTGGTGATCTGGCTCGGCAAGCTGACCGGCATCAACTACGCGCCGGTATTGCCGATCATCATCGGCCTCGGCCTGGTGCTGCTGCGCTTGCTCAAGCTCGATATCGACCGCTCCCGGCAGGAGCGCCGTATGCGCCGGCTCACCCAGAAGCTGGCCATCCTCGAACAGGAAATCGAGCAGTTGCGCCATGGCCGGGCTGTGGCCGATCCGCTTGCCGAATCCCGCGACAAGCCGAATTGATGCGCATCCTGCATCTCGGCAAGTACTACGCGCCACAACGCGGCGGCATCGAACGACACCTGCAGGATCTGTGCGAGTGGTTTGCCGGACACGGGCATCAAGTGGCCGCGCTCGTGCACCAGGCGGCCGGTTGCTGGCGCAGCTCGATGGAGACGATCCACGAAGTTGAAATCTGCCGTGTCGCCTGTGTCGCCGCGCCGCTTTATGCACCCATCAGCCCGACTTTCCCGTTGCAGCTTGCGCGCCTGATCAAGCGCGTCAAGCCGCAGGTCCTGCACCTGCACCTGCCCAACCCTTCGTGCTTCTGGGCCTTGCTGAGCCGGCGCGCGCGCGCCTTGCCGTGGGTCGTGCACTGGCACGCCGACGTTTCGGCGGAGATGCCGGACTGGCGGGTGCGCGCGGCGTATCGCCTCTATCGCCCCTTCGAGCAGGCCGTGCTGGCCAGGGCGTCGGCCATTGTCGTCACCTCGCAGGCGTACCTCGACGCCAGCGGAGCACTGGCACGCTGGCGGGACAAGTGCACGGTGGTGCCACTGGGCATTGCCGAGGCCAACGGCGACAAGGGAACTGCGCCGATCTGGCCGCGTCCCGACCTTCTGCGCCTGCTCGCGGTGGGCCGCTTGAGCCACTACAAGGGCTTCGCCGTCCTCCTCAACGCGCTCGCACGGACGCCGGATGCGAGTCTGGTCCTGATCGGCCAGGGCGAGGAATCCGATCGGCTGCGCGCGCAGGTGGCACGCCTGGGCCTTGGCGATCGCGTTGTCCTGGCTGGTGAATTGAGTGAAGCCGACCTGCTCGCGACCTATGCAGCCGCCGATGCACTCGTGTTGCCGTCGCTGGATCGCAGCGAGGCGTTTGGCCTGGTCCTGCTGGAAGCAATGCGGGCGCGACTGGCGCTGGTCGCCAGCAACATTGCCGGCTCGGGCATTGGCCAGGTCATCGTCAATGAAATCAGTGGGTTGCTGGTGAAACCTGGCGATGTAGGTGAGCTCGCCACCGCCCTGTCGCGGATTTCCGATCCGCTCCTGCGCACTGCGCTGGCCGATGCCGGGCAGCAGCGCTGGCGCGAACACTTCACCCTGGAGCAGTCGGCGCAGTCGGTGCTGGCGATTTATCGGCAATTGGCAGCCGCAGGTCGCCAAGCAGCACGGCAATCAGGCTGAACAGCGCCGGCACGATGTGCAGCACCAGCCGGTTCGCGCTCGTGTAGTTTTCGGCCCAGGCCGCGGCATCGGTGAAGAAGAACAGGACAAACAGGAACAACGCGCAGCCGGCAAGCAAGGCACCCAGTGACCGCGCGCAGCGGTCGCGCGCAAAGGCCGCCCAGCGCAAGGCGATCACCAGCGGCGCGACGTACCAGAGCAGATGCCAGTTCGGCAGGGTCAGCAAGCCGGACAACATCGCCCCACCGACCGGCCGCCAGTGCAGGTCCAGCTCACCGAGCGCCGGAATCACCACCTGCCCCCACGCCAGATGGACCCAGCCAAGGCCGAAGATCGGCAGCGGGAATCCACCCACGGCGATGCCGATCGCGGCAAGGGCAACCAGCGTCACAGCCACCATGCGGCGCGCGCGGCGCGAAAGCATGCCCAGTCCGACGACGAGGGCGAATATCAACAACCAGACCGCGCCTTCCAGCTTGATCAAGGGCAGGCTCAGCGCGAACACGGCGGCGAGCAGCAATTGGCCGGGATTGCGCTGGCGCATCCAGCGCATCCAGCACAGCACCGCCATGCCGAAGGCGGCGGCAAGCCAGAGATCGGCATAGCCGGCCAGGGCCGCATGTGCATCGAGCAAGGGCAAGGACATGAGCGCATAGACCAGCACCATGGTCAGGCCGGGTCGAAGGCCCAACGCACGCCACTGGCCATAGCTCGCCAGGCCGATGGCGGCGAGCGCACCGACCCATACCGTGTTGACCAGGGGCTCGTTCCAGTCGCCGAGCGCACTGGCAAACCAGATCTGCACCCATGCCAGCAACACCGGGTAATCCCAGATGCTCGATGTGCGCGTTTGCAGGTCCGACTGCGTCAGCCATTCCTGCATCGGCACATAGGGCACGTGATGGCCCAGCAGGAACCATGCCTTGGGTTTGACCGCCCAGGCAGCCCAGGCATCCCAGGGGAACGTGGGCCGTAACAGGGTTTCGCTGGCGATGACGCCAAGGCGCAGCAGGACGGCAATCAGCAGCAGGCACCAGAGCACGCGCCAGCCCATGCCTTCGGCCCTGGCAAAAAGAGCCGGTGCCCGTGCGGGTTCACGGAAAACGAAAACCGCCGTCCAGGCCAGCAGGCCGATGCCTGCCAGCCACGGCGCGCCGCGCGAAAATGCATGTGCGGTATCGGCGGAGGCGAGCACGCTGGACAGGACGGCAGCGAGAAAGACACCGACAACAAAGCCAAGGCCGACTCCCGCGGCAAGATCGCCCGGCTCGCGCCGGCCCCGATTCACCGCAAGACAGATTCCGCATCCCGTGACCCAGGGCAACAACCAGGCGAGGAAGTACTGGACACTCATGACGCCTCGCCCACGCGCAAGACCAGCAGTCGATCCCGGCGCAACAGGACCTCGCCGGTAAAGGTCAACCCACCGCCGCGCAGTTGCCGGGTTTTCGGATCGTAGCTCCAGTCCGGCACGTCGTAGACAACGATGATGCTGCGATCTGGCAGATGCACGGCGGGCGACAATTCCGCGGCCAGCACCAGCACGCCGACATTCATCGGCAGCAGGTGATAGATCATTCGCAAGGTGGCAAAACTCGATGCGGCGTGCACGAGGATGCGCGAATTGGCCGGCAGGTCACGCAGATCCTGCTTCAGCGCCCGCGCCGTTTCGATGATGTCCTGATCGGCCGAGTGCAATTCGCGATCCGGCCAGTCGAACCCGGCGTAAAGGCTTTGCGTGGCCGCATGTCGCCAGCTCAGGCCCGCCCCCCATTGCAGGTCCAGCAGGATCCAGCCAAGGAAGACGGAAACGACGCCCACGCGCAGCAAAGCGGCACCGCGCCAGCGCAGGATCAGCAACGCGCCCATCACGACCAGGGCGATGAACATGGCCAGGCAAAGCACCAGTGACTGCGCGCGCGGCGTATCGGTATCGCGACCGAGGGCATGCACCGAGCGCTGGCTCCACGGCCATTGGCCCAGCCAATCGGTTGCCAGCGCGGAAAGGTCGCCTTTCCAGGAACGTGAAGCGAGGCTGGCATCGACCAGGGTGAAGGGACGGAATCCCTGCATGGGCGGCACGATTTGCGGGGTCGGATATTCGGCAAAAGCCAACTCGGTGATCTGTCCGCGCCACTCGGGAACCGTGCCGAGATCAAACCAGGCGCTGCCATTGCCGGGCCAGGGCAAGGAAACGACAGTGACATCGTCGTCGCCGGCACGGCGGAAGACCAGCGACAACTCCAGCGTGTGCGGGAATTGCTCGAAGCGATAGCGCAGGATCGGATTCTCGTCGGCATCGATTCCGTTGAGGACAACCGACTGCAGCGCCGTGCGGTTTTCGCCCACGGCACCTATGCGCAGGCGGGTTTCATCCTGGGCCGCGCCACCCATGACGACGCGGAAATCGGAACCATCCCAATTCCGCATCTGGCTGGCGACGAACGGCGATGACACCTGGATGCCCGCGGCCCAGCCGAGGATGCCGCCGAGGCCGAGCAGGACAAACAGTGCAAACAGCAATCTCCTCATGCGCCAAGGGTACCGAGATGGGCGAGTTCGGCGCTGCTGAATCCGGCATCGCGGCGAGCTTCGATGTTGAACGGCCCGCGCAGGCTGCCGTGCATGTGGCGATCCAGCAGCTCGGCAAAGGTCAATTCGGGTTCGACACCCGCCTGCGCACAGCACCAGCTGAACCAGCGTGACCCGGCGGCGACGTGCGCGACCTCCTCGCTCAGGATGATTTCAAGGATGTCGGCGCTGGCCGAGTCGCCGACGGCGCGCAGGCGCCGGATCATTCCCGGCGTCACATCGAGGCCACGCGCTTCAAGCACGCGCGGCACCAGGGCCATGCGCTTGAGACAGGAATCCGCCGTGACCACGGCCATTTCCCAAAGCCCGTTGTGCGCATCGAAATCACCGTAGCGATAGCCCAGCTCGGCGAGTCGCCCGCTGAGCATCTGGAAATGACGCGCCTCATCATCGGCGACTGCAACCCAGTCGGCATAGAAATCCTCCGGCATGCCGGGAAAGCGCTGCACCGCATCCCAGGCCAGATTGATGGCGTTGAACTCGATATGGGCAATCGCATGAACCAGTGCCGCCCTGCCCTCCGCCGAGCCGAGTCCGCGCTGGGCAAGCTGGCGCGGTTCGACCATAACTGGGCGTGGCGGGCGTCCCGGCGTTTCAATGGGATCAACGCGGACATCATTGGCGGGCATCGAAAGGCTGCCGGCACGGAATGCCGCCGCGCTGGCACGGGTCAATGCTAGCTTCTGTTCGGGATCGCTCGCCGAAAGGCAACACTGCGCCGCTGCAAACAGGCAACTTGTCGGCACTGGAGTCATTCTGCCCTTTCCAAAAAAAACGGCTGATCGTCATCAGCCGCTTGTGATTCTGACCGTTTAGACGGAAACCCGACAGCTATCCGGTCACGTATCGGCAATCAGCCGGATTGCCGGCGCTTGTCCTTGGCCTCGTCGGACCGTGAAAACTGCAGCTCGTCGAGGTAGGTGGGCTCGACGCCGGTGACGTACTCGCCGGAGAAACACGAGGCATCGAATTCATGCAGGTTGTCATTGCCTTCGGTGATCGCGGCGACAAGGTCGGGCAGATCCTGGTAGACCAGCCAGTCGGCACCCAGCAACTTCTCGATCTCCTGCTCGGTTCGCCCATGCGCGACCAGCTCGGCGGAAGTCGGCATGTCGATGCCGTAGATGTTCGGGTAACGCACCGGCGGCGCGGCCGAGGCAAAGTAGACATTGCGGGCACCCGCTTCGCGCGCCATCTGGATGATCTGCTTCGAGGTGGTGCCGCGCACGATCGAATCATCGACCAGCAGCACGTTCTTGTTGCGGAACTCGAGGCCGATGGCATTGAGTTTGCGGCGCACCGATTTCACGCGCTCGCTCTGCCCGGGCATGATGAACGTGCGGCCGACGTAGCGGTTCTTGACGAAGCCCTCGCGCATCGGAACACCCAGCGCCTGGGCCAGCGACGATGCCGCCGTGCGCGCGGTATCCGGGATAGGGATCACCGCATCGATGCCATGCTCGGGTTTCAGCCGCGCGATCTTCGCCGCCAGGCGCTCGCCCATGCGCAGGCGCGCCTTGTACACAGAGACATCCTCGATCATCGAATCCGGTCGCGCCAGGTAGACGTATTCGAAAATGCATGGCGTGTGCGTGGTTGCTTCGGCGCATTGGCGCGTGTGCAGCGTGCCATCCGGCGTGATCAGGATGCCCTCGCCAGGCGCGACATCGCGCAGCAGGCGGAAACCCAGGATGTCAAAGGCGACCGATTCGGAAGCAACCGCATATTCCTTGCCATCCGGCGTGTCGCGTTCGCCCAGCACGAGCGGGCGGATGCCATGCGGATCGCGGAAGGCGAGCAGGCCGTAACCGAGGACCACGGTTACCACCGCGTAGCCGCCGATGCAGCGGCCATGCACGCCGGCGACCGCCTTGAAGATGTTGTCGTGGGAGAGCGCCATGCGCTCCTGGATCTGCAGCTCGTGGGCGAGCACGTTGAGCAGGAACTCGGAATCCGAATCGGTGTTGATGTGGCGGCGATCGTCCTCGAACATCTCGCGACGCAGGGTTTCGGTATTGACCAGGTTGCCGTTGTGCGCCAACGCGATGCCATACGGGGAGTTCACGTACAGCGGCTGCGCCTCGTTGCTGCCTTCCGATCCGGCAGTCGGATAACGGCAATGGCCGATGCCCAGGTTGCCGCGCAAGCCGAGCATGTTCTCGCGCTGGAAAACATCCTGGACCAGGCCATTGCCTTTGTGCAGGCGCAGCCGCGCGCCATCGACCGTGGCGATGCCAGCGGCATCCTGACCGCGATGCTGGAGCACGGTCAGTGCGTCATACAGGGCCGATGCGACTTCCGACCTGCCGACAATTCCGATGATTCCACACATGATCAGTTCACTGCGAAGGTGAGGGTTGTGGCGGATCCTGCGCCACCGGCGCAGTCTGTTGGATGACGCTGGCAGCCGCCGCAGGAATGCCTGCCGTGGCCGGTTCAAGATATTTCGCTACCGCCTCGGGCAACAAGGTGGTCATCCAGCTCGCACTGCGCTCGAAGGTCGGCAGCATGCGCGATTGCTGCCACCAGTCATCACGGATGACCGGCGTGAATTTCATCAGCACGATCACCAGCACGACCAGGGCGAAGCCACGGACCAGGCCAAACACCATGCCGAGCAGGCGATCCGTGCCGGACAAGCCACTGCCGCTGACCAGCTTGCGCAACAAATAACTGACGATCGCACCGGCAATCAGCACCGCAACGAAGCACACCGCATAACCAAGCATGACGCGCACCGACGGCACTGAAATGCTGGCGGAGAACTGCTCGGCCAGCACCGGGCCAAACATCCAGGCCACCCAGAACGCGAGCACCCAGCACACCAGGGCCATGACTTCGCCGATGAAACCGCGCCACAGGCCAACCAGCACCGACAATGCCAGCGCCACGATGATTGCGTAGTCAAACCAGTTCATTGCCGCGACTCAGGGCTGGCTGACGATCATGCCGTCCAGTTTCAGCTTGTCCTTGACACGCTCGCGCAATTTCTCGGCGTTGGCACGATCGACCTCGGGCCCGACCCGCACGCGCCAGAGCGTTTTTTCCTCGGCGTTGAAACGATCGACGAATCCGGCAAAGCCGGCCACCCGCAGGCGACCGACAAGCTTGTTCGCATCCTCGGCGGTCGCGAATGCGCCCAATTGCACTGCCCAGCCGCCTGGCGTGGCGGCAGTCGCTGCGCCGGGCTGGGCATCGGCCTTCGCATCAGCGGCAACGCCGATCACACTGCTCGGCACATCGCTGCGCACCTGCTTTATGCGGATGCGCGCGGCCTCGGCTTCGGCGCGATCGGCAAACGGCCCGACGCGCACGCGTTGCGCCGGTTTGCCCTTGAAATCGACCTGTTCGGCAAATGCGGAAAAGCCGCTTTTCTTCAGTGCGGCCAGCAGATCCTTGGCATTGCCCTCGGCCGTATACACGCCGAGATGCACCAGATAACGACCTTCGGCAGCCTTGCCCGCCTGCAATTGCGCGTCGCTTGCCGGTTTGGGCGGCTCCACGAGCGGCGCTGGCGCAGCGGTATTTTCCGGCGCGGGCTTGGCGCTGACCGGGCCTGCCGCATCAGGCAGTGCATCGACGCGCGGCGGAACCTTGGTGTCGACGGTTGCCAGCGGCTCGGGGGCCGGTACGGTCTGCGCCGGAAGGCTCGCGGTGGGTTCAGTGGCGCCATCCACCGTCAGCACGCGCGTCTCGAACTCGCGCGTCGGCACCGGTGGAATCTCCAGGTTGGCCGTGACCGAATCGGAATTCGGCGCGTTGCCGCTGAACAGCATCGGCAGGAAGATGATCGCCAGCGCAATCAGGACGACGGCACCAAGCAGGCGTTGTTTCAATGCGGGATCCATGGGCGTGGGTGCGCGGACGAGTCGCGGTGATTATACCCGTCCACCGCAATCGATACGTTCAAGCGGTGTTGACCATGCGCTTGCGCACGGCATCCATGACGGCCGCGGCGACCAGGAACGATCCAAAGGCGATGATGCGATCGCCATCCCGCGCCAGCTCGAAGGCACCTGCAAGCGCCCCGGCGACATTGGCGTGACAACGATCGGCAGCGGTTTCGACAAGCACGCCGATGCGCGCCAGCAAGGCGCTGGCTGCGAGACCGCGCGCGCTTGCGGCATCAAGGCCGGCCAGCACCCAGCAATCGATGTGGGGGCGCAAGGGATCGACAATGCCTTCGACATCCTTGTCAGCAAGGGCACCGAATACCGCAATCGTGCGCCCGCGCGACGGATTCGCCTGCAGCCAGTCGGCGAGCACACGCGCAGCCTGCGCATTGTGCGCGACATCGACGATCAACTCGGGCGATCCGGCCAATCGTTGCAGGCGTGCCGCTGCCGTCGCCTCGGCAATGCCCTGGCTGATGGCCTGCGCCTGCCAGTCGATGCGCCCGCGCAGGGCATGCAAGGCGGCAATGGCCGCCGCCGCATTGGCGTGCTGGCAGGGTGCCGCGAGGCGAGGTTCAGGCAAGTCGAGGGTGATGTCCCCGGCCGACCAGCGCCACCCGCTTGGCAATGCCTCGAAGCGGTAGTCCAGCCCTGCCCTGAGCAGGTTCGCGCCAATGTCTTGCGCCTGCGCGAGCAAGCTTTGCGGAGGCTCGGTCTCGCCCACGATCGCCGGCTTTCCGCGGCGGAATATGCCGGCCTTTTCGCGGCCGATGAGTTCGCGGTCACAGCCGAGCCAATCCTGATGGTCGAGATCCACCGTGGTCACGATCGCGGCATCGGCATCGATGATGTTGACGGCATCGAGGCGACCACCCAGGCCGACTTCCAGGATCGCGACATCGAGATCCGAGTCGGCGAAAATCAGCAAGGCCGCCAGCGCGCCGAACTCGAAATAGGTCAGCACGGTGTCTCCGCGGACAGCTTCGATGCGCTCGAACGCGGCGATCAGCGTCGCGTCAGTTGCATCCACGCCCTGCACGCGGACGCGCTCGTTGTAGCGCAACAGGTGCGGCGAGGTGAAGGCACCTGCACGCTGGCCGCCGGCGCGCAGCATCGCTTCCAGAAAGGCCACCGTGGAGCCCTTGCCATTGGTGCCGCCAACGGTGATCACGGTCCTCGCCGGTGCCGGCGCAGCAAGGCGCTGCCAGACCGCACGCACGCGATCGAGGCCAAGTTCGATTTCGCGCGGGTGCAGGCGCAATTGCCAATCCAGCCATTGCTCCAGGGATTGCGGATGCTTCGCCACGAATGTTCCGGACTGACCGTCAGCGCATGAGGATGCGACGTGGCTTCAGCGGCAGGCGCCCACGCCAGTACTGGATGATGATGAAACCCGCCGCCATGCCGCCGAGGTGGGCGAAATGGGCCACGCCAGCCTGCGTTCCGGTGACGCCGAGATAAAGCTCGATTGCGCCGTAGGCGGTGACGAAAAGCCATGCCGGCATGGGAATCGGCGGGAACAGCAGCATCAGCCGCTGATGCGGAAACATCATGCCGAACGCCAGCAGCAGGCCAAACACGCCACCCGAGGCACCGAGGGTCGGATAGATGCCGCCGGTGAAGTAGCGCACGACAATCAACTGTGCCACGGCGGCGCCCACGACGCAGGCGAGATAGTAGGTTGCAAAGGGGCGCGATCCAAACAGGCGCTCGATGGCACCGCCGAACATCCACAGCGCAAACATGTTGAAAAACAGATGGGTGAAGCCGCCATGCAGGAATCCATAGCTGACCAGCTGCCAGATGCCGAAGGCAACGCGGGTTCCGTCCGGCCCGGCAAAGTCGGTGCCAAGCGGCCACAAGGCGAAATGGATGATCATCGGATCGGGAATCAACTGCTGCAAGCCGAAGATTGCAAGATTGGCAATCAACAGGGCGCGGGTGACTGGCGGCAGATCAATGGGCATTGGCATTCCTGAAGGCAGACGGATTCAAGGCGAATCCAACGAAGTCGTGGCGGCGTCGCCGGGATTCAAGCATCTGTCGGAGCCCACAGTTCGGCATCGAGGTCGTGTTGCCAGCCGAAACGGCGCAGATCGACGCGACGACCAGTCATCTCGATACCTTCGCGCGACAAGCGACGGCGCTGTTCGATGAACGCGACACTGCCTGGCGCGAACGCGAGGCAGCCATCCGCGCGCACGACGCGATGCCACGGCAAGGCGAGGCTTGCGTCGGCCTCGCGCAATACGCGACCGACCAGGCGCGCGCGACGCGGCAATCCGGCCCGCGCCGCGATCTCGCCATAGCTGGCAACACGGCCGCGCGGAATCGACTGGATCACCCGACAGATTCCAGGATGAGCAAAATCAAGCGGGCTTTTCATGTCCTTCATCGCCAGGCCAGGCCCGGACCACCCATGGATATGCCAAGCAACGCGCAGGATATGGGATTGCCGCGCTTTTTCGCGAACAAGGCACTGGCGCGCCACATGCTGAACGAGCAATTGGCCCGGACATCCACGAGACTGTCGAAGACGTGTGTCATTCAAGGGACGACCGGGCTAGCATGCTGCAGACGCGACCTCCAGGAGAATACCGTGCAGAGCTTCGAGCAGATCCGTTCCCATGTAAGCAACCTGCACGCGTTGCGCACCAATGATCCATACCTGATCAGCTTCGACCTGACACTTGCCGACAACCGTCAACAAGGCATCTACCTGGCCGAAATGGAAGGCGAGGATGAGCGGAAGTTCCTGCGCATATCGACACCGGTCGGACCTGCCACCGGAGTCGATGCCACGCGCTGCATGCGCTTCAACTGGGAGCAACGCACCGGCTTCCTCGCCATCAGCGACCTGGACGGATCGCCCTACCTGCACTTGATCGAGAACCGCCCTTATTCACTGTTGCAGCGGGATGAACTCGATCGCCTGATCAATGAACTCGGCCAGCTTGGCGATCGCCTGGAGCAGGCCATGTCAAGCGGCGGCGATTCCTTCTGACGGGATCATCAGGCCAGGCCGAAAACCTGCAACAGACGCACCATCAACCAGGCCAGCAAGCCGGTGATCGGGATGGTCAGGATCCACGCCCAGACCATGCGTTCGACCACCGTCCAGCGGATTGCCGAAAGACGCTTGGCCGCGCCGACACCCATGATCGCCGCCGAGATATTGTGCGTCGTCGACACCGGGATGCCGAAATGCGAGGCAGCGATGATCACGCTTGCCGATGCTGTTTCGGCGGCCACGCCATTGACCGGATGCAGCTTGACCAGTTTGTGGCCGAGCGTGCGGATGATGCGCCAGCCGCCCATGGCCGTGCCTGCAGCCATGGTCACCGCGCACAACACCTTGATCCACAGCGCGATGGGGAACTGCTGGTTTGCATCTTCCTCGATGCGCAGGAACGAGAGCCAGTCCGGCAAGCCGTCCATGGTGCCAGCCGATGTCGCACCGACCAGGGCCAGGGCGATGATGCCCATGGTCTTCTGCGCATCGTTCATGCCGTGGGAAAGGCCCATCGCGCTGGCCGAGATCATCTGCATCTTGCCGAAGAACCCGTTGAGAAAGCGCGGCCGGCCGAATTTCTGCAAAACGCCGCTTCTTGATCCGAGCCAACTGGTGATGGCGAACAGTGCGCCCATCATGACGAAGCCGAGGACGAAGCCGAGCAGCGGCGAACTGAACATCGGCAGGACAACCTTCGGCAGCAAGCCCTTGCCTTGCCACCAGTGCTCGCCACCCTGCCACCAGATGATCGAGGACCAGTTGTTCTGCGCCGCCGCCAGCGCCGCGCCGCAGAGGCCACCGACAAGGGCATGCGAGGAGCTGGACGGCAAACCCCACCACCAGGTGATCAGATCCCAGATCACCGCGCCGAGCAGCGCGCAGATGAGCACCTGCGGCGTCACCGCGACGATGCCGAGATCAATCAGTCCGGAGGCGATGGTCTTGGCCACCGCCGTGCCCCACAACGCACCGATCAGGTTGGTGAATGCCGCCAGCGCGACGGCCTGGCCCGGGCTGAGGACCTTGGTGGCGACCACGGTCGCGATGGAATTGGCGGTATCGTGAAAACCGTTGATGTACTCGAAGACGAGCGCCACCAGAATGACGAGCAGGACCAGGCTGAGGCTCACGGTCACGGAGATTCCTCGCCAGGCAGGTCAGGAGTTTTTCAGGGCAATGTGATAGATCACATTGCCGGCGTCTCGGCAGCGATCGATCGCTTTTTCCAGCAACTCGAACAGATCCCTGCGCACCATCAGTCTTGCCGCATCGGCGGCATCCGAGAACAGGCGCTTGTAGAGATCGAGGAGGAGACGATCCGCCTCCGATTCAATCGATTGCATGCTTTCGTTGAGTCCGTGCATGACATCCAGCTTGATGCCGCCACGCAACTCGCCAACCATCTTGACGATCACCTCGCAGGCACGCTCGAGCATGGCCGATTGCGAGCTGTAGTCGACATCGGTCAGGCGATCGGCAAACAGGGCATAACGCTCGGCAAACTTTTCCACGGTCTTCGGAATCTTGTACAAGGCCCCGGCCAGGGCTTCGATGTCCTCGCGCTCCAGCGCGGTCACGAAGGTATTGACGAGCTCCAGGTTGATCTGCGCAAACAGGTCCTTCTCGCGCCGGCGCGCCATCCTGAAACCATCCAGGGCCGGCGTCTCGGCACCCTCGGCAAGCATCTTGCCGAGCGCCCGCGCACTGAGCAGGGCGGCTTCGGCGCTGGCTTCGAGCAAGCCATAGAACTTGTCGCCCTTGCCAAAGATTGTCTGCAACGAAAACATGCGGTCGCTCCGATACGGGCTGAAAGGGTGATTCCCCGGGCTGCGACCATGATTCCCGGGGCAGCGGAGGGCGCATGTTACAACATTGTTTCAGCTGCAATCGCGCGGCGGGACGCGCAGCGGGCACTCACTTGCGCCGGGCAAGGCCGGCGCTGCGCTGGACATCGGCAAGGATCCCGCGCAGGACGCGCAGCTCGCGCTGGTCGGGAGCCGCACGCAGGAAAAAACGCCGCAGCCTTTGCATGATCGTGCGCTCGGAGCGGCCCTTGTGAAAATCGATGTCATGCAGGGTGATCGCAAGGTGCTCGAAGAATCCTTCCAGTTCCGCGGCCGTCGAGGGAGGATCGGCATTGCCCTGTCGCTGCGGACTGCCCTCAAGCTGGACCATGCGCAACTCGTAGGCGACCACCTGCACGGCCTGCGCAAGATTCAACGACGAGTAGCCCGGATCACTCGGAATATGCACGGCAGCGTGGCATAGCTTGATCTCGTCATTGCTGAGTCCGGATTGTTCGTTGCCGAAAACAAGGGCAACCTCGCGCCCTTGCCCGGCCGCATCCAGAGCACGACGCGCAGCCATGCGCGGGTTCAACTCCTGCAGGGCGACGCCGCGCAAGCGCGCGGTCGCGCCGAGAACCAGGCTGCACTCGGCAACGGCTTCGCGCAGGGAATCGAAGCGCTCGGCGGCTTCCAGCACATCGTCGGCACCTGCCGCCATCTTGTGCGCATCCATGTGCGGGTATTCCGCAGGCGCGACCAGCGACAGCCTACGAAAGCCCATCGTCCGGATTGCCCTGGCGGCACTGCCGATATTGCCCGGATGCGAGGTTCGGGCGAGGACGAATCGCACGCGCGAAAACGCCAACGGCTGCTCGGGAACATCAGTCATGGTCGTTCATTCCTCATGGTTTCCCGGCTCCTGTTTGTCGAGGTGACGCCGGATTTGCTACCCTTCCGCGCCGCACGCGCCCCGATGCGCGCTGCACTTGCTCTTTTTCAGTCCACTTCCGATGGAACCAACATGCCCAGACCTGCCGTGAATGTGGCGGTGCGCGCCGCGCGTGCCGCAGGCCAGATCATTTTGCGCTACATGAATCGCATCGAGAGCCTTGCCATTGTCGAGAAACAACGCATGGATTTCGCTTCGGAAGTGGATCGGGCCGCGGAGGCCGAGATCATACGCGAGCTGAAGCGCGCATTTCCCGGCCACGCCATCCTCGCCGAGGAATCCGGTGCCCAAGGCAAGGGCAAGCACGTATGGGTCATCGACCCGCTCGATGGCACGCACAACTATCTGCGCGGCTTTCCGCATTTCTGCGTATCCATCGGCATGCTCGAAAACGGCGAGCCGATGCATGGCGTCGTCTACGACCCGCTGCGTGACGAGCTGTTCACCGCAAGTCGAGGCGATGGCGCCTATTTGAATGATCGGCGCATCCGCACCAGTGCGCGGAATGACCTCGAAGGAGCATTGCTGACCACCGGTTTTCCGTACCGGCAACGCGCCCATCTCGACGCGCAAATCGAGATGACCCGCGCCCTGCTCGGCCAGGCCGAGGACATCCGCCGCACGGGTTCGGCAGCGCTTGATCTCGCTTATGTGGCGAATGGTCGCATTGACGGCTATTACGAGATTGGATTGAAGCCGTGGGACATGGTCGCAGGCTGCCTGCTGGTGCGCGAGGCCGGTGGCCGCTATTGCGACTTCGTCGGTCGTGAGGGCATCCCGGAAAGCGGCAACCTCCTTGCCGGCGGCCACAAGGTCGTCGACGCCATGATCAAGACCATCGCACCACAGGTGACACCCGCGCTGGCGCGCTGACACCAAGCGCTGGTCGCGCCGTGTGGACAAGCGCCACGCATTCCCGATTCCCGATTCCCGATTCCCGCCCAAAGAAAAAGCCCGGCTTGCGCCGGGCTTTTCGTGTCACTCGAACGATGCTGCCAGTCGATTACTGACCGTCAACGGCAAGCTCGGTGCGGCGGTTGCGCGCACGGCCTTCCTTGGTGTCGTTCGTGTCGATCGGGTTGCTCTCGCCAAAACCCTTGACGCCGGAGATCTGGCTGGCGTTGACGCCATGCGAGGTCAGGTAGTCATAGACGATCTGCGCGCGGCGCTCCGAAAGCTTCTGGTTGTACTCGTCACTGCCGATGGAATCGGTGTGACCATCGAGTTCAACGCGCACGTTCGGGTTGCGGCTGAGCACGTCCACGGCCTGATCGAGAATCGCGATCGAATCCGCAGTCGGTTCCTGCAGCGACGGGGTGATGTCCTTTTCGTTCGAACGCGGGCGATCGAACTTGAAGTTGACGCCACGCAGGTCGATGACGACCGGAGTTGCGGCAGGTTCTTCCGTTGCGGCTTCCGGCGGCGGCGGGGGCGGCGGCGGCGCGGCTGCCGGCTCCGGCTCGGCTGCGGCTGCGCCACCGAAACCGATGGTCAAGCCAACCGAGACGATTCCGTCGACATAGTGGTTGTAGTCGCCGGCACCCGGGAACTGGCCACGCAGGCTGTTGTTGTCGTGGTCATAACGGGCAGCCAGCTCACCACGCAGGGCAACGCGCTCGTTGAAGTTGTACTGGATACCGCCGCCAACGGTGGCCATCGGATCCCAACCGTCATGCTGCACGGTGCCCGAATACGCCGCGTGACGAACGGCACCCAGGCCGCCGAGCACGTACGGACGCCATGCCGAACCCTGGTCGCCGAAGAACCAGCGACCGGTCACGCCGAGGCTGACGCTTTCCCATTCGCGACCCGCGCGGAACGAATCGTTCTGGAAGTCGGCATCGTTGTGGGCGATCTCTGCATCAACGGCGAAATTCGGTGAAACCCACCAGCCAATGCCGAGGCCGGTGTACAGGGAGGAATCAGTGTCACGATTGCTGTCGGAGAAATTGACGCCGACGCGCGGAGCGAGATACCAGCTTCCGTCCTGCGCATAGGCAGTCGACACGCCGCCACCAAGCATGGCAACTGCGATCAATGCACTCAGTGCCTTGTGTTTCATCATTGCGGAATCCTCATTTTTGTTTGATCCAATTTCTACCGCCACAGCGCGACGCCAAAAGCGGACACCCTGTTGCCAGCCATCATACGACGATTCATGGCCGGAAGAACATGATTTTAACAACAGATTCGAGTTCGAACATGAACGGGCGAAAATCCATAATTGGCTTGCTTTTCAAGCAGTTGCGCAGATGCTCAAATGAACGCCAAGTTAAGCGCAGGTCAAATCAAATCGCAAACAAGTCTAACAGTTGATTGACCGGCATCGCTTCGAAGCGTGCCGCATCGGCACTGGCGGCGAGAATCCGGGAGACATTCTGCGCCGGAAGCTGCGCCGTGATCGCCGCCTCGAACTTCTTCAGCAAGACCGGAATGCCCTCGTCGCGGCGCTTGCGGTGCCCGATCGGATAATCGATGGAAACCTTGGCCGTGCTTGTTCCGTCATTGAAGAACACCTGCAGCGAATTGCCGATGTAGCGCTTTTCGGGATCGAAATAGTCCTTGGTGAACTGCGGATTTTCCTTGACCGTCATCTTCGCGCGCAGGGCGTCGATGCGCGGATCCGCGGCGACGTCATCATTGTAGTCATCAGCGACCAGGCGTCCGAAAATCAGCGGCACGGCAACCATGTACTGGATGCAATGATCGCGATCAGCGTAGTTGGCCAGCGGGCCGGTCTTGTCGATGATGCGCACGCCCGCTTCCTGGGTCTCGATCTCGATGCGCGCGATCTCGTCGATGCGCGAGCCGACTTCGCCATGCAGTTGCATGGCGCATTCAACCGCGGTCTGCGCATGGAACTCGGCGGGAAAGCTGATCTTGAACAACACGTTCTCCATGACATAGCTGCCAAACGGGCGCTCGAACTCGAACTGCTTGCCCTTGAACGCAATGTCATAGAAACCCCAGGTTTTCGCCGACAACGCCGATGGATAGCCGACGACATTCTTGTCGACTGCGTTGAAGGCATGGGTCACGGCGCGACGGCAGGCATCACCAGCTGCCCAGCTCTTGCGCGGCCCGGTGTTTGGTGCGTGCCGGTAGGTACGCAGGACGCCGTTGTCGATCCAGCTGTGCGAAATGGCATTGATGATCTGCTCGCGGGTGCCGCCGAGCATGGCCGTGGCCACGGCGGTCGAGGCCAGGCGAACGAGGATCACATGGTCCAGGCCGACGCGGTTGAAGCTGTTCTTCAGGGCATAGCAGCCCTGGATCTCGTGCGCCTTGATCGCCCAGCCGAGGACATCGCGAACGCTCAGCGGCTTGCCGCCTTCGCGCTCGGCCTTGCGCGACAGGTAGTCGGCAACGGAGAGGATGGCCCCGAGGTTGTCGGACGGATGGCCCCATTCGGCAGCCAGCCAGGTGTCGTTGAAATCCAGCCAGCGGATCTGCGTGCCGATGGCGAATGCAGCCTGCACCGGATCGAGTTCATGGCTGGTTCCCGGCACGCGCACGCCGCCCGGCAGCACGGCACCAGGGACGACCGGGCCGAGATGCTTGACGCAATCGGGGAACTTCATCGCCAGCATCGAAGTGGCCAGCGAATCGAGCAGCATGTAGCGCGCCGTGGCATAGGCTTCGGGCGAATCTATGACGTAATCGGCAATGTAGTTGGCGATATCGACCATGGGCTGATCGGGATCCGGCCGAACGGCCGAGCGGATGTCATGTCCGGACATGGGGGAGTTCCGTTGGGTTGGGAAGCATGTGCACGCGCCGGGGCGCTGTTGCAGCCCGCTATTGTGCCAGATGGCCATCGGGAAGCCGACCGGAAAACCACTCGGCATGGTCGGGCGCTTGCCGATCCGCCCTGCCTGGCAATTCCTGGCTTCGATCCCCGCCCGTTGCGCTTGCCCCGCAGGCGTCCGGCTGGCATCTTGAACGATCGTTTGAATCCGGTACCGGCCCATGGACTATCCGCACCTGTTTGCCCCGCTCGATCTCGGCTTCACCACCTTGCCGAATCGCGTGCTGATGGGCTCGATGCATACCGGACTCGAGGATCGGGCCAGGGATTACGACAAGCTCGCCCGCTATTTCGCGGATCGCGCGCGTGGCGGCGTCGGCTTGATGGTCACCGGCGGCATCGCGCCGAATATCGAAGGCTGGCTGAAGCCATTTGGCGGACGCCTGGCCATGCCCTGGCATGTCGGTCGGCACCGCAAACTGACGGCAGCCACGCACGCCGAGGGGGGACGCATCTGCATGCAGATCCTGCACGGCGGCCGCTATTCGTACCACCCATTGCAGGTGGGTGCCTCGAAGATCAAGTCTCCGATCACTCCCTTCACCCCGCGCGCCCTGTCTGCGCGCGGCGTCGAGCGCACGATCAAGGATTTCGTCAACTGCGCGAAGCTGGCCCAGGACGCCGGTTACGACGGTGTCGAAATCATGGGTTCGGAGGGTTACCTGATCAACCAGTTCGTCGCCGCACGCACGAATACGCGCAACGACGAGTGGGGCGGCAACGCCGAGAAGCGCATGCGCTTTCCAATCGAGATCGTGCGTCGCACGCGCGCTGCGGTTGGTACCGGTTTCATCATCATCTATCGCCTGTCGATGCTGGATCTGGTCGACGACGCGCAGAGCTGGGAGGAGATCGTCCAGCTCGCCAAGGGCATAGAAGCGGCTGGCGCGAGCATCATCAATACCGGCATCGGCTGGCACGAAGCGCGGGTTCCCACCATCGTCACGTCAGTCCCGCGCGGGGCTTTCGTTGCGGTGACGCGCAAGCTCAAGGGCGAGGTCGGCCTGCCGCTGATAACGACCAACCGCATCAACATGCCCGAAGTGGCCGAACGCATCCTTGCCAGCGGTGATGCGGACATGGTGTCGATGGCGCGACCCTTGCTCGCCGATGCCGATTGGGTCAACAAGGCACGCCTCGGCAAGGCCGATCGCATCAACACTTGCATCGCCTGCAACCAGGCCTGCCTTGACCATGTCTTCGAGAACAAGCACGCCAGTTGCCTGGTCAATCCGCGCGCCTGTCACGAGACGGAACTGGTCATCAGCCCGGCAACCGCGCACAAGCGCTACGCCGTCGTGGGCGCGGGTCCGGCCGGGCTTGCCGCCGCAACCACGTTGGCCGAGCGGGGCCACAGCGTCACCCTTTACGACCAGGCGGCGGAGATCGGCGGCCAGTTCAACATGGCCAAGCGCATCCCGGGCAAGGAGGAGTTCGCGGAAACCCTGCGCTATTTCCGCCATCGCATTGCCGATACCGGCGTGCAACTGCGCCTTGGCATCCGCGCCGACGCGGCAGCACTGAAGAGCGCGGGATTCGATGCGGTCATCGTCGCCACCGGGGTCAATCCGCGCATCCTGCACACGCCTGGTTTCGATGATCCGCGCGTACTGAGCTACATCGATGTGCTGCGCGACGACAAGCCGGTCGGCAAGCGTGTCGCCATCATCGGTGCCGGCGGCATCGGTTTCGACATGGGCGAGTTTCTCGTCGAAAATGCACCCTCGCCCACCACCGATGTCGATCGCTGGGCAAAGGAATGGGGCGTCGACCTGGCCATCGAGCATCGCGGCGGACTGGTCGAAGCAAGGCCCGAGCCCGCCGAACGCGAGGTATTCCTGTTGCAACGCAGCGAAGGCCGTCTCGGCGCACGCTTGAACAAGACCACCGGCTGGGTCCATCGGGCCACGCTGAAGGCCAAGCAGGTCAAGATGATTGGCGGCGTCAGCTACGAGCGTTTCGATGACGCCGGATTGCACATCACCGTCAATGGCAAGGAGCAGACCCTGGCGGTCGACAGCGTGGTCGTCTGTGCCGGCCAGGAACCCAACCGTGCCCTGGCCGACGAACTGATTGCCGCCGGCATGCCGACCCATGTCATCGGCGGTGCCGATGTCGCCGCCGAGCTCGACGCCAAGCGCGCGATCGCCCAGGGCACGCGACTGGCGGCAAGCCTCTAGGGCAGGTCCGTCGCGGATCGCACTCCGCCGCCATCCACCGCGCCGGTTTGGGAAATTCGTTCGGCGCAAAATGCCAAGCGGTTCACGTTCCACCGCTCGTCCATGTCACGAATCGCCACGGTTTTGCGATTTAACATCCGCGGAATCTTCAGTGGAGTCGTGGCCATGCCCTGCACAGCGTTTCATCGTGTTTCGATCATTGGCGGCTTGATAGCCGCATTTTCCACCTCGGCGGCGATCGCGGCAGTCGGCAGTTGGAGCACCACCGGCCCGTACGGCGGCTCGAATTACCTGCTCAAGGTCTACGAGGCCGGCCCCAGCACCTTGTTCGCGGCAGGCCGCGGGGGTGTGTTCCGCAGCCTGAGCAGTGGAAACACATGGCAGCGCATCGAGGTTGGCTTGCCGGATGCGATCTATGTGAACGCGATGGCGACGAGCACGATTGCACCGGTTGTCTATCTCACCAATTATGTTGGCTTGTATCGAACCGGCAACGGCGGCGACCTGTGGGTACCGATTTCAACTCCGATGCCAGCAGGAGACGCCATTCTCGATGTCAACGTGCGGCGCGCCACCAGCAACAGCATTGCCATCGCGACCACGGCCGGTGCCTATGTTTCAACCAATGCAGGCAGCACCTGGATCGGCCCGGGCGCGACTGGTGCCGGACTCAGCAAGATCGTGTTTGCCGCCGACGGATCGCTGTATCTCGGCATCCAATATGCCGATCCCGGGATTTTCAGCGGCGCGACCCTGCTCAAGAGCACCGATGGCGGCAGCAGTTGGGCGCCACTTGCCACCCAGCCTCCTGCCCTGAATGGCATTGAACAGCTTTCCGTATCGCCTGCCGATCCACAGCGAATCCTTGCCAGTGACGGGGGCACGGTCGTCACCAGCGGCAATGGTGGCAACACCTGGTCGACGGTCAACCTGCCTGAAAGTGGTGCCGGTTGTCGTGGAGTGTTGGCCGTTACGCCGAGCCCTGCCACCGCTGCCGGTGCGTTTGTCGGGTGCTATTCGAACGGCGTCCACTTTGCCCCCGATGTGACACTTGCCGCTCCAGCCTGGACGGACTGGACCGCGGCAAATGCACTGACCGCCAACGGAACCGACCCGGTCCAGGCCAGTGAAATCGCCGTGCATCCCGGCTACCCGACGACACCGACGCTTTGGACTGGAACCGTCGATGCCGGCGTGTTCCGCTCGACAAATGGCGGTGCCGCCTGGGTACCGGTCAACAATGGCTACCAATCCGCCAACATCCGTGCGCTCGCGCCGCATCCGCTGGATCAGAGCGCATCGGGCGCGGTCCTGCTGGCAGGCCTCGGCGATGCATTCACGACCTCGACGCCGGTCTACAAGTCCCCGGACGGCGGAGCGAGCTGGGCGGGATCGCTGGGCGGACTCAACGCCGAACAAATCCGCTGGATGGTGATCGATCCGACAACCGTCGACAACAACCTGTTCACTACCGAGAACTTCACCGTCTATGCCTCGGGCCGCTCGGAAGGCATTCCCACGTTGGCAAGCCGCGACGGCGGCATCTACAAGAGCACCGACGCCGGCGCGACCTGGACAACCATCGACAATGGCATTGCCACGGTATCCGGAACGCGCTACCTGGGTACGGCACGCGCCATCGTGCTGGATCCGCAATCCTGCGCGGCACCGCCCTGCGTTGCTGGCTCGAGCCCGCTGCAAACGCTGTATGTGGCCGGCAGCGGCGTTCCGGATGGCCCCGGGCTGCCGTATCGCTCCGCACGTGTCTACAAGAGCACCAACGCAGGCGCTTCCTGGGTCGCCTCGGAAAATGGCTTGCCGACAACCGAAGACCTTGGGCCGCCCGGAGCGCCCAACTACCTCTACCGGATTGTCGTGCCCCTGGTCATCGACCCCGCCAACCCGTCCACGCTGTACCTGGGCACGACCACCTCGTGGAACTCCGAGTCATACGGCGGCGTATTCCCGACCGCCGCCAATGGCGTCTTCAAGTCCACCAATGGCGGCGCGACCTGGGTCAATTCCAGCAATGGCCTGCCACGATTTGGTGGTGCCGGAACCTCGCACTACGATGTCCTGGCCCTAGCCATCAACCCGGCGAATACGCAGATCCTCTACGCAGGCGTGACGAGTTTCCAGTACACCGGAGCCGTCGGCAGCATCTACAAGAGCATTGATGGCGGGGCCAACTGGTTCGAAGCCAGCACCGGCATTGCCGGCCAGGATGTCCGCGCGTTGTTCATCGATACCGCCGACAGCTCCGGCAACACGGTCTATGCCGGCACCGGCGGCAATGGCGCAAACCCCGGCGGCGTCTATCGCAGTACCGATGGCGGGGTGACCTGGAACTCGCTGAGCCTGGGACTTCCGGCGGACGCCGCCCTCGCCCTGGCCATGCCACCGCGCGCACTGGGCGCGCCGGCACGCATCATCGCCGGCACCACCGCCGGAGTCTGGGAATACACGGCCACGCCCGACGAGGATTCCGATGGTTCGCCATCGGCCGTCGAAAACAGCGTCCTGGCAGGTGACGGCAATGGCGATGGCACGCCCGATGCGATGCAATCCAACGTCGCCTCGACCTCCGCAAGCAGTTCCAGTGCAACGGGGACCTCGGCACCCGCGGGAACGATTGTTCGCACGACGATGGAGATCATCTCGACAGGGTGCAGCCAGCTCAATGACAGCACGACCCAACCCGCCGATCTGTATCCACCCGATCCGCTCGACTCGGCATCAGGCCACACCCAGTGGGGACTGGTCCGCTTCTCGCTGCCTGATTGCAGCCAGGCCACCGTTCGCGTCACCTTCCATGGGGCCAATTTCGGACCGAGCTGGAAGTGGCGCAATTACGGTCCGCGCATCCCCGGCGATGTAACAACATTCGGCTGGTATTCGTTCGCCGGTGCACGACGCATCGATGGGCAAACCTGGGAGCTGAAGATTGATGCCAATCGGCAAGGCAACTATCGGAATGATGCCAACAACATCCTCTTCATCGGTGGCCCTGGCGACCTGCCCGACTCGATTTTCGACAACGGCTTCGAATGAGCAACCCTTGAAAGCGAAGCGCCTCGGGACAACATCCCGAGGCTCTTCAACAAGGAGTTGTGCATGAAACTCTACTGTCTGCCAGGTGCCTGCTCGCTTGCCGACCACATCGTTCTCGAGTGGATCGGCAAGCCCTACGAAATCAGCGTGGTTCCGCGCGATCAACTGAAAACCAGTTATCTCAAGATCAATCCGAACGGGGCCGTGCCCGCGCTCGAAGTCGATGGCTGGATACTCACGCAGAACGCGGCGATCCTGAATTATCTCGCCGATGAAAACCCCGCAAGCGGACTGGGCGGCGATGGCTCGGCAAAAAGCCGTGCCGAAATCAATCGCTGGATGGCCTTTGTCAATGCCGACGTGCACCCGGCATTCAAGCCCCTCTTCGGTACCACCGCCTATCTCGAGGATCCCGCGATGATCGAGAAGAGCAAGGATGCGGCGCGCAAGAGCCTGCGCGGATTGTTCGAGAAGGCCAATGCCCAGCTTGAAGGACGCGACTGGCTGGCGGGAACGCGGTCAATCGCCGATCCGTACCTGTATGTGGTCTTGCGCTGGGCGCAGGCCTTGAACATCGACCTTTCCGGATTCGACAACCTGGCTGCCTTCAGCAAGCGCATGGAGAGCGATGCGGCGGTGCAGAAGGTGCTCAAGGAAGAAGGCCTGACCTGAGCCGATTACGTTTGGTGCAACAAGCAGAAGGCCGCGCACTGCGCGGCCTTGTGCATTTCCGGATGTGCCTCAGCGCTTTTCGATGGGCACGAACTCGAGATCCTCCGGCCCGGTGTAGTTCGCGCTCGGGCGGATGATCTTGCCGTCGATGCGCTGCTCGATCACGTGCGCGCTCCAGCCAGCGGTGCGCGAGATGACGAACAGCGGCGTGAACATCGCCGTCGGCACGCCCATCATGTGGTAGCTGACCGCACTGAACCAGTCGAGGTTCGGGAACATCTTCTTGATTTCCCACATGGTCGATTCGAGGCGTTCGGCGATGTCGAACATCTTCATGTTCTTCTGCTCGGCCGAGAGATCTCGCGCGACTTCCTTGATCACCTTGTTGCGTGGATCGCTGACCGTGTAGACCGGATGGCCAAAGCCGATGACGACTTCCTTGCGCGCCACGCGTTCGCGGATGTCGGCTTCGGCCTCGTCGGGCGTGTCGTAGCGCTTCTGGATCTCGAAAGCGACTTCATTGGCACCACCGTGCTTGGGCCCGCGCAGGGCACCGATGCCGCCGGCAATGCTCGAATACATGTCGCTGCCGGTGCCGGCAATCACGCGCGATGCAAACGTCGAGGCATTGAACTCATGCTCGGCGTAGAGGATCAGCGAGGTGTGCATGGCGCGCACCCAGGACGCGCTCGGTGATTTGCCGTGCAGCAGGTGCAGGAAATGCCCGCCGATGCAATCGTCGTCGGTTTCGACATCGATGCGCTTGCCATTGACCGCGAAGTGATACCAGTAGAGCAGCACCGAGCCGAGCGAAGCCATCAGTCGATCGGCGATGTCGCGCGCACCAGGATGATTGTGATCGTCCTTCTCGGGGAGCACGCAACCGAGGATGGAGACGCCCGTGCGCAGGACATCCATCGGATGCGCCGACGCCGGGATCTGCTCAAGCGCTGCCTTCAGGGAAGCCGGGATGCCGCGCAGCGACTTCAGCCGGGCCTTGTACGCCGAGAGCTCAGCCGTGGTCGGCAATTTGCCGTGCACCAGCAGGTGGGCGATTTCCTCGAACTCGCAGGTCGTTGCGACATCGAGGATGTCGTAACCGCGATAGTGCAGGTCGTTGCCGGTCTTGCCGACCGTGCACAGGGCGGTGTTGCCGGCAGCGACTCCGGACAGGGCAACGGATTTCTTGGGTTTGAACGGGGTCGCTGGTTCGGTCATTTCATTCTCCACATCGATGATTCGTTGCACGGGCAACGCGGGTTGCCCGCTTGCTCTCACTCGTCCTTGCCAGCCGCAAACAGCGTATCGAGCTTGCCTTCGTAGGCGTGGTAATCGAGGTAATCGTAAAGCTCGGCGCGCGTCTGCATCTTCGGCACGGCTGCCTTCTGCGTGCCGTCGCGGCGCACGGTTTCGTAGAAATCGAGCGCGGCCTTGTTCATCGCGCGATAGGCGCCGCAGCAATACAGGACGATGTCGACGCCCGCCGATTTCAGTTCGTCGGTGGTGAACAGCGGGGTTTGCCCGAACTCGGTGATGTTGGCGAGGATCGGCACCTTCACCGCATCCTTGAACTGGCGATACTGCTCCAGCGTGTAGATCGCCTCGGGGAAGATCATGTCGGCACCCGCTTCGACGCAGGCGACCGCACGCTCGATTGCCGCATCGATCCCTTCAACGGCAATCGCATCGGTGCGCGCCATGATGACGAATCCGGGATCGTGCCGCGCGTCGACGGCGGCCTTGATGCGATCGACCATTTCCTCTTTTGCCACGATGGCCTTGCCGGGGCGGTGACCGCAACGCTTGGCCGCAACCTGGTCCTCGATGTGCATTGCCCCTGCCCCGGCCTTGATCATCGAACGCACTGTGCGCGCGATGTTGAACGCGCCACCCCAGCCGGTATCGACATCGACCAGCAGCGGCAGGTCGCAGACATCGGTGATGCGGCGGATGTCGGTCAGTACGTCTTCCATCGAACTGATGCCGAGATCGGGCATGCCGAGCGAATTGGCGGCAACGCCGCCACCGGACAGATAGATCGCCTTGAAGCCCGTGCGTTTGGCCATGCGTGCGGCATAGGCGGTGATCGTGCCGACCACCTGCAAGGGCTGTTCCTCGGCGACGGCCGCGCGGAAACGCGCGCCTGCGGATGCGGGCTGGCTCATGGGATCTCCCGGAAAAACACCGATTTTAGCGCAGACCCGGGGCGGACCGGGGGTTGATCGGCAAGCTCGCTGCGCGCCTCTGGCGAAAACGAATTCCCGCGTTCGGCAGGTGCCCCGCCAATTGCCGGGAACTCAGGAAAGCGGCTGAAGATCCGCCTCATCCTCGACCCGCCGCTTGGCAAACCGCAACACCAGGTAGCCGAGCACGCCGGCAAGCAGCGAGCCGCCAAGGATGCCGACCTTGACCTCGCTCTGCAGCAGCGGATCGTTGGCGAACGCGAGCATGCCGATGAACAGGCTCATGGTGAAGCCAATGCCGCAGAGTATGGCGACGCCGAACATCTGCGTCCACGAGGCGTTTTGTGGAAGTCGCGCGATGCCGATGCCGATGGCAATGCTCGAAAATCCGAAGACACCGATGAGCTTGCCGCAGAGCAAGCCAAGTGCAATGCCCAGGGTCAGCGGATCGACCAGGTTGGCCCAGGTCAGTCCGGCCAAGGAAAGCCCGGCATTGGCGAAGCCGAACAGCGGCACAATCAGGAACGGCACCACGCGATTCAATGCATGTTCGAGCGTGATCAACGGTGGATCGGCGAACTCGTTGTCCATGCGCAAGGGAATCGTCAAGGCCAGCACAACCCCCGCGACGGTCGCGTGAACGCCGGATTTCAGAACGAGAAACCAGAGGATGGCACCGAGCACCAGGTAGGGCGTCAACCGGCGCACACCGGTCTTGTTCAGCACGACGAGAATGACCAGCACGGCAGCGGCCAACAGCAGATGCAGCAGCGACAACTCGCTGGTGTAGAACACGGCAATGATCAGCACCGCGCCGAGATCATCGATGATCGCCAGCGCGGCAAGGAACACCTTGATCGAAGTCGGCACGCGCTTGCCGAGCAAGGCGAGCACGCCGAGCGCGAAGGCGATATCGGTGGCGGTCGGAATCGCCCAGCCACGCAAGGCTTCGGGATGATTCCGGTTGAAGGCGACGTAGATCAGCGCGGGCACGATCATGCCGCCGAGCGCGCCGATGCCGGGCAACATGCGGCGCGGCCAGGAGGACAACTGTCCGACCAGCATCTCGCGTTTGATTTCGAGGCCGACGAACAGGAAGAAGATCGCCATCAGGCCATCGTTGATCCAGTGCAGCACGCTGAGGCCGCCGAGCCGGGCATGCAGCGATTCAAAGTACAACGTCGCCGCTGCTGAATTGGCGACGATCAGGGCCAATGCGGCGGCGGCCATCAGGACGAAACCACCGGCGGCTTCGCCACGCATGAACTCGGTGACGAGGATCACTGGCTTGCGGATCAGTGGCGTCCGCAGCGCGGAAGGATGCTTGGTGGCGATGAGGCGACTCCCGGCTTCACGCGGGAAGCTTGGACAAGGGCCGTGGGGATGACGCCGTTGCGCCTTGACGCCGTTTCAGCGGCGGCAAGGCGGCAACAGGACCATCAATCCCGCTTATTTTGCAAACAACTGCTCGACGGCGGCACGCTCTTCGCGCAATTCCTTTTCCGTGGCATCGATGCGGGCCTTCGAGAAATCATTGATGTCGAGGCCCTTGACGATCTCGTACTTGCCGTTCTTGACCGTCACCGGATAGCCGAAGATCACGCCGGGCTTGACGCCATAGGAGCCATCCGAGGGAATGCCCATCGAGACCCAGTCGCCCTCGGCCGTGCCATGCGTCCAGTCGCGCATGTGGTCGATTGCCGCCGAGGCGGCGGAGGCCGCCGAGGAAGCGCCGCGCGCCTTGATGATCGCCGCGCCCCGCTGCTGCACCAGCGGAATGAAGGTATCGGAGTACCAGGCCTGGTCGACCAGCGACAGCGCCGGCTTGCCTTTCACCGTGGTCTGGTGGATGTCCGGATACTGGGTCGAGCTGTGGTTGCCCCAGATCGTCACCTTGGCAATATCGGTGTTGAGCGCGCCGGTCTTTTCGGCAAGCTGGCTGATCGCACGGTTGTGGTCGAGGCGCACCATCGCGGTGAAGCGGCCGGGGTCGAGATCCGGCGCATTCTGCTGCGCGATCAAGGCATTCGTGTTGGCCGGATTGCCGACCACCAGCACGCGCACATCACGCTTGGCATGGGCGTTGATGGCCTTGCCCTGCGGCGCGAAGATCGCGCCGTTGGCTTCGAGCAGATCCTTGCGCTCCATGCCCGGACCGCGCGGGCGCGCGCCGACCAGCAAGGCGTAATCGACATCCTTGAAGGCGACATTGGGATCATCCGTGGCGACCACGCCGTGCAGGGTCGGGAACGCGCAATCATTGAGCTCCATGACCACGCCTTCCAGCGCCGGCAGCGCCGGGGTGATCTCCAGCAGATGCAGGATCACCGGCTGATCGGCGCCAAGCATGTCGCCGGCGGCGATGCGGAACAACAATGCGTAGCCGATCTGGCCAGCAGCGCCGGTAACGGCAACACGAACGGGAGCTTTCATTGCGTCAACCTCACAAAGTCCGGGGAAAATCAGGGAGTGGAAGAATCGGGAATCAGCTTCGCCGCCAGCAACAAGCCGCGCGAGCGATCCGGCGCATAGCCGTGCACGACCTTGTCACCGATCACCAGGATGGGCACGCCACGTCCGTTGACCAGGTCGTAGGCACGCCAGCCGTCGTCATTCGACTCGACATCGAGATCGACATAGTCGACGCCCCAGGCGGCAAGATCGGCACGCAATTTCTTGCAGTAACCACAGGTCGAGGTCGACAACAGCACGACCGGCGCATCGCCAATGGCGGCGCGCACCTCGGCGATATCCGCCTGGCTGCTGCAAGCCGCCAGCATGGCCAGCAGCAAGGCCAGTCCGGCACCGCGCAACAGGGCGACATTCGGCATCATTTCAGCTCGGCAATGAATTCCTGGAAGCGCTGCAGGCCGGGCGCCAACTGCTCGGCCGGGCAGGTATAGGAAATCCGCAGCGCCAGCGGATCGCCAAACGCACTGCCGGGCACGCAGGCGACACCCTTGGCTTCCAGCAATGCACTGCAGAAATCCACGTCGTTGCTGATCATGCGGCCGTTGTGCGATTTGCCAAACGCGCAGGAAATGTTCGGGAATGCGTAGAACGCCCCTTGCGGTCGTGGGCAGACCACACCGGGAATCGCGCTCAACGCGGCATAGACCTGGTCGCGACGCGCGGCAAATTCGGCGTTCTTCGACGCCGGCACATCCTGCGGCCCGCTCAGTGCGGCAAGCGCGGCGGCATTGACGACTTCCGGAATGCTGGTGATGTGGTTCGAGTTGAGCGTGACCACGGCATTCGCCACCGCCTCCGGGCCGGCAATGAAACCGACGCGCCAGCCCGGCATGCCGTAGGTCTTGGAAAGCGAGTCGACCTGGATCACGCGATCACGCAATTCGGGCCGCGCATTTACGAAATTGTGATAACCGACGCCGTCGAAAACCATGCGGTTGTAGATGTCGTCGCAGATGATCCAGACATGCGGATGCCTGACCAGCACATCGGCCAGCGCGGCAATCTCCTGCTCGGTGTAGACCATGCCGGTCGGATTGGACGGATTGTTGAACAGGAATACCTTGGCGCCGGGCAAGGCGGCGTCGAGCTGGGCCGGCGTCAACTTGTAGTTCTGCTCGGCCGGGCACGGCAACAGGCGCGCCTCGGCACCGAGGATTTCGGCGAGATCGAGGTAAGTGGTCCAGTACGGCACTGGAAAGACGATGACGTCGCCCTCGTCGAGCAAGGCCTCGGCAAGGTTGTAAAGCATGTGCTTGGCACCGATGCCGGTGGCGATGTTGCTGCGCTGGTAGCCGCGCAGGCCGCCTTCTTCCAGATGCGCGATGAAGGCATCCAGCAGCGCCTCGGGGCCGCGGTTCGAGCCGTACTGGCCGCTGTCCTTGTCCAGTGCCTTGCGCGCCGCCTCATACACATGCGGACCCGGCAGGAAGTTCGGCACGCCGATCGAAAAACTGATGATGTCGCGACCGGCAGCCTTGAGTTGCTTGGCCTTTTCGGCAATCAGCATGATCGCACTGGGCTTGGCGCGACTCATGCGCGCAGCAAGATGCGGCATGGAAACCTCTTCGGAAGTGGGTGGGGCGGAAGCAAAAAAGCATGCGATTTTAGCACAGCGCGGCGGCCGGGCCGATGCACGCCTGCCCGTCATCCCGCGTGACCTGGCGCGTGCGCGGGTAAAAAATCGTCCGCAGCGACCCACATTCCGGCGTTGGACGTTAAAGTAGGGCTCCTCATCCCCAACCAAGGTCGCCCCGAATGGAAGTCTTCGGCAGCACATACGGCATTTTCATGACCATCATCATCGGCTTCGTGGTCGGTCTGCTGGCGCGCTTTCTCAAGCCTGGCGACGACAAGGCCGGTTTCATCATCACCATCCTCATCGGCATCGCCGGTTCGTTCCTCGCCACCTTCCTCGGCCGCAGCATGGGCTGGTATGCGGGCAACCAGACCGCCGGCATCATCGGTTCGGTGCTCGGCGCCATCATCCTGCTGATCGTCTACGGAATGGCAACGCGCAAACGCAAACCCTGAGCGCATGACCGGCAAGGCCACGAAGCGGCGCGTTTCGTGGCCCTTGCGTCGATGCGGCGCAAGGCACTCATCGAACGCACTCGCCCATGCCCTTGAACACGCCCGCCTTCCGCCAAGACCCGTGGTGGCGTCGGCTGCGACGCCTTGCCCTCGTCATCCTCGGCCTGGCGGCCATCGCCATCATTCTCGATCGCCTGTTCCCGCTGCCGCTGCCTGATCCGCATCGAGGCAGCGCCGTGGTGCTTGCCCGCGATGGATCCCCGCTGCGCGCGTTTGCCGATGCGCAAGGAATCTGGAGCTACCCGGTTGCGCTTGAGGATGTCTCGCCCCTGTATGTCGAGGCGCTGGTCGCCTACGAGGATCGCTGGTTCTGGCATCACCCCGGCATCAATCCGGTTGCCGCGCTGCGCGCGCTCGGGCAGTTGATCGGCAATGGTCGCATCGTCTCCGGCGGCTCGACGCTGACCATGCAGGTCGCACGCATCCTCGAACCGCATTCGCGCAGCTTCGCCGGCAAGCTGCGCCAGAGCCTGCGTGCCGTGCAACTGGAAGCGCATCTGTCCAAGCGCGAGATCCTTGAGCTCTATCTCGACAACGCGCCGTTCGGCGGCACCTTGCAAGGCGTCGAGGCAGCCTCCTGGGCCTATCTCGGCCATTCCGCGAAACAGTTGTCACGCGCCGAAGCCGCATTGCTCGCCGTGCTGCCGCAGGCACCGAGCCGCTTGCGACCGGATCGCGAAGCGCAAGCCGCACGCGCGGCACGCGACAAGGTACTTGAGCGCATGGCCAGCCTGGCCGTGTGGACGCCCGCCGAGGTGCAGGATGCGCGCATAGAAGCGGTCGTCGCACGCACCCTGCAACCGCCGCTCAGTGCCGCCCTGCTGGCGCGTCGCCTGCACAACGATCATCCCGAGCAGCGCCGCATCGCGACGACCATCGACATTGAACTGCAGCGCAGCGTGCAGGATCGCGTCAGCAGCTATCTGGCGCGGCTGCCCGAGCGCACGTCGGCGGCCTTGCTCGTCGTCGACAACAACGACCTGACCGCCCTGGCCTATGTCGGCTCGGCATTGTTTGGCGACGAGGCGCGCCTCGGCCATGTCGACATGGTGCGGGCCTGGCGCTCGCCCGGCTCGACGCTGAAACCGTTCCTCTACGGGCTTGCCCTCGATGATGGCCTGATCCATTCCGAAAGCCTGCTGATCGATGCGCCGCAATCCTTTGGCGACTATCGTCCGGGCAATTTCGACAGCGCCTTCAACGGCCCGGTTGGTGTCGCGGAAGCGCTGCGCCTGTCGCTCAACGTGCCGGCGGTTGACCTGCTCGATCGCGTCGGCGCGGCACGATTCACCGCACGGCTGGCCAATACCGGCCTGCAACTGCGCCTGCCGCGCGGCGTCGAGCCGAATCTCTCGATCATCCTTGGCGGTGTCGGCGCGCGCATGCAGGATCTGGCCGGTGCCTATGCCGCGCTCAATCGCAACGGCATTGGCGGCAGCGTCCGCTACACGTCGGAAGACCCGCTGATCGAGCGTCGCGTCATGTCCGCAGGCGCGGCATGGATCGTGCGCGAAATCCTCGAAGCCAACCCGCGACCGGGCTACCGGCCAGGCACCTTCGATACCGGTTCGCGACCGCGCGTGGCCTGGAAAACCGGTACCAGTTACGGTTACCGCGATGCCTGGGCCATTGGCGGCACCCGCCAGTACACGGTCGCGGTGTGGATCGGCCGACCCGATGGCACGCCCCTGCCCGGCCAGTACGGTGCGGTGACTGCATTGCCCTTGCTGTTCCAGGTGGTCGACAGCCTGCCGCGGACGGTGCTGGCCTCGGTTCCGCAAGCGCCGCCGGAAAGCGTTGGCGAAACCGAGATCTGCTGGCCGCTTGGCCTCGCCTTCGACCCGCAGCATGCCGAACATTGCCAACAAAAACACACGGCCTGGACCCTCGATGGCGTGGTGCCGCCGACCTTTGCCGAACGTGACGCGCGCACCTGGAGCGCGGGGCTCGTGCATGCACGCATCGATGCACGCAGCGGACAGCGCATGAGTCCCGGATGCGCGGCAACGGCGGTCAAGGAGATCGACATCCCGCGCTGGCCAGCGCTCGCCTACCCCTGGCTGACGCGCGCACAACGCAAGCAATCCAGTCTTCCACCCCTGGCCGCGCAGTGTGCCGCAGACGGGCTTGAATCGAGCGAGGAGCTGCGCATCGATGGAATCGCCGATCATTCCAGCATCGCCCGCGCGCCAAACAGCGACAAACCCGCCAGCGTCCGCTTGCGCGCACTGGGGACGACCGGCGCGGTTGCATGGCTGGTCAATGGTCGCCTCGAAGCGACCACGGAGAGCACGCAAACCTGGGAACACGCCTTTGCCGAAACCGGCGAGCAGACCATCACCGCAATGACCGACGCCGGTCGCTGGGCGCAGGTGCGCATTCGCGTATTGCGCTGAGCAGCCGCCACATGTTCCCTGCCCGCGTAGAATCCACGATTCGTCCCCGGAGCCTGCCATGCCTTCATTCGACATTGTTTCCAAACTCGATTCGCACGAATTGACCAACGCGGTCGACCAGGCCAGCCGCGAACTTGACAAGCGATTCGACTTCAAGGGCAGCGGCGCGAGTTTCGAGCTCAATGATGGCGTCGTCGTGCTCAAGGCCGACGCCGAATTCCGCCTCAAGCAGATGCAGGACATCCTGCTGCAGCGCCTCAGCGCACGCGGCATCGATGTGCGCTGCGTCGATATCGCCGACCCGGACGTCAATCTCGCCAGCGCACGCCAGAACGTCACCCTCAGACAAGGCATCGAACAGGCACTGGCGAAGAAGATCATCAAGCTGATCAAGGATTCCGGCAGCAAGGTGCAGGCGCAGATCCAGGGCGACCAGCTCCGCGTCACCGGCAAGAAGCGCGACGAGCTGCAGGACACGATCGCCCTGCTGCGCAAGAGCGAACTGGAAATGCCGCTGCAGTTCGAGAACTTCCGCGATTAGTGCGTGTTCCGCGCGACCAGTTGCGCGACCAGTGAACGCAGGGCCAGTGGCTTCAGCGGTTTGTGCAGGAGCTGGCAACCGGCCGCGGCAACGGCGTCGGCGACCGCCTTGCCATGATCGGCAGTGATGATGACGCACGGAATCGAGGCGGCAACCGGACCCAGCGCGGCGCGAAGTTCGAGTCCGCTGACGTTGTCGTCGAGGTGGTAGTCGAGCAGCAGCAGGTCGGCACCATGCGTCGCATGCAGGCGGCAGGCATCGGCCGGGGTCTGCGCGGCATGGACATCGGCGTTCCAGCCGGCAATCAGGTCCTGCATGGCCCTGAGCACGGCGGGATCATTGTCGACGACGAGCACGCGCAAGCGCGGCAGTGGCGGTTCCGCTGCTTTGGCCTCCGGCGGCGGCAGATCCATCGGCGTGGCCATCGGCACCTCGATTGCAAAGACCGAGCCGCGGCCAATCCGTGAATCAAGGCGCAGGCGATGATCGAGCAGGCGCGCGATGCGCTCGGCAATCGCCAGACCCAGCCCCAACCCTTCGCCGGAATGCCCGAGGCGGCGGAACTCCTCGAAGATCAATTCCTTGTCGGCTTCGGCAATGCCCGGACCGGTATCCCAGACCTCGATCGAGAGATGCCGGCCGCGACGGCGGCAGCCAAGCAGGATTCGTCCCGAGCGCGTGTGGCGCACGGCATTGGCGAGGAAATTCTGCACGACCCGGCGCAACAATTGCGGATCGCTGCGCAGCCACGCCCGTGAAGCCACCCAATCCAGTTGCAGGCCGCGTTCTCCTGCCAGCATCCTGAATTCCGCAGCCAGGCTGCGCAGCCATTCATCGATCGCGAAGACCTCGAACCTGGCCCGCGTGCGCCCGCCATCCAGCCGTGAAATATCGAGGAGGCCGCCGAGCAGGCTTTCCGCCGAAGTCAGCGCGCCATCGATATTCGTGATCGACTCGCGGTACTCGGCATGGGCGAGGCGCTGCGCAAGCGCATGCGTGAACAGGTGCGCCGCGTTCAGCGGCTGGGCAAGATCGTGGCTGATCGCCGCGAGGAAGCGGGATTTCGCCTGGTTGGCCTTTTCCGCCTCCTGGCGGGCGAGATCCAGTTCCGAAGTACGTTCGCTGACGCGCTGCTCCAGGGTCTCGGCGACGATCTTCAGCTCGCTTTCGTTGCGGCGGAATTCCGTGACATCGGTGAAGGTCGCGACGAAGCCGCCGCCCGGCATCGGATTGCCGCGGATCTCCACCACGCGCTCCCCGTTGCTGCCAGGAAAGCGCCTCTCGGCGACGTACGGCGTGCCGGCACGCATGTGCTCGATGCGCTTGCGCACCTCATCGTCGACGCGCTGACCGTCCGCGCCAAGTCCATGGGCGAGATTCCAGCGCACCAGATCGGCCACCGGCACGCCGACCCTCAGCAGCTCTGGCGGATACCCGAACAATCCGGCATAGGTTCGATTCCATGCCACCAGGCCGAGGTCGCGGTCGACCACGCTGATGCCCTGGCTCATGTTCTCTAGTGCCGCTTCGAGGACACGTTGATTGAAGCGCAGATCCTGCGAGGTCTCGCCGACAATGTCGGCAACCGCCTCCAGTTCGTCCGTTTGCTCGCGGCGGGCGACGGTCAGCAGCAGGCGTGCCGACGACGCGCCGATCACCGCTGCCAGCTCATGTTCGATGGCGGCGACCAGCGCTTCCGAGGCCGAGGCAGCGGAATCGGCGCCGACGAACAACATCTGCACGTGCTCGGCGGGCAGGAAGCGCGAAGACAGGGCGCGCAGGTCGGCAACACCGACACGGCCACGCATGCCCGCCGAGGCCCGCTTGGCGAAACGCGACCCGGCGACCAGCATGAGCACGCCGATGTTCGCGGCCAGACTCACCACCACTGCCCGCGCCAGGCGGCTCCAGTCGCCAAGCCCGAACAAGTGATCCGGTGCCAGCCATTGCTTGCCGAAGGGTCCGCTCTCGATCCACGGCATGGATTGGCCGGCAAGCAGGGGCAGCATCAACACATAGACCCAGATCAGGCTGCCGACGACGAGTCCGGCACTCACCGCGCGCGCACCGGTCTGCGGCCGGTACACCGCGACCAGCACGCCCGGCGCAATGGCCGACAAGGCCGAAAACGACACCGCGCCAATATCGGCCAGGGCCGCGTTGGCGACCAGCACGCGACTGTAGACCCACGCCAGCAACACCACGACGAGGATGATCAGGCGCCGCTGCATCAGCACCTCCGAACGCAGGTCGCCGCCATCGCTGGCACGACCCCAACCCGCGCGCACGCGCAGCGGCGCGATCCAGTGGTTGCCGATCATCAGGCTCAGGGCCAGGGTCGCCACGACAACCATGCTGGTGGCCGCACTCAGTCCACCGAGAAAGGCCATCAGGGCGAGTGCGCCATGACCCTGCGCCAGCGGCAAGGCCAGCACGTACAGGTCTGAGGGCACGCCCATCGGCCCGAGCAGCGCTTGACCGGCATGCGCCAGCGGCAGCAGCGGCAGCGCGATCAACAACATGTACAAGGGGAAAACCCAACGCGCCGTGCGCACATGCTGCGCATCGCGGCACTCGACGACGCCGGCGTGGAATTGATGCGGCAAGGTGAAGACCGCCAGCGCACCCAGCAGGATCAGCGGCGGGAAACCCGAGGTGCCGCCCGGCTCGGCGGCCACTTCGGCAGTCGCTGCCGGAACCTCGAGGCCAAACCAGACCAGCGCACCCAGTGCCAGCATGGCCACCAGCTTGAACAACGATTCGAACGCCATGGCCAGCACGAGGCCACGATTGTGTGCGTTGGCGCTGGCCCGGCGGGCACCGAACAACATGGCGAACAAGGCCATCGCCAAGGCCACCCACAGCGCGCTGTCCTGCCAGGCGGGTGCGGCAAGATCATGGCGACGCGCAAGCATGCCGTAACTCATCGCCACCGATTTCAACTGCAGGGCAACGTAGGGAATGATGCCGATGATGGCGACCGCCGTGACCAGCGCTGCTAGCAGCGGACTGCGATCAAGGCGAATCGCGATCAGGTCGGCCAGCGAACTGCTGTTGTGCGCGCGCGCGATCGTCACCAGGCGCATGAGCAGGCCAATGCCGAAGACATACAGCAGGATCGTGCCGACAAAGGTCGGCGGCAGCCACCAGCCCGAGCGCAAGGCCTGGGTGACCGTGCCGTAGAAGGTCCACGACGTGCAATAGACGGCAAGCGACAAGGCGTAGATATATGCCCAGTGCCTGGCGAAAATCTGCGGGCGGCGGTCGCCCAGCACGGCCACGCCAAACAACACGCCGAGCCAGAGTACGCCGGCGGCGAGAATGCTCAGGTCAGGCAGCATGTGCGGAGTTCCTCACCAGGCAGCGTGCCCGAATGGCGCGCCGCCAGCTGCGGGTTCGCGTCGGAAGCCGCCTTCAGCACCCGCCGTGCATCCCGGCCGGAATACACGCGCGGCATGGAGCGGAGCGACCGCATCCACATGTTCCGGTGACTCCGCCAGGATCGTCTTGGGCCGATCATGCCGGGCTTCCGAATGGTGCCGGGGCACCCTGCGCTGAAAGCGACTTCTGCCGCGAATTTCAATGGACGAGGCCGCACACCGGTTCGTCGCAAACTCCAGTTGTCCTATTCCAGTGGTGCGCCAAGGGCCGCTGCGGCGTTGGCCAGCCAACGCAACTGCACGCCCTGGCGCGTATCGTAATCCGGCCCGGAATAACCCCACCAGTCCCAACATGCCTTTGGATTCAATGGCGCATAGCTTGCGCGGGTCTGAGGATATAGCACGACCAGGTGCCGGGCATCTGCCCAACGGTTGTAGCCGGTATCGCGGGCGAATGCCTCGCCAATGGCATCGGCATTCTGCTGGCAGCCATGCAGGGCGATATGCAGGCCGCAGGTTTCGCCGGCGGCGCAGGATTTAGGCACATAGACGAAACCGATGTCGGCCAGCATCGCGTCCTTTCCATCCGGCAGATAGGCCTCTTGATCGAAGCGGCGCAGCTCGCCCCCGGCCGTGGCCGGTGCCGCCGGCTTTTCCGCATACAGCGCGGCGAGCAGTTCGCCTGCACCATCGAAGCCGCACTTGCCGATGAACGGCATGGCGCTGTCCGTGCATTCCGTGCCGGTGGCATCGGTCGGGAAGGTATGTGCCATCGCGCGGTCATTGTCTTCCCCGACCTGCGCGACACCAAGCTTGCGATAGAACTCCGCCGCCGCCGCGCTGATTGCCGTGCCCACCGCCGCATCCAGCGTGCCGTGCATGACAAACACCTTGTCGCCGGCCATGCCCTCAAGCGGCGCAATCGCGCCACTTCCGGCCCGCGATCTTGCATTCCCGACCAGGGCATCGACATCAGGCAGGTTGTCCGCTGCCGGATTGAGGCAGCGCGACAATGCGGTTTCAAGGTTGCCTTGCGCACAGCCATACGGCCCCCCGGCGATCATGGCGACCCCGGCGACATGGCTGGAGAAGGCCATATGAACCTGGGTCGCCATGTACGCACCGGACGACAGCCCCGAAACTGTCGTCCGCGTTGCATCCAGGTTGAGTTTGGGCAGCGGCATTCCCGCACCTGCGGGCTTGCTGACGCACGCGCCCAGCCCCATCCCGGCCAGGCAAACCAGGGACGTGGCGAGTGCCAGCCTGGCCGGCGAGGACACGCGCCGCCGGCCCGATGCTTTCTTCGTCACGCCGCGCAAGCGAGTCGAGTCCACCATCAGAAGTTGTACCGCGCGGTCAAATAGTAATTGCGCGGCATGGCGTAGTAGGCGGTCTGGATGTTGCCGACACTGCTGAATTCCTGGGCATCGGTCTTGTACAGCTTGTCGGTCAGGTTGCGTACGCCGGCACGCACTTGCCACTTGTAATCGGCCGAATCCCAGATTCCGAACAGGCCGACGGTGGTGAAGGCATCCTGGGTCAGCACATCGCGGTTGTCGACGCTGAGCCAGCTCTTGGCGCGATAGGAAACATCGCCGCCGAAGGTCAGGCTGCCGGCATCGCCAAGGCCGAAGATATGGCTGGCGGCGATGCGCGAGGTCCACTTTGGCGAAAATGGCACATGGTCATGCAGGCCGGCCAGCGCCGGGACCGTGACCACGCGCGGATCGTTGAACTCGCCATAGCGCGCATCCAGCCAGCCGACCTGCGCCGACAGGCGGGTGCCTTCGCCAACCATGGCGACGCCTTCGAACTCGATGCCATCGACCTTGACCTTGGCCGCGTTGAGCACCGGGAAGCTGCCAACCACCTCGCCACTCACACGCGCCTGGAAATCATCGTAATTGCTGTGGAACGCGGTGATGTTGCCGAGCAGGCGACCATCGTCCGAGCTCATCTTCAGGCCCATCTCATAGGTCCACACGGTTTCCGGATCGAATTCCGGGCGGGTCGCTTCGGCCACCGCATTGGCGCGACCATTGAAGCCGCCGGACTTGAAGCCCTTGTTCGCCGAGACATAACCCATCACCCGATTCGAGAACTCCTTCTGCAGGCTCAGCGATGGCGTGACCGCGGTCCACGACTTGCTCGCGTCGAAAGCCACGGTTCCATTCAGGGAGGCAAACGCCGGGCCCCAGAACGTGCTGGTGGTGCGGTCGTAATCCTTGGTCTCACGCGTGTAGCGCACGCCGGCACCGAGCGTCCACGACGGTGCGAATTCCCAGTTGACCTGGCCATAGGCCGCCGTGCTGCGCGTGGTCAGATCATCCCCGATTGTGCGCAGGAAGGTGATGGGCGAACCGGCCAGCGCATACAGGTCATCGGCATACGCCTCCTGATGTGAAGGCACATGCTCGCGCAGGAAATACAGGCCGTAGGTCGCGTGCAGGTTGCCGCCGTTGTCGAACTGCGCCTGCAGCTCCTGACTGAACTGGTCCTGGTGGAAGCCGACGAACACGTCGCCCAGTTCGAATTCCGAGGCATCGATGTCGATGTAGGACTTGCTCGCCAACTCGCGATACGCGGTGATGCTCTTCAGCGACCAGGCGTCCGAAAGCGACCAGGTCAGCGCTGCCGAGCCACCCTTGTGGATCAGCATCTGGCCCTTGTCGCTGCCAAACGAGGTGCGCGTGCGATAGTCGTAGTCTTCGGTCGGCGACGGATGCAGCACGATCGCACCCAGCGCGACATCGGTCTGGATCAAGGGCGCTTCGGGATTGCCGAGGGTGAGGGCGTTGTCCTGGTGGGTGTAGTCAAGCGAGAACGCGGCCTTGAAACTGTCACTCGGGTTGCCGACCAACTTCAGGCGTATGGCCTGGGTGTTGTCATCGTTGTAATGCCGGCGCGTGGCCGGATCCTTCACATAACCATCATTGCCGCTGCTGACAATTGCCGCGCTGAGTCCCCAGGTGTCGCTGAGTGGCGTTGCCGCATAGGCCTTGGCCTCAAGCAGGCCGAAGCTGCCGGCGCTGATTTCGACACTGCCGGCGGTTTCCTGGCCGGGATCCCTGGTCACCACCTTGATCGCGCCACCGGTCGAGTTCTTGCCGTACAGGGTGCCCTGCGGACCGCGCAACACTTCGATGTGGTCGACGTCATAGAGCTTGAACAAGGCTCCCTGGATGCGCGAGTAGTAGACGTCGTCGACGTACATGCCGACACCGGGATCAAAGGTCTGCAACGCATCGGGTTGGCCGATGCCGCGAATGAACACGTTGACCGACGACGCCGAGCCACGTCCCTGGACGATGTTCATGTTCGGCACGCTGCCTTGCAGGCTGTCGATGTTGTTGGCCTGCATTTCGACGAGGTCGGCATCGCTGAATGCGCTGACGGCGACGGGCACTTCCTGCAGGGTTTCCTCGCGCCGGCGTGCGGTGACCACGATTTCGTCGAGACGCGCGGTCTCCTTGCCGGAAGGATTGGCGGGCTCCGGCGTGTCTTGCTGGGCCTGCGCCATCGCCGACATGCCGACGAGCAAGCCGATTGCAAGACTCAAGTGCGTACGTTTCATCGTGTTTCCCTTTCTCGTGATGGGGCAGTCGGGGCCGACCGCGGGCAGAATGGCCGCAGACTAGCGGCATCGACAAACGGCCGACACTTGTACCTTGGTACAGTGGGCTGGCCGGGAATGGCTGCCGATACTGCGCAGCCGCAGCGAGTTGCGCGTTGCCGTATGGAGTCCATGGATGTCCCTGCTGATCGTGTTGGCCGCGCTGGCGTTCCTGATGTTTGTCGCCTATCGCGGCTACAGCGTGATCCTTTTCGCGCCCATCGCCGCGCTCGGTGCGGTGCTGCTGACCGATCCGGCCCTGGTCGCGCCGATGTTCACCGGCCTGTTCATGGACAAGATGGTCGGCTTCCTCAAGCTGTACTTCCCGGTGTTCCTGCTCGGCGCGGTCTTCGGCAAGCTGATCGAGATCTCCGGATTCTCGAAATCGATTGTCGCCGCGACCATCCGCGTGGTTGGCGCACAACGGGCAATGCTGTCGATCGTGCTGGTCTGCGCCCTGCTCACCTATGGCGGCGTGTCCTTGTTCGTCGTCGTCTTTGCCGTGTATCCGTTTGCCGCCGAGCTGTTTCGCCAGAGCGACATTCCCAAGCGCCTGATCCCCGGCACGATTGCGCTCGGCGCATTCACCTTCACCATGGATGCCCTGCCCGGCACGCCGCAGATCCAGAACATCATCCCGGCTCCGTTCTTTGGCACCACCAGTTGGGCGGCGCCGGTACTCGGCACGCTTGGCGGCATCTTCATCCTGATCGTCGGCATGCTCTACCTTGAATCGCGTCGCCGTCGCGCCGTGCGAAACGGCGAAGGTTATGGCGACAACCTGCTCAACGAGCCGATTGCGTTTGCCGGCGAAAAGCTTGCCCACCCGCTGATCGCGATCCTGCCCCTGCTGCTGGTCGGCGTCGCCAACTTCCTGCTCACCCGCTGGATTCCCGGGTTCTACGGCGAGACCCAGTCGTTTGTTCCATCGGTGATCGGCTCACCGGCTCCGGTGGTGCAGGAGGTCTCGAAGATCGCCGCAATCTGGGCCGTGCAAGGTGCCTTGCTGATCGGCATCGTCTGCGTGTTCGTCTTTGCCTGGCGCAATGTCGTGGCCAGCTTTGCCGAAGGCAGCAAGAGCGCAATCAACGGCTCCCTGCTGGCCTCGATGAACACCGCTTCCGAATACGGTTTCGGCGCGGTGATCGCGGCCTTGCCAGGTTTCCTCGCAGTCGCCACGGCGCTGAAGGCAATTCCGGATCCACTGGTCAACGAAGCGGTTTCAGTCACCGCGCTGGCCGGCATCACCGGCTCGGCATCCGGCGGCATGAGCATCGCCCTGGCAGCAATGGCCGACAGCTTCATCGCCAATGCCAACGCCGCCGGCATTCCGATGGAAGTCCTCCATCGCGTCGCCGCGATGGCATCCGGCGGCATGGACACCCTGCCGCACAATGGCGCGGTCATCACCCTGCTGGCGGTGACCGGCCTCAGCCATCGGCAGAGTTACAAGGACATTTTCGCCATCACCCTGATCAAGACGACATCGGTCTTCGTCATCATCGGCCTGTTCTACCTGACCGGCTGGGTTTGAGCCGAGGCCATCGCGCCGGCGCGCCCATTGCGCGCGCGATCATCGGGTGTTCAAGACGGGACGGCAGTTGCCGGCTCCGGGATGCCGCGGACAGGCAAGCCGTGCGATTGATTTCCACGAGAGCCGCCCCAGCCGCCATCGACGATGACGTGTGGTGCATGGCGCAATCCAGCATGTGGCCATCGCCGACAACTGCTTTGAAGCAGAGCGTTCGATCACAGATCGAACCCACAGCGCTCCCGGGTCGATTGCTGATGTGGGTCGGCTGCTGTTGTGGGTCAGCGCTGTGCGCTGACGTCATCCATGGCATTGCCTGCAACTGCTTCGAAGCAGAGCGTTCGATCACGGATCGAACCCACATGGCGCCCGGGTCGATTGCTGACGTGTGTCAGCTGCTGATGTGGGTCAGTGCTGTGCGCTGACGTCATCCATGGCATTGCCTGCAACTGCTCCTGCGTTGTCGGCATACAGGCCATCCGTGGCCATAGAAAAGGCGAACCGCGCGCTCGCGGTTCGCCTCGTCTTGCAGCCAGGATTACGGTGTTGCTTCGAAGCCGTCGGCGAAGATCACATCGCTTCCGGCCGTGCAACCCTGGACCGTGACATCGTCGATGACAAAGCCATCCGGGGCGCGTCCGGCCGATGAATCGCTGCTCATGCGGAATCGGAAGTTCACGGTCTGCCCGGCATAGGTATCCAGACTGACGACATAGCGCTGCCATGCCTGTGGGTCACCGCACCAGGCGTTGAGGCCGGCCAGCGGATTGCCGAAACTCGTGCTGATCGGGCCCTGGTACTGGCCGACCAGCAGTTCGGCATTGCTGATCTGCGTCCACGTGCTGCCGGCATTGGTCGAAATCTCGAGGATCGCGCCGTCATAACAGCCGCCGCTGCGATCCTCGATCGACTGGCGATTCCAGAACAACAGGGTCAGCGGCGTTTGCCCGGTCGGCAATGCCATCGCTGGCGAGACCAGCCTCTGGTCGGAAACCGAGGTCGCATCCTGGGCCAGGAACGCCTTGCTCCCGCTATGCGGATCTAGGGAGGTCACCGCCCAGGTGTTTTGTGTTCCCGAACTGGTCCAGGCCGAATTGTCACCCTCGAAATCCGTCGAGTAGGCATTCTGCGCGGTCGAACCCAGTGAGCAATCGCCGGGAAGCGGCAAGGTCGAGAAGGAGAAGATCGAACTCGCCAGGGTGTCGCCGCATTCGTTCTGCGCGGCAACCCGCCAGTAGTACTGCGTTGAACTGTTCAGCGCGGTGCCCACCACGAGCGAGTTTGTCGTCGAGCTGCCGGTATAGACGATATTGCTGAAGCCGGCATCGGTGGCGATCTCGACCTGGTAGCTGGATGCCTGCACGGCGGACGTCCAGTTCAAGGTGGGGCTCAAGGCAATGTTGGCTGCAGCGTTGGCGGGCGTGGTCAGGTCAAAACTGGCTGGACTGGTGGTGAACAGGTCAAGGGCAATGCTGCGCGTCTTGACCTCGGCAGCGGCTGTTCCGGTGACATTGACGGTGTAGGATCCCGCCGCCGCGCTGCCCACGTTGCCGATGGTCAGCGTGCTGTTTCCAGGCAGGGAAACCGGATTGACCGAGAAGCCCGTCGTCATGCCGGCCGGATTGTTCGTCGCCGAGAGCGTGACTGGCGTGCTGAAGCCGAGAATCGAACCAAGGGCAAGATTGAACGGTGTCGACGAGGTCGTCGCCGTGCACACCTTGGCCGCAACCGGATCGACGGCCAGCGTGAACGTGGGCGTCTGCGCGCAGTTGTTGCAGACCAGGGCGAAATCCTGATCGGTGGTATCGCCGACATTCGGCACGCCATCGCCGGCAATGTTCAGCGCCTTGATGCGGATCGTCACCGTGTCATCGGTTCCCGCAGGCAGGAACACCGCCTCGTAGTTGTTCTTGTTGTCCGCGGTGCCACCGGACACGCTCCACTGGCCGGTAAAGCGGTTGCCGAGATAGGTGGTTGCCCCGACATCGACTTCCAGATCAAGGTTGTTGACCTGCGGACTGACGCCGATCGCGCCAGCGGCATCGGTGTAGGCCAGCGTGACACGCAGCGGTTTGGCCGGATCGGCCACGGCACCGGTCCAGGTCCAGACCTCGCCGGTATTGTCGAGCAACCGGGTCTGGTTGAGGACGAAGGTCGGCGTGTTGCTGAACATGTCACCAAGGTTCGGCATGCCATAACCCTGCTTGTTGCTCGGCAGCGTGTCATTGGCGGCAACGCCGGTGAGATAGGTCGGGAATGCCATCAACCAGGCTTTCATCAGCGCCGGCGAAGGGGCCGATGCACTGCCGCCGTCAAACGACAACGCACCCTGGTTGTTTGCGACCCACCAGTAGACGAGCGAGGCCACACCGGATACAGCCGGGGTTGAATGACTGGTTCCCGATGACGCCGCATAGGTGGCATTGCCGACGGGTCGTGCACCATCACAGGTGCTCGTACCCGAAGTCGGATTGGCGCGCGTGCCTGTGATATGCGTACCGGGGGCGATGACTTCCGGCTTGACGCGTCCGCCGGGCGAAGGTCCGCGCGAGGAGAAATCAATGACATCCATGGCATTGTCCGCGCCGCTTGGACCGATCCCGCAGCCATCCGTCCAATTGCCATTTTCGTCCGTCGGGCGCTGGTTCTCCGAGGCACCGACCGTGATCATGTTCTTGCCATTGCCGGGTGTGCCGATCGTGCCCGCGCTTGAGCCATTGTTGCCGGCGGCAAATACGGTGATCAGCTCCTGGTTGCCGGCAACATCGAGGTTGGCGTCGCGCGTGCCGACGTCATAGGCTTGCGAGCTGTCGTCGTATTGCGATGCGCAACCCGAGCAACCCCAGGAGTTCGACGAGATGCGGGCACCGGCCGTGTAGCTCTGCTTGATCGTGCCGGTATCGGTATTGCCGCAGGCGCTTTCGTCGAAATTGCCGCTGGAATTGAAGATCCGCGTGCCGCCAATGCGTCCGTACGGGTTCATGCCGAGACCGCGCTGGTACTCGCCCGGGAAACGCGCACCCGGCGTGCCGGCATTCGTGCGCAGGTCATAACCAAGCGCGATGTTGGCGTTGATGTGGCCGTGTCCTTCAACCGTCCCGTTTGCGGCGGCGCTGCCGCAGGTCTGGTTGAAGACCACGCGCGAGGCGTTGCTCGTGTCGCCGAGCACATGCAGGGTCGGGTCACCGCTGGTGGTCGTGCGATTGCCGATGCCGTCATCGGTGATGTCGACGACCGGATAGGCGGCTGGAGTATCTGGAAAGCCGAGCGAATCAAGCCAGGGCAGGTAACCCGGGCCCACCGGCCCCGCCTGTCCGGCTGCAAAATAGCCGCGGATGATCTGTGACTGCACTTCATCGTTCAGCGTACGCGGATGGATTTCACCCACCCAATACACATCCGGCATTTCAATGATCTGCCGCACCTGGTCCAGGGTGACATTGAATTTCGCATTCTCGTAGGCAAGGATCGACGACCAGTCGCTGTCCGGCTTCAGGCCCATGGCCTCAAGTGCATGTCGCGCCGATTGTCCGGAATGACGGTAAACCTGCACGGTGACCGGCACCGGCGTCGATGCCGCTTCGCCCGCCTGCAGGCGCTCGAACAACGAGCTGCCCAGCTTGACGAATGACGGCAGCGGCTTGCTGAACTGCAGCATGGCCTTGGCATCGGCCATCTGCGCAAGCTGCGCGCGCGAGGCATTGTCGGCCCAGACCAGGTAGCCATTGCTCTCCACGTAGTGCACCGGCACCGCACCGGTCGCACGGACCTGATCCAGCCATTCCTGCTTCAGCGGACCGACAAACTGGATGATCTGCAAAGCCGCACCACGTGGCTCCTTCAGCGCGAAACCGCTTGGCGCAACCCACGTCGATTGCTGGGTATCCAGGCGCAGACGGTCAAACTGCAGGACATCAGCCTCGTTCAGCACCTGCACTCCGGCAACATTCCGTGGCAGCGCGGCGAGATTGCCGCGATATAGCGAAAACGATCCGTAATCGGCGATGCGTTCGTAGCCGGCGGGTGCAGCCACGCCGGCCGGAATGACGATCTTTCCGCCATCGGCGGCATATGCGGTCGAACAAGTCGCCGCAATGGCAACCGCAAGCAATGAAAATCTATTCATGCAAAATCCCCAATCAAGAAAGAAGTCGGCACCACCTTGCCGATCGAAACATGCTGAAGCTGCGTCGGTGCCGCGTTCACCCTGCCGGACACCGCCGCGACGGTCGCCAGGCTGGAACCTCAACCGCGGCACGCGGGGCTGCCGTCCCTTGCCCGTGAGGCGTCGTGGCGGATCCCTCGCAATCATCGGCAAAGCCATGGCAATCCATAATCACCAACGCGTTGATTGTGACAGCGGGAAACAAGATGCCATCAGGCCCACGGTGGAACCGAAGTCCACCGAAAGTTGGAAGGCAACGCGCGGAATTGTCGATCGGCTCGTTGCAGCGACGACCGTGCAATGCAGCGGGTGCAAGCTGCGGACAAAGAAAAAGCGGGCCGAAGCCCGCTTTTCGTGTCCACTTGTCGTGCAGCGAATCAGCCGTTGACGCCTTCACCTTCCTCGACGGCCTTCATCGACAGGCGGATACGGCCCTGCTTGTCGACTTCGAGCACCTTGACCTTGACGGTGTCACCTTCCTTGAGCTTGTCGGAAACCTTCTCGACACGCTCGTTGGAGATCTGCGAGACATGCACGAGACCGTCCTTGCCCGGCAGGATGGTGACGAAGGCACCGAAATCCATGAGCTTGGCAACCTTGCCTTCGTAGATGCGGCCCGGCTCGACGTCGGAGACGATCATCTCGATGCGCTTCTTGGCTTCTTCCGCGGCAGCGCGGTTGACCGAGGCAATAACGATGGTGCCGTCATCGGTGATGTCGATGGTGGTACCGGTTTCCTCGGTGATCGAACGGATCACGGAACCGCCCTTGCCGATGACTTCGCGAATCTTGTCCGGGTGGATGCGCATGGTCAGCAGGCGCGGCGCGAACTCGCTCATCTCGGTGCGCGCGGCACCGAGGGCCTTGTTCATCTCTCCGAGGATGTGCAGGCGACCTTGCTTGGCCTGGGCCAGGGCAACCTTCATGATCTCTTCGGTGATGCCGTCGATCTTGATGTCCATCTGCAGGGCGCTGATGCCTTCGGCGCTGCCTGCCACCTTGAAATCCATGTCGCCGAGATGGTCCTCATCACCGAGGATGTCGGAGAGCACGACAAAGTCGTTGCCTTCCTTTACCAGACCCATGGCGATGCCGGCCACCGGTGCCTTCAGCGGCACGCCGGCATCCATCATTGCCAGCGACGATCCGCAGACCGAGGCCATCGATGAGGAACCATTCGACTCGGTGATTTCCGAGACGACGCGGATCACGTACGGGAATTCCTCGATCGACGGCTTGACCGCGAGCACGCCGCGCTTGGCCAGGCGACCGTGACCGATCTCGCGGCGCTTCGGGCCCATCATGCGGCCTGCTTCGCCGACCGAGTACGGAGGGAAGTTGTAATGGAACAGGAACGGATCCTTCGATTCGCCTTCGACGGCATCGATGATCTGCGCATCGCGGCCGGTACCGAGGGTGACCGTGACCAGCGCCTGGGTTTCACCACGCGTGAACAAGGCGGAGCCATGCGTGCGCGGCAGCAAGCCGGTGCGGATGGTGATGCCGCGGACATCATCGAGATTGCGGCCATCGATGCGCTTCTTGGTGGCCAGCACCGAGGCACGCAGGGTGGTGTATTCGAGTTCCGAGAATTCCTTGGACAAGTCGGCGCTGGCCCAGCCATTGGCTTCGGCATCGGCCTTGAGTCCGGCGACGACATCCTTCTTCAGTGCACTGATGGCGTCACGACGTTCGATCTTGTCGACCACGGCATAGGCCGTTGCCAGGCGATCGCCGACGGCGTTCCTGATCGCATCGACAATGGCCGGATTGCGTTCCGGAGCCGTCCACGAGAACGATTTCTGGCCGACTTCGGCAACGAATTCGTTGATCGCCTGGATTGCCTGCTTGGCCGCGTTGTGGCCAAAGACGACGGCGCCGAGCATCACATCTTCGCTGAGCAGCTTGGCTTCGGACTCGACCATCAGCACCGCGTTGGCGGTACCGGCGACGACCAGTTCAAGCTCCGAGGTCTTCAGTTCGGTCGCGGTCGGCATGAGGATGTAGTTGCCATTCGCGTAACCGACCTTGGCGGCACCGATCGGGCCGTTGAACGGCAGACCGGACAGGGCCAGGGCGGCGGAGGCACCGAGCAGGGCCGGGATGTCGCCGTCGATTTCCGGATTCATCGACATCACGGTGGCGATGATCTGCACTTCGTTGCGGAAGAACTCGGGGAACAGCGGACGGATCGGACGATCGATCAGGCGCGAGGTCAGGGTTTCCTTCTCGGTCTGGCGTCCTTCACGCTTGAAGAAGCCACCCGGGATGCGGCCACCGGCGTAGAACTTTTCCTGGTAGTCGACGGTGAGCGGGAAGAAATCCTGCCCTTCCCGTGCCGACTTGGCGCCGACCGCCGTGACCAGCACGACGGTGTCGCCAATGCGGACGATGACGGCACCGCTGGCCTGGCGAGCGATTTCGCCCGTCTCCAGCGTGACCTGATGATTGCCGTACTGGAATGTCTTGGTTACTTTCGCCACGTTATTGTCCTGGGTCCTTTGTCACAAGCGTGCCCGGCTCGGGCAACCCTGCTTCATTTGAAGAGTGCGACCAGGGATGGCCGCTCTGATATCGCGTGCTGTGCCGGACATGGACTTCGCACGTGGCGAAGGCATGCGGCACTCACTCACGGATGAACGCTTGAATTACCTGCGCAGACCGAGGCGTTCGATAAGGGTCTTGTAACGATCGTTGTCCTTGCTCTTCAGGTAGTTGAGCAGGCGACGGCGCTGGTTGACCATCTTCAGCAGGCCGCGACGCGAATGATGATCCTTGTCGTGGTCGGCGAAATGCTTGGACAGATGCTCGATGCGGGCCGAGAGCAATGCCACCTGGACTTCCGGCGAACCGGTGTCATTGGCAACACGACCGTAATCGGCGATGATCTTGCTGGTTGTTTCTACGTTGAGCGACATGATGAAAACCCTTATGGAACGAGGGCGAGGCTTGGGAACAATCACCAGCCGGTGACGGTTACCAAACCCCGCGTTGAAGTTTTTGGCCGGGAAAGCTGCCCATTTTAGCTGGCAAAGGTGCATCGCAACAAGTTCTGCCGACAAAGATCGCCCAAAAACCGGCGCATCAGTCCAGATTGAAGCCGCGCAACACCCGCAAAAGCCCGTCTGATCCCGTTTCCGCCACCGCCAGCAGGCGCCCCGTGCTGGATCTGGCCAGGCAGATTCCAGGCGAAGCGGAAACCTGAACAGCTTGCCCCTGACGCAGTCTGGCGCTGTCGGTCTCATCGAGGATCGTTTCCGGATAGCCGATCAGGCCTGCCTCGATGGGCAACAGCAGGCTGTCGAGCGCCTCGCCGCCCGCGGCCGCTGCCTCTTCCAGTTCGGCCAGCGTGTGCATCCGCGGCGCACGAAATGGTTCCACCCAAAGTCTGCGCAAGGCGGTCACATGCGCGCCACAGCCGAGCGCTTCGCCGAGATCGCGCACCAGGCTGCGCACATAGGTGCCGGAGCCGCATTCGACGTGCAGGCGAAGGCGGTCGCCCTGTCGCTCAAGCAGCTCAAACCGATGCACCTCGACTTCGCGTGCGTCGATCTCGATGTCCTCGCCACGGCGGGCGCGCTGGTAAAGACGCTCGCCGTCGCGCTTGAGCGCCGAGTAGATGGGCGGAACCTGCTGGATCGTGCCACGCAATGGTGCCAGCGCGCTTTCGATCATCTGCTCGCTGATCTCCGGGACTGGCCGCATCTCGATGACCTTGCCCGCGGCATCGGCACTGTCCGTATTCACGCCCAGCATGCATTCGGTTTCGTACGCCTTGCTTGATCCGATCAGCAGCCCGGCAATCTTGGTGGCCTCGCCAAAACACAAGGGCAAGAGGCCGGTGGCCAGTGGATCCAGGCTGCCGGTATGTCCGCCCTTGGCTGCCCTGAAAAGCAGCCGTGCTTTCTGCAAGGCCTGGTTTGAACTCAAGCCTTGCGGCTTGTCGAGCAACAGGATGCCGTGGACATCGCGCCAACGAATCTTTGCCGCGCGCCGCACGCCGATCAGTCTTCTTTCGGCGCGTTCTCACGCAGCAACTGTTCGATGCGTTCGCCGTTGTCGACCGAATCATCGTAGTGGAAGCGGATTTCCGGCACGCGCCGCATCTTCAACGTCCGCGAAAGCACGCGACGGAATTCGAAGGCCATTTCGTTCAATGCCTTCACCGCGGCTTTCGACTCCTCGGACACCAGCGTGGTGACAAACACCTTGGCCAGGTCCAGATCCCGGGTCACTTCGACATCGGACACGCTCACCGACGGCAAGGCGTGATCGCGCACGGCCTGATGCACGAGCACGGCAATCTCCTTGCGCAGCTGCACGGCAATACGATCAGAGCGGGTGAAGTTCATGGGAGCGGGAATTGGGAGTGGAGAATGGGGAATGGTTGGAAGCGGGATTTCGGCGGCTGGTTGGCGGCGCCGCATGAGCAAGAATACGCTTCTGCCTGCGTCGTTACCGATTCCCTATTCCCTACTCTCCATTCCCGGCCTTCAAAGCGTCCGCTGCACTTCGATGCGCTCGAAGCACTCGATCTGGTCGCCGGGCTTGACGTCGTTGTATTGCTTGACGGCGATACCGCACTCGGTTCCGTTGCGCACCTCGTCAACCAATTCCTTGAAGCGGCGCAGCGATTCGAGTTCGCCTTCGAAGATCACCGTGCTGTCGCGCAGGACGCGGATCGGCTTGTTGCGCTTGACCGTACCCTCGATGACCATGCAACCGGCCACGGCGCCGAACTTCGAGGAGCGGAAGACGTCCCGCACCTCGGCGATACCGATGATTTCCTCGCGGATTTCGACACCGAGCAAGCCGGTCGCAACCTGCTTCACCTGGTCGATCACGTCATAGATGATGGAGAAGTAACGCAGATCAAGCCCGTTCGTTTCAACGACACGACGTGCCGCGGCATCGGCGCGCACGTTGAAACCGATGATCGTGGCTTTCGACGAGGCGGCACGTGTTGCATCGGATTCGGTGATGCCGCCGACGCCGGAGGAAATCACGTTGATCTTGATCATGTCGTTGCTGAGCGCGGTCAGCGACTGGCGCAAGGCCTCGACCGAACCCTGCACATCGGCCTTGATGACGAGGTTGAGTGACAACTGCTCCTCGCTCTGGCCCATCTGCGCAAGCACGTCTTCCATGCGATTGCCGGCGGCGGCGACCAGGCGCGTCTCGCGGCGCTTGGCATCGCGCTGGCTGGCAACATCCTTGGCCAGGCGCTCGTCGGCGACGACGACGAAATCGTCTCCCGCCTCGGGTACGCCGGACAAGCCGAGCAACTGCACCGGAATCGACGGGCCGGCCTCGTCAACCTGCTTGCCCGCCTCGTCGAACAAGGCGCGCACGCGGCCGTACTCGACGCCGCAGACGACAAAGTCGCCTTTCTTCAAGGTGCCTTGCTGGACGAGCACGGTCGCCACCGGGCCGCGGCCCTTGTCCAGGCTTGACTCGATCACCGCACCGGATGCGCGGCCTTCGCGCACCGCGGCCAGCTCCATCAATTCGGCTTGCAGCGAGATCGCCTCGAGCAGATCGTCGATGCCCGTGCCTGCCTTTGCCGAGACCGGCACGAACTGCACGTCGCCGCCCCAGTCCTCGGACATGACTTCGTGCTGTGCCAGGCCCTGCTTGACGTTGTCCGGATTGGCTTCCGGCTTGTCCATCTTGTTCATCGCCACGATCAACGGCACGTTGGCGGCACGCGCGTGCTTGATCGCCTCGACGGTCTGCGGCTTCACGCCATCGTCTGCAGCGACGACGAGGATGATGATGTCGGTAGCCTGGGCGCCACGTTGGCGCATCGAGGTGAATGCGGCGTGGCCTGGCGTATCGAGGAAGGTGATCACGCCCTTCGGCGTGTTCACGTGATAGGCACCAATATGCTGGGTGATGCCACCGGCCTCGCCCGTCGCGACCTTGGTGCGGCGGATCGTATCCAGCAGCGAGGTCTTGCCGTGATCGACGTGACCCATGATCGTCACCACCGGCGGACGCGGTTCGACGGTGCCTGTGGTTTCTGCATGCGCGAGCAGGTCGACCTCGGCATCGTTCGCCGATGCCTTCACCGCGGTATGGCCAAACTCCTCGACGACGAGTTGCGCGGTGTCGTGATCGATGACTTCATTGATCGTCGCCATGACGCCCATCTTGAACAGGGACTTGACCACGTCGGCACCCTTGGCCGCCATGCGCTGGGCCAGGTCGGCCACGCTGATCGTCTCGCCGATCTCGACTTCGCGCACGACCGGCGCCGAGGGCCGCGAGAAACCATGCGTGCCCGAGGTGCGCGACGGCTCGGCAGGACGCGCACGCGGTTTCTTGCGCCCGGTGCGCCGTGCGGCGCCTTCCTGCGAGAGATGCAACTCGTTGCCGAAATACTTCTTCGACGGCGGCGCGCTGTCGCCATCGCGTCCACGATGACCGCTGGCATGCTTGGGCTTGCCATGGCGGCTCGCTCCTTCCGCAGCGGATGCGCGATCATCGGTGCGGCGCGGGCGTTCGAGCGGTGCTTCGGCTGGCGTCGCGGCAGGCTTTGGCGTGGTCACGCGCGGCACTTCGACTTCTGCCGGTTCCGCCGACGCGGCGCTTGCCTGCGCGGCGGCGCGCTCGGCTTCCTCGGCCTTGCGCTTTTCTTCTTCGGCAGCCTTGACCCTGGCTTCCTCTTCCTGGCGGCGGCGATCGGCTTCCTGGCGCAGCTGCTCTTCGGCATCACGCTTGGCCTGCGACTCTTCCAGCTTGCGCAGCGCGTCCTCGCGCTCGGGATCGATCGACTTGCCCTGGTCCTCGACCACGCTGCGCTTGACGTAGGTGCGCTTCTGCCGCACCTCGACATTGACGGTCTTCGCCGCCGCGCCACGCTGCCCCGCATTCACCGTCAACTCGCTGACGGTGCGACGCTTGAGCGTCACCTGCCGCGGCGCATTGTCATCACTCCCGGCTTCGCGCTTGCCATGGTTGCGGCGCAGGAAACCAAGCAGCTTGACCTTTTCGGTGCTGCTGATCGATTGCTCCGGGTCGGAGAAACTCATGCCGGCTTCAGCCAGCTGCGTGAGCAGCTTGTCCACCGGAGTGGCCAGCATCGTGGCCAGTTGCTTGATTGTTACGTCCGACATTTTCTCTTTACTCCTGACCTGCCCGCGATTGCCAAACTCTTCTCGATGCTCCGCCGCGGGCCATGCCTGCAGCAGTGGAAGTCGAAGAGTCAGGTGTTGCGTGCCGCCATAATCAGTGCTGCCGCGCGCTTCTCATCGACGCCTTCGATTGCCAATTCGATCAGCTCGTCGGTGGCGAGATCAGCCAGGTTCTCGCGCGAAACGATGCCGTGCTGGGCCAGTTCGTAAGCCAGCTCTTCGTCCATCGACTCGACTTCGAGCAGATCATCAGCCGGCTTGTTCTCATCGATTCCTTCCTCGACCATCAGGGCATCGGTGAGCAAGGCGTCCCGCGCGCGTGCGCGCAGCTCCTCGACGATGTCCTCATCGAAACCGTCGATCGCCAGCAGCTCGGCAGTCGGCACATAGGCGATTTCCTCGACGGTCGAGAAACCTTCCTGGACCAGGATCTGGGCAATTTCGTTGTCGACCTCGAGCTTTTCGACAAACAAGGCGCGCGCGGCCTCCTGTTCGCTCTCGCTCTTCTCGCGAACCTGGTCGGCGGTCATCACGTTGAGTTGCCAGCCAGTCAACTTGCTGGCGAGGCGCACGTTCTGGCCACCGCGCCCGATCGCCTGGGACAGCTTGTCCTCGGCCACCGCGATGTCCATCGAGTGCTTCTCCTCATCGACGATGATCGATTGCACTTCGGCGGGGGCCATCGCATTGATGACGAACTGCGCGCTGTTCTCGTTCCACAGGACGATGTCGATGCGTTCACCGTTGAGCTCGTTGGAGACCGCCTGCACGCGCGATCCGCGCATGCCGATGCAGGCACCGATCGGATCGGTGCGATGGTCGTGGGCGAGCACGGCGATCTTGGCGCGGTCGCCGGCATCGCGCGCGCAAGCCTTGATCTCGACCAGGCCCTGGCCGACTTCCGGCACTTCGAGCTTGAACAACTCGATCATGAACTCCGGTGCCGTGCGCGAGATGAACAGCTGCGGGCCACGTGGCTCCGAGCGCACTTCGTACAGATAGCCGCGCACCCGATCGCCGGCGCGAACGGCTTCGCGCGGAATCGACTTGTCGCGGGAAATGAAGGCCTCGGCATTGCCGCCGAGATCGATGTACAGATTGCCGCGCTCGACGCGCTTGACGATGCCGGTGATCAGCTCGCCGACGCGATCGGCGTAGGCTTCGACGATCTGCGCGCGCTCGGCTTCACGCACGCGCTGCACGATGACCTGCTTGGCCGCCTGCGCCGCAATGCGGCCGAATTCGGGATTCTCGATCTGTTCCTCGATGAATTCACCGACTGCGCTGCCCGGCTTGATATCCACGGCGTCCATCAGGCGAACCTGCCAATCGGGAGATTCCATGACAGCATCATCGGCGACCACTTCCCAGCGCCGGAATGTCTCGTATTCGCCGGAATGCTTGTCGATCGAAACGCGCGCCAGCACTTCCTCGGTCGGATAGCGCTTCTTCGCCGCCGAAGCGAGTGCCGCTTCCATCGCCTCGAAGATGACATCCTTGGGGACGCCCTTTTCGTTGGCTACCGCATCGACCACCAGCAATAGTTCTTTGCTCATCTTGTCAACTCCTGAGCGACTGCCGCAACAGCCTCACTTGTGTTTCGGCCCGCGCTTGCGCGATCCGGTGTTCTCGTTCTTTTTCGGCGCCGCGGCAAAACCCAATGCCGCGTAGTCCGGCACCAGCTTCGCCTTGACGATGTTGGCGTGCACGATGTGCACGTCCTTGCCGTCCTGATCGAGCTGGATGCGATCGTCCTCGACAGCCTTGATGCGACCCTGGAAGCGGTGACGCCCATCGATCGGCAAGGCCACGTTGATCTTCGCCTCACTGCCAACGAAGCGGCTGAAGTGCGCGATCGTGAACAGCGGTCGATCAATGCCGGGCGAGGAAACCTCGAGGGTGTAGCGACCTTCGATCGGGTCGTTGACATCCATCAGGGCGGAAATCTCGCGACTGACCCGCTCGCAATCCTCGATCGTCACCGCTCGCTCCGGCGCATCGATGAAGACGCGCAGCAGGCTGCTGCCGCGGCTCGGGCTGAACTCGATGCCAACGAATTCCAGGCCGAGGTCGGTGACCAGCGGTGTCAGAAGTTCATTGAGTTTCTCGTTCGTCACTGCGATTCGTGATCCCGCTGCAAAATCCGCCAAAAAAAAATGGGCGCAAGGCCCATTCCAGAATTCACCGTTGTCTGCTTCTCCGGCATCGGTGATCGCGCATCCTGCGCTTTCCCGGCAGAAGGGCCACCGTAGTGGCCCTTCGCTGGAAACCTGGTAGCGGGGGCAGGATTTGAACCTGCGACCTTCGGGTTATGAGCCCGACGAGCTGCCAGACTGCTCCACCCCGCATCAGAGCCGCGCATTGTAACGACCTGCCACGGATGACGCAAGGAAGATTGCGCATCGGCATTGCAGAGCACCTCGGCAGGGATACATTGCATGTCGGAAACGCCGAGTGCGCGGCGGCAGGCGGAACTCAGGCTTGTGGCGGCGCGCCTGGCTTGCGCGCAGGCGCGGGCTTGCGCCAGACCAGCCACGCCGACAAGACGATGGCGAGGATCAAGGTGCCGATGTGAAACAGGCTCATGTCGGCCCAGGCCACGGCCCCGGCCATGTCCGGGCCGATGGTGGTCAACGCCGAGCGCATGGGGATGCCCAGATACGAGGCCACCTTGGCGGCGGCCAGCAGATAACTCGCATAGGCGCAGGCCAGGGCGGTGCTGAACATGGCAATCAGCACGCCCATGCCCGATTGGGCAAAACCCTGGCGGCGCACGACCACCGCCACGATCAGGCCGACCAGCAAGGACAAGCCGATCAGGTCGACACGCGCATACAGCTGCAGCACGCACCACACCGCTCCCGCGGCCAGCGCCACCATCAAGGCCGTGGCGACGGCAAGCAGGTACGTGGTGATGGATCGTTGCGGCTGCGCGGCAGTCATCGAGCCGCCCATGGACACGGCCTTGCAGGTACATCGTTCATCGGATTCGCGGAATGACCGGAGGAAGCCGGATTCTAGCTTCCACCATGCGACCGCGACCAGCGTGCGGAAAATTTGCGGACGGAGTCCGGCAGCGCCAACCCCGGCGTCGCATCGTCGGCGGCAATCGGCTCGCCACTGGAAAGAGCGAGCGGAATGACCCCGGACCAGATCGGCAGGGCCCGGTCAGCCGGATCATCCTTGGGTCCGCCGCTGCGGATCTTGGCACTGGCCTCCTCGATCCGCACGCGCAACAGTGCGGTGGCATTGATCTCGTTGTCATCGGCAGGCCGTGCTTCAGCGGCTCTCCCGGGCAACAGGGCATCGACGAAGCGGACAAAAATCGCCGCCTTCTCGGAAGCATCGGCAACCGCCACGGCCTTGCCGAACACGACCACCGAGCGGTAATTCATCGAATGATGGAAGTGGGAGCGCGCCAGCACCATGCCATCGACCAGAGTCACGCACAGGCAGGTATCGACACCCTCGCCCAACGATTTCAACAGGCGACTGGCAATCGATCCGTGCAGGTAGAGGACATCGCCTTCGCGGACATACAGCATTGGGATGACGAATGGCTGGCCGCCGCCGTCGGCAAAGGAGACGTGGGCAATCCAGCCTTCATCGAGGATGGCATGGATGCTTGCCTCATCGTAATGGCCGCGCTGGGCGACTCTCCGGACCTTGTGGCGTGGATGCACGTGCATTGGATCTCCTCGACTGCATGGACTTGACGCGACCAGCATGACGTCGGAAATTGGTTGCCTGCAGCGCCACCCAGGCGCAAATGAATGGAACCAATCGTGTACATCCAGCTCGATGGCCTGGGACCCCGGTACGCCCAACTGATACGCGCCCTGAAATCCGCCATCCTCGAATCGCGGCTGGCCGCCGGCGCACGGGTGCCAGCAAGCCGGGCGCTGGCCGCCGAACTGGGTATTTCGCGCAATACGGTGATTGCCGCCTACGACCAGTTGCAGGCCGAAGGATTCCTCGTCGGCCGCGTTGGCGCGGGCAGCTTTGTTGCGGAAATCGGCAACCGCATCACCCCGTTGCGCGAATCCGGCGAAAACAGCCTGGCCGCACCGCTGTCGCAATTTGCACATCGCGCGCTGGCGCTCAACGACGGTGCGCGCATTCCCGGGCACCAGCATCGCGACCTGCGCTACAACCTCCAGTACGGATTGCCACTGACCAATCCGGCACTGGCCAGTGCCTGGCGTCGGGAAATCAGTCGTGCCGCCGAACGCGCGGAGTTCGACTACCCCGATGCGCAGGGCCTGGCGGCACTGCGTGAGCAGATCTGCGACTACCTTGCGCGGCGTCGCGGGGTGACGGCGCGCGCCGCGAACATCCTGGTCATTTCCGGCACCCAGCAGGCTTTTGCACTGGCTTCCCGCGTGCTGCTCGAAGTGGGCGACACGGTCGTGCTCGAGGACCCGCATTATCGCGGGGCACGGCAGATCTTCTCCACCTATGGCGCACGTGTTCGCGGGGTGCGGGTCGATCAGGAAGGACTCGTTCCGGCAGCCCTGCCCGCGCGTGCGCGGCTCGCGGTCGTCACGCCATCGCACCAGTTCCCGACCGGTGCCTTGCTGCCACTGGCACGCCGCGTGGAACTGCTTGAATGGGCCGTCGCCGGAAAAGCCTGGCTGATCGAGGATGACTACGATGGCGAGTTCCGCTTTGGTGGCCGACCGCTGGCCGCACTCAAGTCGCTCGACCACGACGGCCGGGTGATCTACATCGGCAGTTATTCGAAGACACTGTTTCCGGCCCTGCGCCTTGGCTACATGGTGTTGCCGGATTCACTGGTCGATGCCTTCCGCGCCGCAAAATGGCTGGAGGATCGCGGCAGCAACACGCTTGAGCAGGCTGCCCTTGCCCACTTCATGGCCAGCGGTGGATTCGAGCGTCATTTGCGCCGCGCCGCGCAGAGCCTGCGCGCACGCCGCGCGGCGATGATCGAGGGCCTGCGCAAGCATGCCGCCGATGCCGTCGAGGTCGTCGACTCGAACGCCGGCATGCACCTGACCGCATGGCTCAAATCGGGCAATCACGCCGATTGCGAACGCCTTGCCGCGCATGCCCGCATGCGTGGGCTCGGCCTGTACACGATTGCCCCCTATTCCCTGCAGAGTCCGTCCCGGCCAGGTCTCCTGCTCGGCTATGCCGGACTGCCGCCCGCCGATATCGAAGCGGCAATGAGACAATTCGGTCGCTGCCTGCGCGAAACCGGATTGCTGGGCTGAAACGCAGGCGGGGGCGCAAGCGCATCGATTTGCCGCGCATCAAGCCCGCGCCGGCGTGCGTACGGCCCGCGGTGCCTGCCGTCGCCTGCGTGCCGAGAATTGCCAGAGTCCGCTTGAACAAGCCGACATTGCCCCGAAATCCCTGCGCGCGCTCGCCACAAGTCGCATAATGGGTCATCAGGACATCAGGATTTCCGGAATCCCCGCGCAATGAGTGGATACAGCACAACCTCGGAGCCCGTGCGCTTCGAACGGGATTGCCCCGCAGTGATGGTGCCGCAGGGTGACAACGTCGTCCTGCCCGCAGGCCAGGCCGGCTATATCACCCAGGCGCTGGGTGGCAGTTTCACCGTATTTGTCGACGGCAACCTGTTCCGCATTGCCGGCAGCGATGCCGATGCGATCGGCAAGGTTGCGCCAATCCCGCTTGAGCTGGCCGCCGATGCTGCCGATGAGGATGTCGAGAAGCTGGTCTGGTCACAACTGCGCACCTGCTTTGATCCAGAGATCCCGATCGATATCGTCGAACTCGGGCTTGTCTACGACTGCGACCTGGAGCGGGCCGAAGACGGCCAGCGCAAGGTGAAGATCCGCATGACCTTGACCGCCCCGGGTTGTGGCATGGGCGAGATCCTCGTCGAGGATGTGCGCAGCAAGCTCGAAATGATCCCGACCATCAGCGAGACAGACGTCGAACTGGTCTTCGATCCGCCTTGGAACCACAGCATGATGTCCGACGCGGCCAAGCTCGAAACCGGGATGTTCTGATTTCCGTCAATCCGGGGCCGCCGACGTGCCGGGATGGGTCAATCGTGAAGGTGGTGGGCCGTGAAGGATTTGAACCTTCGACCAATGGATTAAAAGTCCACTGCTCTACCGCTGAGCTAACGGCCCCACTTCAAGACAATACCGCTGTCGCGCAAAGCGCGACGATCACTCCCCCTCTCCCCTCCGGGAGAGGGCACGGGGTGAGGGTCCGGGCCGCGACAAATTGCATCGAAGCCCCGACTCGATCACTCCCCTCTCCCCTCCGGCAGAGCGCACGGGGTGAGGGTCCGGGCCGCGACAAAATACATCGAAGCCCCGAATCGATCACTCCCCTCTCCTTCCGCCCCCTTCGTTGCACCGTGAACGGATGTGGGGCCAGGGCCCGCGCTGCAACGAAACACGTCGGAGCACGGCGCAGCCGGCAAGTGTCAGGAATGGTTCCGAGCAGATGCGTGCAGCGCGTGGGCCGCGCAGTTTAACGGCATATTCCACTCAACGATAGCGGGTCGGATCGGGAATTCCGGCTGCGGCGAATCCTTCGGCACGCAAGCGGCATGCGTCGCAATGGCCACATGCACGCCCTTCGGCATCTGCCGAGTAGCACGATACCGTCGCCGAGAAATCGATACCGAGGCGCACCCCTTCGCGCGCGATGTCCGCCTTGCTCAAGTTCATCAGCGGCGCATGCACGCGAATCCCGGCTCCCTCGACACCCGATCTCGTCGCCAGGTTGGCCAGCCGCTCGAACGACTCGATGAACGCCGGGCGACAATCCGGATAGCCCGAATAATCCACGGCATTGACGCCGCAGAAGATGTCGTTGGCACCAAGTACTTCTGCCCAGCCGAGCGCGATCGACAACATGATGGTGTTGCGTGCCGGTACATAAGTGAGCGGAATGCCCTCGCCGCCCTGCTCAGGCACCTCGATGTCGGCCGTCAGCGCCGAGCCACCGATCGAACGCAAGTCGACACTGACGGTCTTGTGCACAAGCGCACCAAGTGTCGTGGCAATGCGGGCCGCAGCCACCAATTCGGAACCATGACGCTGGCCGTATGCCACGCTCAGCGCATGGATGGCGAAACCACGCTCGCGCGCGATGGCCAGGGTGACTGCCGAGTCCATGCCGCCGGATACAAGCACGACGGCCAATTTGCCCGATTCTCTGTTCATGGCTTCCTTCATCATTCATTGCCGATGTCGATCAGCAGGACCGATGCAGCGCGGCAATCGGTCTCCCACGCGCATCGCGCGCGGACGCACACCGCCCGACACTGCGGATCCGTGAACCTTCCACGCAGCCTGCAGCTCTCCGCACGCGCCAGTCGCGGCAAAGCTAGCGTCCCGGCTCATTGCCCCAGAGCAACTTGTGCAACTGCATCTGGAAGCGCACCGGCAGGCGATCGGCGAGGATCCAGTCGGCCAGGTCACGCGGCGCGAGCTTGCCCTGCACCGGCGAAAAGAGGACGGGGCAACGCGCGCTCAATGCATGTTCGCGGACCCGCGCAACCGCCCAGTCGTAGTCCTGCCGATCGGCGAGCACGATCTTGACCTGGTCGCTTGCCTGCAGGTGCGCGATGTTGCTCCACAAGTTCCGCTCAACTTCACCCGACCCCGGTGCCTTCAGATCCATGACCCGACGCACGCGCGGATCCACTTCGGCAATGTCGAGTGCGCCCGAGGTTTCCAGGGAAACCTCGTGGCCGGCGTTGCAGAGCGCTTCAAGCAAGGCAAGGCAACGCTTCTGCGCAAGCGGCTCGCCACCGGTCACGCAAACGCGATGCACGCCGAATGCAGCAACGCTGGCAACAACCTCATCGATCTCATGCCACTCGCCGCCGTGGAACGCATATTCGGTATCGCACCAGCTGCAACGCAAGGGGCATCCGGTCAAGCGCACGAACACGGTCGGCCAGCCGACGCTGTCGGACTCGCCCTGCAAGGAACAGAAGATCTCGGTCAGACGAAGACGCCGGCTTGTGGCCGGCGTTGGTGTTTCGTTCTGCAGCGGACGAATTGCATTCACCAGCGAAAATCCGGCATGGCACTCAGCGTCGGTTTTCCAGCTGCAGCGCACGCAGGCGGCCCTGCGCGAGTCGTGCGACCGTGGTGTCGGGATACGTGGAAATCACCTTGTTCAACGTGGCTTCCGCGGCATCCCATTGCTTGAGCTCATACTGGCAATAGCCGGTCTTGAGCAAGGCGTCGGGCGCTTTCTGGTTCTGCGGAAAGCGTGACAGCAGGGTGCTGAAAGTCTCCAGTGCCACACGATAATTCTGCGTGACGTAATAGGATTCGCCCAGCCAGTAATACGCATTGCCTGCCAGATCGCTGTTCGGATACTGGTCGATGAAGGCCTGGAATCGGCGTGCCGATTCCGCATAGCGACCATCCTTGAGTGCGGAAAACGCTTCGTCATAACTGCGCTTTTCGGCTTCCGGATCGGCGACGGCAGTCGGCTCCACGTTGCTCGCCGCAGTCGCGTCAGTCGGCGCCGCGCTGCCGGCCTGATCCACGGGCGCGAGCTGCGCATCGGCAGCGCTCAAGGTGCCGGGTACATCCGCGCTTGCCGGCATGCCCAACTGGATATCCTGGAGACCCTGGTCGGCATTCGGGTTGCTCGAACCGGGTGCGATCGCCGCTGCCGGCCGACCTCCTTCGATGCGACCTATGCGCGAATCCAGATCAATGTACTGATCCTTGGCCCGCTGCTGCGCTTCGCCCAGTTGGTGGCGAAGTTCCTCGACCTGGCCTTGCAAGGCTTGCACTTGCGACTGCAGGGCCTGGATCTGGTTGACCAGATCGACGCTGCCCTGGGCACCGCCGGATGATTGCTGTTCCAGGCGTTGCACACGCTCGGCCAGACTCAACCGCTGCTGGGCCTCGGCCGGAACGGCAAATGCAGCAGCGGCCACCAGGGCCGCTGCTGCGATGGTCTTCACGCAAGTTGCTTGACGCAGGGACATCAGTTCGCGCTGGTGTAGACGATTTCGACGCGGCGATTCTTCGCCCATGCCGATTCGTCATGGCCGCGATCAACCGGACGCTCTTCACCGTAGCTGACGACATTGAGCTGGCCCATCGATGCACCGGCCGCGCTCACGGCGCTCTGCACGGCATTGCCACGACGCTCGCCAAGACCGAGGTTGTACTCACGGGTGCCGCGCTCGTCGGCATGGCCTTCGAGGGTCACGCGGGCGTTCGGGAACTGACGCAGGTATTCGGCATGGCAGGAAATCTGCGCGCTGAATTCCGGCTTGATCTCGGTACGATCGAGATCGAAGTAGACGACGCGCTGGCGCAGGCAGGAGTCGGAATCGAGATCGCCGACCTTGTAACGGCCGGTGTCACCGGCGGGCTGGGTGTCGGTGACAGGCGTCTGATCGACCGGAGCTTCAGTCTTGACGGCCTTCTTGGCGCAGGCGGCGACGCCGGCGACGAGCATTACGGAGACGAGAATACGAGCTGCGTTGTTCATTGGTGATCCCCTAAAGTGGTGATGTTGATGACGGTGGGTTCTGGGACAATTGCATTTCGAACGCTGAAGCCGGTGAGCCGGTCTTTGATTATTTCAATTGTTGGTTAACGTTGACGAAACGGGCTCCAGGCTGGCTCGCGCACATCGCCGTCTGCAAGCACCAGTCGCTGCCTGACGCGACCATCCGTGGAAACCGCATACAGCACACCGCGAGACCCTTCGGTTGCGGCGTAGATGAGCATGCTGCCGTTGGGCGCGAAACTGGGCGATTCGTCCACGTTGCCAGGCGAAATGTCGCTGTAAGTTCCTGTTGCGCGGTCAAAAACCGTAATACGATACACGTTTCCAGTGCCCTGTGCCATGGCAATTTTCTTGCCATCGCAGCAGATTGTGGCGCGCGCATTGTACTGGCCCTGGAAGGTCAATCGGGAGGCATCGCCGCCGGAAAGCGGAACCTCATATAACTGCGGTTTACCTGAGCGATCCGAAGTGAAGACCAGACTGCGCCCGTCGGGCATCCAGGCGGCCTCGACGTCGATGGCGAAATGACTGGTCAGCCGTGTCGTCTTGCGCGTGGCCAGATCCATGATGTAGATGTCCGGACTGCCAGCATAGGACAGGTTCATGGCCAGCTTGCTGCCATCCGGTGAAAAAGCCGGGCCGCCATTGATGCCCTTCTGTGCCGAGATCAATTCGCGCGAGCCGGTGGAAACATCCTGGATGTAGATCGCGGAATTGCTGCGTTCAAACGAAACATAGGCCAACTTGCGACCATCCGGCGACCACGCCGGCGACATCAGCGGCTCGCGCGAGCGTACGACCACCTGCGGATTGAATCCATCCGAGTCGGCGACCATCAGCGCGTACTGGGTGTTCTGCCCAAGCCCCACCGAGGTCACGTACGCGATGCGCGTCCAGAACGCACCGCGAACGCCGAGGATCTTCTCGTAGATCAGGTCGGCGATCTTGTGCGCCACATCGCGCATGCCCGTGCGCTGACCGCTGATGGCGAGGCCGAGCATGCGGCTCTGTCGGGCAACATCGAACAATTCGAACTCGACGCGAAGTGCGCCCTCGCCGGCATCGGCGACACGCCCGACCACAAGATAGTTCTGCTTGAGCAGGCGCCAGGTCGCAAACTGGACTTCGGACTCGCGCGTCGGAAACTCGACGATGTCGCGCTTGGCCAGGGTGAAGAACTTGCCGGATCGGGCCAGGTCGGCGCGCACGATTTCCGCCACATCGGTCTCGGGCGGCAGACCGGCACCTTCGAAAGCAAACGGCACCACGGCAACGGGATCGGCGCTGCGGCTGCCATCGGTGATGTCGATGCTGAGCCCCTGGCCGATGGCACTGTTGCCAAGGACGCAGAGCAGCAGGGCGAGCGAAAGGCGGATGAGGAATCGATTGTTCATCAGGGATTATCCTTGGCCGTCGTACTTGAAGTTGAACGTGATTTCGCGACTGAAAACTTTTTCGTAGCCCCGATAAGGCAAGGGTGCGGCGCGCATGACCGCTTGCTCGATCGACAGGCGCGCCGCCGGATCGGCATTGCACGGCGAGGTGACATTGGCTGAAATCACGTCACCACCGGGGATCTGCACAATCAGCAAGGTACAACGCAGACCGGCAGGGATCGACTCCGGACGGTTCCAGTTCTGCGTCACGGCCGCCTGGATCGCTGCCGCATAACGCGCGGTGAGGTCGTTGTCCTGGCCTCCGCCACCGGTCTGTGCCTGCAATGATTCCTGCTCCAGCAACTCGTCCATGCGCTCCTTCTCGGCCTGCTGCTGGTCGGCAAGGCGCTTGTCCTGGAGCTGCTTGAGACGCTCCTTTTCGAGATTCTTCTTCTTCTCGGCGTCGGCAAGCTGCTTGCGCACCTGTTCGAGTTCCTTCTGCCGCGCCGCTTCCTGTTTCTCCTGCTCCAGCAGGATCTGCTCGCGGCGCCGCTTCTCTTCCTGTTCCTTCCTTGCCTCGTCGGCCTTCTGCTCGGCCAATGCGGCAACCCGTTCTTGGTCGATCAGGTCCTGTTTCAACGGTTCCGGTGGCGGCACGCTGTCGGGTTTCGGCTTCTCCTCGACAACTTTCGGCGGCGGCGGCGTGGGCTTGGGGCGTTCCGCCTTGGCACTCGCCTTGCGCGATGTCGGCTTTGGCGCACTGGTCGGCCCGACCAGGCTGGCTTCGATCACCGGGCCAGGCATGACCACCGTCCGCGTGGCCGTCGTCCACATCAGGCCGAGCGTAATCAAGCCGATCAGCACTCCGTGCAACAGCAACGAATAGAGGACTGCGCGGGCCTTGTCGGCAAGACTCTCCTTCATGCTTGTCAGCGCTTTCCTGCGGGCTGGGTTGGCTGGCTCATCAGTCCGACCTTTGGCGCGCCGGCCTGCTGCAACAAGACCATGACCGCGTAGATGCGCCCGTAGTCGACACGTTCATCGCCACCGATCATCACCGGCACCTGCGGATTCTGGCGCACGAAAGCTGAAACCTTGTTGACCAGGGTTTCCTCGTCAACCGCTTCGCGCGCGCTCGCACCGAGGGTGAGGAAGAAGGCACCATCCTTGTCGACGCTGACAACGACCGGCTCCTTGTCGTTCTGGATCGCGCTGGCGCTGGATTTCGGCAACTCGATATCGACACCGAGGTTCATCAGCGGCGCGGTGACCATGAAGATGATCAGCAGGACCAGCATCACGTCGATATAAGGCACGACGTTGATCTCGGCCTTGAGCTGGCGGCGTTTGCGATTGCGGAAACTGTGCTGCATCAGGCGACTCCGACCTCGATCCTTTCAGCGATGACAACGTGATCCGTGGCATGCAACGCATGGGCGGATCGCTCGGGTCTAATCATCGACGTGCGCCTGGCGCTGCAGGATCGAGGAGAATTCCTCAAGAAATGTTTCGTAGCGCAGGGCGACGCGTTCGACGCGGGTGGCGAAGCGGTTGTAGGCCCACACCGCCGGGATGGCAGCGAACAGGCCCATGGCAGTGGCAATCAAGGCCTCGGAAATGCCGGGCGCGACCATGGCAATGGTTGCTTCCTTGACGTTGGCCAGGCCCTGAAAGGCGATCATGATGCCCCAGACCGTGCCGAAAAGGCCGACGTACGGGCTGATCGAGCCGACGTTGGCGAGGAACTCGAGATTCTGTTCGAGGCGCTCGACTTCACGCGATTGCGAGACGCGCATGGCGCGCTGCGCGCTTTCCAGCAGGGTTCGCGAATCCACCCCGCGACGCTGGCGCTGACGGGCGAACTCGCGGAATCCGGATTCGAAGATGGCCTCGATGCCGCCGATGCGCTCGCCACTGGCGTTGACGTCCTTGAACAAGGCGGCCAGATCCGAGCCCGACCAGAAGCGCTCCTCGAAATCATTGGCGCTGGCATTGGCGCGGTCGAGCATGGCCTTCTTGCGGAAGATGATCATCCACGATGCCACCGAAAACACGATCAGCAGGATGAGGACGAACTTGACCGGCAGGCTCGCGCCCCAGATCAGGGCAAAGACATTGAGTTCATGATTCATGGCTTGGAAATCTCTTGGAGCAGGAATTCGGGCATGGGATGCGGCTTCCAGCGCTCGCCATCAAGACAGGCGATGCGCACTTCGGCGCTGACCAGCAGGGTCTTGTCGGCATGCTGATGCAACGATTGTTCAACCTTGAAACTGGCACTGCGTACTTCGCTGACGAGCACCGAGGCATCGAGCAGGTCATCCAGCCGCGCCGGCCGGTTGAAACGCAGATCCATGCTGTGGACGACAAAGATGACACCATGCTGCTCGCGCAACTTCGCCTGTTCGATGCCGCTGGCACGCAACCATTCCGTGCGTGCGCGCTCGAGGAAACGCACGTAACTGGCATGGTAAACGACACCTCCGGCGTCGGTATCTTCCCAGTACACACGCAAAGGCCAGATGAACGGCGAGGAGCGCGACGTCATTGGACATGCCTCCCCGGCCCGGCAGACGAATAACCGATCAAGTCGCATCCTCATCGAACAGGCTGCCGCTCGATGCAATTTCCCGGCCGGGAGGAGCCTTCAAGCCGAGATGCCTCCAGGTGCGCTGGGTGACCATGCGCCCACGCGCGGTGCGGATCAGGAAACCCTGCTGGATCAGATAAGGCTCGATCACGTCTTCCAGCGTGCCACGTTCCTCGCTCAATGCGGCAGCCAGCGATTCGACGCCGACCGGGCCGCCGTCGAAGAATTCGATGATCGTCTGCAGCATGCGTCGATCCAGTGCGTCGAATCCTTCCGCATCGACATTGAGCATCTGCAGGGCATCGCGCGCGACGGCGCAGGAAATTTCGCCATCGGCGCGGATCTCGGCGAAATCGCGAACCCGGCGCAACAGGCGGTTGGCAATGCGCGGCGTGCCGCGCGAACGTCGCGCGATTTCGCTGGCGCCTTCGACATCGCAGGCCACGCCAATGATCTTCGCCGCCCGCTGCACGATCAGGGTCAGTTCCGCCGGCGTGTAGAACTCGAGGCGCTGTACGATGCCGAAGCGGTCGCGCAGCGGCGCGGTCAGCAGTCCGGCGCGGGTGGTCGCGCCAATCAGGGTGAATGGCGGCAGATCGAGCTTGATCGAGCGCGCGGCCGGGCCTTCACCGATCATGATGTCGATCTGGAAGTCCTCAAGCGCCGGGTACAGCACTTCCTCGACGACCGGCGACAGGCGATGGATTTCATCGACGAACAAGACATCGCGCGGTTGCAGGTTGGTCAGCAGGGCGGCGAGATCGCCGGCACGCTCCAGCACTGGCCCCGAGGTGCTGCGCAGATTGACGCCAAGCTCGTTGGCAATGACATGCGCCATGGTCGTCTTGCCGAGTCCGGGCGGCCCGAAGATCAACACATGATCCAGCGCACCCGCGCGCCGACGCGCCGCCTCGATGTAGATCGACATCTGTTCGCGCACCGCTTCCTGGCCAAGGTACTCGGCAAGGCGTTGCGGTCGGATGCTGGCTTCGATCTGCTCGTCCTCGCGGTCGGCGCTGGCGGCGATCAGGCGGTCGGTCATCTTGGGGCCGGGATTCGGGATTGGTTATTCGGGATTCGTCAAAGCGGATTATCGTCTGCCTTGCGCTTTCGCGATAGCAAACGACCAGCGGCAAGCTTCAAACACACAGTAAACCACAAGCCGCCGACCCTACCGAATCCCGAATTTCGAATCCCGGCACCTCATATCTCCACCTGCGTGCCCAGTTCGATCAGGCGGTTGCCGGGGATCTGGAAGAAGGCAGTGGCCGAGGTGGCGTTGCGGGCGAGGAACTCGAACAGGCGATCGCGCCAGAGCATCATGCCCGGGCGATCACCGGCAACAATGCTTTCGCGGCTGAGGAAGAAGGTCGTATCCATCATCTCGAACGGGAACCCGCATTGGGATACCGCCACCAAGGCCGCGGGGATGTTCGGGTCTTCGGAAAATCCGTAGCGCAGGGTGACCAGGTAGAAATCATCGGCCAGGGCGACGACGCTCTTGCGATCCTCCGGCTCGGCGACCGGTTCATCGAGGATGTCGACGGTAAGGATGACGTTGCGCTCATGCAGCACCTTGTTGTGCTTGAGGTTGTGCAACAACGCATTCGGCACGCCTTCCGGATTGGCGGTGAGGAACACGGCGGTTCCGGACACGCGCAGCGGCGGATGCGCGCTGATGGAGGCGATGAACGGCTCCAGGGCAAGGCCGGCGCGCTTGATTTCGCGCATGACCAGTTCGCGGCCACGACGCCAGGTCAGCATGATCGTGAAGACGATCACGCCAAGGGCCAGCGGGAACCAGGCGCCATAGATGAACTTGTCGGCTACCGCCGTCAGCAGCAAGGCATCGATGCCGAGGAAGATGAGGCCGACCGGAATGACCCGCAGATAGCTCCAGCGCCAGATGCGCCGGGCGACGATGACGACGAGCAAGGTGTTCATGAGCATCGTGCCGACCACCGCCAGGCCATAGGCACTGACCAGGTTTGCCGAGGACTTGAAACCAAAAACGATGGCGATGGTCAGCACCAGCAGGATGCGGTTGATCCATGGCAGGTAGATCTGCCCTTCCTGCTGGTTCGAGGTATGCAGGACCTGCATGCGCGGCAAATAGCCAAGCTGTATGGCCTGGCGTGCCATCGAGAAGGTTCCCGAAATCACCGCCTGCGAGGCGACGATCGTCGCCATGGTCGCCAGCACGATCATCGGAATCAGCAGACCTGCGGGAACCAGCAGGTAGAACGGATTCTCTGCCGTGGACGGATCGGACAGGACGAGCGCGCCCTGGCCGAGGTAGTTGAGCATCAGGCAGGGCAGGACGACGAAGAACCAGACCAGGCGGATCGGCTTCTTGCCGAAATGGCCAAGATCGGAATACAGGGCTTCGGCACCGGTGATCGAGAGCACCACCGCACCCATCGCGAAGATGCCGAGCTTGCCGTTGTGCACGAAGAACAGGATCGCGTGATGCGGAAGCAGGGCCTTGAGCACGCTGGGATCACGCACGATGCCGAACACGCCAAGAACGCCGAGGGTGATGAACCAGGTCAGGGTGACGGGGGCGAACAAGTGCCCGATCCTGCTCGTCCCGTGCTTTTGTATCGAGAACACGCCGAGCAGGATCAACACCGTGATCGGCACGACATAGTGCGCCGCCGCCGGACTCAGCACCTCGATGCCCTCGACTGCCGAAAGCACCGAAATCGCCGGCGTGACCACGGCATCGCCAAAGAACAGCGAAGTCCCGAAAAGGCCGATGACCATGACGATCCAACGCGTGCGGACGCGCCGCACGCCGCGCTGGGCCAGTGCCATCAAGGCCATCACGCCACCCTCGCCCTTGTTGTCGGCACGCAGGATGAAGGTCGCGTACTTGATGGAAACGACGGTGATCAGCGACCAGAAGATCAGCGAAAGGACGCCGAGCACGTTCTCGCGCAGCGGCAACACGCCGTGCACATCGTTGAACGCCTCGCGGAAGGCATACAGCGGACTCGTGCCGATGTCGCCGTAGACGACGCCAATGGCGAGAAAGCAAAGCGTGAGCAGGCGCTTGCGGCGTGCGCTCTCGTCTTCCGGGGTCTGGTTCATGCCTGCTGACAGCCTTGGAGGGTCATGGAATGCACGCGAACGGGGCACGCCGGCAGCGCCCGCACATCGCCAGTTGATGCCTTGCGCCGCATTGCCGGATCGACTTGTGCAGGCTTCATCAGTGCTTACCGCAACGCGGCCTTCAAGGCCTTGCGGATGATGTCCTCGGCACTGTCGCCCGGCGCGCCGGCATCCTTGACCAGTCGCGCAATCTCGTTTGGCTTGTAGCCGAGCGACTGCAAGGCAACACTGGCTTCACTGAGCGGATCCTTGGGCAGCACGGCAAAGGCGGATGCCGCGGTCACGCCAAGCAGGCCGTCGACGCGATCACGCAGCTCGACAATCATGCGCTCGGCGGTTTTCTTGCCGATACCGGGAATGCGCGTCAACGCCGCGATATCACCACCCTGCACGTAGCGGGCGAAATCGTCGGCGGAGACGCTGGAAAGTATTGCCAGCGCGATCTTCGCGCCAATGCCGCTGACCTTCTGCACGGCGCGAAACAGCGCGCGCTCGGATTCAAGCAGGAATCCGTACAAGGCAACCGAATCCTCCTTGACCGCGTAATGCGTGCACAAGGTCACCGGTTGGCCCGGCTCGGGCAGGTCATAGAACGTCGACATCGGCGCTTCGAGTTCATAGCCGACGCCACCGACATCGACGAGGATCCACGGCGGCTGCCGTGAGACCAGGATTCCCTGCAAACGACCAATCATCGACGACGCCTCCAGGCGGTACGGGGAATGCCGAGCCGCTCGACACTGGATCGGGTATGCGCATGGGTCAGCGCGATGGCCAGGGCATCGGCGGCATCGGCCTGCAGTTTACCCGGGATATTGAGCAGCACGCCGACCATGTGCTGGACCTGGGCCTTGTCCGCACCGCCGCCGCCCACCACCGCCTGCTTGACCTCTTTCGCCGCATATTCGGACAAGCCCAGGCCCTTGTTGACGACCGCACAAATCGCCGCGCCACGAGCCTGCCCGAGCTTGAGCGCGGAATCGGGATTGCGCGCCATGAACACGCGTTCGATCGCCGCCTCGACCGGCGCATGCATGTCGATGATTTGCGAGACCTCGTCAAAGATCTGCTTGAGGCGCTGGTGGAAGGTTTCGTTGCCAAGCACATTGATCGCCGCATGGTAGACATGCTGCGAACGCCCGTCCGCGCCAACATCGATGATGCCGATGCCGGTGCGCTGGCTGCCCGGATCGATGCCGAGTATGCGCGTCACGCTGTCGCCTCGTGCGGGAATCGGCCGTCACGCAGGAAGCCGATCACCAGTTCGGCGACATCATTGGAGAACGCCAGTCCGGTATGCGTGAGGGGCACCACGCGATGCTCGTCGATGCCATCAAGTCGCGTCTCCTCGACGCTGACGGTGCCATCATGCGGCGCCTTGAGCACGCCAAGCACGCTGCCAAGTCCGACCGGCGTGCTGCCGGCAATCACTCCGACCGGGCGCTGCTGCTGCCATGCGGCCAGGCCGCTGTTGAGGATTTCTGCACTTTGCCCCATCAACCAGTGGCCGCCGGGCAATCGCCCCAGGCGCCCTGCCGCGGCGCTGCCCTTGAGCGGCGAGCCAAGGCAGACGATGCGCCCGTCCGGCAGGTCGGCATGCTGCGCGGCGACGTGCAAGGCGAGCATGCCACCAAGGCTGTGGCCAACCACATGCACGCGGCGCCCGCCATGCTGGCGCCAGTGCTCGGCAAGCCGCGACGCGGAATCGTCCCAGCTGCCAACCACGCTTGGATAATCCAGCGCATCGACGCTGAACCCCGCTGCGCGCAAGCGCCGCGACAGCGGCAGCATGGCGATGCCGCGCATCCAGATGCCGTGCAGCACGATGACGTGGTCGGTGGATGCAGTTTGCATCGGGCTGCGGATCTCGCCGAAGCGGCACCTGCCGCTACGCGCTCGCCGGCTCGATCACGGCCACATGCAACTCGGCCAGTTGCCTGGCCGGGATTGTCGAAGGCGCTGCGGTCATCAGGTCCTGCGCGCTTGCCGTCTTCGGGAAGGCAATGACATCGCGGATCGATTCGGTACCCGCCATCAACGCGGCAATGCGATCGATGCCGAAGGCGATGCCGCCATGCGGCGGCGCGCCGAAACGCAGCGCTTCAAGCAGGAAGCCGAACTTGGCGTTGGCCTCTTCGGCACCGATACCGAGCAACTCGAACACGGCGCTTTGCATGTCGGTGCGATGGATGCGGATCGAGCCGCCGCCAATCTCGTTGCCGTTGAGCACCATGTCATAACCACGCGAAACCGAATTCACCGCGTTTGCCTTGAGATCGGCGACATCGTCGATCTTCGGCGCGGTGAACGGATGATGCAGGGCGACAAAGCGGCCCGCCTCGGCATCGAACTCGAACATCGGGAAATCGACGACCCAAAGCGGCTTCCAGGCATTCTCGACCAGGCCCAGGTCACGCGCGACCTTGATCCGCAATGCGCCAAGGAAATCCGAAACCGTCTTCCACGGACCCGCGCCGAACAGCAGCAAGTCACCGCTCTGTGCGGCGCTGGCCTTGAGCACGCCATCCAGCGCGGCGTCATCGAGGAACTTGGCAACCGGCGAGTTGATGCCCTCGCGGCCCTTGCCGAGATCATCGACACGCAACCAGGCCAGGCCTTTCGCGCCGTACTTGGCCGCGTACACGCCCAGTTCGTCGATCTGCCTGCGCGTGAACGCCGCACCGCCCGGGACACGCAGCACGGCAACGCGCCCGGCCGCATCGTTGGCCGGTTCGCTGAATACCTTGAACTCGACATGGCGGACCTGCTCGGCAATGTCGACCAGTTCCAGGGCAATGCGCAGATCGGGCTTGTCCGAGCCGTAACGGGTCATCGCCTCGGCATAGGTCATGCGCGGGAACGGGCCACCAAGATCGACATCGGATACTTCCTTGAAGACGTGGCGGATCATCGCCTCAACGGCATCCTGCACGTCGCGCTCGCCAACGAAGGCGAACTCCATGTCGAGCTGGGTGAACTCGGGCTGGCGATCAGCGCGCAGATCCTCGTCACGGAAGCAACGCGCAATCTGGTAGTAGCGATCGAATCCGGCCACCATCAGCAACTGCTTGAACAACTGTGGCGACTGCGGCAATGCGTAGAACTCGCCGGCATGCACGCGGCTCGGCACCAGATAGTCGCGCGCGCCTTCCGGCGTGGCCTTGGTCAGGATCGGCGTTTCGATGTCCTGGAAGCCGCGGCCATCGAGATAGTGGCGCAAGGCCGACACCAATCGCGTGCGCAGACGCATCTTGCGCTGCATGTCGGCGGTACGCAGGTCGAGATAACGATACTTGAGTCGGGTTTCCTCGGCCGGGTTTTCGTGCAAGGCAAACGGCAGGCCCTCGGCCTTGTTGAGGATCTCGATGCGCTCGCAGAGGATTTCGACCTGGCCACTGCGCAACTTGTCGTTGGCGGCAATGCGGCGGCGCACCTTGCCCTCGAGGCGCAGGCAGTATTCATAGCCGAGTTCGCCCGCCTGCGCGAATGCTTCAGTCGACTCGCGCTCGATGACGATCTGCACGATGCCTTCATGATCACGCAGGTCGACGAAGGCGACATGGCTCTGCAGGCGCACGGTGTCGACCCAGCCACAAAGCGTGACAGTCTGGTCGATCAGTGCCTCATCGATGAGGCCACAATAATGGCTGCGCATGAAAGGCTCCGGGGAAAGGCGCGGAATGCTATAGCCGATCATGCTGCACCGCAACGTCTGCCCGGCTTCCGTGCTGCCGGCGTACAGGCAATCCTTGGCCATCGCCTGCAACCAAGAGCGTTCGATCACAGATCGAACCCACCTTGCTCCTTGGTCGATTGCCGATGCGGGTCAGCTACTGATGTGGGTCAGCGCTGTGCGCTGACGTCATCCATGGCAATGCTTGCCTGCTCCTGCATTGCAGGCATACATGCCATCCATGGCAATAAAACGCCCACCTTGCGGTGGGCGTTGGTCTTGCAGCTGCTTGTGGGTACTCGATCAGCGCCAGCGGCGGTCGACCCGGAATACCGCGGCACAACCCCCGCTGACCCAGATGCCGGCGCGGTTGTAACCCCAGGTGCGGCCTTCGATGCATGCCGTGTTGGAGATCTGGCGTTCGATCACGACGCCACCGCCACGACCGGTATCGACCGTGCACATGCGATAGCGATAGTCATCACTCTGGCAGGTCAGGCGGATATCACGATCCCAGTCCGGACCCGGATTCCAGCCGCCGCCATAGCGACCACCGCGACCGCGCTCGACGAAGATGCCGCCACAGCCACGGTCAACCCACAGGCCGCGGCGATCGACGCCCCAGGTCTGGCCTTCGATGCAGCGGGTCTGCGAGGTCTGACGCAGCAGATCCGCGGATCGCCAATCGGCACCGCAGCGCGTGAATCGATAATTGTTGCTCGTGCACTCAATACGGTCATTGCGCCCGTCATGGCGACCGTCGTAGCCGCGCTGTGGCTCGGCCTGTGCCGGCGACATCAACAGCGTCGCACCGAATACAGCTACGCCCACCGCAATCAATTTGCCCAACATGCGCTCTCTCCTGTGATAGTTGCGCGGGCAGTGTAGCCAGTTCAGCCCTGAACGTAACCTCATCGCGCTCACGGATCTGCGGGGGTACTCGGTTTTGATTCAGGTTTCGCCGATTCGACCTTGCCCGAATCCGCTTTGCCCGGCGCGGCACTGTTCGTCGGGCTCGACGCGGCTGATTCGGAGCTGGCCAGATTGCGCTTGACGTCACCTTCCTTCTTGAAATCGGTTTCGTACCAGCCGGAACCGGAGAGGCGGAATGCCGGTGCCGTCAGGCGTCGTCGCACATCGGCTTTTCCGCACTCCGGACAATCGCTGGGATCGGCATCGGAAACCTTCTGCAGTCGCTCAAAGCGGTGCGCGCAACTGCGGCATTCGAATTCGTAGATGGGCATGACGGTATCCGGGGATTCAATGATTGGCAGGCGGCGACATGGTGGCGCATCTGCGGCGTTCAATGCCAACACTGCCCGCGCGCGCCGAGCGTGCGAAGACCGGCAATCGCGCGGCAAGCCAGGACCAGGGCTCGCCGCGCGGACGACAGCGGCCGGCAAACGCCGGGATCAGCCGAATACCAGCTTGCCCGCCTCGGCATCGACATGCACCGTATCGCCGGACTGGAAGTGACCTTCGAGGATCCGCCGTGCCAGCGGATTCTCCAGTTGCTGCTGGATTGCCCGCTTCAGCGGCCGCGCTCCGTAGACCGGATCGAAGCCGACATTGCCGAGCAGGTCGATGGCCTTGTCGGTGATCTCCAGCTTGAGTTGACGTTCGCCAAGGCGCCGCCCCAGGTACTCGGTCTGGATGCGCGCGATCTTGCGGATCTGCGACTTGTCCAGCGAACGGAAGACGACGATCTCGTCGAGGCGGTTGATGAACTCCGGGCGGAAATGCGCCTGCACGACACCCATTACCGAGGCTTTCATCTGCGTGTACTGCTCCTCGCTGTCCTCGGACATTTCCTGGATGAATTGCGAGCCGAGGTTGGAGGTCATGACGATCACGGTGTTGCGGAAATCCACCGTGCGGCCCTGGCCATCGGTCAGGCGGCCATCATCGAGCACCTGCAGCAGCACGTTGAACACATCCGAATGCGCCTTCTCGACCTCGTCGAGCAGGATCACGCTGTACGGACGCCGCCGCACGGCTTCGGTCAGGTAGCCGCCCTCGTCGTAACCGACATAGCCGGGCGGCGCGCCAATCAGGCGGCTGACCGAGTGCTTCTCCATGAACTCGCTCATGTCGATGCGTACCATGGCGTCACTGGAATCGAAGAGGAACTCGGCCAGCGCCTTGCACAGTTCGGTCTTGCCGACGCCGGTCGGGCCGAGAAACAGGAAGGAACCATTGGGCCGGTTGGGATCGGACAAGCCTGCGCGCGAGCGCCGAATCGCATCGGCAACCGCCTTCACCGCTTCGTCCTGGCCGACCACGCGCTCATGCAGGGAATCCTCCATGCGCAAGAGCTTGTCGCGCTCGCCTTCGAGCATCTTCGAGACCGGGATGCCGGTCCAGCGCGCGACCACCTCGGCAATCTCCTCGGCGGTGACCTTGTCCTGCAGCAGCTGGAAACCCTGCTGCTCGGTCTCCTGCGCGGCCGCCAGCTGCTTTTCCAGTTGCGGAATCCGCCCGTACTGGATTTCCGAAACCTTGGCGAAATCCTGCTGGCGCATCGCCGCGTCGATCTCCTGGCGCGCCTGCTCGATCGCTTCCTTGATCTTGGTGGTGCCGGTGACCGCCGCCTTTTCGGCTTTCCAGATTTCCTCGAGGTCGGAGAACTCGCGCTCGAGCACTTCGATCTCGGCTTCGAGATCGGCAAGGCGCTGCTTCGACTCGGCGTCCTTCTCCTTTTTCAATGCCTCGCGCTGGATCTTCAGCTGGATCAGCCGCCGTTCCTTGCGATCAAGCTCCTCCGGCTTGGAATCGATCTCCATGCGGATGCGCGAGGCGGCCTCGTCCATCAGGTCGATGGCCTTGTCCGGCAACTGCCGATCGGGAATGTAGCGATGCGACAGGGTGGCCGCGGCGACAATCGCCGGATCGGTGATCTCGACGCCGTGATGCACCGCATAGCGTTCCTTCAAGCCGCGCAGGATGGCGATCGTGTCCTCGACACTCGGCTCGCCGACAAAAACCTTCTGGAAGCGACGCTCAAGTGCCGCATCCTTTTCGATGTACTTGCGGTATTCGTCGAGGGTGGTTGCGCCGACGCAATGCAGCTCGCCGCGCGCCAGCGCCGGCTTGAGCATGTTGCCGGCATCCATCGAACCTTCGCCCTTGCCGGCCCCGACCATCGTGTGCAATTCGTCGATGAACAGGATCACCTGGCCTTCCTGCTTGGCCAGGTCGTTGAGCACACCCTTCAGGCGCTCCTCGAACTCGCCACGGAATTTCGCCCCGGCGATGAGGGCACCCATGTCCAGCGAAAGCACGCGCTTGCCGCGCAGGCCCTCCGGCACTTCGTCGTGGATGATGCGCTGGGCCAGGCCTTCGACAATCGCGGTCTTGCCGACGCCGGGTTCGCCGATCAGCACGGGATTGTTCTTCGTGCGCCGCTGCAGCACCTGCACGACGCGGCGGATTTCCTCGTCGCGGCCAATGACCGGGTCGAGCTTGCCCGAGCTCGCGCGCGCGGTCAGGTCGATACAGTATTTTTCCAGTGCCTGGCGATTCTCCTCGGCATTGGCATCGACGACCTTCTCGCCGCCGCGCATCGCCTCGATCGCCGCTTCAAGCTTCGCCGCATTGCCGCCGGTCGCTTTCAGCGCGGCACCGACTTCGCCCTTGTCATCGATGGCGGCAAGCACGAACAGTTCGCTGGCGATGAACTGGTCGCCGCGTTTCTGCGCCAGCTTGTCGGTCAGGTTGAGCAGGCGGTTGAGGTCATTGCCGACGCCGATATTGCCCTCCTGCCCGGCCACCTTGGGCAGGCGGTCGAGAACCTGGCCAAGGCGCGTGCGCAACGCCGCGACATTGATCCCGGCCTGGGCCAGCATCGGCTGCGTCGAACCACCCTGCTGATCGAGCAGGGCGAGGAGGACATGCACCGGCTCGAGCATGTTGTGGTCACGGCCCAACGCCATGCTCTGCGCATCGGCCAGGGCCTGCTGGAAGCGGGAGGTCAATTTGTCCATGCGCATCGAAGTGCACCTTCAGCAAAGTGGCGGCCGTGCCGCCGATGCGCAGAATGTGGTGTTCTCGCGCCGGAGAATCAAGCCGCTCGGGCTTGGCCGGAATCAAGCAAGCCGAGGATCCGCCCCGTGGCATCGAGGCGAGCTTGCCGCAGGCAATGCGCGGACGTGGCGATCAGGCCTTTTCCGACAGCGACGGGCGCGCAGGCAAGGTCGCCGATGCCGACAGGGTGATGCGAAAGCAGGCGCCGCCGCCGGCGACAGGAACATATTCCAGCGTGGCCTGGCTCGATTCGCACATCTGCTTGGCCAGATAGAGGCCAAGCCCGGTGCCATATTCGCTGGTGGTGAAGAAGGGATCGAAGATCTGCGCCGCCACCTTGGCCGGGATGCCGGGACCGCGATCCACGACCTCGAGCACGGGCGGGCCCTTGTCGCTGACCATGCGCGCCACCACCACCACGCGTGCCACGGCACCCGGCTCGCGGCCATAGCGGATTGCATTCTGCACAAGGTTCCAGACCACCTGTTGCAGGTGCTGCGGATCGACCATCGCTTCGATCTGCCGATTCTGGGTGATCGCGCGCAGGTGATCCTGGCCGATGTCATTGCTTTGCTTGTAGTCCTCGACGAAGGCCAGTGCCCAGGCATTCAGATCGATGCTTTCCGGACGCGAGCGCTCGCGCCGGGAGAGTTGCAGGATGTTTTCGATGACTTCGTTGGCGCGGGTGCAATGGTTGTTGACGATCTCGACAAGGCGCCGATCCTCTTCGTCCATGGTTTCCGATTCGGCCAGCAATTGCGCCGAATAGCGGATCGCGGCAAGTGGATTGCGGATCTCGTGGGCGATCGAGGCGGATAACCGGCCCAGCGATGCGAGGGTCATTTCCTCCGCCCGTCGCGACAGCAGCGAAGTGTCATCGAGGAAGATCAGGATGTGCGTGTCGTCGTTCGGTGCCATGCGCGAGAAGCGCGGAATCACTTCCGGAACATCCGCGGCCAGCGCCACCGGGTTCTGGTCGATGCGCCCGGAATGGCGCCAGTGGTAAAGGCGCCGCGACAATTCGGCAGCCACCTGGCCGAGATCGCGCTGGTTCGGCGAGGGATTGCCGATCAAATGCCAGGCCGATTCGTTGATGCGCAGGATATGGTTGGCGTCATCGACCAGCAGCACGCCGGTCTTCATGCGGCGGATGATCAGGTCGTTGACCTGCTCGAGGTTGAGCAGGTCAACGCCGCGCTGCTCGGCAAGCGCTTCGGTCTCGCGCATCTGCCGGCCCAGATAGGCACACAGCGCGGCGACGGCGACATAAGCCAGTCCGAACAGGCCGGCTTCAACAATGCTGCGCTCGGTCGGGATGTTGTTGAGCAGCGCCAGGAACGACGGTGCCATCACGCCCGCGGCGGCAAGCCCGGCGAGCAGCACCGAGTGTCGGAATGGCAGGAGCAGGGCGGCGACACCGACGTTGACCATCAGCATCATCGGAATCGAGCTGTGCCCGCCGCGAATCGAGAAAAGGACCAGTGAAGCCGCCACCACATCGATGGCCAGGGCAACGCTGATGCTCATCTGCAGGTGCCGGCGCATTTGATCGGTCGAAATGACCAGGATCACGGCGACCGCGCAGTACATGAAGGCGACAGTCCGCCCGAGGCCTGAATGGGCGATGTTGAGCCAGTCGCCGGCCATCGGACTGAGGATCAGGCCGAGATAGACAACCGCTTCGAGCAGACGATAGAGATTGAAGAAATACAGCTCGCGCCGGGTAATGTCACCGGAGGAATCACTTGCGCGGCGCCCTTGTCGATCAACCAAGATCCGTTCTCCCGTTCGCCCGAAACCCGTTTGATGCAGAACAAGCGTGGCGTTTCAGCGCGACTGTACTTCAGAGTCCACCGCGGAGGCCATGCCGGCGACTGCCGGGCCAGCGAACACCCTTGGCAATGCTACCGCGTCAGGGCAGCGCCAGGGCGCGTGCGTCGACCGCCTGCCCGCGCGCGGCGGCAAGCGACCAGCGAAACATCCTGCCTGTGCCGCGCATGCTGCATGGCAACTTGAACAAATGGCGCAAAGTCGGTCGCGCAAAGCCCACGGCGGATCACCCGACGCGATCGGCTTTTTGCATTCGCAGCACGCTTTGCCCAAAATACGCGCCCGCTCTGCGTGGTCGACCCGGTCTCCGGGCCCGATGCAATCCCCGCGCGACGTCTTGCGGCGGCGACCGGCATGCCAGGCCGTCATCCGCGTCACTCCCATGAAGGTGCCTGCATGAATTTCCATGAATACCAAGCCAAGGAACTGTTCGCCGAGTTCGGCATTCCGGTTCCCCCAGGAAAAATTGCTTCATCGCCCGAGCAGGCTGTCGATGCCGCCAAGGCGCTGGGCGGGACGCAATGGATGGTCAAGGCGCAGATCCATGCCGGCGGTCGCGGCAAGTCGGGTGGCGTCAAGTTCTGCAAGTCCACCGACGAGGTCAAGGCCGCCGCTGCCGGCATGCTCGGCCGCGACATGGAAACCTACCAGTCCGGCGGCCGCGCCTTGCCGGTGAACCTGGTCCTGGTCACCGATGCCGCTGACATCGCCAAGGAGCTGTACCTGTCGATCCTCGTCGATCGCGACAGCAAGGCGGTTTCGTTCATTGCCTCGGCCCAGGGCGGCGTCGACATCGAACAGGTCGCGCGCGAGACGCCGGAAGACATCCATACGATCGAAGTCAACTTCGTCGAGGGCCTGCAGCCCTACCAGTGCCGCAAGCTCGCCTTCGACATGGGCCTCGACGGCAAGCAGGCCAACCAGCTGACGAAGATCATGCTCGGCCTGTACAAGCTGTTCAACGAGCGCGACCTCGCCCTGGTCGAACTGAATCCGCTGGCGATTCTCGATTCCGGCGTGCTCATGGCACTGGACGGCAAGGTCAATTCGGATGACAACGCCGAATTCCGCCATCCGAAGCTGGCCGCCATGCGCGACCTGAGCCAGGAGGACGCCGCCGAAGCCGCTGCCGTGCAGCACAACCTCAACTACGTGACCATGGACGGCAACATCGGCTGCATGGTCAATGGTGCCGGCCTGGCCATGGCCACCATGGACGTGATCAAGCTCGCCGGTGGCGAACCGGCCAACTTCCTCGATGTCGGCGGCGGCGCCACCAAGGAACGCGTGACCGAGGCGTTCAAGCTGATCCTGCGCTCGGACAAGGTGCAGGCGATCCTGGTCAACATCTTCGGCGGCATCGTGCGCTGCGACCTGATTGCCGAAGGCATCATCGCCGCGGTCAAGGAGGTTGGCCTGACGATTCCGGTGATCGTGCGCCTGCAAGGCACCAACGTGGAAAAGGGCCGCGAACTGCTGGCCAGTTCCGGGTTGGCGATCACGCCGGCCGACGACCTCAACGATGCGGCGCAGAAAGCCGTCGCCTCGGTCAAGGCCGCCTGAGAACAACAAATCCATTGTAGGCACGCAGGAATTTCGAGGATCGATCCATGAGCGTTTTGGTCAACAAGAACACCAAGGTGATCACCCAGGGCTTCACCGGCCAGCAAGGCACCTTCCATTCCGAACAGGCCGTCGACTACGGCACCAAACTGGTCGGTGGCGTGACCCCGGGCAAGGGTGGCAGCGAGCACATCGGCCTGCCGGTCTTCAATACCGTGCACGACGCCGTGCAGGAAACCGGCGCCGACGCCTCGATGATCTTCGTGCCGCCGCCGTTCGCCGCCGATGCCATCCTCGAAGCGGCCGACGCCGGCATCAAGGTCATCGTCACCATCACCGAGGGCATTCCGGTGCTCGACATGCTGCGTGTGAAGAATGTGCTCAAGCAGTACCCGGACACCGTGCTGATCGGGCCGAACTGCCCCGGCATCATCACCCCCGGCGAGTGCAAGATCGGCATCATGCCCGGCCACATCCACAAGCCCGGCAAGGTCGGCATCGTCTCGCGCTCGGGCACGCTGACCTACGAGGCCGTGTTCCAGACCACCAATGTCGGACTCGGCCAATCGACCTGCATCGGCATCGGTGGCGATCCGATCAACGGGCTCAACTTCATCGACTGCCTGAAGCTGTTCCAGGATGATGCGCAAACCGAGGGGATCATCATGGTCGGCGAGATCGGCGGCAGCGCCGAGGAAGAAGCGGCCGAATTCATCCAGGAATTCGTGACCAAGCCCGTGGTTGCCTTCATCGCCGGCGCGTCCGCCCCGGCGGGCAAGCGCATGGGCCATGCCGGCGCCATCATCTCCGGCGGCAAGGGCACCGCGGCGGCCAAGTTCGCCGCACTCGACAAGGCCGGCGTGACCACCGTCAGGTCCCCCGCCGACCTTGGCACCACGCTGGCGAAACTGATGCAGTAAGGCGCACGCCCGGCAGACGCAAAACGAGCCGCTGGAGCGATCCGGCGGCTCGTTTGCTTTCTGGACAGGGTAATTGCGGCAAGATGCGCAATCCGCACGGCACTCAAGCGTAGCCACGGCGGTGGATGGCGGAGATCGCGCTCGCACAAGCAGGGGCGTAATGCGGATGCAAGGCAGCGACACCAGCAAGATTGCCAATCTGCCTGATCGCGCAGTCGTGCTGCCGGTCATTCCCGGCTATCGCATCGAGCGCCGGCTTGGCCTTGGCGGCATGGCCACGGTGTACCTGGCCGTGCAGGAATCACTGGATCGCGAAGTGGCGATCAAGGTCATGCGCCCTTCCCGGCAGCTTGACGAGAAACAATCGCTGCGCTTCGAGCACGAGGCACGCATCATCGCCAAGCTGCAGCACCCGGGCATCATGGTCATCCATGAAGTCGGCCGCACGCAGCAGGGTGACCTCTATTACGTCATGCCGTACCTGGCCAGGGGCGACCTCAGCGTGCGCGATTATCGCGACGACGAACCCGGCCTGATCGCCTTGCTGCGCGCGCTGCTGGATGCGCTGGACTATGCGCATGCGCGTGGCATCGTGCACCGGGATGTGAAACCCGAGAACGTGTTGTTCGACAATGCCGATCGACCGCAGCTGGCGGATTTCGGCATCGCCCTGTCACGCGGTGAAGGCAATTCGCGCATCACCGGAGACGGCATGGCAATTGGCAGCGGGGCGCAGATGAGTCCCGAACAGGCACGCGCGGACAAGGTCGACGGGCGTTCGGACCTGTACAGCCTCGGCGTCCTCACCTATGAGTTGCTGACCGGGGAGTTGCCCTTCAACTCAGCGGATTCGCTGTCCCTGGCGCTGATGCATGCGCAGGATCCGGTACCGCGACTGCCCGCAGAAAAGGCGCATTGGCAGGGTTTTATCGATTGCGCCATGGCGAAACAGCCCGAGCAGCGCTTTCGCAACGCACAGGCCATGCAGCGCGCACTCGAACCCATTCGCCGCCATGCGCGCCGCTCGGCTGGCCCGTTCGGGCGCGTGCGGCATGCCATGAGCCATCGACCCGCCTTGCTTGTCGCCACCGGCTTGCTGCTCGCCGTATCCCTGGTTTCGCTGGCCCTGCCCTACTTTCGCCAGGCCACCCCATCGACCCCGGCAGGTTCTGTCGCCGCTGGCACCGAACCCGGCGAGGCGGCTGCGGACGACGGGCAGAAGTCACTCGCCGAACTGGATGCGCTGGCCAGCCAGCAGATGTCCATCGGCGCCCTGCTCACACCGGCGGGCGCGAATGCCGCGGAAACCTACCTGGTCATGCTGCGCCGCGATCCACAAAACCAGCAAGCCGTCGCCGGCATCGAATCGGTTGTCAGCGCATCGATTCCGTCCCTGACCGCAGCCGTCGACGCCGATGATCACGAGCAACTGCGCGAGCGCTACCTGCAGATTGAACTGGCGGCGGACAGCGCGAGGATTCGCGACAGGGACGCGTTCACGCAACTGCGCGGAGCCTTGCGCGCAGCACTGCTGGCACGCGTTGGCAGCCTTGCCGCGAGTGGCCAGCGCGAGGTGGCCATGCGGCACATGGAACTGGCCGGCGAACTGGGTTTCGACGATGCCGGGTTCGCCGCCCTGGGCGAGCGCTTGCGCAACCAGCCCGTCGTCGGGCAAGCGCTGCGTGACGCCGGTGGCGAGGAGTTCATGTTCGTGCCCGAACGCATCAATGGAGCGGCCTTCGGCAAGGCCTTCCTGATGATGCGCGATGAAGTCAGCCGCAGCGCCTATGCCGAGTTCGTCCGCAGCAGCGGCCGCGAGGCCAGCCGCTGCCGCAACACCCTTTCGCCATTGCGCCTGTTTGATCGACGCGACTGGAAGGATCCGGGCTTCAAGCAATCCGGGCGTGACCCTGTCGTCTGCGTAAGCTACGCCGATGCGCGTGCCTATGCCGACTGGCTCGGTCGGCGCAGCGGAAAATCCTATCGATTGCCGAGCAAGGACGAATGGCTGCACGCGGCGCGATCGCTGCCGGGCGGCGCGGCAACCTGCGCGCTCGGCAACATCCGCGACAAGCGTGCCGATGGCCCCGGCACTCGCCTGGACTGCGACGACGGTTACCCCAGGACCGCGCCGTCAGGCGCGTTCACCGCATCGAGCATCGGCATCAACGACTTGCGCGGCAATGTCGCCGAATGGACCTCGTCATGCCAGGCCGGCGGCGCCGGCACCTGCGAACGTCGCGCCGTGCTTGGCACATCCTGGCAGGATGATCCACAAGTGAGCCAGACCACGCAGCGCATGCACGCGGCCGAGCGCGGCTACGACGATGTCGGATTCCGCCTGGTGCGTGATCCCTGACCCTCCTGCAGTGCCGACATCGTGCGTGCCGATGGCATAATCCGCGCGGCCAGCGTCGGCAAACGCGTTGACGTGACTGCGCCTTTGACCGGCAACGCTGCGCAGGCATCACGCGCGCCGCGCACCAACGCTCCTCCAACCACGGACACAGGCACATGCCGACACTCCGCGTCGCCCTGGCCCAGTTCGATTTCCCGGTCGGTGCAGTCGCCGGCAATGCCGCGCGCATCGCGTCGCTGATCGCCAGCGCGCGCGATCAGCATCACGCCGACCTGATCGTCTTCCCGGAACTGGCCCTGAGCGGCTATCCGCCCGAAGACCTGCTGTTGCGACCAAGCTTCCTCGCCGCCTGCGAATCGGCCATGCAGGAGCTGGCGGCGAAGGTGCACGGGATCGTCGCCATGGTCGGTTGGCCGCAATCGGCCGGCGCGGTCGTCTACAACGCGGTCAGCGTACTGCGTGATGGCGGCATTGAAACGACGTATCGAAAACGCGAGTTGCCCAACTATGCGGTGTTCGACGAGCGCCGCTATTTCGAGATCGATGCCGATGGCGGCGCCTGCGTCGTCGAGATCAACGGCATCAAGGTCGGCGTGGTCATCTGCGAGGATCTGTGGTTTGCCGAGCCGCTGGCCGAAACAGCCGCGCGGGGCGCCGAGCTCGTCGTCGTGCCGAACGCCTCGCCGTTCGAGCACGGCAAGCTGGCGCGGCGTGATGCCTTGCTGGCGACGCGGGTGGCGGAAAGCGGGGTCGCCCTGGCCTATGTCAATGTCGTCGGTGGCCAGGACGCGGTGGTCTACGATGGCGCTTCGGTGCTGGCCGACGCCGACGGCACGATCCATGCCGCCGCACGCGCATTCGAGGACCACCTGCTGGTTGCCGATTTCAATGCGCCGACACGGCGCTTCGAGTTGCGCGCGTGGCCCGCCGAGCATGATGAAAGCAAGCAGAGCCTGGCCTGGCGCGCCATCGTCCGCGGCACCCGCGACTATTGCCACAAGAACCATTTCCAAAAGGTCTGGATTGGCCTCTCGGGCGGCATTGATTCGGCGCTGGTCCTCGCCATCGCCGTCGATGCGCTTGGCGCCGAGAACGTCACCGCCGTGCGCCTGCCCTCGCGCTACACCTCGGCACAAAGCAACGATCTCGCCGAGGAGCAGGCGCGCGCGCTCGACGTGCGCATCGAGGTGGTGCCAATCGCCGCACCGTTGCGGGGGTTTCTCGACACTCTCGAACAGCTGTTCGTCGGGCTTCCTGCCGACACCACCGAGGAAAACCTGCAGTCGCGCTGTCGCGGGGTGATCCTGATGGCGCTTTCCAACAAGTTTGGCGGCCTCGTCCTGACCACCGGCAACAAGAGCGAATACGCGGTCGGCTATGCGACGATCTACGGCGACATGTGCGGCGGCTATGCGCCGATCAAGGATCTGTACAAGACCGAAGTCTTCGAACTGGCGCGCTGGCGCAATACGCAGGGAATCGGGAATGCGCAGAGTTGGACGATTCCGCCGCAAGTGATCGAACGTGCGCCCTCGGCGGAGCTGCGCGAGAACCAGACCGATCAGGATTCGCTGCCGCCGTATGACGTCCTCGACGCCATCCTCGAGCGCTATGTCGACGCCGAACAGTCGCGCGCGGATATCGTCGCGGCAGGATTCGATGCCACCACGGTCGACCGCGTGATCCGCCTGGTACGCATCAGCGAGTGGAAACGCCAGCAGGCTGCGCCGGGACCAAAGGTGTCGCGCCGCGCCTTTGGTCGCGAGCGGCGCTACCCGATCAGCTCAGGCTGGAGCTGAGGCCGACGGCGCGCGGTCCTCAGCGCGTCTTGGTCAGCGGCTTGGCACCACGGTTGGACAGCGGCAGCAGCTTCCACAGGCTGGATCGCCACACCGGCCAGTCGCGCGTCAGCGACGGGTGATCCGGATAGTTGAGCTTGAGCACGCGCTCGGAATCGGCCGACAGCTTGTCCTGTCCGAGTTCGTGGTAGCTCTTCACCATGATCGCCAGGGCATCGCCGGTCTGCCGTGACTGGTCATAGGTCTCGAGGATGGTCTTGGCCCGGTTCGAGGCGGCGACATAGGCGCCCTGGCGCAGGTAGAACAAGGCCACGTTGAGCTCGGCCTGGGCCATGCCATTGCGCAGGTAGACCATGCGCTGCCGGGCATCCGCGGCGTAGCGGCTGTCCGGATGGCGCTTGACCAGGGCCGCCAGGTCGTCGAAGGACTGGCGCAGGAAGCTCTGGTCGCGCTGCGTCATGTCGAGGCCGGCGTAGCGTTCGAGCAGGCCTTCCTCGCGATCGAAATTGATCAGGCCGCGCAGGTAGTAGGCGTAATCAATGTGCTTGTGCGCCGGGTAGGTCTTGATGAAGCGGTTGACCGTCGAATAGGCATCGTCGGGCTTGTTCATCTTGTACTGGGCATAGGCCTGGTCGAGCTGGGCCTGTTCGGTGTACGGGCCGAACGGAAAGCGTGCGACCAGGCGCGTGAAGGTCTTCACGGCGACATCGTAGTCGCCCCGCTCGTTGGCGGCCTTGCCGCGCTCGTAGAGCTGTTCGACCGTGCCAACCTCGAGCGGGTCGGCCTTCTTCTTGCCAAACAGGGAACAACCGCCGACCAGGCTGACGGCGATCAGGATCAGGGCAATTCGGGTAATGACCCGGATTTGACGGGAAACTCGCATGCGGGGAGGGGCTCTGCGATGATGGAAGTCCGCGATCATACCCCGAACCCGCAATGCGCTGATCAAATCCCCGTTATGAGGCGTGGTGGATGGGCGATGTGTGGCGGCAGCCGATGCCTGCTGCCGCTGGCAGTTCCGGCCCCGGATCGCGGGGTTCCCCGTCCGCCCTGCCGAAAGACCACCATGAACACCGCCAATTCCACGCTCACCGCAATCCTCTCGCCCGAGTCTGCCGGCCGCCGTTTCGACGCCGCCCTCGCCGACCTCTTTCCCGACTATTCGCGCTCGCGCCTGAGCAACTGGATCAAGGCCGGCGACGTGTTGCTGGATGGTGAAAAGGTCATTCCACGGCACATTGTCCACGGCGGCGAAAGCGTGGTGCTGACCGTGCGCATGCAACGCGAAGTCAGCGCCAGCGCAGAGGCGATCCAGCTCGACATCCGCTACGAGGATGCCGATGTCATCGTCGTCAACAAGCCACCGGGCCTGATTGCGCACCCGGGGGCGGGCAACCCCGACGGCACCCTGCAGAACGCCCTGCTCCACCACGATCCGGAACTGGCCGGCATTCCGCGCGCCGGTCTCGTGCATCGCCTGGACAAGGACACCTCGGGCTTGCTGGTCGTCGCGCGTACGCTGCGCGCGCATACCAGCCTCGTCGAGCAATTGTCGGCGCGCACCGTGCATCGGCAATACGAGGCCCTGGTCTACGGCACCATGGTCGCCGGTGGCAAGATCGACCAGCCGATCGGCCGGCATCCGGTCGATCGCCTGCGCCAGGCCGTTCGCGAGGATGGCCGCGAAGCCGTCACCCACTACCGGGTGCGCGAGAAGTTTCGCGCCATGACCCTGGTCGAATGCCGCCTGGAAACCGGTCGCACGCACCAGATCCGCGTGCACATGGCCCATGTGCGGCACCCAATTGTCGGCGATCTCGCCTATGGCAACCTGCGTTTGCCCAAGGCCGCCTCCGCCGAGCTGATCGACGCCCTGCGCGGCTTTCGCCGCCAGGCCCTGCATGCCGAGAAGCTCGAATTCACGCACCCCGCCAGCGGCGAAAGCATGAGCATCGAGGCCGAGCGTCCGGCTGACATGGATGCCCTGATTGCAGCCGTGCGCGAGGATTCGCGAAGCTGATGGCGAATCCGCCCTGGCTGCTGCCGGACTGGCCCGCGCCGGCCAACATCCACGCGCGCATCACCACCCGGCAGACACCGGGCATCTCGTTGCCGCCGCGCGAACACTGCAACCTCGGCAATCGTTGCGGCGACGATGCCGCGGCCGTGGCACACAATCGCGCCTCCCTGATCGATCTGCTGCAGTTGCCGGCCACGCCGATGTGGTTGCATCAGGTGCACGGCAGCGCTGTCCTCGATGCCGATGGCAGCGTCGCCAGTGGCGAGCCCGAGCCCGAGGCCGATGCCGCCATCACCCGCCAGTCCGGCGTCGTCCTCGCCGTGCTCACGGCCGACTGCCTGCCGGTTCTTTTCTGCACCGCGGACGCGGGCAAGATCGCCATTGCGCACGCCGGCTGGCGCGGCCTTGCCGGCGGCGTGCTCGAAGCAACCGTGGCCGCGCTCGATGCCGACCCCGCCGAAGTCCTGACCTGGTTCGGCCCGGCGATCGGTGCGGCTTCCTACGAGATTGGCGAGGAAGTGCGCCAGGCCTTCATCGACGCCGATGCCGACGCGGCATCCGCATTCACGGCGACCCGCCACGGTCACTGGCTGTGCGATCTCGACAGCCTCGCGCGCAGGCGCCTGGCCGCCATCGGCGTGACCCGGGTCAGTGGCGGCGGTTTCGACACGCGCCTGGATCCACGCTTCCATTCCTTCCGCGGTGACCCGCACTGCGGTCGCTTTGCCAGCCTGATCTGGCGCAGCGGCGGCTGATCGACAGTGTGACGACGTACCGATCGGCCAGTCCTGCAACGGCGTAGGCTTGGATTTCCGGGGCAATCAGGGGATCAACCGATGAAGAGCTTTCTCTCTGCAATGCTGCTCGGCCTCGTCGCCGGCAATGCATCCGCCGCTGAAATGACCGTGCAGAACGACTCGCTGACCAATTTCGGCAGCGCGATCATCCAGGCCGGGTTTGTCGCCGGTGAACAGGGTGCCAGTTGGCTGACCTCGCCCTGCGACGGCAACATAGTCGCCGTGCAGGTCTTCTGGCTGTCGGCCACCGGCGCAACCGGACAACTGCTCGGCGATGCCATCAACATCTATCGATCCGGCACGTTCCCGACCCCGGGCGCGCTGGCCCAGGAGATCGCCGCGCCCTTGCTCACCGACGGCGTCATCAACGAGTACCGTTTTCTCGATGACAACAACACGGTCCCGCTGATCGTGCCGGTCACGAACAATGAAACCTTTGTCGTCGCCTACCGGTTTTCCGAGAACCCTCTGCCCAGTGGCCCCAGCCTGGCGACTGATGCCGACGGCATCCACGGCGGGCGCAATGCCATCTATGCCTCCCTCGGTCCCGGCAGCTTTTTCTGGTTTTCATCGGAGAGCCTTGGCGTCTCCGGAGACTGGGTGATCCGTGCCGTCGTTGATTGCCAGGCGGCCGGAGGCAGTGCCGATGTCTCGGCCGCAATCAGCACGACGCCTTCGCTGTACACGCCAGGCGCGGCAATCAGCCACACCATCACGATCGGCAACGTGGGACCGGCGAATGCCCCAAGCGTCATCATCGTCGACGCGTTTCCAGCCGCCTACACGGGCACGACCTGGGCATGTGCGGCCAGTGCTGGCGCAACCTGCACCTCGGGCGGCAGCGGCAACATCTCGCAGGTGATCAACCTGCCGACCGGCAGCCATGTGACCTACACGGTCAATGCCACGGTTGCGGCGGGCACCAGCGGCATCCTTTCCAACACGGTGACGGCGGTGGTCAATACGCCGGCCAGCGACCCGAACACCGGCAACAACACGGCAACAGCCAATACCGCCCCCGAATCGGACCGGATCTTCGCCAGCAGCTTCGAAGCCACGCCATAGGCCATCTGCCGCTTGCCTGGACGGCCTGATTGCCGAGGCGGCCCTGCGGCAAGTCTTTGCCTTCCCATCCGGCGCAGATTAACCTTGTGCGTTGCGACCGCTGCACATCGAACGAGAGCATGAGCAAACAATACGCCCTGGTAATTGACGACGAGCGCGATATCCGCGAGTTGCTGACTCTGACCCTGGGTCGCATGGGCTTGCTGGTCGAGTCCGCCGCCACCGTCAGCGAAGCCAGGCAACGCCTCGCCGAACGGCGCTACGCGCTGTGCTTCACCGACATGCGCCTGCCTGACGGAACCGGGCATGAGGTGATCGAACTGATCGCCTCGCAGTATCCGGAAACGCCGGTGGCGATGATCACCGCGTACGGCAATGTCGATGCAGCCGTGGTCGCTCTCAAGGCAGGCGCATTCGACTTTGTTTCCAAGCCGGTCGACATCAATGTCCTGCGCCGCCTCGTGCAGACCGCATTGCGCCTGTCCGAGGAAAAGAAGGCCGGCGCCGATGCGAGCAGCACCAAGCTGATCGGCGAATCCGAGCCGATGAAGCAGTTGCGCGCAACGATTGCCAAGGTCGCGCGCAGCCAGGCACCGGTGTATGTCGCCGGCGAATCCGGCGTCGGCAAGGAGCTGGCCTCGCGCCTGATCCATGAGCTGGGCCCACGCGCCTCGGCACCGTTCGTGCCGGTCAACTGTGGCGCGATTCCCTCGGAGCTGATGGAAAGCGAATTCTTCGGTCATCGCAAGGGCAGTTTCACCGGTGCCCACGCCGACAAGGAAGGTTTGTTCCAGGCTGCCGATGGCGGCACGCTGTTTCTCGACGAGGTGGCCGAGCTGCCCTTGCACATGCAGGTAAAGCTGCTGCGCGTGATCCAGGAGAAGGCGGTGCGGCCGATCGGCGCACGAGCCGAGGTGCCCGTCGACGTGCGCATCCTCTCGGCCACGCACAAGAACCTTGCGCGCCTGGTCGACCTTGGCGCGTTCCGCCAGGATCTCTTCTATCGCATCAACGTGATCGAGTTGCGCGTGCCACCTTTGCGCGAGCGCCGCGACGATATCCCCTTGCTGGCCGCGCGCATCCTTGAACGCCTGGGTCGTGAAGCCGATCGTGCCCCGGCACGGCTCAGCGCCGATGCCTTGCGCGCGCTGAATGCCTATGACTTCCCGGGCAATGTGCGCGAGCTCGAAAACATCCTCGAACGTGCCGTCGCGCTGTGCGAAGACGGCTCGATCGGTGCCGAGGACATGCGCCTGGTGGTGCGTGCGCCCGCTGAATCCGCACCGTCCGTGGTCGAGGCTGCAATGCCGACGCGGCCGGTCGCCTCACACCATCACGCATCGGCGCGACCGAATGAAGCCGAGTTCAATGCCGGCATCGTCCTGCCGGATTCCGCCTACAGCGGCGATCTTGCCGCCACCGTCGCGGAGACCGAGCGGGCGGTGATCACCAAGGTTCTCGAAGCAACGCGCTGGAACCGCACCGCGGCAGCCAAGCAGCTTGGCCTGACCCTGCGCCAATTGCGCTACCGCCTCGAGAAACTCGGCATCGAATAGATCCCGGCAGGGCGGTTTTGCGCTTTGCGATCGCAGTTGGCGTACGCGAGATCCGCGCGATCACGTTGTCGGTGCGAACGATCGCACCGGGTCACGGGAAACTTTTCGCAAGCGATCGCAGTCAGTGACCCTGATCATTCATGCGAGGCAGGCGACCCATGAGAAAGTGGCTGAAGGACAATCGCGGCGTACTCGTCTTCATCTTCTGCCTCGGCCTGTTCCGTACCGCGATTGCCGACTGGAACCCGGTGCCGACCGGCTCGATGCGGCCGACCATCCTCGAAGGTGATGTCGTCCTCGTCAATCGCCTCGCCTACGATCTCAAGGTCCCCTTCACCGATATCTCACTGGCCCGGATCGGTGATCCGCGACGCGGCGACATCGTCACCTTCAGTTCGCCGAAAGATGGCACGCGCCTGATCAAGCGCCTGGTCGCCCTGCCCGGTGACGTCGTCGAACTGCGTGACAACCGCCTCTTCATCAACCAGCAGCCCGCTGAATACTCCAGCGTCAGCACGGTTCGCGAACCGCGCGGCGCGGTTGGCCATGTCGATGCAACACGTGCCACCGAGGCATTCGACCACAGCAGCCGCAGCGTGCAGTTCCTGCACGTGTCCAATGCCAGGAGGAACTTCGGCCCGATTGTCGTCCCCGCCGGGGAGTACTTCATGATGGGCGACAACCGCGATGACAGCGAGGATTCCCGCTACATCGGCAGCGTGCCGCGCAATCTGCTGATCGGTCGCGCCGGGCACATCCTCGTCTCCGCCGACATCAAGCGCGCCTGGCAACCACGCTTCGAGCGCACGATCAGTCCATTGCGGTAAACCCGGCGATCGGCAGCGCTCGCGGCCGAGCCTGGATACGGGAGGCGCAGGCGACTGGCATCGAACAAGCGCCCGCGCTACCCTCGCGCGCCTATGACCGATCCCATCCGCAACGACTTCACCCTCGAACCCGACGACGGCGAACGCCTCTCCAACCTGGTCGGGCCCCTTGACGAACATCTGCGCCAGATCGAGTTGCGCCTTGGCGTCGAGATTGCCAATCGCGGCAACGTCTTCCGCGTGCTCGGCGACGAGCGCCCGGTGCAACTGGCCACTCGCGTCCTGCGCGATCTCTACGCGCTGACCGAGAACGAAATACTGACCGCGCCACAGATCAACCTGCATCTGCAGGAATCCGGCATCGAGGCGATTGCCGCCGAAGCGGCCGAGGGCATCCAGGAAGTCGCCATCAAGGTCAAGCGTGGCCTGATCAAGGGGCGCGGCCCGAACCAGGCGCGCTACCTGCACGCGATCGCCACGCACGACATCAATTTCGGCATCGGCCCGGCCGGTACCGGCAAGACTTACCTGGCCGTGGCCATGGCCGTCGATGCGCTCAACGACAACCGTGCCCAGCGTCTGATCCTCGTGCGCCCGGCCGTCGAGGCGGGCGAGAAGCTCGGCTTCCTGCCGGGTGACCTCACGCAGAAGGTCGATCCCTACCTGCGCCCGCTTTACGACGCACTGTACGAAATGCTCGGCATCGAACGCGTGACCAAGCTGATCGAGCGCAACGTCATCGAGATCGCGCCGCTCGCCTACATGCGCGGGCGCACGCTCAATGATTCGTTCGTGATCCTCGATGAAGCACAGAACACCACCGTCGAACAAATGAAGATGTTCCTCACCCGCATCGGTTTCGGCTCGATTGCCGTGGTCACCGGCGACGTCACGCAGACCGACCTGCCACGTCACATCAGGTCCGGCTTGCGCGATGCCACCGATGTGCTGCGCAATGTCGACGGCATCAGCTTCACCTTCTTCAACTCCAAGGACGTCGTGCGCCATCCGCTCGTGCAGCGCATCGTGCGCGCCTACGAGGCACGCGAGGATGAGCTTGCCGCGGCAAAGGAAGGCATGCCCAAGTGAGATCCATCGTGCGCATCGCCGGCCGGCGCGTCACCGGCATTTCCTGTGCTGGGCGCAGCTTGCGGAGTTCGCCACGATGACACTTGATCTGCACCTGTCGCGCTCACCCGGCCTGGCTCGAGGCGGCCTGCCGCAGCGCGCCAGTTTCCAGCGCTGGATCGAAACCACCCTGCGCATGGCCAAACGCCGCGGAAACAGCGAAGTCTCGATCCGCCTCGTCGACGCCGACGAGGGTCGGGCTCTGAATCGGCAATATCGCCAGCGCGATCAGGCGACCAATGTGCTTTCCTTCCCCATCGAGCTGGAACCCGGGATCAAGCTGCCCCTGCTTGGCGACCTCGCCATCTGCGCCCCGGTGGTTGCCCGCGAGGCCCGCGAACAAGGCAAACCGCTGCGCGACCACTACGCGCACATGACCGTCCACGGCATCCTGCACCTGCTCGGCCACGACCACGAAAACGATGTCGACGCCGAGCGCATGGAAAACCTCGAACGCAAGATCCTTGCCGAACTCGGATTCGCCGATCCGTACGTGGAGCGTTGAAGTCAGGCGATTGCACGCGGCCGCCAGCAAACTCAGCTGTTTGATGTCCCGGGTTGGTCAACAAGACGCGCGCGCAATTTCTCCGCGCCGGCCCTTGTCTGCAGATCGGCGCGCGAGGCGGTCGCTTGCAGGTCATCGAGCAAATCCCTGGCGCGCCCTGCATTTCCGTTCATGAGCAACCAATGGGCGAGGGCAAGCCGAGTGAATGCTGGCTCTACGGCGTCGGGATCATCTTTCGTGTTCCAACCATCGATGGCACCATCGAGCAAGCCGCGTACCTCGGCGTCGGCCACGCCGCTGTCGAGCAAGGCCTGGGCAAGCCAGGTCGAGGCGGTGAGCGTTCGCGGATCGTCGGTGCCATAGCGGCGGGTCAATTCCGGAACAATTTCGCGAAAGGCGGCGATTGCCTCGGCGAAGCGGGAGGCGCGCGCTTGATGCCGCGCCCACTGCATGCGCGCATAGAGGTATTCGCCACTCTCGCGACCATCAAGTGTCTGCGCATCGGACAGCGCACGCTCGAACAAGGCATCCGCCTGGTCGGATTGTCCGGCGTCATCGAGGATGACACCCTTGCGCAGCATGAACACCGTGCCGAAGCGGCTGGGATCGCCTTTCAGCTCACGGGTCAGTGCCAGGCCTTCGGTGGCCAGGGCCAGTGCCTCGGAATACTGACCCTGGGCCGCCCGCAACTGGGCCAGGCGGCTCAGCGACATCGCCAGGACGGTCTGGTTGCCGCTGTTGCGGCGCTGCGCAACGGAGCGATCACAGAACTCCGCGGCACTGGCCAGCATGCCGCGATTGCTGAGGATGATGCACAGATTGCCGACCGCCGCCTCGTGGCGGTTGTCGGGACTCGCCAACAGCTGTTCGTTCATGGCGTAGGTTGTGCGTGCCGCTTGCTCGGCTGCCACCAGGTTGCCACTGCGATTGAGGGCAAGGGAAAGCACCATCCAGGCGTTCGCGATCTCCTGTGAGCCTGCCGGCGTGAGGCGTTCGGCAAGCGCGAGCGATTCGCGTGCGGCGGCCTCGGCATCGCTGGCGGCAAACTGGCCATTGGCCATGGCGTTGGCCATCGCTTCCAGGCAACGCGCCGCATCGAGCGGCTGGTTGATCGCCGGATCGAGATGGATGTCGGCCGCCTCGCGCAACATCGCCACGCCCTTGACGTTGTTGTTCATGTGCCGATAGGCATTGCCGACTGCCTCGAGCAGACGCGCGCGGATACGCGGCTGCCCCGCCAGTTCGGAATCGATGCGCGCGGCTCCCGCATCCAGCACTTCGCGTGCGCTCAGCTCATGGGTCACATTGCCGTTGACGTTCGAGTCGGATGCGGCGAATACCGAAACGAGAAACTCGGCGACGCGATCCGAGATTTCCACCTGCGCTTTCGCTTCGCGCTCGGCGAGCACGGTGCGCCAGGTGAAGGTGACGGCAAGGGCGAGGACGAAGATCGATACCGCGAGCAACCAGCGGTTGCGCCAGACGAACCGACGCACGCGATATCCTGCCTGGCCGCGCCTGGCCAGCACCGGTCGCGAGGCCAGGAACGCACGCAAATCCTCGACAAGATCGGCGACCGAGGCGTAGCGCTGGCCTGGCTCGCGTCGCAGTGCCTTCATCACGATCGCGTCGACATCCAGCGGAATCCGGCGGGCATTTGCATGGCCACGTGCTTGCGCATGCGGAAGATTCCGGGCCTTGTGCATTGGCGGCACATCGCCGGAAATGATCGCGTTCAAGCGCGCTTGATCGGTCATGAGGTGATCGAACGGGCGCACACCGGCCAGCAGCTCGTAGAGAATGACGCCGAGTGAATAGATATCGGTTGCGGTGCCGAGGCGTGTACCCTCGACCTGTTCGGGGCTTGCGTAGGCAAGGGTCATTGCACGCGTCGCCGTCACTGCGCGGGTGCCCCGGCCTTCGGCGTCGATCAGGCGGGCAATGCCGAAGTCGAGCAGCTTTGGCTCGCCAGCGTCATCGACCAGGATGTTCACGGGCTTGAGGTCGCGATGGATGACCAGGTTCGCATGCGCATATTCAACAGCGGCGCAAACCTTGATGAACAGCGCGATGCGCGCCCGCAATGAGAGCGCGCGGGACTCGCACCAGCGATCGATCGGTTCCCCATCGACGAACTCCAGGGCAAGGAAGGGCACGCCATCGGTGCCGTGCCCTGCTTCGATCAGATGGGCAATGCGCGGATGGTTGAGTGAACCAAGGATGCGGCCCTCTTCCAGAAAATGCGCGAGCGCACGCTCCGTGCCGATGCCCGCACCATGCAACAACTTGAGGGCGACCCGCTGGCGTACCGTGCCTTGCTCGCGTTCGGCCAGCCAGACCTGGCCCATGCCCCCTTCGCCGACACGTTTGATCAATCGATATCGGCCGGACACCGTCGTCTCGAGACGGGCGTCCGCAAGGGCTGCGCCCGCCAGCATTTCAACACCGCGATCGAGCAGATCGTCGCCGTCGCCCATGGCAGACGTCTCGACGGCGGCGATCAGCCATTCAACCTCGCGGCGCAAGTCCTCGTCGCCTGCGCAAGCCTCATCAAGCTTGAGCGCACGCTCAGGGTGGGGTCGATCGAGCAGGTCGTGGACCAGCGCTTGCGCTCGACTGTAGCGTTCCGCACCCGGATCTATCATTGGCTGCCTGCAAAAACGGGGACCGACGCGCATCGCGGCATCATCCGCATGGCCCTGCGAAACCCGTCTCGCGGGTCCACCGAAGCCGGCGTCGAATGAGGATAACAGCCAACCGGCGCAACGATGATCCTCGCCGATGCCGTTCTGCGCGTAAACCCCTGACGCGAACCGGCGTCACCGGCGGCGAGGCTCGCCGGCCATGACTGGACAACGGGGTCAGCAATGAAGATCAACGAGAACTTGAACCCGCCAGCCGACGCGGTGTGTTCGCGGTGGCATGGCAGAGCCTGGGCAATCGTGATGGGAGCGACGATGGCAGCCAGCGCCGGAGCCACCGAGCCCCCGCAACTGCCGCGCTTCGTCGCCGGCCCGCTCGACATTGACTGCAGCACCACGCCATTCGGGCTGCATGCGGAACTCGCCCAGGACATCGAAGGCATCAGTCTCATCGACGCATCCGGCTTCAACGTGATCGACGAGTATCAACCCGCAGCGGCCAGCGCGTCGGCTCCCTACGTGCGCAACTTCCGGGTCACTCGTCCCGCCGCGCTGAATGGCGCCAGCCTGCAAAGCGCGGTGGATATCGATCTCGATGGCAACGGTCGCGATGAAGTGGTGGCCGCCTACAAGATGGGTGATGGCAGCCTGCGCCTGGCCGTCTACAAACGCGGCACAGGCAATGTCCAGTTGTCCGACACCTGGTCGTTGAGCCAGACCTTCAGCCAGGTCGAACTTGCGGCAGGCGACCTCAATGGATCGACCGACGGCCGCCAGGAACTCGGCGTCATGCTGCGCAGCATCAGCGGATCAATCGGGGTTTTCGTGCTGCAGGGCGATGCCAACGGCAACATCGCCCAGGCCGACAATCTCTCGGCCGGAAGCTGGCAACGCCCCGGGCCAGTCGGCAGCTCGGTGGGTTTCAGTGCTGGTGACCTGCTCCTCTCCGGGCACGACCAGCTGGTCGTGGTCAGCGAACTCAATCCCGGCAACAACCGCCAGCTCGCTTTCGACCTGCTCGAATACGAACCGACAACCATCGAGTTGCCGATCACCGGCTCGTCGATCAACATCGGCAGCAAGTCCTTGCTGACCACCGTCGGCGGCACCTTCGGTTCCGACGCCAACGGCATCATGCGCATCGAGGCCGATGCCGGCGATGTTGTCGACACTGCGGCGGCTGAACTCGTCCTGCACATCCAGCATCGCCAGTCGAGTTACGACTACATCACCCAGCGCCTGCTGCACTTCCCGACCACGCGCGACGAAAACAACCACATCACCGGGATCACCCTCTTCGACCGCACGCCCGCAGTTCCGAACGATGACAATTCGTTCGATTCCAGCAGGAGCATCCAGGGGCAGAACGAAAACGGGCGAGCCGGTTTCGAGGCCGTCATCACCCAGGTGGACGCAAGCGCGCATCGCGAAATCGTGATCGCCCGCTCCATGCCAAGCAGTTCTCTCAGTGTCGAGGTCTATCAACCGGGCGTCGACCGCAAGGCCGGATTCACTTACCTGACCACCGGCAACACGGTCAATTTCCGCAATGCCACAACCGGCGGCGCCGTCTCCTACGCGTGGACCTTTGGCGACAATACCGGCACCCTGCAAGGCATCGATGCCAATCACCAGTACAGCGGTCCCGGCACGTACACGGTGAGCATGACGGCCACCTATGCGGATGGTGGAACAACCAACTACCAAACGTCCGTGCTGGTCAATGCAGCCGCCAATTCCGGGGGCTTGGCACCGGAATACAGCTACAACGTGGGCAACCCGACGTATTCTGGCTCGTACACGGTTGGCGATTTCAGCGATCTCTCCTTCATCAACATCGCCGCCGGCGACATGGATCGCGATGGCACCCACGAGGTGCTGACCATGGCGCGCAACACCGGTGGCCGCGTGCTGCGTTCGCGCTGGCAACTCACCGATCCCGCGGACGCCGCCTCGTTCTCCGGAAAACATGCCGAAGAGAGCAACACCGCCTTTGGCGGCATGACCGCGATGGAGCTCGTCGGCAGCGATTTCGACGGCGATTCCCTGCATGGCACCCTCGGCGACGAATGCGTCCAGGTCTTTGAACCGCAGATGCGCCAGGTCATCTGGCTGCCACCGTATTTCGGCATCGAACAGGCGGCCGCAGACAAGCTTTCAACCTGGGGACAGTCAACCACCGGCACGACGAGCAGCGAGAAACGTTCGGGCAGCTACACCTCGAATGATGTCTCCGGCTACATCGGCGTTGAAGTCGGCACGCCTGACAATCTTCCCTACACGATCGAAGCGTCGGTTTCGTTCACCGCCGGTCACAACTGGCAAAAGAGCAAAGGCGCAATCCATGGCGAGGAAACATCCCTCAGCGTCGATGAAGGCCAGGAGCAGGACCAGGGCGAAGCGCTGACGATTACCGAAGAGACGGCGTTTGACTGTTATCGCTACGATGTCAAACGCACGACGAGTCCCGTCGACGGATCGATGCGCATGTGCGCACCGGTGGATGGCAGTCGCCTGGTCAGCGGCAGCGATGCCCGCGAATGGGACACCGCTGTGCCAGCCGCCGGGATGCAGTTGCTCGGGCACAAGCCTGCGCAGTGGTTCCCGCTGCAGCGGGATTGGGCGAATATCGCCTTGTTCAAATCGGTGACCACGAATACCGCATTCCCCACCGGAACCGGCGTCGACAAGTTGACTGACGGCTGGTTCGACAGGGAGGCGCTGGCCGCTGCCCCGCGCATTCAGCCCTATGTGGAAATCGACCTTGGCAGCGTGCGCGATATTTCCAATATCCGCATCTTCCCTGCCGCAGGCGATGCCATCGATCTGAAGGGTTTCCGCATCTATGCCTCACGCACGCCAATGGCGGTGAGCGGGATTCCCGGCGGCAGCGGCATCACGACCTATGCACCGGAAACCGAGGACGCGGTGTCGTACGATCGCTGGAACGTCTGGACGCGCAACCCGGCACAGCCATCCGAAATGCTGCGCGCACGTTTCATCCGCCTGCAAAATCCCGACCCGCAGGCGGTCAGCCTGCGCGTCGCCGAGATCCAGGTATTCGGCGACATCCATCTCGATCCGCCGCAGTACCCGCAGGCCGTATGCGACCCGATTGCCGACGACGGCATGTTCAAGGCACTTGTCTGGAACCCGGCCACGGCAAAGTTTGCCGAAGTGCAGGTGCGCGGCGACCTGCTCTGGAATGGCTCGGGAATCTGGCCGTCACCGCAAGCCGGCGACAACTACAGCGCGTGCAGCAACTACGGCAATTTGCCGGTTCGCGAAATCTGGGAGACCGCAGCGGTCGGTGCAAGTGCCACCAGCACATGGAACCTCAGTTCGGAAAGCGGGACCCTGAACGGCAACGTGACAAGTTTCGACAGCTCGACACGGGTCGGTGCCGCATTCGATTTCAAGGCCGGCTATATCGCCAAGGTCATCGCCGGCGCCGCCTATGAATTCACCAAGGGCATCACCAAGGAGACCCAGAACACCACCTACTGGGGCACCGGGCTTGATATCGGCGGTGCAATCGGCGGCTTCACCAACACCAGCCTGGCAACACCTTGCCGCTACCGGCCGCGGCCATACGCCTATCGCCTGCCTGAACGTTCGGACACGGGCTATCTGCACGTGGCGTATGCGGTCGACTACATCGTCCAGGAAGGATCAACCGGCATGTGGAAGCGCGCCAATGTGCCGGCGGTCTGCTCCGGTGACCGCATCTTCGCCGACGGCTTCGATTGAGCGTGCTTGCCGATGGCCGCGCGGCGCACCGTCGAGCGGCGCTGAACAGGTATCCGACCCGGATTTCCCAAGGAAAAATCATGCGCATCAATTTGCATATCTCCATCATCCGCGCGCTGGTTCTGGCGATCGCCCTGCCCTCCGTGGCAAGTGCATTGAGCGTTTCTGCGACCGGCAATCTTGCCCATGCCCGATACGGCGCGACCACATCGATGATGTCCGATGGACGCGTGCTGATCGCTGGTGGCCTGTCCATGCCGACCACGACGAGCTCGATTGAAATCTACGATCCTGCGAGTGGAACATTCAATGGCGGGCCATTCCTGTCCTTGAACGAACCCCGTTCGGCAGCGATAGCAGTCACCCTGCCGACGGGCCAGGTGCTCATCGCTGGCGGTCGCGAAGATGTCGGCAGCGAATCGACCTTGCGCACTGCGGAACTTTTCGACCCGGTCAGCCAGCAGACCTCGGAGACCGGCATGCTCGGCACGCGCCGGCAACGGGCAACGGCGACACTGCTTGCCGACGGCCGCGTACTCATCTGCGGTGGATTCGACAGCGGCGATGGTGGTGGCGTCGACGGCGACCCCGGCGTCGGCGGACTCGCCAGCGCCGAGATCTATTCGCCGCTGAGTGGCATGTTCAGCCCGACCGGATCGATGAGCACGACACGCGAGAAAGCCAACGCGGTGCTGCTCGCCGATGGCCGCGTGCTCGTCATCGGCGGGTACGATGCGAACAACGGTGTCAATTCGCAGACTTCCGAGATCTACGATCCGGATAGTGGGCAGTTCAGTCAGGTCGCGACGATGCCGGGCGGCGGCAGGCCAGGCGCTACCGCAACCTTGCTGACCAATGGCAAGGTCCTCATTGCCGGCGGCAACAACGGCAACTATCTCGCCTCGGCCCTGATCTACAGTCCAGACAGCAATACCTACACGCCGACGGGTTCGATGGGCACGGCGCGCAGCCAGGCTGGTGCAATCCTGCTGCCCAGCGGCAAGCTCCTGCTGGTGGGCGGACAAAGCGCACGATTCTCCGCGACATCCCTGATCGAGAGCTACGATCCGGTCACGCAGACGTTCGGCATCGAAGGCAATCTGGCCAGCGCACGTAGCTCGGCATCGGTGAGCATGCTGCCGGACGGGCGCATCCTGGTGGCAGGCGGATATGTGCCACCCCCCGACAACAATCATGGCGGCTCGATCCTGGCCAGCGCCGAAATCCTGAAGCAGCCAATGGCGACGGCGACGCCCCTTGCCCACTCGATGACCACCCCGCGCACCGATGCCAGCAGCAGCATCCTGCTCGATGGACGCATCCTTGTCGCCGGTGGCCGCAACGGCAGCAACGTGCTGGCCAGCGCCGAATTGTTCAGCGACCTCCTCGACACATTCACCGCAGCAGGTTCACTCGCGACACCGCGCGAACACGCCAGCTCGGCGCTGTTGCCGGACGGCAGCGTGATGCTCATCGGCGGGCGCGATGCGAGTGGTGCGGCACTGGCCAGCGCCGAGCGATTCAACCCCCTCACCTCGAGCTTTTCAACCAATTCCGCATCGCTCTGGCATGCGCGCTATTCGGCGGCCAGCGCGCTGTTGGCAAATGGCCAACTTCTGCTGGCCGGCGGCCGCGATGCAAACGGTCCGCTTGCCAGCGCGGAAATCTTCGATGGACATACCGGCATGTTCCGGATTGCCGGTTCGCTGGCCACGGCACGCAGCGAATCAAGCACGGTCCTGCTTGTCGATGGCAGCGTGCTGGTCGCCGGGGGTCTCGGTACAGGCGGAGTTCTGGCAAGCGCGGAGCGCTTCGATCCCGGATCACGCAGCTTCACGCCAACTGCCGGCAGCCTTGGCACGGCTCGGCGCGGTGCCATGACCGCGCTGTTGCCGAATGGCAAGGTGCTGATCGCCGGCGGATACAACGCGGCATCAGTCGCGCTGGCGAGCGCCGAATTGTTCGATCCGCTGAGCGACACCTTCAGCGCAACCGGAAACCTGACCGGGGCCCGCGCCGACGGCTCGATCATGGTCATGCCGGATGGCGTGGTCATGCTCGTCGGCGGCAGGGATGCGACGGGCGCGCCACTGGCCACCAGCGAGATCTACGATCCGGCGAGCGGTGCATTTCTTGCCGGCCCTGCATTGTCGAGCGCACGCAGTCGTCCGCTTGTTGCCCTGACATCATTCGGGCGTGCGCTGGTCGCTGGCGGCGAAGGCACGGCAGGCACGCTGGCCAGTGCTGAAACGCATTTGCGCAGTGCCTTCGCAACGACCTTCACCGGCCAGCGTCCGAGTTTCAGCGTATCGGCGAGCCTGCTCCCGTTGCCGGCGGCGCTGATACTGGATGGCGAAGGGTTGCGCGGCTCACACCGACTGCAGAGCATCGCCGGCAGCGAGGGGTCCAGTGGCGGCACGGCAAGTACGGCAAGCAACGGCCCATTGCTGCGCCTGCAAAGAATCGACAACCAGCAGGTGATCTACCAGGCCCCGGATGGCGCGCTGCCGTGGACGGACCTGCAGTTCACGACACCGACACTGGCACGCCACGACGCCTTCGATCCGGCGAGCAGGATGGCTGGAGCCTATCGCGTCTACATCGGCGTCAATGGTGTTGAAAGCAACGCAAGATATGTCTCGCTGTACTGGATCGAAGACACGATCTTTGCGGCAGGCTTCGAGACCGGCGATTGAAGTATTGACTCCGCGTCAGGCCAGTTCGCGCTGCAGCCAGGCACGCGCCATGCGCCAATCGCGGACGACGGTCGGACGCGCGATTTCGAGCATGTCGGCAATCTGCTCGAGTTCAAGCCCGGCGAAAAACTTGAGGTCGACCACCTGTGCCTGGCGTGGGCTCAATGCCGCCAGGCGATTGAGCGCGCCGTCGAGTTCGACAAGATCCGTCGATTCGCTGGCAAGGTCGATCTCGACGATGTCAATGCGCTGAGCGGGATCAGGGCGCTTGCCTGCATGGCGCCGGCGCGCATGGTCGACCAGCACGCGGCGCATTGCCTGCGCCGCGAGCGCGGCGAACTGGGCACGATTCGCCATGCTCGCAGCGCCGTCACCGAGCAGGCGCAAACAGGCTTCATTGACCAACGCGGTTGTCTGCAGCGTGTGGTTCGCGCGCTCGCGGCGCATGGCATTGGCTGCAAGTGCCTTGAGCTCCGCATAGACGATGGGGGTCAGGTGATTCAGGGCGTCGCTGTCACCATGACCACAGCGTGCAACCAGGCGGACTATTTCCTCGGAGTCAGGTGCGTCGGGCATCGAACTGGCTGATCTGGGCAAGCAAGGTCTTTTGCCAGCATATCAAGCCGAGACGAAATTGGCAGTCCTGCGCAGGAGGCGCGCGGCGGCCGAATCCATTCAATTCGCCGGCAGTCCGTCGAAGCCATCGACAAAGATTGAATCGGGCGCTGCGGCACAGCCCTGCACGCTCACGTCATCGACGTAGAAACCATCCGGGACGCGTCCGGTCGAGGCATCGGTGGCGAGGCGAAAACGGAACTGCACGGTCTCGCCGGCGTGCGCGTCGAGATCGACGATGTAGCGTGACCAGTCCTGTGGATCACCGCACCAGGCCTGCTTGCCGCGCGCGGGATTGTTGAACGAGCCGCTGATCGGCCCCCGGTACGCACCAATCAGCAGTTGCGAGGGCGGCACCTGGGTCCAACTGGTGCCGGCGTCACTGGAAATTTCCAGGAATGCCCCGTCGTAGCAGCCACCGAGGCGATCCTCGATGGTCTGGTGGTTCCAGAACTGCAGGCTCAATGGCGCTGCATCAAGCGGCAAGGCGATGGCTGGCGAGACCAGGCGCTGGTCGGAATCGTAGGCGACATCCTGGGCCAGCATGGAATGACCCGGACCGTGGGCGCGGGCATTCGACAAGGCCCAGGTATCGTGATCCCCGGAATGGGTCCAGCCATCGGCACCGGTTTCGAAGTCGCTGTGGCGGATCACGTTCGGCGTCGCCCCGGCCGCGCATTCGCCGGGCACTGGCGTGGTCGTGAACGCATAGGCCGGTCCCGGCAACCCTTCGCCACACGGGTTGCGTGCATGCGCCCGCCAGTAGTAGCGCGTTGCGTAATCGAGTTCGATGGCGACCGTATGCGTGGCCGCTGCGGTCGTTGCCGAGTAGACGACATCGCTGAACGCCGCGTCCCGTGCAATTTCAACGCGGTATTCCTCCGCCGCGGCGAGCGCCGTCCAGTGCAGCAGCGGCTGGCGAGCGACGTTGCCGGCATTGTCCGGCGGCAGGTTCGGCAACGGCGAGGCCGGCACCGTTGTCGCCAATTGCAGTTGTGCATGGCGGGTGCGGGTGATGCCGGCGGCCTCCGCCTGGAATGCCAGGACATGGTTGCCCGCACTGGCTGCGGCGAGGTTGCCAATGCTAAGCGTGGCACTGCCCGGGACGGCGACGGGATTGGCTGAAAAGCTGGTCGTGGTGCCGGCCGGATTGCCGCTGATCGACAGCGTCGCTGGTGCGGCGAAGCCGAGAATCGACTGCGTGGCGACGGCGAAATCCACCGCTGCGGTGGTCGCCGTGCAGACGCTCCACGCCGGCGGAGTCACCCGGAAGGTGAACGTTGGCTGCCGCGCACAGTTGCTGCAGACCAGGGCGAAATCCTGGTCCGTGCCATCGGCATTGCCTGGCACGCCATCGCCGGCAATGTTGAAGGCGCTCACGGCGATCGTCAGCGGCGCAGCCGAACCGGGCGCAAGGTAGATCGCCTCGACATTGTTCTCCGCATCCGCGGTGCCGCCCGACACGCTCCAGGCACCCTGGAAATGATTGCCATGCCACAGCGCCGAGTCATCCGTCGCCACCAGGTCGAGGTTGTTGACTTGCGGGCTGGTGCCGACGGCGCCCGGCGCATCGGTCCAGGCCAGCACGATGCGCGTCGGCTTGTCCGGATCGACGCGCTGCACCTGGGCCGTCCAGACCTGCCCGGAATCAGCGAGCAGGTGATCCTGGTTGACCAGCCAGGTCGGCGTGTCGCTGAACATGTCGCCGAGATCCGGCATGCCGAAGCCCTGCGCATTGCTGGGCAGGGAGTCATTGGCATCCTTGCCGGTGAGGTAACTGGGATGGGCGATGAGCCACGCCTTCATGAGCGCCGGCGTGGGTGCGGATGGCATGGAACCATCGAACTCCAGGCTGCCTTGCGCGTTCGCGATCCACCACCACGACAACGAGGCAACGCCGGATACCGCCGGTGCCGCATGACTGGTTCCGGATGACGCGGCATAGGTGGCATTGCCAAGCGGGCGCTTCGCATCGCAAATGCCCTCACCGATCCCCGGCCTCGCCTGGGTGCCGGTGACATGCGTTCCCGGCGCCACCAGATCCGGCTTGATCCTCTCGCCCGGAGCCGGGCCGCGCGAGGAGAAGAAGATGATGTCCATCGCATTGTCGGCACCGCCGCCATCGATCTGGCAACCATCATTCCATGCACCGTCCTCATCGACCTCGCGCGGATTCTCCGAAGCGCCGACCGTGAGCATGTTCTTGCCATTGCCCGGCGAACCGATGCTGCGCGCGCCCGGCCCGCTGTTGCCGGCGGAAAAAACCGTGATCAGCTGCTGATTGCCCGGCGCATCCGCGTCGGCATCACGCGTACCGACATCGTAGGCTTGTGAAGAAATATCGTATTGCCCGGCACAGGCCGCACAGCCCCACGAGTTGGAGGATATGCGTGCGCCGGCCGCGTAGCTCGCCTTGATGACACCGTCATAGCTGCCTTCGCAGGCGGCCAGGTCGAATGCCGGCGCGAACACGCGGGTGGCGCCAAGGCGTCCAAACGGATTGATGCCCTGGCCGCGCTGGTACTCGCCGGGAAAGCGTGCGCCGGGGGTGGACGCGTTCTCGCGCACGTCGTATCCGAGCGCGATGTTCGCATTGACATGGCCGTGACCATCGACGTCGCCATCGTCGATCGTGCATTTCTGGTTGTAGGCCATGCGCGTGGCGTTGGCACTGTCGCCAAGACGATGCAGGGTCGGATCGCCGCTCTCGACCGTGCGGTCGCCAACGCCCGAATCGGTGATGTCGAGGATCGGATAGGCCGCCGGATCCTCGGGAAAACCGAGCGATCGCAACCATGGCAGGTAGCCCGGCTGCAGCGGCCCGGACTGGTCGGCGTTGAACTGGCCACGCAGGATCTGCGCCTGCACTTCGTCGTTCATCGTCGGCGCGAAATACTCGCCGACCCAGAACACGTCAGGCAGGTCGATGAGCTGGCGGATCTGCCCGGCATCCGCCTCGAAGCGCGCGACCTCGTAAGCCAGTTGCGGCGTCCAGTCATCCAGCGGCTTCAGATCCAGCGCGGAAAATCGTGCGCGGCCAGCATCGCCATCATGGCGGTAGCGCTGCACGATGATCGGCACCCGCTCGCTGGCGGCGGCCGCACGCTGCAAGCGGTCAAACAATGCATTGTCGAGCTTGATGAATCCCGGCAAGGGCTGGCTGAACGTCAGCACGCGTGCCTCGGCGGCCATGGCATCGAGCTTGGCGCGCGCCGCGGCATCGGCCCAGACCAGATAGCCAAAGCTGTCGATGTACTGGATCGGCACGGCACCGGTCGCGCGCAATTGTTCGAGCCAGGCATCCTGCAGCGGGCCGACGAACTGCACGATGTGCAGGGCGGGTGCGGTCACTGGCTGCTGCGAAAAGCCGGCAGGCAGCGGGATCGCCGGCACTCGCGTGTCGATGCGCAGGCGATCGAACTTGAGCAGGTGTGCATCGGCCAGCACCCGGGCCTTGTCCGGCAAGGCCGACGCATCGCCATCGAACAAGCGGTAGGAGCCGTAATCGGCAAGCAGCCGGAAATCCATCGGTGCCGGCACGCCCGCAGGCAGGATCACGCTTGCCGCCTGCACAGGCGCGCCCGCCATGCAGGCGCTGATCGCAGCGGCGAGGACAGTGAACGTACGCATGGGCGTCGGAGTATGCAGACTGAACGGCCAGGGCGAACCAGCCTGCGAGCATCCGGGGTTGCGGCGAGGTCGTCAAGCAGGCGGCAACGCGCCGCTCAGGCTTGCGCAGGACGAATTCGCCGTACGCCAAACCGGTACTCAGCGGCGAGACACGTTGCCGTCGCCACGCACATGCCAGCGCCAGTTCTCGTCGGTCGCGCGACTGACGCCAATGCGCGGTGTCGCAACGGGATCCGCTGGCGGCGCGGTGCCATCGTCGACAATGCAGAAGCCGCCGTCGAAGGCGACCAGATCGATGCCGTCCTGCTCGCCACGGATGCCCATGGCCTGGGTCAGGCGTGCCGGACCGCTGCACAGATCCTCATCGCGCCGCGCCTTTGGCCGCGCCGCACGCATGGCTTGCAAGCCGCTCATTGGTGCCAGCGCGCGCAACAGCACGCCGACGCCTTCATCGACCTCGCCACAAACGGCATTGCAGCACCAATGCATGCCGTAGGTGAAATACACATACATTCTGCCCGGTGGGCCAAACATGGTCGCATTGCGCGCGGTCTTGCCGCGGTAGCTGTGCGCGGCGGGATCAAGGTCGCCGCAGTAGGCCTCGGTTTCGACGATGCGCCCGCTGCGCCCGTCCGCGGAGAAGAGGACCTTGTTCAACAGGTCCACGGCGACCAGGCGCGGATCACGCCGGTAGAATGAACGCGGCAGGATGTTGCCGGGCATCGCCGAGCCGCGCAGCCGGCCAACGCGGACCATCGCCATCCGCCTACTTCGACTTGCCGGCAACCACGTAATCACCGACGCGCGCACGGAACGCGATGGCCATGCGGTTCCAGCCATTGATGGCAATGATCGCCAGGTTCAATTCGACCAGGGCCCGTTCATCGAATTGCTCGCGTACCGTGGCATAGACCTCGTCGGATACTTCCGCTTGCGCAACCAGGGTCACCGCTTCGGCCCAGGCCAGGGCCGCGCGTTCCCGCGCGGTGTAGATGGGGGCCTCGCGCCAGACCTGCAGCAAGTACAGGCGCTGCTCGGTTTCGCCGGCCGCGCGTGCTTCCTTGCTGTGCATGTCCAGGCAATAACCGCAGCCATTGATCTGCGACACGCGCATCTTGACCAGTTCGATCAAGGAATCCTCCAGGCTGCCGCGATGCACAGCAGCCTCAAGATCCAGCATGGCCTTGAAGGCGTCCGGCGCCGCCTTTCGATAGTCGATCCGGGAATCCATGGCTTGCTCCTCGCATGTCGGGTATTGCCATGCGCGATGGATGCGACGCGGCGCGAGCGCCGTCGATGTACGTCATCCTGCGTCGTCAAGGCAACACGGTGGCGGCGTCGGAACCCGCCCGGCGGGCGGCAGCGAGCCTGCCAACAAAAGATACGCCGTTGCCAGGCCTTTGGCGAACCGCCGTGTCGATCCGCTCACGTCGGCAGCGGAAGATGAATGGCCGCCACATCGACATCAGCGCAAGCAGGCGCGCACGGCACCTTGAACTCCGTGCTGCCGCCACCACCTCGAAAGCTCGCGGCACGGCGCTATAGTTGGCGGCTCCGCACTCCCCTGTTTCGAGCCTGATCCTGCCCATGGACATGATCCGCATTCGCGGTGCCCGCACGCATAATCTGAAGAACATCGATATCGACCTGCCGCGTGACAGCCTGATCGTGATCACCGGCCTGTCCGGCTCGGGCAAGTCCTCGCTGGCCTTCGACACGATCTACGCGGAAGGCCAGCGTCGCTATGTCGAATCGCTGTCGGCCTATGCGCGGCAGTTCCTCTCGGTGATGGAAAAGCCCGACGTCGACCATATCGAAGGCCTGTCACCGGCAATCTCGATCGAGCAGAAATCGACCTCGCACAATCCGCGCTCGACGGTCGGCACGATCACCGAAGTCCACGACTACCTGCGCCTGCTCTATGCGCGGGTAGGCTCGCCGCGCTGCCCGGATCATGGCGAAGCTCTGGAAGCACAGACCGTCAGCCAGATGGTCGATGCCGCACTCGCGCTCGATCCGAAGAAGCGCTACATGCTGCTGGCCCCGGTCGTGCGCGAGCGCAAGGGTGAGCACGCGCAGGTGTTCGAGCAGCTGCGTGCGCAAGGTTTCGTGCGCGTGCGCGTCAACGGCGTCGCCCATGAGCTCGACGAGGTGCCGACCCTGGCCCTGCGCCAGAAGCACACCATCGAAGCCGTGATCGACCGCTTCCGCGCCAAGCCGGATATCAAGCAACGCCTTGCCGAATCGTTCGAGACCGCCTTGCGCCTTGGTGATGGCATCGCACTGCTGGTCGACATGGACGACGACACGGCGCCGCTGATGACATTCTCGTCGCGCTACTCGTGCCCGATCTGCGACTACGCCCTGCCCGAGCTGGAACCGCGCCTGTTCTCGTTCAACTCGCCGGTCGGTGCCTGCCCATCCTGCGATGGCCTCGGCGTGACCCAGTTCTTCGATCCCGAGCGCGTCGTCGTGTATCCGGGGCAAGGCTTGTCGGCGGGCGCGGTACGCGGCTGGGACCGGCGCAACATGTATTACTTCCAGATGATCCTGTCGCTGGCCAAGCACTATGGCTTCAGCGTCGACACGCCATGGATGGAGCTGCCGGCGAAGATCCGCGAGCGCGTGCTGTATGGCTCGGGCGACGAGCAGATCACCTTCAATTACGTGATGGAGAACGGTGGCAAGGTTGCCCGCAAGCACAAGTTCGAAGGCATCATCCCCAACCTCGAACGGCGCTACAAGGAAACCGAATCACCGGTCGTGCGCGAGGAGATCGCCCGCTTCATCAGCCCGCGCCCCTGCCCGGAATGCGAGGGCCAGCGCCTGAACCGATCGGCGCGGCATGTCTTCGTCGCCGATGCCAACCTGCCCTCGATCAGCGCGCTGCCGATCGACCAGTCGCTCGAGCACTTCAACAACCTCAGCCTGCCTGGCTGGCGCGGTGAAATCGCGGCGAAGATCATCAAGGAAATCCGCGAGCGCCTGCACTTCCTCGTCGACGTCGGCCTCAATTACCTGACTCTCGATCGCCAGGCCGATTCGCTGTCGGGTGGCGAGGCGCAGCGCATCCGCCTGGCCAGCCAGATCGGTGCAGGACTGGTCGGCGTCATGTACGTGCTCGATGAACCCTCGATCGGACTGCACCAGCGCGACAACGAGCGTCTGCTCGGCACCCTCGTGCGCCTGCGCGATCTCGGCAACACGGTGATCGTGGTCGAACATGACGAGGATGCGATCCGCGCCGCCGACCATGTCGTCGATATCGGCCCCGGTGCCGGCGTGCATGGCGGGCGCATCGTCGCCGAGGGCAAGCTCGGCGACATCCTCAAGGCGCCCGAGTCGCTGACCGGCCAGTATCTTTCGGGAAAACGTCGCATCGAAGTACCGAAGCAGCGTCGCCTCGCCGATGCCGAGCGCATGCTGCGCATCATCGGGGCCAGTGGCAACAATCTCAAGAATGTCGATGTCGAGATCCCTGCCGGACTGATGACCTGCGTCACCGGCGTTTCCGGTTCCGGCAAGTCGACCCTGATCAACGACACCTTGTACAGGCAGACCGCGGTCGAGCTGAATGGCGCCAGCGAGAAACCGGCGCCGTTCACGGCCATTGAAGGACTCGAATTGTTCGACAAGGTGGTCGAGATCGACCAGTCGCCAATCGGACGCACGCCGCGCTCGAATCCGGCCACCTATACCGGACTGTTCACGCCGCTGCGCGACCTCTTCGCGCAGATCCCGGAAGCACGGGCGCGTGGCTATGGCCCGGGGCGCTTCAGCTTCAACGTCAAGGGTGGCCGCTGCGAAGCCTGCCAGGGCGACGGCTTGATCAAGGTCGAGATGCACTTCCTGCCCGATGTCTATGTCTCCTGCGATGTCTGCCACGGCAAGCGCTACAACCGCGAGACGCTCGAGATCACCTACAAGGGCCACACGATTTCCGATGTGCTGGAGATGACCGTGGAAGACGCGCAAGCACTGTTCCAGCCAGTGCCGGCGCTGGCGCGCAAGCTCGATACGCTGATGGATGTCGGCCTCGGCTACATCAAGCTCGGGCAGAGCGCGACCACGCTGTCCGGCGGCGAGGCGCAACGCGTCAAGCTTTCGCGCGAACTCTCCAAGCGCGATACCGGGCGTACCCTGTACATCCTCGACGAGCCGACCACCGGCCTGCATTTCCACGACATCGAACAGTTGTTGAAAGTGCTGCACCGGCTTGCCGATGAAGGCAATACGGTCGTCGTCATCGAACACAATCTCGACGTGATCAAGACCGCCGACTGGGTCATCGACCTCGGCCCGGAAGGCGGCGGTGGCGGCGGCACGATCCTCGCCAGCGGCACGCCCGAGCAGATCGCCAAGGTCAAGGCCTCGCACACCGGGCGCTTCCTTGCGCCTGTGCTGACACCGGCGAAAAAGAGGAAAGCCGCATGAGCGCGACAACGCAACGGCTGCTGGCACGGGTGCCGATCAGGGTGCGCTGGCGCGACCTGGACGCCTACAACCATGTCAACAATTCGAGCTACCTGACCTACCTCGAAGAAGCGCGACTGGTCTGGCTGGCCGGCATCGAAGGCGAATGGAAATCCGCCGAATCCAGCCCGGTGCTTGCCGCCAGCCAACTCGACTTCCGCGAGCAGATCGAATGGCCGGCCGAACTCGTCGTGGAGATCCGCTGCGAGAAGCTCGGCAACAGTTCACTGACCCTCGTCCATCGCATCACCTCGGCCGATGGCACGCGACTCCATTGCGATGCCAGCGTGGTCATGGTCTGGATCAATCCCGCCAGCGGGCGCCCGCGGCCGCTGCCGGAATCCGTGCGCGCGGCCTGCGCCTGAAGTCCCGCGCTACCAGTCCGCACTCAGCTTGAGCATGGCGTTGCGGCCTGCTTGCGTGTACAGGTCGAGATCGCTGGCGTCGGGCCGGATGCCACGCACACTGACCCAATCGAAGTAACGCCGATCACCGAGATTGTTGAGGGCGAGATCGAGGCGCAGGTGATCGCCGATATTGAGCCAGGCATTCAGGTCGATGCGCGCATGGCCTGGCGGCTGATAGAGCGGGCCCGCACTGTCATCGACGCGGGAAACCCGCTGCACGCCGGTCAGCGAGAGTTGCGCGCCCCAGCGTTGCGCATCGGCCTGCCAGCCGCCGACCACGGTGGCTCGCGCCGGCGCGACACTGTTCAGCGGCTGATCGCGCACGGTGTCGGTGCCGCGCAGCCAGTTCGCGCGCAACTCGACATAGGTGCCGCGCCATGCCTCCCGCCACGCGCCCAGCGACCAGTGCGCATCGGCCTCGATGCCGCGGATGCGTGCACGGTCACGATTGACCGACTGGAACACCAGCGCACCCGTGGCCGGATCGATGCCGAGATTGGCGCGCGATTCGATGAGATCGCGGAAGCGGTTGTCATAGGCCGCCAGCGATCCGTGCAGGATCGGCCCGCTCCAGCGCAAGCCGGCTTCGAGGCCAAGACTGCGCTCGGCCTTCAGCTCCGGGTTCGGCTTCACCAGGTAATTGAAGGTCGGCAGGTAGAGGCCGACATTGACATCGGAGAATGGCGGCGCGCGATAGCCGCGAACGGCCTGCAGATACAGCGTCGCCTGATCGCTGGCGTTTAAGCGCAAGCCGAGCTTGGGCGTCCACTGGGTATTGTCGAGATCGGCCAACGCGATCTGCGGGTTGTCCTGAAGCCAGATCGAATCCGCCTTCGAATCAAGCGCATAACGCTCCCAGCGCAATCCCGGCACCACGGTCCAGCGCGGCGCAAAGGCAATTTCGTCTTGCCAGAACACGCCCAGTTCCTGCACATCCGAATGCGGAAAATCACGTACCGGGAAAACCTCGCCGAGGACGACATTCGTGCTTTGTCCACTATTCAGGTTGATCTGCGCACCCGTGCGCAAGCCTTCATGAACGTGGCGGGTCAGGTCGATGCCGAAGACCTGCCAATGCGCCATGTCGCCCCACTGGCTGCGCGCTTGCGCGACCAGCTCGAGGCCGCGGCTGCGTTGCTCATAGTTGAACTCGCGGGCACGCAGGGTCGGGTATGGCGTCTGCGCGTCGCCAAGGCGATATTGATCGGTCGCCTGCCGTGTCTCCGAATCCTGCTGGTAGACCAGCAGGTCCAACGCATCGATTGCCGCCCACGGTTGCGTCCAGCTCGCGGCAAGGCTCAGGCGATCGCGCTTCCAGCGGTCGTCCGCATCCAGCGCATTGGTCGTGCTGTAGCGCCCCGGGCCAAACACCAGCGACTGCACATCGGTTTGCTGGCGCCCGCTGCCGTGGTCAAGGGTCAGCGTCCAGCGCCCCGCGCGCTCGGCGTCGTAGACAACCTTGGCCAGCGCCGCATCGCGCTCGACATCGGCCGGGTTGGCCGGCATTCCGCCAGCACGCGGATGGTTGTCGGTTTCGTGACCCTGCAGCCGGGAAAGCAGGACCATGCCGCTCCAGCGACCATCTGCCGCAGCCAGGTTGGCGGCACCGAAATGGCTGTCATCGCGGCTGGAAACCCCGATCGACGCACCCGTCGCCAGGGCATTGCCACGCCAGAGGAAATCCTCGGGATTGCGCGTGGTCAAGGCCACCACGCCAGCCAGCGCCTTGCTGCCGTACAGCGTTGACGCGGGCCCGCGCAGCACTTCCACTCGCTGTACCGCATCAAGGGCGACCAGGTCGCGCCCGGCAAGAGCGAACTGGCCAACGCCAAAGCCATCCGGCAAGGGCACGCCATCGACCTCGATGCTGACGCGATTGCCTTCCAGACCGCGGATATTGAAGCCCTGGCGGCCAAAGCGCACCGCATCGACCGGCACGCTGACGCCAGGCACCAGCATGGCGAGATCGGCAATATCCATGACGCCATTGCGCTCAAGGCGCTCGCGCTCGACCACGCTGACACTGCCAACCACTTGCTGCAATGGTTCCGCGGCACGACTGCCGACAACCACGATCGGATCCAGTGCCACGGCCGCGTTGTCGGCATCGGCGACGGGCTGTGCAAGTGCCACCGCGCAGACGAGGAATCCCGAAGCACCCGTGATGACGAGGCTCCGTGGCAAGGGCAAACGCATGGCAGTAGTCCGGCTGAAGAATCGGCGAATTCTAGCGGATGCCGCTGGCGCGACCTTGATTCCACTCAAGCGGAATCGATTGCGGCAAATCAGTACCGAAACCGTCCTCATTTTCTTTGTTTGATCTGAGTCAGGGCAGTCTCGGGGGATACCCGGAAACTGTCGTACAAGGTGCCGGTGGAAGGGCATGCAACGAACCAAAATCGTCAAGGGAGTCAGCTATGCGAACCATGAAAATCGGTGCCGCCCTGTTTGCGATGTTATGGCTCGGGGGCCAGGCCATCGCTTCGGATGTAGTCAACGAACGCCTGCCCAAGCAAGGCCATGAAGCCGGCGAAGCCGCCTACAAGGCCAATTGCGCGGCCTGTCACCAGCCGGATGGCAAGGGCCTGCCTGGTGCCTTTCCGCCGCTGGCGAAATCCGATTACCTGAACAGCCGCAGCGGCAAGGAAATCGCCGCTCACGTGTTGCAGGGAATCACCGGCACGATGACCGTCAACGGCGAAACCTACAACAACGTGATGCCGGCGCAGAGCCACCTGAGCGATGCCGACATCGCCGCCATCATCAACTACGTGTATTCAAGCTGGCACAACTCCGGCAAGTCCGTCAGCGCAGAAGATGTCGGCGCGCAACGCAAGGCGCTGGCAGTGACCACCGACAAGTCACAGGGCGAAATGCACCCGGGCACATCGAGGGGCATGGAGAATTACCAGGGTGCCCCGTCGGTCGCCGGCTCCCACGGCGTCGAGATGGTCATCAATCCGGATGCGCCGCCGATCAGCAAGGTCGAATACAAGGAAGCCACGCAGATCTTCTTCGAGCGCTGCGCCGGTTGCCATGGCGTATTGCGCAAGGGTGCCACCGGCAAGCCGCTGACCCCGGACATCACGCGTGCGAAGGGCACGGAATACCTCAAGGCGCTGATCAATTTCGGTTCGCCCGGCGGCATGCCGAACTGGGGCAGCTCGGGTGACCTGAGCGCGGAGCAGGTCGACATGATGGCGCGCTTCCTGCAGCACGATCCGCCGGCTCCGCCGGAATGGGGCATGCCCGAGATGATGGCCTCGTGGAAGGAGTTCATCCCGCTCGACAAGCGCCCGACGAAGAAGGAAAACGACTTCAACATCGACAACTTCTTTGCCGTGACCCTGCGCGATTCGGGCGAGATCGCCCTGATCGACGGCGACTCCAAGAAGATCATCAACATCATCAAGACCGGTTATGCGGTGCACATCTCGCGCCTGTCGCATTCAGGTCGTTATGTCTACACGATCGGCCGCGACGGCAAGATCGACCTGATCGACCTGTGGATGAAGAAGCCGGAACGCGTCGCCGAAATCAAGATCGGTCTTGAAGCGCGTTCGGTCGAGACTTCCAAGTACAAGGGTTTCGAGGACAAGCTGGCCATTGCCGGTGCCTACTGGCCGCCGCAGTTCGTGATCATGGACGGCCCGACGCTGAAGCCGCTGAAGATCGTCTCCACGCGCGGCCCGACCGTCGACACGCAGGAATACCATCCGGAACCCCGCGTTGCAGCGATTGTCGCCAGCCACGAGCATCCCGACTTCATCGTCAACGTCAAGGAAACCGGGCGCGTGCTGATGGTCGACTACAGCAACCTCGATGCCCTCTCCATCACCACGCTGGATGCCGCGCGCTTCCTGCATGACGGTGGCTGGGACGTGACCAAGCGCTACTTCCTGACTGCCGCCAACCAGTCCGACAAGATCGCCGTGGTCGATTCGCGCGAGCGCAAGATGGCCGCCCTGGTCGATGTCGACAAGATTCCGCATCCGGGTCGCGGCGCCAACTTCACGCATCCGAAGTTCGGTCCGGTCTGGGGCACCTCGGCACTCGGCAACGAGAAGATCACCCTGATCGGCACCGATCCGGAGAAGCACCCGGACAATGCCTGGAAGGTCGTGCAGGTGCTGAAGGGCCAGGGCGGTGGTTCGCTGTTCATCAAGACCCACCCGAAATCGCGCAACCTGTGGGTCGACACCACGCTCAACCCGGATCCGAAGCTGAGCCAGTCGATCGCGGTATTCGACATCGACAACCTCGATGCCGGCTACAAGGTGTTGCCGATCGCCGAATGGGCGAAACTCGGCGAAGGCCCGAAGCGCGTCGTCCAGCCCGAGTACAACTCGCGCGGCGACGAAGTCTGGTTCTCGGTGTGGAACGCAAAGGACAAGCAGAGCGCACTGGTCGTGGTCGATGACAAGACCCGCAAGCTGAAGAAGGTGATCAAGGACAAGCACCTGATCACGCCGACCGGCAAGTTCAACGTGCACAACACGGTCGACGACGTCTATTGATCGCTGCGTGAATGCTGCAAACCGAGGCCCCGCATGCGGGGCCTCTTCTTTTGTGAACAGGTTTCCCGGCCCGGGCAAGGATCGCCTGTGCAGCAATGCCGGGCGATGCGACAATGGCTGCTGCCCGCGGGATCTGACCGCGCAAGGATTCATCGCGAGCCCGCCATGCCCAAGCCCAACCCGGATCCCACGCCCGCCAGCCCGGACAAGTCCGGCGAAGCCCTGGCAAGCACGCGTCAGCTGACCATCAATGGCAAACCGTATTTCCATGATGGCGATGCGGAGATGCCCCTGCTCTGGTTCCTGCGCGATGTGCTGCGCCTGACCGGCACCAAGTACGGCTGCGGCATCGGTGCCTGCGGTGCGTGCACGGTACTGGTCGATGGCAAGGCGGCACGTGCCTGCCAGGTCACCATGGCGACAGCCATGGGGCAAAAAATCACCACCATCGAAGGCCTTGAAGGCGACAAGCTGCATCCGGTCCAGCAGGCCTGGATAGAAAACGACGTCGCCCAGTGCGGGTACTGCCAGGCCGGCCAGATCATGGCTGCCGTCGACCTGCTTTCGCGCAGGAAAAGGCCTTCCGATGCGGACATCGCCAGCATCGCCAACCTGTGTCGATGCGGCACCTATCCACGCATCCGCAGCGCGATCCTGCGCGCCGCCGTCCTCAGCGGAGGAGCATCATCGTGAGCACGGCGACCTCGCTGGCCCGCCGGCGCTTCCTGCAATTCGGCCTCACCGCCAGTGGTGCGTTGCTGGTCGGTTTCCGCAGCCCGGCCATCGCTGCGGCAATCCCCGCCGAGCTGCTTGGCGATGATCTCGTGCAGCTGACTGCCTTCGTCATGATCGAACGCGACAACCGCGTCGTCATCGGTGCGCGCGGCTGCGAGAACGGCCAGGGCGTGATCACCGCGCTGCCGATGCTGATTGCCGAAGAACTCGATGTCGACTGGTCCAAGGTGCGCGTGATCCAGTTGCCCTATGGCTACGAAGTCGTCGATGGCAAAGCGGGCAATCGTTACGGCAACCAGTCTGCCGGCGGCAGCACCGGCGTTGCCGAGGCATGGATCGATCTTCGCGAAGCAGGTGCCGCCGCGCGCTGGCTGCTGGTGCAGGCGGCGGCCGCAGCCTGGTCGGTGGATGCCGACAGCCTGCGCACCGAATCCGGGCATGTGGTCAACGCCGACGGACGCAAGCTCAGCTATGGTGCCCTCGCGCGCACGGCAACTTCGCGGCAACTGCCCGACACGCCGATTCCGACCAAGGACCCGGCCACCTTCAAGCTGGTCGGCAAGCCGACGCGCACGGTCGACGGACGCAGCATCGTCACTGGCCGCAACCGCTACGGCATCGACGAGTACCTCAGTGGTGCCCTGGTCGCGGTGATGCTGCGCTGCCCCTATCTCGATGGCAGCCTGGAAAGCCTGGATGACAGCGAAGTGCGCCGGATAGCCGGCGTGCGCGACATCATCATCATCGACGGGCCGAAACCCGATGAAATGTTCGCTGGCCCGCTGGCCAGCGGAATCGCCGTGCTCGCCGAGAACACCTGGGCGGCGATCCAGGGTCGCAAGGCACTCAAGCCGGTGTGGAAACAGGGCCCGTGGCAGGATGAATCGACTGCTGCGCTGTCGAAACGCGCACACGGCTTGCTCGATGCCGCGAGCGGGGGCATCGAAGTGCGCCGCGATGGCGACCTGGCGGCATCGAAAAAGCGCGCCCGGCACACGCTCAGCGCACGTTACGAAGTGCCCTTTCTCGCCCACGCGACGATGGAACCGCCCGGTGCCCTGTTCGACCTGCGCAGCGATGGCGCACTGCTGATTGCCTCGATGGAGAATCCGGATGGCGCTTCGCGCATCATCAGTGACCTGACCGGCCTTGCCCGCGAAAGCATCGAGATCCGCCTGCCACGTTCGGGCGGCAGTTTCGGTCGTCGCCTGCAGAATGATTTCGTCGCCGAAGCCGTGCTCATTGCGCAAAAGGCCGGCAAACCCATCAAGCTGATGTGGATGCGCGAGGATGATTTCGCGCATGATTTCTATCGCCCGTTCGGCGTGCATGCGCTGCTGGCGACACTGGACCGGAAGAATCGCGTGGCCGGCTGGTCGCACCAGTGTGCGGCAACCTCGCCCACCTGGCGCATGCCGGCCATGCAGGACGAACCGCCGTACATTGGCTGCCTGGAAGCCGATGATTTCCCGGCCGGCCTGGTCGACAATCTGGAGAAAGTCTTCCATCCGCTCGAATCAGGCATGCCGCGCGGCTGGTGGCGCGCGCCGTTGCATACCTTCCATGCGTTCGCGGTGCAGAGCTTCATTGACGAGATTGCCTACGAAGTACGTCGCGATGCCGTCGAACTGCGCCTGGAAATGCTCGGCCCACCACGCGAGATACCGTATCGCGGGCAGGGCGGCCCGGTTTTCGACAGCGGGCGCATGGCCCATGTCCTCAAGCTGTGCGCCGAGAAGATCCGCTGGGGCGAAAAGCGCAGCGACGGCCGCGGCATTGGCATCGCCTGCCATTTCACCTCTGGCGGCTACAGCGCGCATGCCTTCGAGATTTCCATGCAGGACGACAAGTTGAAGATCCATCGCGCGATCTGTGTCGTCGATGTCGGGCGCGTGATCAATCCGCTCGGCCTCGAGGCACAGATCATGGGCGGCACCATCGATGGCATTTCCACCGCGCTCAACCTGGCCATCAGCGTCCGCGATGGCCAGGTGCAGCAGCGCAACTTCCCCGACTACCCGTTGCTGACCATGGCCGACGCGCCGAACAAGGTCGACGTGCACATCGTCGAATCGACGCGCGATCCGGTAGGCGGCGACGAAATGGGCATCGCCAGCGTGGCACCGGCACTGGCCAACGCGATCTTCGCCACCACCACCGTGCGCATCCGCAAGCTGCCGCTGCTGCCGGAATTGATGCGCTTGCTCTGATTGCCGCGGGCCGCTCGCCACGGCACGACCCGTGATCGAATCGGCGATCGGCGTTCGCCTCAGTCAGGCGGATCGCAGCCTTCGTTTGCGCGCTGTTGCTTGGCCGAGGCGCGCTCGGCGATGACGGCACCGTCGGCAAGACCGATCCACTTCAGGTACTTGCGCGCGACCGAGTCACCGACTGATTCGTCACGGCGGAAGGCATTGGCAAAACGTGTCTTCTTGCAGTCCAGCGGGTTTTCGCCGCGATTCCGGATTTCCGCCCATTCCGCCCTCGCCGCTTCCTGCGGGTTGTCGATCTTCTGCGCCCCGATCCGCGTGCGCGCCGTCGGCATGCGCAAGGAGCCATCGGCATTGAACAGATTGAGCGCCGGCTCGCCCGCTGTGCCAATCCGCGCCCGGGTTTCCGCATCGGTCTCGGAAGTCAGCGGTGGCACCGTGGTCCTTGTTTCCGGCGGTGCAATGAGGATGCGCGACGGGCGCTTACGGAACTCCACGGGCAGCGGCTGCGGCTCGGCGGGAATCTCGAAGACCTTGGGCGGAACGATGATGTTGACCACGATCGGGCCACGATCCGGCTCGACGGGAATCAAGGGCGCCATGACCCGGTCCAGTGCGAACATCCACAGCAGGTTGGCCAGCACGGCAGCGGTGACGAACGCCCAGGTGATCCTGCGTTGGAACTGCGGGCGCTGCCAAAGCTGGCTGCGTCGAAGCAACTGGCCAACATAGGAATTGCGCAGGCGCGCCTGATCCTGGGCATCAAGCGGGTCAGCCGTTGCGGGAGCGGCGGGCGGGTTCGACATTCAGCGGGCGGACTCGGCGGTTTGCGGTGCCCGCGCAGCATACGCAGTCGGCGCTAAACCCCCGTTAAGGGCTGACTGCCCTGGCGACTGCCTGTGCAGGAAATGCACGAGCCATTGCCTGGCGAACCTCATCGCCTGCAACCGCGCCGGCGCAGCATGCCTTGGCCGCGCGCGACAGCCGCGTGCGCTGCGGGTGCCATCATCGTCGAACGAGGCGTGCGCCAGCCCTGCCGGCATCGGCAGCGCGGACGAATCATGCGGATGAATGCAGGGCATCGCGCATTATCACCGGCGGTCATCACGCCGGCATGCTCTGCGGCAGCGCCGCTTGACCGTCTGCCCCGATCGCGCAAGGCTAGGGCAACGCCGCACCCGATCCGTCCTGCCCTCTGGCTGTGCGATTGTGGCCAGCACCGCAGTGACATTGGCTACTCCCATGACAGGAGATGCATCATGTCGCACCGCACCGAGGCCATTCGCAACATCGCACTGGCAGGCCATGCCGGCGCCGGCAAAACCACCTTGCTTGAAGCCCTGCTGCATGCCGGCGGCACGATACAGACGGCGGGCACGATCGAGCGTGGCAATACCGTTTCCGATTTCGATCCGATGGAGAAGCAGCGCGGCCACTCGATTCAGGCCAGCCTGGTGTCGATCGACCACGGCGATTGCCACATCAACCTGATCGACACGCCGGGCTACCCGGATTTCCGCGGCCCGACCCTGTCGGCACTGGCTGCGGTCGAGACCTGCGCCATCGTCGTCAATGCCAGCAACGGCATCGAACACACGACGCGACGCATGATGAACTACGCCCGCCAGCGCGGCCTCGCCCGCGTCCTCATCGTCAACCGCATCGATACCGAATGCGATCTCGCCAGCCTGACCGCGGAACTGCGCGAGGAGTTCGGCGCGGAATGCCTGCCGATCAACCTGCCGGCGGAAGGTGCGAGCAAGGTCGTCGACTGCTTTTTCAAGCCTGACGGGAAATCCGATTTCTCCTCGGTTGCCGAAGCCCACCAGCAGATCCTCGACCAGGTCGTCGAGATCAACGAAAAAGTCATGGACCGCTATCTCGATGAAGGCGAGAAGGCGCTCAAGGGAAACGAACTGCACGATGCCTTCGAGCAATGCCTGCGCGAGGGCCACCTGGTGCCGATCTGTTTCGTCTCGGCGCGCAGCGGGGCTGGCGTGGCGCAGTTGCTGGCGCTGATCGAACGCCTGCTGCCGAATCCGCTGGAAGGCAACTCGCCGCCCTTCGTCAAGGGTGACGGTGCGGATGCCACGCCGATCATCGCCGTTGCCGATGCCAACCGGCATGTCATCGCCGACGTCTTCAAGATCGTCAACGACCCCTTCGTCGGCAAGCTCAGCATTTTCCGCATCTACCAGGGCACGGTGCGCAAGGACACCCAGTTGTTCATCGATGATGGCAAGAAGCCGTTCAAGGTCGGCCATCTTTTCCGCATCCAGGGCAAGGACCACATCGAGATCGAATCGGCCGTCGCCGGCGACATCGCCGCCGTGGCGAAGATCGACGAGATCCATTTCGATGCGGTGCTGCACGATTCGCATGACGAGGATCACATCCATCTCAAGCCGCTGGAGTTTCCGCGGCCGATGTTCGGCCTCGCCATCGAGCCGGCGCACAAGGGCCAGGAACAGAAGCTCGCCAACGCCCTCGCGCGACTCGGCGAGGAGGATCCCTGCTTTCGCATCGAGCACAACAAGGAACTCAACGAAACCATCATCCGCGGCCTTTCGGACCTGCACCTGAAACTCACCCTCGAGCGCATGAAGGAGCGTTACGGCGTCGAGGTGACCACGCATCGTCCGAGCATCGCCTACCGCGAGACCATCTCGGGCAAGGCTGAAGGCCATCACCGGCACAAGAAGCAGACCGGCGGCGCCGGCCAGTTTGGCGAGGTGTTCCTGCGCGTCGAGCCACTGCCGCGCGGCAGCGGCTTCGAGTTTGGCGACGAGATCAAGGGTGGGGCCATCCCCGGCCAGTACATCCCGGCGATCGAAAAAGGCGTGCGCATGGTGCTCGAACACGGTGCCGTCGCCGGATTCCAGATGCAGGATGTCCGCGTCATCGTCACCGATGGCAAGTTCCACAGCGTCGATTCCAAGGAAGTCGCCTTTGTCTCCGCCGGCAAGAAGGCGTTCCTCGACGCGGTCGCCAAGGCCAAGCCCTTGCTGCTTGAGCCAATCGTCAACATGGATGTCAACGTTCCCGAATCGAACATGGGTGACGTCACCGGCGGGCTTGCCGGCAAGCGTGCGCGCATCAACGGCACGGATTCGCTGCGCGGCGGCGAGCTGGTCATCAAGGCCCAGGTGCCGCTGGCGGAAGTGGCCGACTACCAGACCGAACTGAAGGCCATGACCGGCGGCCGCGGCCGCTTCACCATCGAATTCAGCCACTACGAACCGGTGCCGGCAAATGTGCAGCGGCAACTGGTCGATGCCTACAAGCCACGCGTCGAGGAAGACTGATCCATCCTGTACAGTCGACGCACTACAGGCAGCCAGGATCCACCGATGAACCTTACCCGCCGACGTTTCATGGCCGGCACCGCCCTCCTCGCCAGCACGCCGCTGTGGCCATCGATGCGCCAGGCACTGGCCGCCTCGGCGGCGACACCTGGCCGCTGGCCCGGCTATGCCGAGGCCATCGTCATCGATGCGCTTGGTGGCCCCGGCGAATACAACGCCGAACCGCTCGCCCCGCTGAGTGCAAAGGCGCTTGACGATGTCCGCGCCAGCGGCCTCACTGCGGTCAACCTCACCGTCAGCGGTGTCGGCAGCTATGCCAGGGATGCGGATGAGACGATCCGCAACATCGCCTACTGGAACGCGCAGATCGCCGCGCATCCGGAGCACCTGCAGCAGGTGCGCAGCGCGGCTGATCTGGCAATGGCGAAACAAAGTGGACGGCTTGGCCTGGTCTATGGATTCCAGGATGCGACGCCGCTCGGCGAAGACCCCGACCGCGTCGCGCTGTATGACGACCTTGGCGTGCGTGTATTCCAGCTCACCTACAACCGGCGCAACCTGATCGGCGACGGCTGCCTGGAACCCGGCAACGCCGGACTCAGTGCCCTGGGCCGCACGCTGGTTGAACGGCTCAACGAGCGCCATCTGCTCATTGACCTTTCACATGCAGGCGAACGCACGACACGCGAAGCCATCGCCCGCTCCGCCAAGCCTGTTGCCATCAGCCACACCGGTTGCGCCGCGCTGGCCGCCCTGCCGCGCAACAAGACCGACATCGAACTGCGCGAACTCGCCGACAAGGGTGGCGTCGTCGGCATCTACCTGATGCCCTTCCTGCGCACGCAGGGCCAGCCGACCGCCGAGGACCTGGTCGCGCATATCGAGCACGCGCTGCAGGTTTGCGGCGAGGATCACGTCGGCATTGGCAGCGATGGCACGATTTCGCCGATTGATTTCAACGACGCGTTCAGGCGCAAGCATGCCGCCGACGTCGCCGATCGGCGCAGCCGGGGCATTTCCGCACCCGGCGAGGATGCCGACGTGTACACCTTCCTGCCCGATCTGAACACGGCCGATCGCCTGGCGACGCTGGCCGCGCTGCTCGCCAGGCGCGGCCATTCCGATGCACGCATCGGCAAGATCATCGGCGGCAATTTCGCGCGTCTGTTCCGCGAAACCTGGGGCTAAGACAACGCCCGTCAGCTCTTGCCGAAGGGCTTGCGCAGGCGGCTGAGGAACGAGGGCTTCTTCGATTCGGCTTCGTCCTCGTGATGCCGTGAACGACGCGGCGTCCATTTCAGCCAGCCGATGGCATCGTAGCCATTGACCACGTCGAACACCGACGACATTTCGCAGGCGCAGCTTGCCGCGACTTCATGCAAGCGGTGCGGCTGCATCAATACCTGCGAAATCCGGTCATAGGCGGGATAGTCGCTGGCCAGGTCGAAGCCGCAGGTCAGCTGGAAGGTTCCCCCCGGATCAAGGTTGGATGCCAGGCGGCCATTGGAATGCAGCAGCACTTCCAGCCAGAGCAGCTTCTGGTAGGCCTGGCCAGGCTGCGACTCGCGCAGCGCATTCATCTCCGCCGTGGTCAACCGACGCCAGTCACTCAGCCGTGAAGACTCCCGGCAATAGATCTCCAGCTCGTTCAAACGACCCGCACTGTGGAAAACCTGGTGCTTCGGATCTAGGGTGAGGGAGCCGGCCCCGGGCCAGCTGATCTGCATCGGCCCGTGGATCAACTCGCCTTCGAGGAACTCGCGCAGACGATAGACCGACAGGTCCTCGAGGTTCTGCTTGCGTTCGGGGACCCGTGCCGCCGATGCCACGCTGAGCGGCACGGCCAGCGATTCGCGCTCCTGGTCCGCACGCAGCGCACTTCTGCGGGTGGGTTCGCCGGAACCGTCGATGCGCGCGGATTGATCGAACTTCTGCGGCTTGAGGTTCGCATAGGGATCAGCCGCCGGATGATCCTTGAGCAATTCGTCGAGGCCGGGTGCCACGTTGGCGTCGGCGGGGCGGTGCGCTGCCGGCGCATCCAACTTGAAATGGGGCAATTCGGCGATATCCTCGAATTCATTCGAGCTGTTCTGGAAATATCCGGAATTCCCGCGAACCTGCCCTGTCAGCGTTGCCGCCGAGGCCGTTGCCTGGTTGAGCACGGCAACCAGGTTCTCCGCCTTGAACGGGCGCAGCAGGGCCGGGTCGCCATCGTGGTCGTCGCCTGCATCACAGACGACCGCAACACGCATGCCGGTGACTTTTGCCCGCGACCGCGCCATCTGCCCGGCGAAATTCGAGGTGTCGACGACCAGCAGATCCGCGTGCGCGTCGCTGCCCCAGCGCCAGGGATGGCTGAGCTGTTCAGCGGATTTGCGGATGAGCAGGCGGATGTGGGCGACGTCTTCGTCCGACACGCCGTTCGCGGCAATGATTTTTTCGTTGGGCAAACTGAGCTACCTCTTGCCGCCAATCTGTTCAGGCAGTGGCACTTTGGGCGTAATCAATCGCAATCCGACCAGGTTGCTAGCCTGCGGCTTTGTGACCTGCTTTGCAATCGCGGGGCGGCTGGAATCGTGATCTCAGGGGGCAACGGCCTTGGCCTTCGCGGCACGTTGGCGCTTGGGTTTCAGCATCGTCCCAATGCATGCCGGATCACCGCAGCGGCAGGCCCAGATGCGCTTGAGTCGAGGGCTCAGTCGCTCGCCGAGGGTGATGCCGTAGTCGTAGGTCAGTTCTTCGCCGCTGCGGATCTCGCGCACGGTCTCGATCAGCACGCGATCCTCGCGGCGCTTGCCGCTGGCGCTCTCCTCGACCACGGCGCGGCAGTTTGGCGCGCAACTGTGGTTGATCCAGCGTGCGACGTTGCCATCCACATTGGCGTCGATCACGTAATTTTCGTTCAGGGTGAACAGGAAGGTGTGGCCGCTGCTGCTGGTGCCGTCATACAGCCGATCGGCCTGCGCATGCGTCAACAGGCGACCTCGGTATTCAATCAACTCGGTTTGTGCGGGGATATCGGCGATGGCGAATACACCGTTGCCGTGGATCGGCGAACGGCGTTGCTTGATGAGTCGGGACATGCGCAACAGGTTCATGGATGTTGAATGCCGCCATGATAGCGATTCCATGCGCAAAGCGTGATACGCGAGCGGGCTTTCGCGTGCGGCGATTTTCCTGCTAGCGTCCGCCCACTCCCATGGCACCGCCCGCATGAGCAAGCAGCGCATCATCCGATCGATCATCGCCGTCATCGTGCTGCTGGCAGCGGTTGCCTACAGTACCTGGGAGGAGACAGCGGGCAACCGCGATGACGGGTCGCCACCGGCCATCGCCAAGCCGGGCGCCTCGTTCGACTACTACCTGGCCAGCCTGTCGTGGTCGCCAACCTGGTGCGAAGCAAACCCCGACGATCGCGAACAATGTGGCCGTCGCGGCTACGGCTTCATCCTGCACGGGCTATGGCCGCAACATGAACGCGGCAGTGGTCCGCAGGATTGCCGCAGCAGGCAGCGTCCGGATGAGAAGACCATCGCGCGCACGCTGGCCTTCATGCCCAGCCGTGCACTGATCGAACACGAGTGGCGTGCCCACGGAACCTGTTCCGGGTTGGCACCGCAGGCTTATTTCGACTTGGCCGATCGCGCCTATGCCGGCATCCGCATTCCTGCTGCATTGACCGCCACGTCCACGCCGCCGCTGACCGCCGAAGGACTGCGGCAGGCGTTCGTCGATGCCAATCCGGATTTGCGCGCCGACATGCTCGGCGTGACCTGTCGCGGCAATGCACTGGCCGAAGTGCGCATCTGCCTGGATACCGACTTGCGCCCACGACAATGCGGTCGCGGCGTCGGCATGCGCTGTCCACGCACGGCACCGCTGCGCATTCCGTTGATCCGCTGAAACCCTGCTGCCGGCCGGGGCCGGCAGCAGGCAAACCCGCTCAGGCGCAGCAACCGTCCTCGCCCTTGTGGCTGTGCGCCGCCGTGGCCGCGACACCGCTGGTCAGGCCTTTCTGGCTGGCCTGGAAATGCGCGGCAACCACCTTGGCAACACAGGCGGTGACGCGCTTGCCGGTCGGGATATGCAGGAACTCGTTGGGCCCATGCGCGTTGGAGTGCGGACCAAGCACGCCGGTGATGAGGAACTGCGCGCCGGGAAATTTCTCGCCGAGCATGCCCATGAAGGGAATCGAGCCGCCTTCGCCCATGTAGGCCGGCGGCGGACCAAAGAAGGTGCGCGAAGCTTCGTCGACTGCCTGCTCCAGCCACGGGGCAAGCGCCGGCGCATCCCAACCGCTGCCGGCCTTCTCCAGGTTGAAGGTGACTGTCGATGCGTAGGGCGGATCGGCTTCGAGCAATTGCTTGAGGAATTCGCCGCTCTTCACCGCATTGGCGGTCGGCGGCAGGCGCAGGCTCACTTTCACGGCGGTGAACGGGCGCAGCACGTTGCCGGCCGAATCCAGCGCCGGCAGGCCATCGACGCCGGTGATCGCCAGGGCCGGACGCCAGGTGCGGTTGAGGACAAGTTCGGTGAGGTCCTTGCTCACCGGCTGCATGCCGTTGGCCATGGGAAACTTGGAATAAATATCATCGCCCAGCACGCCGGCACTGAGCCTGGCCTGTTCGACGCGCTGCGCGGGAATCTCCGCATGCAATTCACGCGGCAGGATTTCGCCGGTCTTCTCGTCCTCCAGGCGCGACAGGATCTGGCGCAGGATGCGGAAGCTCGATGGCACCACACCCGAGGCGTCACCCGAATGCACGCCTTCGTCGAGCACCTTGACGCTGAGGTTGCCGCCGGTCATGCCGCGCAAGGAGGTGGTCAACCACATCTGCTCATAATTGCCGCAACCCGAATCGAGGCAGACGATCAACGACGGCCGGCCAATCCGCGCGGCCAGGTGGTCGACGTAATGCGGCAGGTCGTAACTGCCGGATTCCTCGCAGGCCTCGATCATCACCACGCAACGCGCATGCGGAAGCTTCTGCGCCTGCAGGGCGAGGATGGCAGCCAGCGAGCCGAAGATCGCATAGCCATCATCGGCACCGCCGCGACCGTACAACTTGTCGCCTTCAATAACCGGCTTCCACGGCCCCAGGTGCTCGGCCCAGCCGGTCATTTCCGGCTGCTTGTCGAGATGGCCGTAAAGGAGGACGCAATCCTCGCCCTGCCCCGGGATCTCGATGAAGATCAACGGCGTGCGCCCCGGCAGGCGCACGACCTCCAGTTGCATTCCCGGAATCGGCTGCTGGCGCGCCCATTTCTCCATGAGGGCGACTGCCTGGTCCATGTAGCCATGCTCGGCCCACTTCGCATCGAACATCGGCGACTTGTTCGGAATGCGGATGTAGTCGACCAGTTGCGGCACGATCTGCTCATCCCAGAGCTTGCCGACGAAACCTTCGATTGCCTTCGAGTCCATGTTGATCCTTGCGCGCTGCGCAGCCAATGGCGAAACAGCGATTCTAGCGCGCCCCACCGCGCTTTCCGAATCCGCGTAGGAAAACTCCTACGCACCGCCGCCTTGCTTGCGTACATGCACAGGCTGCGTTTTGCCATCGTGCCCGGCGAGCCGACGGCGGAGACTTTGCTCACCGGGAACAGAAGCCCCCGGTTCCAACCGAACCCAAGGAGAACACCATGAACTTCAAGACCCTGCTCGCCAGCCTCGTGCTTTCCCTCGCCCTCGCCCTGCCGGCCTTTGCCGCCGAACAGGTCGACATCAACAGCGCCGATGCGCAGACCCTCGCCGAAGGCCTGAATGGCGTCGGCATGAGCAAGGCCGAAGCCATCGTTGCCTACCGTGATGAGCACGGCCCGTTCGCCAGCGCCGAAGACCTGGCCCTGGTCAAGGGCATTGGCGAAAAGACCGTCGAGAAGAATCGCGACAACATTGTCGTCGGCGGCGGCAAGGCAAAGGCGAGCGCAAGCCGCAAGGCGACCAAGACCGCGGCCACGGCCAGCGCTTCGGAATAATGTCCAAGCCCGCGAAACGGCGCGATCCGCGGATCGCGCCGTTTGCATTTCCTCGTGCCACCTGAGATTGCCGCGACACGTGCTGAACCGGCCAAAACGGCCATGCTAGACTTCGCGCCCCTCGCTGGTGCGAACATGATCCTTCCCCACTACCACATCGACCCGTCCAGAATCTCGGGCGCCGGCCGCGGCGTGTTCATCGACGAAGCCGTCGAACGCGGCAGCATCCTCGTTGCTCCGGATGCGATTCCGCGCACCTGGCCACTGGAACAGATCATGGCCATGCCGGACGCAAATGTGCTGCTTCCTGCCACGGTGCGCTGGTTCGAGGATCACTACACGGTTTCGACCGATTGGCCGGACGAGTGTTTCATCAATCATTCGTTCACGCCGACCGGCCTCTGGCACCTTGGCTTCATCTTTGCATCAGCCAACCTGGATGCCGGCTGCGAAATCACCGTCGATTACCGTCACCTGCTCGGTCCCGGGCAAGTGGAGGATTTCGAGGATGCCGAAAGCGGTCGGCCGATCATTGGATTCACCTGGAAAGAAAGTCTCAGAACGTCTTCGCAGGCGTTGCTGGGACTCATTGGTTGAGAGAAATGCTTGAGATTCCGGTTCTGAACACCGAGCGTCTGCGCCTCACCGGGCTGTCGGAACGCCATTTCGAGTTGTACTCGGCAATGCTTGCCGACCCCAGCAGCACGCGCTACGTCGGCGATGGCCAGCCGCTGGATCGCATGAACGCCTGGCGCTCGCTGGCCATGCTGATCGGCCACTGGGCCCTTCGCGGCTATGGCATGTGGGCGGTCGAGTTGCAGGAAAGCGGCGAGTTCATCGGCCGCGTCGGCCTGCACAATCCGGAAGGCTGGCCCGACCTCGAACTCGGCTGGATGCTGCGTCCCGAACATCGACATCACGGTTATGCAACCGAAGCCGCGCGCCGCGTCCTTGACTACACGTTCAGCACGCTTGGAGCCGAGCGCGCGATCAGCCTGATCCGTGCGGAAAACACCGAATCCGAACGCGTCGCCCGGCGTCTCGGTGGACGCCAGTCGACGACGATCGATTTCCTCGGCAGCGCGACCCTGGTCTACACCTACCACCGTCCCGACGGCGGCAATTGAGTCGATCATCGTGATGCGCCTGCTGCGGATCAGCGACTATTCGCGCACTCGCTGGAAAAACGATGGCGGCTGGACCACCGAGATCGCCAGCGTGCCGCTGGTGGATCAGGCGAGTGGATTCCTGTGGCGGGTCAGCATTGCCGAGATCGAGGCAAACGGCCCGTTTTCGCTGTTTCCGGGCATCGAGCGCGACTTGTTGCTGCTTGCCGGAACCGGCATTGAAATCGACATCGATGACATGCCGGCAATGCGCCTCGATCAACGCTTCCAGCGCATCCATTTCAACGGCGAGGCGGCCGTGCACTGCCGCCTGCTGGCAGGACCGACCCGTGATTTCAACGTCATGACCGCGCGCGGTCGCGCAACCGCCGAGATCCATGCGCGACCGCTGATTGGCACGATGCTGGTCTTCGCCGAATCAGATTGTACCTGGCTGATCCATGTGTTTGCCGGGCAGGCATCGGCACGCAGCAGCGATCAATCGCTGGCCGCCGCATGCGGGGAAACCCTGGTCATCGATGCAGCAGGCGCCACGCGCGAGCGCATCGTCATCGAAGGCAGCGGCGAACTCGTCCTGGTCAAATTCACCCATCTGCCCTAGCGCGAGCGGATCAGCTTGACCTGCTTGGGCCGCAACACGAAGAGGATGGCGTAAACCACCAGCAGGATGGGCGGTGCCCAGTACAGGTTCTTGACCCAATCATGGGTGCTGTTGAAGCTCGAGTTGAGGATCAGGTCCATGGCAACGTTCGGGTCCTCGATGATCCTGGCAAAGCCCGGCGTGAGGGCATCGGTCATCACACCCGTGCCAAATGCATGCAAGCCTGACACGGCGGCATCGAGATAGCCGCCCAAGCCCATGTAGGTCGAAGCGAGGATCGCTTCGGCATGTGCCGACTGGGCAATCTGCGCACCGACACCCTCGAGATCTGGAACCGCTCCCCAAAGCACAAAGTCGAGCAACAAGGCCAGGACGAACAGAGCCAGGGCAATCGTGTGCAGATGACGTCGCATACATCCTCCAAATCCGCAGCGGGCGGGGCCTGCAGCCTTGTCGACGGCGTAAACTGTGCGCCAGCGCACGGTGACACGGACAGGCATCAGACATTCTCGTGACGCTAGTGTGCCCGAATCCCCCGTTTCGTGGTTCGCGACAAGCCCTGAACCAGAATCTGAAGAACATCGGCCGAGCATTCCCCACACATGACCGGAACCCATTCCAACCAGGGACTCTCCGACACTACTGCCAGGCAAGCCCTGCACGAACGCTGCCTGAGTCTGGTCAGGCGCTGGCAGCCGCTGGCCCGATCCGGCTGGGATCACCATGCCGCGCGCCTGCTCGGTGAGGAAATCGACCAGATCGCGACTACCGCCGAGTCGCTCGGCCTGCAGGAGGTCAACAGCAGCGCCCTGGAACTGGCCGCCTACCTGTGCTCGTTCATCGACGACAAGCTGGTTCCGAATGAAAATTCGCTGGAAAACCTTGCCGGCATGGTCAACACGCTGGGCAGCGCGCTGAGCGATTTGTCCGGCTCGCCGCGGGCCGATGTGCGCTCGCTGCATGGCGACCTCGTCGAAGCCACCGAAACGAGAGCCGCGGATGTCGAACCAGCGGTTGACGCGCTGGATGCCAGCAGCGAGCCGACCTGGCTGCCGCGCGCTGCCTGCCTGCTTGGCGAGACGGTGCGCACGGCACCGGGACTCGCCGCGGCATTGCGCGAACGCGACTACCAGGTCAACGAGTTCGACGATCTCGATGGCTTGCTCGAATTCCTGCGCGTCGCCCGACCCGGTGCCCTGCTGCTCGATGCGCGGGCGCTCAGCCAGCTTGGCCGCATCCGCGCCCGCCTCGACGAAGGCAACCAGACCGAACTGCGTGCGCAGCCGGCCCTGCTCGTGTTTTCACGCAAGGGCGATCTCGGCGAGCGCCTGCTGGCGATGCGCGCTGGCGCTGCCGGGTTGTTCAGCCTGCCATTTGATTCACTGCGCGTCATTGCCTGTCTTGATGACCTGCTCGTGCATGCCACGCAGACGCCCTGGCGCATCCTTCTCGCCGAGGTGGATACGGTCAGCGCCAGCGAGCGTGCGCGCTGGCTGGCCGAGCGCGGCATGACCGTGCGCCTTGCCAGCAATGGTCAGGCGGCACTCGCCGCCCTGCCCGATTTCCGCCCCGATGCCCTGGTTGTCGACCAGGAGTTGTCCGATGTGCACGGCCTCGAGCTGATCCAGCTCGTCCGCGACCAACCCGAACACATGGCCCTGCCGATCCTGCTGATGACCTCCAGCAACGAAATCGGCCAGCGTTTCGATGCCATTGCCGCTGGCTGCGACGAAGTCCTGCAGAAGCCGGTCAAGGCCCGCCATCTGACGCATGCCCTGCAATCGCGCTTGAACCGTGCCCGCCGCCTGCGCGAACTGCTCGGTACCGGCAATGGCAGCGATGCGCGCAACGGCCTGCACTCGCGTTCCGTGCTGATCGAAAAGCTCGCCAATGCCTCCGGCGATCGTTCCGCCGCGCTCATGTGCATCGCCATCGATCGCGCGCAGGCGCTTCGCGAAAGCATTGGCATAAGCGGACTGGCCGCGCTCGACAATCACATCGGCCAGTTGCTGCACAGCCAGCTCGATGTCACCGACATCTCGGCGCATTACCAGGATTTCCATTATTTCGTCCTGCTGCATCGTCGCTCGCGCAGCGAGATGACGATGGCCGCCGAGGACATCCGCAGCCGCCTCGCCGAACAACCATGGATGCACAACGGCACCGATCACGTGCTCACGGCGAGCATCGGCCTGGCCCTGCTCGGCGGCGAGCCACTTGGCGTCGACACCCTGGTCAGCCATGCCGAGGGCGCGCAGATTGCCGCCACGCACATGGGCGGCAACCGCGTGCTCTGGTACGAGGCGCGCGAGGCGGCCCTGCTGCCAAGCGATCCCCTGCTCGCCGTGCGTGCCGTCATGGGGCGCCGACTCAAATCCGAACAGGCAATGTTCGACTTCCTGCCGATCGTCCCGCTCGCCGGCAAACTCAGTGGCCAGTTCGATCTGCGCTTTCGCGTCCTCAGCACGCAGAACCCGGGGGCCTCGATCGGCTATGACGAACTGGTCCCGGCGGCCACGGAAACCAACCAGCTTGCCGAGATCGACCGCCTGATCCTGCAACACACCCTCGAAATGCGCGGCGAACAGCTCAAGCGCGGTCGCCAGTTGCGCATCTTCGTGCCGCAATCGGTAGCGTCCCTGCTCAGTGCCGACCTTTGCTGGTGGCTTGATCGCGAACTGAAATCAAACCATCTTTCCGGCACCGGCCTGACCCTCAACCTGCCCTGTTCGCCACTCATCGATGCCGGCGAGCGCGGCCGCGAGCGCATTGCCGAACTGCGCAAACTCGGCGTGCGCGTCTGCCTCAACGATTTCGGTCGCGACTGGGCCGCCGTGCACGCACTGAAACTGTTGCAGGCCGACTTCGTGCGCCTCGATCCGACCCTGGTCCACGAACTTGGCAGCATCCGCTCGATCGCCGACACCGTGCTCGCCCTCGTGCGCAAGGCACACGCCGCCGGCGCGGCGGTGATCGCCCCCGAAGCCGACAATCTCAATCGCGCCCACCTGCTCCTGCGCCTCGGCGTCGACTACGCCGTCGGCCCGGCGTTCTCGCAGCCGCTCAGCCAACCCGACTTCGATTTCAGCCGACCGCTCTGGTAAGCCCGCGCTGTCGCGCCGCCGGAAGCCATCCGTCGTGATCTCCGATCGCTGACCATTCACGCGGTGCAGCGCTCCAGCAACACGCAGGCATTCAGTCCAGCGCGCGCACCCGTGCGCGGGTCATCGGGCCGAGGCGCAGGCGATCGAACAACGCGCCGATCAGCTCGTCGTCCGGTTTCCTGCGCACATAGCCATCGAGTCCGGACGGCACCGGGGCATCGAGGGCGATGCCGGTCAATTGGCGGGACAGCCGGGCCAATTCCACATGTTCACGCAGCTTCTGCGAGGTGCTGGCGGCACCGCGCATGCGCAGGAAGGCAACTTCATCGGATCGTGCGAGCAAGGCATCGAGGGTGCCGAAATGGCCGAGCAGGATCGCCGCCGTCTTCGCGCCGATTCCCGGCACGCCCGGAATGTTGTCGACCGCATCGCCCATCAGGGCGAGGAAATCGGCGACCTGCTCCGGGTGCACGCCGAGGCGTTGCTTGATTCCCTGCATGTTCCAGCGCTGGTCTCGGGAAAAATCCCATTGTTCGACCGAGGCGCTGATCAGTTGCCCGAAATCCTTGTCGGCGGAGACGATCACCGCCGCGCAATCGTGGCGATCGAGCACGCCGACCGCGCTGCCGATCAGGTCGTCGGCCTCATAGCTGGTGTCGGTGAGCACGGTCAGTCCCAGCGCCGCGGCAACCTCCCTGCAATAGCCGAACTGGCGGACCAGCTCGGCGGGCGGCAGTTCGCGATTGGCCTTGTAGTGCGGGTAGATGTCATTGCGGAAGGAACTGGTCAGCGATTCGTCGAAGCAGATTGCCGCATGGGTCGGTTTCGCGCGTTCGAGGAAATCCAGCAGGAAGCGGGCGAAGCCGTGCACGGCATTGACCGGATGACCATCGACATCGGTGAAATCGGACGGTATCGAATGCCAGGCGCGGAACACGTAGAGGCTGGCATCAACCAGGTAGGCCGCGTGCTGCTTGCCGCCGATCATGCCTGCCACTCTGCGACCACGTCGGCCAGCGTGGCGCGCGGATGCTCGACTGCGGGCTCGATTGGCGTGCCGACATGCACGAAGCCGACCACCTGCTCGCCCGCTTGCAGGCCAAGCAGTGTGGCCACGGCGCTGTCGTACGCGGCCCAGCCGGTCAGCCATTGCGCGCCAAAGCCGAGGGCCTGGGCACCCAGCAACAGGTTGTAGGCCACGCACCCCGCGGAGAGGATCTGCTCCTGGCGTGGAACCTTGTGGCCATCCAGCACATGGGCAATCACGACGACGATCAAGGGCGCGGACAGGTAGCGTTCGCGATCCTTGAGCAAGGCCTTTTCAGGCACTCCCGGATCCTGCCTTGCATGGATTTGCGCAAGGCGTTCGCCAAACTCGCGGCGCGCATCGCCGCGGATCAGGCGCAGTCGCCACGGCATCAAGCGACCGTGATCGGGAACGCGCAGGGCGGCATTGAGCAGGGCATCGAGTTGCTCGCCTTGCGGCCCGGGTTCGCCAAGCTGGCGCGCAGGAACCGACAGGCGTTGTTCGAGAAACTGCAGGGACATCGAGGCATTCCGGATTGGCAGGCTGGAAGTCTAGCCCGAACGTTTGCTGCGGCGCACGAACGGCGGCCTGCAATGCAATTGCGGCAAATAGCGGGTTGCCGGTTACGGATGACGGGAACTTCGGCTAGGATGCACGCCGGACTTCATCGAGGGGAAGCCATGCCGGTCGTCGTTGCCGTACTCCGCGAATCCGCCGAGGGTGAGCGCCGCGTTGCGCTGACACCTGAAGTCGCGAAGAAACTCAAAGCCCGTGGTGCGCAGATCGTCATCGAGAAATCTGCCGCCGAATCGGCCTATTTTCCCGATGCCGCGTTCGCGGATGCCGAAGTCGTCGCCGACGGACCGTCCGCACTGGCCCGCGCCGACGTCCTGCTGCGCGTGCAACCGCCCACGGTCGAGGAAATCGCGCATCTCAAGGAAGGTGCGATCGTCATTGCAACCCTGCAACCGCATCTGCATCCGGAGCGCGTGAAAGCGCTGCGCGATCGCAAGATCACGGCGTTCGCGATGGAGCTGCTGCCACGCACCACGCGCGCGCAGGCGATGGATGTGCTGTCCTCGCAAGCGGGCGTCACCGGCTACAAGGCCGTGCTGATCGCCGCCGAACGCGCACCGAAATTCTTCCCGATGCTGACCACGGCCGCCGGCACGATCCGCCCGGCCAAGGTACTGATTGTCGGCGCCGGCGTGGCCGGATTGCAGGCAATTGCCACGGCGAGGCGTCTTGGCGCCCAGGTCGAAGGTTTCGACGTGCGCCCGGAGACCCGCGAGCAGATCGAATCGCTCGGCGCGAAGTTCCTTGATCTCGGCGTATCCGCGGCAGGCAGCGGCGGCTACGCACGCGAGCTGACCGCCGAGGAGCGCGAGCAGCAGCAGCAAGCCCTGGCCAATCATCTCAAAGGCATTGATGTCGTCGTCACCACGGCCGCCGTGCCCGGGCGCAAGGCACCGCGCATCATCAATGCGGCGATGATCGCCGGGATGAAGCCCGGTGCGGTGATTGTCGATATCGCCGCGGATTCGGGCGGCAATGCCGAGTTCAGCGAGGCTGGCAAGACCCACGTCACCGCAAACGGCGTCAGCGTGATCGGCACCAGCAATCTGCCTGCCACCACACCGATCAACGCCAGCGAAATGTATGCGCGCAACCTCTACAACTTCCTCGAGCTCTCGCTTGCCGATGGCGCGCTGACGCTCAACTGGGAAGACGAACTCATCGCCAAGACCTGCCTGACCCACGCCGGCGAGATCAAGCACGAGCCGACCAGGCAGGCCATTGAAGGAGCCGCGTCATGATCGATGGTTTTCTCGCCCTCTACATCTTCATGCTCGCCGCTTTCACCGGCAAGGAAATCATCGGTCGCGTGCCGGTCATCCTGCACACGCCGCTGATGTCGGGATCGAACTTCGTCCACGGCATTGTCCTGGTCGGCGCGATGATCGCGCTGGCGCATGCGGAATCCACGCTGGCCATCACCATCGGTTTCATCGGCGTCATTCTCGGCGCCGGCAATGCCGCCGGCGGTTATGTCGTCACCGAACGCATGCTCGAGATGTTCAAATCGAGCAAAGACAAGAAATGATCCTGCGCACGGCGCGTGCGCTTGACGCGCTGCGCCGTGCCGAGTCGCCACGCCTTCGTCCGGTTGCCCTGCGCAACCTGATCACGAAATCCACCATGTAATCCGGGGAAACACGACATGGCCATGCAAGAAATGCTGATCTGGATCGCCAACGCGAGCTACTTCCTGGCCGCCGTGCTGTTCATCCTCGGCATCAAGCGCATGGCCTCGCCGGTCACCGCGCGCAAGGGCATCGTCCAGGCCGGCATCGGCATGGTCATCGCCACCCTGGCCACGTTTGCCATCACCGGCGGGCACAACATCGGCCTGATCCTGCTCGGCATCGCCATCGGCGTGATCCCGACCTGGCTCTGGGGCAAGAAGGTCGCCATGACCGACATGCCGCAGATGGTCGCCCTGTTCAACGGCATGGGCGGTGGTTCGGCCGCCGCGATCGGCGCCGGCGAGCTGCTCAAGTTCTCGCATCCGGGCAGCGCCCCGGCGATGACCACGATCGGGCTTGCCGTACTCGGCGCGCTGATCGGCTCGGTGTCGATGACCGGATCGATCATCGCCTGGGCCAAGCTCGATGGGCGCATGGACAAGCGCTTCAACTTCGCCGGCCAGCAGGTTTTCAACTTCCTGATCCTGGCCGCGGCGATCGTCGCCGGCCTTGCCTTGATTTTCTGGCAGGTCGATGCGCGTTTGATCATTGCCTTCTTTGCCCTTGCCCTGCTCTTCGGCGTGCTCATGACTCTGCCGATCGGCGGTGCCGACATGCCGGTGGTGATTTCGTTGTTCAACGCGCTGACCGGCCTCGCCGTCGCTTTCGAAGGCTATGTGATGAATATCCCGGCGCTGATCATCGCCGGCACCGTGGTCGGCGCGGCGGGCACCTTCCTCACCCAGCTCATGGCCAAGGCCATGAACCGTCCGATCAGCGGCGTGCTGTTCTCGAATTTCGGCGGCGGCGGCAGCGGCGAGGCAATCGAAGGTTCGCAAAAGCCGATCGAAGCCAGCGACGCGGCGGCACTCCTGTACATGGCCGAGAAAGTCATCATCGTGCCGGGTTACGGCATGGCCGTGGCCCAGGCGCAGCACAAGATCTGGGAACTGAGCCAGGCCCTGATCAAGGCCGGCAAGGAAGTGAAGTTCGCCATCCACCCGGTTGCCGGTCGCATGCCTGGCCACATGAACGTGTTGCTCGCCGAAGCCGGCGTGCCCTACGACCTGATCGCCGACATGGACGACATCAATCCCGAGTTCAAGACCTGCGACGTTTCGATCGTCATCGGTGCCAACGATGTGGTCAACCCGGCGGCGAAGACAGACAAGTCATCGCCGATCTACGGCATGCCGATTCTCAACGTCGTCGATTCGCGGCAGACCATCGTCATCAAGCGCGGCAAGGGCACCGGCTTCGCCGGCATCGAAAACGCCCTCTTCTACGCGGACAACACGCGCCTGCTCTACGCAGATGGCAAGGAAGCGGCAAATCAACTGATTAGTGAGCTGAAGGGCATCGAGGGCGGCGGCGGGCATTGATGTTCGCTGGACGCATCCCAACTCCCCAATCCATCGCTGCGTGAATTCAGCGCCCCAGTCGGAACGCCTGCAACACATCGATGCATTGCGGGCCATCGCCGCACTGCTCGTCCTCTGCACGCACGTAAGCGAATCGTTCTACACGCTCAGCCCGCAGACCACGTCCACGCGATGGCTGTTTGACGTCTCGCATTTCTGGGATTTCGGCCGCATCGGCGTGGTGGCTTTCTTTGTCATCAGCGGCTTCGTGATTCCTTTCAGCACGCGGTCTGGTCTGCCCGGCGCAGGACGGGATTTCGCGATAAGGCGGCTGTTCCGGATTTTCCCGGCCTACTGGCTTTCGGTTCCCGCCGGCGCGTTCGCTTGCTTCTGGCTGTGGGGAACGAAGTTCACGACCACGGACTTTCTCGTCAATCTGACCCTGATGCAGGACCTCGTTGGCGTGCCGCCCGCAATCGGCGTGTACTGGACGCTACTCGTTGAATTGGCCTTCTATGCGATCTGCCTCGTCTTCCTGTTGACCGGAAGCATTCGAAACTTCTCCCGCATCGCCGCCTTCTCCGGGGGTCTCGCGCTGGTCGTTCTCGCGTGGTTGATCGAACACTCCCGGGGCCACGATTTGTTCCCGTACACGAGCACGTTGTGGCTAGTTCATCTGTCCATCATGTCGATGGGCACCCTGTTTCGCGCCTGGTATGACAGAGAGTTGAAAACTCCAGCCGCCCGCGCAGGCTTCTATGGAATTCTCCTCTTCTACCTGATCGGATATCCCCTCGTCTCGACGTTTGTAGCCGAACTTCCCTGGCGCTATTCAGTCCCCTATTCGATCGGCATCGCCTTCGTCCTGATTGGCGCGACGATCCTTCGCATCCGTAACCCGGTGATGACATGGCTCGGCCAGATCAGCTACTCAATCTACCTGTTCCATCCGGCCGTCTTCTACCCCCTGCTTTGGCTGCTTTCCCGCCTGCCCATGGATTCATGGTGGAGAACCCAGCACCTGGCTGTATATGTCGGAATCAACGCGGCGATCACGATCCTCGTGGCAACAGCCGTCTACCTGTTCGTCGAGAAGCCGTGCATCAACCTTGGGCGACGTCTTGCCGAGTCGGTCACGCGTCAATGCAAGGTCGTTCAGCCGGCTTGAATTCAAGGGCTTTGCGCTGAAGGCGGGTGAGAGTGCTTTGCTCACCTAAGCTGGCGTGGCCTGCGACCTGATCGCCGACATGGACGACATTAATCCCGAGTTCAAGACCTGCGACGTGTCCATCGTCATTGGTGCCAACGACGTGGTGAATCCTGCGGCGAAGACGGACAAGTCATCGCCGATCTACGGCATGCCGATCCTCAATGTCGTGGATTCGCGGCAGACGATTGTGATCAAGCGGTTCATATACTTGCCGTTCCGATCCCAGTCGCCGGCTTCTCAGTTGACAGAACCTGGTGGCGTCTCGAACCCTCGCCGACCTCGCAGTGACGCCCAACCCCTCGCTCAAGCGGAGCGCCAACGGCACGACGCCAGACCCGGTCTGGCGGTACGCGGTACATGATCCGGGACACCCATGATTCTCCGGTAACCAACTCGGACACCCAGACAAGCTGCTTGTCCTCGCATCAGCAGCTGGGCACTGCCGATTCCTCGCAGCCACGCTTGTCCGATGGCGGCGGCTTTCTCCATCGGTGATCCTGGCGTGCCGATAGCGGGTCTGCGTTCCGACCAACAAGGCTTGATTGTCTCCCCTGCGGAACCAATGATTCCCGGTCTTGCCCGCTTCCTGTCGCGCAGCCCAGGCCGCATGTTGGTCGGAATCGGAAACAACCGGAGCCCCACATGATCACCTTGCGCCGCAGCGCCGAGCGAGGCCACGCCAACCATGGCTGGCTCGATTCCTGGCACAGCTTTTCCTTTGCCAACTATTACCACCCGGAACACGTCCATTGGGGCGCGCTGCGCGTCATCAACGAAGACCGCGTGCAGGCGGGCGCAGGCTTTGGCGAGCACGGCCACAAGGACATGGAGATCATCAGCTACGTGCTGCAGGGCGCGCTCGCACACAAGGACTCGATGGGCAACGTCGTCAGCATCGTGCCCGGCGAGGTGCAGCGCATGAGCGCCGGCACTGGCGTCATGCATTCGGAGTTCAACCACGACAAGACCGGTACCACACACTTCCTGCAGATCTGGATCATGCCGGCGCGAACCGGGGTCACCCCCAGCTACGAGCAGAAGACGTTCGCCGACAGCGAGAAGCGCGGAAAGCTGCGTCTGGTGGTCAGCCCGGACGGTCGCGAGGGATCGGTGACGATCAACCAGGATGCGCTGATGCTGGCCGGCCTGTTCGATGGCAATGAAGGTGTCGAGCACAGCCTGGCACCGGGTCGCCTCGGCTATGTGCATCTGGTGCGTGGCAAACTGGAGGTCAATGGTTTTCAGCTGTCGGCCGGTGACGCCCTGATGCTGGAAAACGAGTCGAACATTACGCTGGCGCAGGGCCACGCCGCGGAAGTGCTGGTTTTCGACCTGCCAAGGTAGCATCCGGCCCCATACGATCCAGGCAAGCGCACAATGGATCCATGATCCCACCCACCGTGAATGGAGAACGCCATGACCGACAAGAACCGCAAGAACACGACCGGCTCGACCACCGGTGCCGGCGCACCCGCGCCGAGTGATCGCAATTCGCTGAGCATCGGTGCCGATGGCCCGATCCTCCTGCATGACGTGCATTTCCTCGAGCAGATGGCGCACTTCAACCGCGAGAAGGTTCCCGAGCGCCAGCCGCATGCCAAGGGTGCGGGTGCGTTCGGCGTGCTGGAGATCACGGCGGATGTCTCCAGATTCACCAAGGCCGCACTGTTCCAGCCTGGCGCGAAGACCGACATGCTGGCGCGCTTCTCCACCGTCGCCGGCGAAATGGGCAGCCCCGACACCTGGCGCGACGTGCGCGGCTTCTCGCTGAAGTTCTACACCGACGAAGGCAACTACGACCTGGTCGGCAACAACACGCCGGTGTTCTTCGTCCGTGATCCGATGAAGTTCCCGCATTTCATCCGCAGCCAGAAGCGCCTGCCCGACTCCGGCCTGCGCGACAACCACATGCAATGGGATTTCTGGACCAACAACTCCGAGACCGCGCACCAGGTCACCTACCTGATGGGCGAGCGCGGCCTGCCGCGCAACTGGCGGCAGATGAACGGCTACGGCTCGCATACCTATCTGTGGATCAACGCCGCCGGCGCGAAGTTCTGGGTCAAGTACCACTTCCATACCGAACAGGGCATGGCCTTCTTCAGCAACGCCGAGGCCGCCGCAATGGCCGGCAATGATGCCGATTTCCATCGCCGCGACCTGTTCGAGGCCATCGCCCGCGGCGAGTTCCCGCGCTGGAAACTGTCGGTGCAGGTGATGCCGTATGCCGACGCGAGCAAGTACCGCTTCAACCCGTTTGATCTGACCAAGACCTGGTCGCACAAGGACTATCCGCTGATCCCGGTTGGCACGATGACGCTGAACCGCAATCCGGAGAACTTCTTCGCGCAGATCGAGCAGGCCGCGTTCTCGCCGGGCAACACGGTGCCGGGCATTGGCCTGTCGCCGGACAAGATGCTGCTCGGTCGCGCCTTTGCCTACGCCGATGCGCAGCGCAACCGCATTGGCACCAATTTCCACCAGTTGCCGGTCAACCAGCCGAAGGTGCCGGTGAACAGCTACATGTTCGATGGCCAGATGGCTTACCACCACAGCGGCAACGCGCCGGTGCACGCAACCAACAGCGGTGGCCGTCCATGGGCGGACCAGACCGGCCCGGTCGCGGATGGCTGGGAAGCGGATGGCGCGATGGTGCGCAGTGCCTACACCTTGCGTGCAGAGGACGATGATTTCGGCCAGGCGGGTACGCTGGTGCGCAAGGTGTTCAACGATGCCCAGCGTGATGCGCTGGTCGATCAGGTTGCCGGCAGCCTGCTTGGCGGTGTGCGCAGCCCGGTGCTCGAACGCGCCTTCGAGTACTGGAAGAACATCGATGCCGACGTCGGCAAGCGCATCGAGGACAAGGTCCGCGCCGGAAGCGCAGCCAAACCCGCCGAAGGCATGGGCAAGGGCTGATCCGCGAAAGTCGGACGGGCCGGCTGCCGGAACAGGCATCCGGCCTGAAAGCCCATCCTGCGAGCGTTCCTCGCGGGAAGCCCGTTCGGATGCCTTTCGCCAATGTGGCGAAAGGCATCAGGCCACACGCACCCCGCCTGCAAGCACCCTTCCCGGGTAGCCCGCGCAAAAGCGATGCTCTTCAGCCGCGGCGGGCCGCCTCGATTGCGGCAATGTCGATCTTTCCCATCTGCATCATCGCCTCGAAAGCGCGCTTGGCAGCTGCCGGATCGGGGTCGGTGATGGCGGCGGTCAACGCGCGCGGGGTGATCTGCCAGGACAGGCCCCACTTGTCCTTGCACCAGCCGCAGGCGCTTTCCTTGCCGCCATTGCCGACGATCGCATTCCACAGGCGATCCGTTTCCGCCTGATCATCAGTTGCCACCTGGAACGAGAACGCCTCGTTGTGCGTGAACGTCGGGCCTCCATTCAAGCCGAGACAGGGGATGCCGATGACGGTGAACTCGACGGTCAGGACATTGCCCTGCTTGCCGGAAGGGTAGTCGCCAGGGGCGTAATGGACAGCCTTCACTGCGCTGTCCGGGAAGGTGGCGGCGTAGAACGTCGCCGCATCCAGTGCGTTGCCGTCGTACCAGAGGCAAATCGTGTTCTTGCTGGTCATCAGGGATCTCCAGGATTGCTCGCACGCCACGAAGTACTAGTTGGTCACGGGGAGCGTGCATCGGCCCGCGTCGAAGAAACCATCCGCGCCTGCTTCTCGGTGTCACCACCCGGCCGGGCCAGGGCGGCCATGAAGTCGGCACCGCTGGGAGCCTGGTACAGGCGCAAGCCGAATTCCGGGATCACCGCCAGCAGGTGATCGAAGATGTCGCTGGCCAGGTTCTCGTACGGCACCCAGCTGACGTTGGCCGAGAAGCAATACACCTGCAGCGGCAGGCCGGTCGGCGTCGGTTCGAGCTGGCGCACCATCAGGGTCATGTCCTGGGCGACGCCCGGATGCGAGCGCAAGTAGGCGGTCATGTAGGCGCGGAAAGTGCCCAGGTTGGTCGCACGGCGACTGTTGACCGGATCCTTGCCGGCCGCTTCGAGCTTGGCGTTGTACTCGGCCAGCTCGACCTGCTGCTTGTCCAGATATTCGTCGATCAAGGCGATCCGGCGCAGATGCTGGCGCTCATCCGGTTCGAGGAAGCGCACCGAGGACTGGTCGATCAGCAACGCGCGCTTGATGCGGCGACCGCCGAATTCGCTCATCCCGCGCCAGTTGCGAAAGCTCTCGTTGATCAGCTTCCAGGTCGGAATGGTGCTGATGGTCTTGTCCCAGTTCTGCACCTTGACCGTGTGCAGGCTGATGTCGATGACATCGCCGTCGACATTCTGACTGGACATCTCGATCCAGTCGCCGACACGCAGCATGTCGTTGCTCGCCAGTTGCATGCTGGCCACCAGCGACAGCAGGGTGTCCTTGAACACCAGCATCAGCACCGCCGTCATGGCACCGAAGCCGGTCAGCAGCACCAGCGGCGATTTGCCGATCAAGGCGGCAATGATGAGTACGCCGGCAATGATGTAGATGCCGATCTTCAGCAGTTGCACATAGCCCTTGATCGGTCGTCGCGTCGCATGGCGGCTGGATTTTTCGTAGATGTCGTTGAGCGCGTCGAGCAGATTGGCGATGGCCATCGCCACGGTCAGCGCCACATAGGCGCGGGCAACGCTGCCGACCACGGTATCGAGCCAGGCGGGCACGCCCGGCACCAGGGCGATGCCGCCGAGCACGATCAATGCCGGCACCACGTTGGCCAGGCGCGCGAGCACCCGGCGACCCATCAGCGCGTCGTCCCACTTGCTGGGCGAGGCCTTGGCCAGGCGTCCGACCACGACCAGCAAGACGCGCCGCGTCAGCCAGTTGGCCAGCCAGGAGATGACGAGGAGCACGAGCAGGCCGAGCAGCGTCGAAGCATGGGGAATGCCGCCCAACGGCTGGACGAGGTAGGTTTCGATGAGTTCCTGCATGCGCTACAGGGTAACGGCTGCGAATGGCCGGGGAAACCCGCAGCGGGTTAAGCCTGCCCAGCCTGTGGCCACACGCAGCGAGGGTGTGGATCGCCTGTCTATTTCGCCTTCGGCGTGAACTTGAAGCGACAGACGTTGCCGCCCTTTGCCATGCATTCCTGGTGATCGATCGTGCTGTCGGTGAAACGCGCCATCATGGCCAGGTCGAAGCGGCAAATCTCCGGATCCTTCATCGCCAGCTTGTGGAAGACGCAATTGTCCGCTTCGATGACTGGCTGGCCATCGACCACGCTGGCCTCGCCGGTGTTGTAACCCATCTCCTGCATGATGCGGGCGAGCTTCTGCACTTTTTCCTGCGGCTCCGTCGCCGGCTGGCTCTGCGCCAGCAACTGGTCGGCCACGCGTTCGCCCATGCGCCCGAGTCGCTCCTTGAGTACCGCATCGCCGGCGTCATCGCGGATGGTATCGATCACCAGTTCGGCAAACCACGAATACTGCCGCGGAAACAGCTCCAGGCCCTTGTCCGAGAGCACGTAGAGCTGCTCGGGCCGGCCACCGGAAGGTCGCGAGATGCCGGTCTCGACAAGGCCGTCGTTGCCCAGCGAGGCCAGATGCTGGCGCACCGCATTGCGGGTCACGTGCAGGCCGCGTGAGAGCTCATCCACGGTCAGGCCGGTCTTGGTGCGAAGCAGGAGCGTGAGCAGCGCCTGCTGGCGATTTCCCATTACCTTGATCATTGTCCTCTCGCGATTGAGCGGTGGCCGACGACCTCCATCGAGCATCGCATGCTACCGGATTCCGACTTTACAATCTTATGGCATATCTTACTTGACAATCTATTTTATCAAGATCAGCATGAGGATCCCAGCCAACGCAAGGAGTTCGTCATGTCATCCCTGATCAGCAAATCACTGGGCGCACTCGCGCTCGCCGCCCTGCTCGGAAGCGCGGGCACGCTCCTCGCGCACGAGGCACCAGCCGTCGATGCGACGACGCATACGGTCACCGTCAAGCAGGCCGCAACACAGGCTGCCCTGCGCGACCTGTGGATCGGGCACATCTTCTGGGTGCGCAACGTCGCCCTGGAAACCATGGATGGCAACGGCGCCGCGGCCAAGGCTGCCGAGGCTGAGGTCGTCAGCAACGCAAAACAGATTGCCGCCTCGATTGAACCGTTTTATGGAAAAGCGGGTTCGGACGCCTTGATGGATCTGCTGGTCGGGCATTACGGCGCGGTCAAGGCGCACATCGATGCCACAGCCACCGCTGACGCAGCCAAGCAGGCCGCCGCCTCCAGGCAACTGACCGCCAATGCCGGTGCCATCGCCGATTTCCTGAGCGGGGCCAATCCCAACCTGCCGCGGGCCACGGTCAACTCCCTGTTCATCGGCCATGCGGCGCATCACATGGAGCAGGATCAGCAGCTCAAGGACCACAAGTATGTCGAAGAAGGCAAGACCTGGGCCGCCATGCGCGATCACATGTACGTGATTGCCGACGCGCTCACCGATGCCCTCGCCAAGCAGTTCCCGGAAAAATTCAATTGATCGACCGCGCAACCGCAGCCAGCAAACCGCCCGCTACGCATCGAGAATCCCCATGAATGCCCTCACCGCAATGCAACTGCTGCCTGATGTACAGGCGCAAGCCGATTTCCGCAAGCAACGCATCGATGCCGTCGGCGTCAAGGGCGTGCGCTATCCCGTCGTCATCCACTCCGGCAGGCACGCCATCGCCACCATCGCCACGTTCTCGATGACCGTGGCGCTGGCAGCGGAAATCAAGGGCACGCACATGTCGCGCTTCATCGAGTTGATCGAAGCGCGTGCCGGCCATCTCGACCAGGCCGGTTTCCGGGCGATGGTTTTCGAGATGCTCGAACGGCTGGATGCGCGCAGCGGCAGCATCACCCTGCACTTCCCCTACTTCGTCAGCAAGGCTGCCCCGGTGTCAGGGGTCAACAGCCTGCTTGATCACGACGTCGAATGGTGTGGCAGCGTCGACGCGGACGGCCAGTTCGCCTTGCGCCTGCGCGTTGTCGTGCCGGCAACCAGCCTGTGCCCCTGTTCCAAGGAGATTTCCGCCTACGGCGCACACAACCAGCGCTCGCACATCAGCATTGCCGCCAACCTCCTGGAATCCATGTCGATGGAAGAGCTGATTGCGATCGCCGAAGCCAGCGCGTCCTGCGAGGTCTATGGCCTGCTCAAGCGCGCCGATGAGAAGTTCGTCACCGAGCGCGCGTACGACAATCCGAAGTTCGTCGAGGACCTGGTCCGCGATGTCGCCCACGCCCTCGACCAGGATGCGCGCATTGGCGGCTACCTGATCGAGGCGGAAAACTTCGAATCGATCCACAACCACTCGGCCTTTGCGCGCATCGAACGCATCCTGCCAGCACCCGCAGCGCCGTCCGCGAACAGGCATTTGCGCGCAGCGCCACCCTGCAGCTTGAACGGAGTATCGTCATGAACGCCCAGCACAGCACCTTGCTCAAGCGCGAAACGGTTGCCGAAGGTACGGTTGCCTTCCACTTGCAGAAGCCCGCAGGCTTCGAGTTCAAGCCGGGCCAGGCAATCGACCTGATTCTCGATGATCCGCAACTTGGCGAGGATTCGCGGGTGCATGCGTTTTCCATCGTCAGCGCCCCGCACGAGGCCAACCTGACGGTGACGACGCGTATGCGCGACAGCGCCTACAAGCGCGCCCTCGGCCGCCTCGAACCGGGAGCAGGCGTTTCCATCGACGGTCCGTTCGGCTCGATGACCCTGCACAACAAGGTTTCACGGGCTGCCTGTTTCATCGCCGGCGGCATCGGCATCACGCCCTTCATGAGCATGTTGCGTCACGCCTTCAAGACGGAATCCGCGCATCGGCTGATGCTGATCTATTCCAATCGACGTCCGGAAGACGCCGCCTTCCTCGCCGAGCTGCAGGGCCATGCCAGGCAGCACGAGCGCTTCCAGTTGGTCGCGACGATGACCGACATGGGCAAATCCGCGAGTACCTGGAAGGGCGAAACCGGCTTGGTCGACGGCGCATTCCTGAACCGCGTCACTGCTGGCCTGCCCTCACCGATCTTCTACGTCGCCGGCCCGCCCGCCATGGTCGTCGCCATGCGTACCGCGCTGGGCGCTGCCGGCATCGACGACGACGATATCCGCAGCGAGGATTTCTTCGGTTATTGACCGATCCGCTTCGGCAGCGGATCCGCGATCAGACGCCGAATGCGCGATTGCACCAGTCAAACAGCGGGCCCCAGGCGAGGCCGAGCACGACCAGGGCGAGGCCGTTGAGCGAGATCACCCAGCGCAGTGGCAGATCTGCCGGCAGCGGGACCGCCGCATCGTCGGCCGCCGCGTCGAAGTACATGACTTTGACCACGCGCAGGTAGTAGTAGATGCCGATGATGGCGAAGATGATCGCGACAATCGCCAGCCACAGGAAACCGGCGTCGATGGCCGATTTCAACACCAGCAGCTTGGCAAAGAAACCAAACAGTGGCGGCACGCCGGCCAGGGAGAACATGGAAATGCCCATGATCGCGGCATACCACGGGCTGCGCTGGTTGAGTCCCTTGAAGTCATCGATCTCCTCGCACTCGAACCCGGCGCGGGCGAGCAAGGCGATGATGCCGAAGGCGACCGTGGCGGTCATCGTGTAGCTGATGATGTAGAACATCGCCGCCGAGTAACCCGCGGGCGAGCCGCCGACAAATCCGAGCAGCATGAAACCGATGTGCGAGATCGTCGAGTAGGCGAGCATGCGCTTGAGGTTCGACTGCGCGATCGCAAACAGGTTGCCGACCGCCAGCGAGAGCACCGAGAGCAGTGCCAGCATCGGCGTCCAATGCTCGCTCATCGGGCCAAGGCCGCCTTCGAGCAGGCGGTAGAGCAGCCCGAACGCGGCGACCTTGGCTGCCGATCCGATGAACACGGCGATCGCTGTCGGCGCGCCGTGATAGACATCCGGCAGCCACATGTGGAACGGTGCCGCGCCGAGCTTGAAGGCGACGCCGGAAACGATGAAGACCAGGCCGATGGCCAGCCAACCGCGATGCTCGACCTGGTTGACCTGCGCACTGATGGCGGCCAGATCGAGCGTGCCGGTGGTCCCGTAGATCATCGACATGCCATACAGCAGCAAGCCGGAAGCCAGCGCGCCGAGCACGAAATACTTGATTGCCGCTTCGGCCGAGATTGCCGATTGCCGATTGAGCGCAACCAGGGCATAGGAGGAAAGCGCGAGCAGTTCGAGGCCAAGGTAGGCGGTGACCAGGCTGCCCGCGGAAACCAGCAGCATCATGCCGATCGTGGCAAAGAGGATCAGCAGGTAGAACTCGCCAAACAGCAGGCTGCGCTCGCGCATGTAGTTGCGCGCATAGAACAGGCTCAGCCCGGTGGTGAGCAGGACAAACTGCTTGAGCACGACGCTGATGCCATCGTGCTTGAACATGCCGTTGAACGCGCTGACGCCCTGGGCGACTTCCGGCGCACCGCGCCAGACGAGGAACGAGGTCACGGCAATGGCTGCGATCGACAGCCAGTGGGTGATGTCGCGCTGGCTCGGCTTGAGGAACAAGTCGATCAGCAGGATCGCGCAGGTTGCGCCAAGCAGCACCAGCTCGGGCAGGATGGCGAGCAGATCGGCGGGATTGAATTGGATGGTCATCGGATTCTCAGGCCTTGCTCAGCATCAGCGCATTGACGATCTGCAGCACCGAGCTGTCCATCAGGTCGGTCAGCGGCTTCGGGTAGATGCCGAGGGCGAGTACGGCAACAGCGAACGATCCGAGCACGATCCATTCACGCGCATCGAGTCTCTTGAACTTGGCAACTTTCGGATTGGTGACTTCACCGAAGATCACGCGCTTGACCAGCCACAAGGTGTAGGCGGCACCGATGATCAGGGTGAAGGCAGCGACCAGGGCAATGAACGGATTGCTCTGGAACGAGGCCAGGATGACCATGAACTCGCCGACGAAACCACTGGTGCCGGGCAGGCCGCAATTGGCCATGGAAAAGAGGATGAAGAAGCCGCCGAACCAGGGCATCACGTTCATGACGCCACCGTATTCGTTGATCATGCGCGTGTGCAATCGATCGTAGAGCACGCCAATGCAGGCGAACATCGCGCCGGAGACGAAGCCGTGCGAGATCATCTGCACCATCGCACCCTGCATGCCGAGGCGCGCCGCATCCGGGTTGGCGTGCTCGCGGACCAGGGCCAGGGTGATGAAGATGCCGAGGGTGACGAAGGCCATGTGCGCGACCGACGAATAGGCGACCAGCTTCTTCATGTCGTCCTGGACGAGGGCGACGTAGCCGATGTAGACCACCGCGATCAGGGACATGGCAATGACCACCCAGGCGTATTCCTGCGAGGCATCCGGGGTGATCGGCAGGGAGAAACGGATGAAACCGTAGCCGCCGACTTTCAGCATGATCGCGGCAAGGATCACCGAACCACCGGTTGGCGCCTCGACGTGGGCATCCGGCAACCAGGTGTGCACTGGCCACATCGGCACCTTGATGGCGAAGCCGGCAAGGAAGCCGAAGAACAGCCAGGCCTGCTCGGTCGTGCTGAGCGGCGCGGCGGCAAAGGCGGCCAGCGAGAACTCGCCCGTCTTCATGTGCAGGTAGATCAGCGCGATCAGCATGAAGATCGAGCCGAGGAAGGTGTAGATGAAGAACTTCAGCGTCGCGTAGACACGACGCGGGCCGCCCCAGACGCCGATGATGATGAACATCGGGATCAGCATGGCCTCGAAGAACACGTAAAACAGCAATGCATCGGTGGCCGCGAAGATGCCGATCAACATGCCCTCGAGCACGAGCATGGCCGCCATGTACTGCGAAACGCGCTTGTTGATCGGTCCCCACGAGCCAATGATGACCAGCACGCTGGTGAACGTGGTGAGGACGATCAGGGCAACCGAGATGCCATCCACGGCCAGGCCGTAATAGGCCTTGAGTCCGCCGATCCACAGATGCGATTCGGCGAACTGCATGCCGCCGGCGACGGCGTCATAGCCGCTGTAGAGCGGCAGGCTGACGACAAAGGTGAGCAGGGTGACGAGTACGCTGAGCCAGCGCGCGACACGCGCATCGCGACCCAGGGCAAGCACGAGGATGGCACCGACAATCGGCAACCAGATCAGAACGCTGAGAAGAGGCCAGTGAGCCATGGTGTTCGTCATTCCCCGTCGATCAGGCAGCGATGCGCGTCAATACCCACCATGATCCGCCGAGCAGCAGGATCAGGCCGAGGATCATCGCGAATGCATAGTGGTAGAGATAGCCGGACTGCAGCCGGCGCAGCAGCGCCGAAGCCTGGTCGATGAGGCTGGCCGAGCCATTGATCGCGCCATCGATCAGCGCCGCATCGCTGCCGCGCCAGAGGCCACGGCCAAAACGGATGCCGCCGCGCGCGAAGACCGCCTGGTAGATGTTGTCGAACCAGTATTTGTTGACCAGCGCCGTATGCAGCGGGCGCAGGGCGTTCTCGGCCTTGTCGGCGATACGCGGATTGAACAGCCAGATCCAGGTGGCGACGATGAAGCCGGCCAGCGCGATCCAGAACGGCGGCTGGGTGAATCCATGCACGGTCATCGCCAGCGCGCCGTGGAATTCGCGGCCCAATTCACCGAGCACGTCGTTTGCCTCGCGCACGAAGATGGCATTGCCGAAATAGTCGCCGAACAGCATCGGGCCGATGGTCAGGAAGCCGATCACGACCGAGGGGATCGCCAGCAGCACCAGCGGCACCATCACCACCCACGGTGATTCATGCGGCGCATGGGCAAGCTCGCCCGGGCCGTAGTGGATGTGGTCATCGTGGCCATGGTGCTGCTTGACCGGGACGACGGCAAAGCGTTCCTTGCCGTGGAAGGTCATGTAGAGCAGACGGAAGCTGTACAACGCGGTGATGAAGACACCGGCAAGTACGCAGAAATAGGCGTAGCCGGCACCGAGCCGATGCGATTCTCCGACCGCCTCGATGATCGCGTCCTTGGAGAAGAATCCGGCAAATCCCGGCGCGCCGGCGAGGGCCAGCGAGCCGATCCACATCGTGATCCAGGTGATCGGCATGTACTTGCGCAGGCCGCCCATGTGGCGCATGTCCTGCTCATGGTGCATGGCGATGATCACCGAACCCGCGCCGAGGAACAGCAGGGCCTTGAAGAAGGCATGCGTCATCAGGTGGAACACGCCGGCCGAATACGCCGAGACGCCAAGGGCGACGGTCATGTAACCGAGCTGGGAAAGGGTCGAATAGGCGACGACGCGCTTGATGTCGTTCTGCACGACACCGATCAGGCCGGTGAACAAGGCCGTGGTCGCGCCAATCACCAAGACGAAGGTCAGCGCGGTTTCGCTCAGCTCGAAAAGCGGCGACATGCGCGCGACCATGAAGATGCCGGCGGTGACCATGGTTGCCGCGTGGATCAGGGCCGAAATCGGCGTCGGGCCTTCCATCGAGTCGGGCAACCACACGTGCAGCGGCACCTGCGCCGACTTGCCCATGGCGCCGATGAACAGGCAGATGCAGACGATCGTCGCCACCTGCCAGGGATGACCGGCGATCAGTTCGACCGAGCGCGAGGCCATGTCCAGCGAAGGATCCTGCGCATGCGCGAAAACCGCGGCGTAATCGAGAGAACCGCCAAACCACAGCAGCACGCCGGCGATGCCGAGGATGAAACCGAAATCACCAACGCGATTGACCAGGAAGGCCTTCATGTTGGCGAAGATCGCGGTCGGGCGCTTGTACCAGAAGCCGATCAGCAGGTAGGAGACCAGGCCGACCGCTTCCCAGCCGAAGAACAGCTGCAGGAAGTTGTTGCTCATCACCAGCATCAGCATCGAGAAGGTGAACAGCGCGATATAGCTGAAGAAGCGCTCGTAGCCATCATCCTCGGCCATGTAGCCGATCGTGTAGACATGCACCATCAGCGAGACAAAGGTGACCACCACCATCATCATCGCGGTCAGGCGGTCGATCAGGAAACCGACGTGGGCACTCGTGCTGCCGACCTCGAACCAGGTGTAGATGTTCTGGTTGAATACCTCGGCACCGCCCCAGACCAGTTTGTAGAGCACGAGGATCGACAAGGCGCAGCTTAGACCGACGCCGGCAATGGTGACGCTGTGCGAGGCAACGCGGCCGATGCGCTTGCCGAACAAGCCGGCAACCAGCGCGCCAAACAGCGGCGCGAGGACGATCGTCAGCAGGATGGATTTGTCGAGCATCATCAATCAACCCTTGAGCTTGTCGATGTCGGTCACGTCAATCGTCGCGCGATTGCGGAACAGGACGACGAGGATGGCCAGGCCGATCGCGGCCTCGGCGGCAGCCACGGTCAGGATGAAGAAGACGAAAACCTGACCGGACGGATCGCCGAGGTAGCGCGAAAAGGCGATGAAATTCGTGTTCACCGCGAGCAGCAGCAGCTCGATGCACATCAGCAGAACGATCACGTTCTTGCGATTGATGAAGAACCCGGCCACGGCGATGCACAAAAGCACCGCAGCCAAGGTCAGGAAATGCGCGAGGGTGATCATGGCGCCGCCTCCCCTTTCTTCTCCGCAGCCATCTTCACCAGGCGGACGCGATCCTCGCGCTTGACCATGACCTGGCGCGAGGGGTTCTGCAGCTTGGTGTGGCTGCGCTTGCGCTCGTTCAGGGTGACCGCGGCAATCAGGCCGACGGTGAGGATCAGCGCGGCAATCTCGAAGGGCAGGATGAAATCACGGAACAACGTATAGCCGAGCCATTCCAGGTTAGACATGCCGGCGAGCATGGCTGGATCCTCGCTTGGCGGCGTCTGCAAGGTGCGCACGCCGATCATCATCAGCATCTCCACCAGCATGACCACGGCAACGAGCACGCCGACCGGCAGGAAGCGCACGAAGCCTTCACGCAAGGGTGCAAAGTCGACATCCAGCATCATCACCACGAACAGGAACAGCACCATGACCGCGCCGACATAGACCAGGGCAAGGGCGACGCCGAGGAATTCAGCCTGGGCGAGCAACCAGACGCAGGCCATCGAGAAAAAGGTCAGGACCAGGCACAACGCGGCCACGACCGAATTCTTCACGCTGATCACGGACAGCGCCGCGACGACGGCGACCGTGCCGAAAAAATAGAAGCAGAGCAGTTCAAATGTCATCGGATTCTCCGTGTCTGCTCATCGGAATGCCGCGTCCTGGGCACGCGCCGCGGCGATTTCGCCTTCGTAGCGGTCGCCAATCGCCAGCAACTGGATCTTGTTGACCACGTTCTGGCCGCGCTTCTCGAAATGGTATTCGTGCAGGTGCGTCTCGACGATGGAATCGACCGGGCAGGATTCCTCGCAGAAGCCGCAGAAGATGCACTTGAACAGGTCGATTTCGTAGCGCGTCGTGCGCCGCGTGCCGTCACTGCGCATTTCCGAATCGATGGTGATGGCCAGCGCCGGGCACACCGCCTCGCACAGCTTGCAGGCGATGCAACGCTCCTCGCCGTTGGGGTAGCGACGCAGCGCATGCAGGCCGCGGAAACGATTCGACTTCGGAATGTGTTCTTCCGGATAGCGCATCGTGTACTTCGGCTTGAACATGTAACGCATGGTCAGCCACATGCCGGCCAGCAGCTCGAGCAGGAGCAGACTTTTCAGGTAGTTGAAGACTCTATTCATGGCTGTTGTGTATGTCCTGGCTCGCTCATGCGCCGATCGTGACGAGGCCGAAATACTTCAGGCAGGCGGCGACAACCACCCAGACGATCGTGATCGGAATGAACACCTTCCAGCCCAGGCGCATGATCTGGTCATAGCGGTAGCGCGGGAACGTGGCGCGGAACCACAGGTAGAAGAACGAGAACAGGAAGGCCTTGATGAAGGTCCACTGCCAGCCGCCCTTCCAGATCCAGTCGACCCATGCCACATCGGCAGTGATCCACCCCTGCAGCGGGCTCAACCAGCCGCCCATGAACAGCACGGTGGCGAGAAACGCGATGAGGATCATGTTCGCGTATTCGGCGAGGAAGAAGATCGCGAACGCGGAACCCGAATACTCGACATGGAAACCGGCAACGATTTCCGATTCGCCCTCGGCCATGTCGAACGGCGCGCGGTTGGTTTCGGCGACACCGGAAATGAAATAGATGACGAACATCGGCAGCAGCGGCAGCCAGTACCAGTCAAGGAAACCCTTGCTGCCGGCCTGGGCCATGACGATCTCGGTCAGGTTGAGGCTGCCGGTCATGATCATCACGCTGACCAGGGCGAAGCCCATCGGGATCTCGTAGGAGATGGTCTGTGCCGCCGCACGCATGGCACCGAGCATCGCGTAGCGCGAGTTCGACGACCAGCCGGCGAGGATGATGCCGTAGACGCCCAGCGAGGTCAGCGCCAGCAACAGCAGCAGGCCGACGTTGACATCCGCCAGCACCAGGCCGGCATCGAACGGAACCAGTGACCAGGCCGCAAACGATGGCACCAGGGCGATCAGCGGAGCCAGCACGAACAGGAACTTGTTCGCCGAGCTGGGCTGGATGATTTCCTTGAAGAGCAGCTTGAAGACATCCGCAAAAGCCTGCAGCAAGCCGAACGGGCCGATCTGGTTCGGCCCCATGCGCACGTGCATCCAGCCGATGACCTTGCGTTCCCAGTAGACGAACATCGCCACCGCGATGATCACCGGAACCGCGATCACCAGGATCTTCAGCACCACCCAGGCGACGAGGCCGGTGTTGCCGTATGCCAGCAGCGATTCGCGCATCGCATCGATCATGCTGAAGCCCTCGCGATCTTCAAGGCCGAGCCATTGGCCGGGAGCGCGGCAACCGCCGCGTAACCGGCCTCGATCCACGCCGCGCCAACGGGAACAGCCGCATCAACCTGCACATCAAGCAACGTGGTCTCGACATGGGCCTTGTCGCCCTGCCCCAGACCAAGCCTGGCGGCATCGGCGGGGTTCAGGGAAACCCGCGCGCCGCAGGTCAGCGGATGCGCGTTGAGTGCAGGCGAACGTCGCAGCACGGCGTCGCCGCGATAGATGGCGGTGGTGGCAATGCGCTCGAATGCGCCCGTGGCGGTGCTTGCCGGCGTCCGCGCGCCCGGTTCACGCGCCGTCGTCGAGGCCTTGGTCATCTGCGCACGCACTTCGCCGATCTCGGTGAAGCCGAAGCCGTCGAGGGCAAGCGCGGAGCCAAGTGCGCGCAGCACCTTCCAGCCCGGACGCGCCTCCGCCGGTGCCTTGGCACCCGCGGCGAGGCTCTGCACGATGCCATCGACATTCGTGTAGCTCGCCTCGATTTCCGGCGGCAGGCCTATCGGCAATACCGCATGGGCCTTGCTGCGCACGCCGCTGCACGCGTACGCACCGATGTAGAGATAGAAATCCGTGCTGCTGCGCGCCTGATCGAAAGCAGCAGGCATGGCAAAGTCAGCCGAGCCGGCGTGATAGACGATCAGCGTCTTCGGCGGCTTGGCGAGCATCTGCGCGGCATTGCTTCCATCCTGCAGCGGTGCAACGCCGGCATCGGCGAGACCGATCGCGTTGGCACCCGAGGGAACCTCGTTGCAGGCCGAGCCGGTGGCACGCGCGATGAATTTCGCCGCGGCACGCAACCAGGCCGCATCGGCATGCTGCACGGCGGACTCGCCAAGAATCACTACCGAGGCGCTGGCATCGGTCAACTGGCTGATAAGCGCCTTGGCCGAATCACTGCTCGCGACCTTGGCCAACTCGGCGGCCAGGCTCGAGGATGCCGGCAGCTTTCCGGTTTCGTTGGCGGCGCGGGCAAGGCCGAGGACGACTTCGACCATGGCTGCCGGGGCAACGATCTGCTTGCCGGCAAGCGCGAAGTTGAAATCGAAGTCCAGCGGATTGATGACATGCACCTTGGCCCCGGCATTGACCGCCTTGCGCAGGCGATGGTTGAGCAGGGGCATCTCGTGACGCGGGTTGCAGCCGATGAGGAGGATCGCCGTGGCCTTTTCGAGATCGGCAACCGGCATCTCGAACGCACTGGCGTGGGGTGCGTCGGAGAGATCGAGCTGGCGCAGGCGATGGTCGATCGCATCGCTGCCGAGTCCGCGCACGAGCCTGGCCAGCAGGTGGCCCTCCTCGTTCGAGGTCAGCGGCGCCACCAGGGCACCGAGATCCGCACCCGAGCTGCGCAGCCGCTCGGCGACAAAGGCAAGGGCCTCGGTCCAACTGGTCTCGACCAGCTCGCCGTTCTTGCGGATCATCGGCATCGTTGCGCGATCTTCCGCATACAGGCCTTCATGACTGTAGCGATCGCGATCGGACAACCAGCATTCGTTGATCGCCTCGTTGTCGCGCGGCACCGTGCGCAGCACTTCGCCGCGGCGCGTGTGCAGCCACAGGTTCGAGCCGAGCGCATCGTGATAGCCGATTGATTCGCGGGCAATCAACTCCCAGGCGCGGGCGCGGAAACGGAACGGCTTGTTGGTCAGCGCGCCAACCGGGCAGACATCGATCACGTTGCCCGACAATTCGCTCATCAAGGGCTGGCCGACATAGGTGCCGATCTGCAGGCGCTCGCCACGCTCCATGCCGCCAAGTTCGTAGGTGCCGGCCACTTCGGCCATGACCCGGATGCAGCGCGTGCAATGGATGCAGCGGGTCATCTCGGTTTCAACCAGCGGGCCGAGATCCTCGTCGGCCACGACGCGCTTGCGTTCGACGAAACGGCTGACGGAACGGCCAAATCCAAGCGACAGATCCTGCAACTCGCATTCGCCACCCTGGTCGCACACGGGGCAATCCAGCGGATGGTTGATGAGCAGGAATTCCATCGCATTGCGCTGCGCCGACAGCGCGCGCTGTGACTGTGTGAAGACCTTCATGCCATCGGCAACCGGGGTCGCGCACGAGGGCTGCGGCTTCGGCATCGGCCGGCCACCCATCTCGACCTCGACCATGCACATGCGGCAATTGGCGGCGATGGGCAGTTTTTCGTGGTAGCAGAAGCGCGGGATCGCCACGCCGATGCGATCGGCGGCCTGGATGATCATCGAGCCCTTCGGCGCAAACACCTGCGTGCCGTCAATCTCGATCGAGACGTGATCGGGCGGTGCGCTCGGAGTCACCGGCTGCGCGCTCATGCTTGGGCTCCTGTCTGAGCCGGGATTCGGCAAGACTGGGACTTGCGGCTTTGTTCTACCGATTCCCTATTCCCCATTCCCCATTCCCGGTCTGCAACTGCAGTAAGCAAAGTCATGCCACTTCCCCCCGCTGCAAACCCACCATCGACCTGCCGTTCACAATGAAATATTCGAACTCGTGCCAGTAGTGGCGCAGGAAACCCTGCACCGGCCAGGCGGCGGCTTCGCCGAAGGCGCAGATCGTGTGGCCTTCGATCTGTCCGGCCGCGGCTTTCAGGGTGTCGAGATCGCCGAGCTGGGCGTTGCCTTCGACGATGCGGGTCAGCATGCGGTACATCCAGCCGGTACCCTCGCGGCACGGCGTGCACTGGCCGCAGGACTCCTGGAAATAGAAACGCGCGATGCGCTGGCAGGCGCGCACCATGCAGGTCGATTCATCCATGACGATGACCGCGCCGGAACCCAGGCCGGAACCGGCCTTCTGGATCGCGTCGTAATCCATGGTCAGGCCCATCATGGTTTCACCGGGCAGCACCGGCATCGACGAACCACCAGGGATCACCGCCTTGAGCTTGGCACCATTGCGCATGCCGCCGGCCATTTCAAGCAGGTCGGCGAAGGATGTTCCGAGTGGAATCTCGTAGTTGCCGGGCCTGGCGACATGACCGGAAACCGAAAAGATCTTCGGGCCGCCGTTGTTCGGCTTGCCGATATTGAGGAACCAGTCCGCGCCCTTGCGCAGGATCGCCGGCACCGACGCATAGGTTTCCGTGTTGTTGATCGTCGTCGGTTTGCCAAACAGGCCGAAATTGGCCGGAAATGGCGGTTTGAAGCGCGGCATACCCTTCTTGCCTTCCAGTGATTCCATCATCGCGGTTTCTTCGCCGCAGATGTAGGCACCGGCACCGAGCGCGGCATGGATATCGACATCGATGCCGGAGCCGCAGATGTTCTTGCCGAGCAGGCCGGCCGCGTAGGCATCCTTGAGCGCCTGTTCGAAATGCTCGAACGGTTCGTGGTGGAATTCACCACGCAGGTAGTTGTATGCAACCGTCGAGCCGGTCGCGTAGCAGGCGATCGCCAGTCCCTCGACCACGGCATGCGGATTGAAGCGCAGGATGTCGCGATCCTTGCAGGTACCCGGCTCGGACTCGTCGGAGTTGCAAAGGATGTATTTCTGCCCTGGTGCATTGCGCGGCATGAACGACCACTTCAAACCGGTCGGGAAGCCGGCGCCACCACGACCGCGCAACGAACTGTTCTTCAGTTCGTCGATGATCGTGACCGGGTCGGGCTTCTCGGCAAGGATCTTCTTCCAGGCCTGGTAGCCGTCGACCTTGAGGTAATTGTCGAACGTCCACGGCTGCTCGAAATGCAGCGTGGTGTAGACGACCTGGTGATCTTTTGCAGCGGGTCCGAATGCCATTACGGTCTCTTCGTCTTCTGGTCTGGAAGCGGTTTCAATCGCGCGGCACCTTGCATACACGGCAAGGGCATCGCGGCTGCAGCCGCTTCTCGTGGGTCTATTTCAGTTCATCGAGGATCTTGTCGAGCTTGGCGATATCGAGGTGCTCGTGATAGTGGCCGTTGACCACCATCATTGGCGCACCACAGCAGGCAGCCAGGCATTCTTCCTCGCGTTTGAGGTAGATGCGGCCATCTTCCGTGCTTCCGCCCAGCGGCGTGCCGAGCTTCTTCTCGCAATGGCGCACGAGATCCTCGGCACCATTGAGCCAGCAGGAAATGTTCGTGCAGATCGCGACGTTGTTGCGACCGACCGGCCTGGTCTCGAACATCGAATAGAAACTGGCGACCTCGAATGCCCACACCTGCGGCAAATCGAGGTAGCGCGCCACCGCGACGATCAGCTCATCGGTGAGGAACCCGCCATTCTGCTCCTGCGTCGCGAACAAGCCCTGGATCAGCGCCGAACGCTTGCGATCCGGCGGAAACTTGGCCACCCACGCATCGATGTGTTCGCGCGTGTGCGCCGTCAGCAACGCCAACGGATCAACATCCTTGACCTGGTTGTAGGTGCCGGTGGCTTTCATGGCTTTACTGTCGGAAATGGAGTAATGGCTGGGATTCGGGATTGGGGATACGGGATTCGAAAAAGCGACACTCCGCGATCCGAGAGCTCTTCGTATAGTCGACACAGAACAGCCGCAAATTGCTTCGATGCGGCATTGACGAATCCCGAATCCCGAATTTCGAATCCCCGCTTCATCGATCTATCTCCCCGAACACGACATCGTAGGTGCCAATCATGGCGACGACGTCGGAAAGCATGTGGCCGCGCACGATCGTGTCCATCGTCGACAGATGGGCAAACCCCGGTGCACGCAGCTTGCAGCGGAAGGGCTTGTTGGCGCCATCGGAAATCAGGTAGCAGGCGAACTCGCCCTTCGGCGCTTCCACGGCCGCATAGGTTTCGCCGGCGGGCACGCAATAGCCTTCGGTGAACAGCTTGAAGTGATGGATGAGGGCTTCCATCGACTCCTTCATCTCCTCGCGCTTCGGCGGTGCGACCTTGTAGTTCTGCACGATCACCGGGCCCGGATTGGCGCGCAGCCAGGCCACGCATTGCTGGATGATGCGATTTGACTGGCGCATCTCCTCGACGCGCACGAGATAACGGTCGTAACAGTCGCCGTTGACGCCGACTGGAATATCGAAATCGACCTCGGCATATTTCGCATAAGGCTGCTTCTTGCGCAGGTCCCAGGCGATGCCCGAGCCACGCAGCATCGGGCCGCTCATGCCCCAGGCCTTGGCCAGGTCGGGCGGGACAATGCCGATGTCGACCGTGCGTTGCTTCCAGATGCGGTTGGTGGTCAACAGCGCCTCGTACTCGTCGACCTTGCTCGGGAAATCGGCGCAGAACTGCTCGAGGTAGTCGAGCATCGAGCCTTCGCGCCACTGGTTGAAGCGCTTCAGGTCATCACCCTTGTGCCAGCGCGATTCCTTGTACTTCGGCATCACCGTTGGCAAGTCGCGATAGACACCGCCGGGACGATAGTAGGTCGCGTGCATGCGCGCGCCGGAAACCGCCTCGTAGCAATCCATCAGCTCCTCGCGTTCGCGGAAGGAGTAGAGGAACACCGCCATGGCACCCAGATCGAGCGCGTTCGAGCCGATCCACATGAGGTGGTTGAGGATGCGCGTGATCTCGTCGAACATCGTGCGGATCCACTGCGCGCGTTCCGGGATCTCGAGCTGCATCAGGTTTTCGATAGCGCGCACGTAGGCGTGCTCGTTGCACATCATCGAGACGTAGTCGAGTCGATCCATGTAGCCGATCGACTGGTTGAACGGCTTGGATTCGGCGAGCTTCTCGGTGCCGCGATGAAGCAGGCCGATATGCGGATCGGCACGCATGACGGTCTCGCCATCCATTTCCAGGACGAGGCGGAGGACGCCATGCGCAGCCGGGTGCTGCGGGCCGAAGTTCATCGTGTAGTTGCGGATTTCTTCCATCATTTGGCTCCCGCTTCGCGCTCGGCCCTGGCCTGCTCATAGCGCGAATCGTCACGGATCGTGCGCGGCACGAGCACGCGCGGCTCGATCGAGACCGGTTCGTAGATGACGCGTTTCTTGTCCGCATCGTAGCGGACCTCGACATTGCCGATCAGCGGGAAATCCTTGCGGAAGGCATGCCCGACAAAACCGTAATCGGTGAGGATGCGACGCAGGTCCGGGTGGCCCTCGAAAACGATGCCGAACAGATCGAAGGCTTCGCGCTCGAACCAGTTCACCGCCGGCCAGATCTCGACCAGCGAAGGCACCGAGGGCACATCGTCATCGGCACAGAAGGTGCGCAGGCGCAGACGATGATTGTGGCTGATCGAAAGCAGGTGCGCGACCACGGCAAAGCGCCGCGGCATGGCGGTATCGCGTGGCCGGTTGGCCCAGTCGAAACGACCCGCGCCCTTGCCTTCGACACCACGCGAGAAGCCTTCCGAGGTGACATCGGTGGTATCCCACTCGGTCTGCCCGTAGCTCAGGTAGTCGACGCCGCAGACATCGACGCACTGCTCGAACTGCCATGCCGGATCGTCGCGCAGCGTGCGCGCCACGGACAGCAGGTTCTCGGGCAATACCTCGATGGTGGTTTCGCCAAGCACTTCGACACTGCTCGACACCTTCGAGCCAAGCTGCACTTGCAGGCGACGGGCCAGGGATTCGGGTTCGCTCATGCCGGGTCCTCAGCGCGCGATCGTGTTGGTGCGGCGGATCTTCTTCTGCAATTGCAGAATGCCGTGGATCAAGGCCTCGGCGGTCGGCGGACATCCCGGCACGTAGACATCGACCGGAACGATGCGGTCGCAACCGCGCACGACCGCATACGAATAATGGTAATAGCCGCCACCGTTCGCGCACGATCCCATCGAGATCACCCACTTCGGCTCGGGCATCTGGTCATAGACCTTGCGCAGGGCCGGTGCCATCTTGTTGACCAGGGTGCCGGCGACGATCATCACGTCGGATTGGCGCGGCGACGGGCGGAAGATCACGCCATTGCGATCCAGGTCGAGGCGCGCCGCACCCGCGTGCATCATCTCGACCGCGCAGCAGGCCAGGCCGAAAGTCACCGGCCACATCGAGCCGGTGCGTGCCCAATTGACCAGTTCATCCATGCGCGCGGTGACAAAACCGCGATCGATCAATGGATTGTCGTCACCCGGACGCAGGATGTCGTCGACCGGGCCGGACGGCGTCGGGTTGTGCATCACCCGCGCGATGCTGTCGCTCATTCCCATTCAAGCGCTCCCTTCTTCCAGACATAGATGAAGCCGAGCACGAGCAGGCCGACGAACACGCCCATTTCAACGAGGCCGAAAACGCCAAGCTTGTCGAACACGACTGCCCACGGAATCACGAAGGCGATTTCGAGATCGAAGATGATGAAGAGGATCGCGATCAGGTAGTAGCGCACGTCGAAACGCACGCGGGCATCCTCGAAAGCCTCGAAACCGCATTCGTACGGAGCCAGCTTCTCCGCCGCCGGTTTCTTTGGCCCGAACAGGTTGCCAAGGATCAGCAGAGCGATACCGATGCCGGTAGCCACCAGCAGAAACAGCAGTACCGGGAAATACTCGACTAGCACATGCACCTCCGCGTCACCCGACGCATCAGCGGTTGCCGCGGTGTGCGGCAACGACGGTTGTTCATGATAATGGTGCCCAAGGGGGGACTCGAACCCCCACAGCTCTCGCCGCTACCACCTCAAGGTAGTGCGTCTACCAATTCCGCCACCTGGGCAACGCCATCAAACTCCGTCCTTCCCTGCCTTCTCCGGCTTCGCCGCATCGGACTTGGCTGGCTCTGCAGCTGGCTTGTCCGTTGCGGGTGCGGGCACTGGCGCTGGAACATCCCCCGAAACCGGGGCTGCCGGAACAGGCGCCGGCACATCACCGGAAGCCGGTGCCGGAGTCTCCTGCGGAGCAACACCCGCCATCACGCCAAGATCGTCCGAAGTGCTGCCAACGGCGGCGGGACGACTGTGGAACATACCCATGCCGAGGCTGAGCAGGAAGAACAAACCGGCCAGGACCGCCGTGCTGCGCGACAGGAAATTCGCCGAGCCACGCGCACCAAAGACAGTCGAGGAAGCACCACCACCGAAACCCGAGCCTGCATCGGCACCGGCACCGCGCTGCATGAGAATCAGCGCGATCATCGCAACGGCAATCAGCACATAGAAAACTTGAGCAACGATCGTGACCATTTGAATCAGGAACCCTGGTTTGCGGCAGCCGCAGCGGCCGTGCATATCGCAATAAAATCAGCCGCCAGCAACGAGGCGCCGCCAATCAGTCCACCATCGATATCGGACTGGGCAAACAGCTCGGCAGCATTGGCGGCCTTTACGCTGCCTCCGTACAGGAGACGCAGCGAGCTGGCTATTCTAGCATCCTGCTTCGCGAATTTGTCACGCACGAACGCATGAACCTGCTGGGCCTGCTGCGGGGTCGCGGTTTTCCCCGTGCCTATGGCCCAGACCGGCTCGTAGGCAACCACGGCCTGGCTGAACGCGGCAATTCCGGCCAGATCCAGCACGGCATCGAGCTGGGCACCGACGATCGCCTCGGTCTGCCCGCCTTCGCGATGCTCCAGCAACTCGCCAACGCAGAGAATCGGCAGCAGGCCCGCTGCCTGCGCGGCAACGAACTTGCGCGCGACCAGCTCGTTCGTTTCCGCGTGGTACTGGCGTCGTTCGGAATGACCGACCAGCACGTAATCGCAGCCGATGTCCTTCAGCATCGCGCCGGCCACTTCGCCGGTATAGGCACCCTGCGCATGTTCGCTGAGATCCTGCGCGCCGAAGCGAAGCCCGGAACTGCTGCCCGCACCGATCAGCTCGGCCAGATAGGGGAACGGTGGAATCACGGCGACATCCACAGGCAACGGCAGCGCTGCGGCCAGGTCTGCCACGAGCGCGGCGGAATCCCGGCGCGTGCCATGCATTTTCCAGTTTCCGGCTACGAGTCTGCGGCGCATGTGCTGGATCGAAGTGGTCAACGGGCGCGAAGCATAGCCGCGCATGTCGATTGCGGCAAACCGCATGCGCCGCGCCTGCGCAAAAGGTCCACACCCGGTAATCTGTGTCTTCGTCGATCCTTGCAGGCAGCAGCGGATGAACAAGCCACGCGGATATGCCCTCATCACCGGTGCCTCGGCCGGCATTGGCGCCGCGTTTGCGCGTGAACTGGCCGGGCGCAAGGTCGATCTGGTGCTGAGCGCACGCCGGCTTGATCGCCTGCAAAGCCTCGCCGACGAACTCATGGCCAGGCACGCCGTCAAGGTCGAGGTCATGGCCTGCGACCTTGCCAATCGCGACGCGCCGCGACAACTCGTCGCACGGCTCGACGAGCGCAACATCGCCATCGACCTGCTCATCAACAATGCCGGTTACGGGGTTACCGGCTATTTCCTCAGCCAGCCCTGGCAAACCCAGGCCGATTTCATCCAGGTGCTGATGACGGCTCCGACCGAACTCTGCCATCGCCTGCTGCCCGGCATGCGCGCACGCGGGCATGGCCGCATCATCAATGTCGCATCGCTGGCCGGGCATGTTCCCGGCTCGGCCGGGCAGACGCTCTATGCGGGTGCCAAGTCCTACCTGATCAAGCTGTCCCAGGCCCTTCATCTCGAGTACCGCGACGACGGCGTGAACACCTGCGCACTCTGCCCGGGTTTCACCTACAGCGAATTCCATGACGTCACCGGCTCGCGCGCGATGATGTCGAAGTTGCCCAAGTGGATGTGGATGGATGCCGAGACGGTCGTTCGCCAGGGTCTCGATGCGGTCGAACGCGGTGACGCGGTCTATGTCAACGGCCGCGTCAACCGTACAATCAAGGCGGTGTTCAAGCTGATCCCGGATCGACTTGCCCTGCGCATGATCGGCAGGCAGTCGCGGAAGTTCCGGAAGCAGTCCCCGGATTGATTGAACGCCGATCGCGAAACCGCCCTGGCGAACCTCGGCAACGCACCAAGGCCGATGCCCAGCCGGAACATCCACCCGATGCCGCCATGCATCCCGGCCCGCACGCTTACCGATGAATTCGCTGGAACAATACTTCGCCCGCTTTCGCGCCAACACCGTTGGCCACGAACAGACCTTCGCCTCGGCGCATGGCCAGCAGCGCATCGTCTACGCCGACTGGACCGCCAGCGGCCGTCTCTATCGCCCGATCGAGGAGCGCCTGCTGGGCACGTTCGGTCCCTTTGTCGGCAATACGCACTCGGAAAGCAGTGAAACCGGGCGCGCGATGACGCTGGCCTACCACGAGGCGCATCGCATCCTCAAAGCGCATGCCAACGCCGGGCCCGACGACCTGATCATTTCCACCGGCAGCGGCATGACCGGCGTGGTCAACAAATTCCAGCGCATTCTCGGACTGAAGGCACCGCAAGGCCTGCGTCGCTTCCTCGACATTGCCGAAGCGGATCGCCCGGTCGTCTTCATCACGCACATGGAACACCACTCCAACCAGACCTCCTGGCACGAGAGCATTGCCGATGTCGTGGTCGTGCCGCCGGACAAGGAAGGCCTGGTCGACCTGGCAGCTCTGCAGGCCTTGCTGCACGAGTACCGGGATCGCCCGCTGAAGATCGGTGCCTTCACCGCCTGTTCGAACGTCACCGGCGTCTGCACGCCCTACCATGCGCTGGCGAAGTTGATGCACCAGGCTGGCGGCGTCGCCTTCATCGACTTTGCCGCCTCGGCCCCGTACGTCGACATCGACATGCATCCGGCGGATCCAGAGGCCTACCTCGATGCCGTGCTGTGGTCGCCGCACAAGTTTCTCGGCGGTCCAGGCTCGTCCGGCGCATTGATCTTCAACCGCAACCTCTACCGCAACACCGTGCCGGATGATTGCGGTGGCGGCACCGTGAACTGGACCAATCCGTGGGGCGAGTATTCGTTCCTCGACGACATCGAGGCCCGCGAGGATGCCGGTACGCCGGGATTCCTGCAGACCATCAAGGCCGCCCTCGCCGTGCGCCTGAAGGACCAGATGGGTGTGCCGGCGATGCGCCAACGCGAGGAGGAGATCGTGCCGCATGTCATGGATGCGCTGCAGGCAATTCCGGGCGTGAATCTGCTGGCACGGACGCAACGCGATCGGCTTGCGATCTTTTCGTTTTATGTAACCGGCATCCACTACAACCTGATCGTGCAGTTGCTGAATGACCGCTTCGGCGTGCAGGCCCGTGGTGGCTGTTCCTGCGCCGGTACCTACGGTCACTATCTGCTGCACGTGGATCCAACCCTGTCCCACTCGATCACCGGGCGCATCGATCAGGGCGACCTTTCGGAAAAACCGGGCTGGGTGCGCATTTCCTTCCACCCCAGCACGACGATGGCCGACATCGACCACACCCTCGATGCCGTGCGCCAGATCGTCGACAATGTCGACGAGTGGGCGAAGGAATATGTGTACTCGCCGCTCAGCAACGAGTTCAGCCGGCGTGATGGCGACAGCGGTGCAGCACAGGCGCGCATCAGGGAATGGTTCGAATTCGGCGGGGAATCGGTTTCCTTCGACCCGCGTCATTGAGCAAAAGCCTTCCGCGCAACCCGGCAGTCGAACACCGCCAGCGTCGCCGCAAGCTGCTGCCGCATGTCGGTCAGTGGGGAAAGGCGGCCGCCCGGGGCGGGTCGCAAGCGGTGCCTTTCAGTCAGCAGGGGCCACTGACCATTGCACGTCCCTGAGCGCCTCGTCCGGCAATGCGTACGCGTTCTGCAGGTATTCCGGTTCGCTGAGGACTTCAGGAAACCGCGCGCCACGCAGCGCCTGCACCGCAAAGATCTCCTCGACACCACCTGTGAACTTCAGGAATCCTGCCGTCTTGCCCGTTTCAATGTGCACGACCCAGACACCCGAGAGCCGGTCGCTGTTGTCATCGGTGATCGGGATGTCGGTGAACGGATTGCCTGTACGCAGTTGCGACAGGCCGATGAAGGCCAGCGGCCCCAGGAAGTCCATGCCGCGGGCAAAGCCGGGCACGCGTCCGACATCGCTGCGTGCACCGGTTTGCGGATCGACGCTGACCAGTGCGCCGCGACCTGATTCCAGCAGCCACAGCTTGCCGTTGTACCAGCGCGGCGAATGCGGCATCGACAGGCCGCGGCAGAGGATGTGCTCGCCATCGAGATCGATCAGCAGGCCGCCATCGCGCTTGTTTGCGCGCCAGCCGCCGGGCGTGTTGCTGTCGCCGAGACTGGTCACGTAACGCGGCTTGCCATCGCGCATGGCCAGGCCGTTGAGGTGGCAGCGATCCTCGGGCGCGTAATGACTGACGAACGCGGGCCGCCAGCGCGGCACGAAACTGGATTTCGCATCCAGCGTGCACAGGCAGGAGAACAGCGTGTTGACGAACCACAATTCGCCCTCCCCGTCCCAGGCCATTTCGTGGATATCGATGGCCCCGGTGATGTGCCTGCGCCGGGCCAGGTACACCGCGTCATGGCGCGGCGGATTGGCCAGACGTGGTGCCAACGCCGGCATGTTGCGGAATTCGGCAATTTCCATGAACGCACCCAGGGCCAGGCGCTCGTTGTCGGCGGCCAGGCCCATCGGCCGGTTGAAGGATCGAAAGTGGGTATTGATCGTTCCGCCGTCGGCACGCAGGAGCACCAGCTTGCCGGCCTGGTAGGTGGTCAGCGCCAGCGAACTGCCAAAGTGCGTGAGCAAGTCGGGGAAGTTGGCCGTATGCACGCTGCCCAGGATCCCAAGCGGATCCCGCGCCGCGGCGGCCTGTTCGGCATTGGCGGCGATGGTCGGCCGCGTACTCTCGTCGTTGCCGGAAATCACCGGCGTGTTGTCATCGATCATGGTCACTCGGCCAGGCACGCGGACGATGGCGTCCGGGGATCCGCAGTCAACCTTGCGGCTCAATGCGTCTCCATCATGCGGGTTTGCCGGCAAGTGCGCTTCAGGGCCGAGGTTACAGCTCGCCCAAGGGCTGCCCGCGGCGCTGCAAATCGATGATCATCTGCTGGCTGCGCCGGGCCAATTGCTGGCGGTCGCCCGGCTGCAGGCCGGTGGTCGCAAGTGGCGTGCCGACACGCAGGCGAATGCGGCCCGGTCGCACCTTGAAACCCGCGGCGGGAAGGACGAAGCCGCTGCCTTCGATTGCAATTGGAAGGATCGGCATACCGGTTTCGATGGCCAGCTTGAAGACGCCGCCCTTGAACGCGCCGACGCGCCCATCGCGACTGCGCGTGCCTTCGGGAAACGCGCACAGGCTGTGACCCTCGTTGAAGATGGCGGCTGCATCGTGGAGTCGGCGCGCCGCGGCCCGTGCGGACTGGCGCTCGATGAAGACCATGCCCATCGCCCGCGCATAGGCACCGACAAACGGTACCCTGGCCAGTTCCTGCTTGAGGACGAAGCGCATCGGCACCGGCAACGCGCGAAACAGCGCGCAGATGTCGATCATCGATTGGTGATTGGCGACGACGATATAAGGTTGCGAAAAATCAATGGCCTCAAACCCTTCCAGATCGAGGCGCGCACCGGCACCCGCGAGCAGGCCCGGTGCCCAGACCCGGCTGGCCATGCGCAACGGCCAATGGCGGCGTCCTCCACACAACACCAGCAAGAGCAAGGCGAAACAGATCAGCACCGAGGTCCATGTCAGCGTGAACAGCAATTGCAGTGCATTGAATACGCGCCAGCCAACGCCGCCCAGCAACCCCGGGCGAACCGACGAAGTAGTTACCGACATTCCATTCCCCCGAAACCGGCGCGCAGGATAGTCGATGCCTGGTCGACTGCCAAATTGCAGCTGTGCAAATCGACAGGCACCAGAGCTTGCCGCGCCACCAGCATCCGCACAGGTCGTGCCCTTCCATGCAGGTGAGTGCAGCTGGAAGCTGGCACCGACCTGCCCACGCCCGCTCAGATCAGCTTGATCTCGCGCAGGCGCTCAAGCAGGTACTCGTGCGAGGTGATCGAGGTCGGATAGCGGCTCGGGTTTTCCGCGCTGATGCAGGATGGCAGCACATCGAGCACGACATCCGGATTCGGATGCAGGAAGAACGGCACCGAATAGCGCGGCTGCCGTGCCTGCTCGCCCTGCGGATTGGTCACCCGATGGGTCGTCGACGGATACACGTGATTGGTCAGGCGCTGCAGCATGTCGCCGATGTTGACGACGATGGCATCGCCTTCGGTGGTGATCGGCAACCATTGCCCTTCGCGGGTCAGCACTTCGAGTCCGGCGGCGCTGGCACCGACCAGCAGGGTGATGAAATTGATGTCCTCGTGGGCGCCGGCGCGGACATTCGGGATATCGTCGGTGGTGATCGGCGGGTAGTGGATCGGGCGCAGGATCGAATTGCCGAACTGGGTCTTGTCGGCAAAGAAATCCTCGGCCAGTCCGATATGCAGGGCCAGTGCGCGCAGCACCCGCGTGCCCAGCGCATCCAGCGCCTGGTAGAGCCCATAGCCATGCTCACGAAAACCTTCGACCTCCTTCGGCCAGACATTCGACGGCATGACTTCGGCGTATTTCGAATCGCGCGGGATCTCGCGGCCGATATGCCAGAACTCCTTGAGATCGGCGTACTTCGAATCCTTCGCCGTCTCAACGCCAAACGGCGTGTAGCCGCGGGCGCCGCCCGTGCCAGGCTGGTGGTAGCTGCGCTTGACCGCATCCGGCAATGCGAAGAATGCCTGGAAGGCCCGGTAGGCCGCATCGACATCGGCTTTCGGAATGCCGTGGCCACTGATGCAGCAAAAGCCGAATTCGCGATAGGCCGCGCCGAGTTCGGCGACAAAGGCATCGCGATCGGAATCGTAACGGCGGATATCAAGGGTCGGGACGTGTTTCATCGGCGGCATCCTGGGTCCGCCGGCAAGGCGGCGGACACCTGTGTTGAAGGGGTTGCTGCGAACGCCATGAGGCAGGTTCGGGCAGGGCTCGCGCAATTATTCCACGAGTGCTCAGGAAACGCGCGATTGGGCGTCGCGCACGGCCGCGGCCAGTTCCTCGACCAGCCGCGCGACCAGGTCGGCGTCAACCGCTTCGACGGTGACGCGGACCAGCGGTTCGGTGCCGGAAGGACGCAGGACCACGCGTCCATGTCCGGCCAGTTGCGCCTGCACGCCGGCCAGCACGCGCTGCACTTCGGCGTCGGCAACCAGGGCCGCGCCGCCGTGCGCGCGGATATTGACCGTGGTTTGCGGCACCTTGCGCATGCCGGCGACCGCTTCGGCGAGGCTGTGTCCGTTGCGCGCGAGCGCTTCGAGCACTTGCAGCGCACTGACAATGGCATCACCGGTGGAGGCCCGATCGAGGCAGAGGATGTGCCCCGAGGTCTCGCCGCCAAGCACGCCCGCGTGTTCACGCAAGGCTTGCATCACGTAGCGATCGCCGACGCGGGTGCGCATGAAGGCAATGCCCCTGGAGAGCATGGCCTGTTCGAGGCCGTAGTTGCTCATCAACGTGCCGACCAGCGGGCCGACCAGGCGGCCCTGCGCATGCCAGTCCAGTGCCAGGATGTAGAGCAGTTCGTCGCCATCGACGAGGCGACCATTGTGGTCGACCATCTGCAGGCGGTCGCCATCGCCATCGAAGGCGATGCCGAGATGCGCTCCCGTCTCGACGACGGTACGGCTCAAGGCCGCCGGGCTTGTCGATCCGCAATCGCGATTGATGTTGAGGCCGTCGGGACGATTGCCGATCGCGGTGACGGTCGCACCGAGTTCATTGAACATCTTCGGCGCAATCTGGTAGGTCGCCCCATGCGCGCAATCGACGACGATGTGCAAGTCGTGCAGGTTGAACGAGCGCGACACCGTCGATTTGCAGAATTCCAGATAGCGCGCCGAGGCATCTTCAATGCGCATGGCCTTGCCGATCGCCTGCGAGTCGACCGTCGAAAATGGCTGCTCCAGTTCCGCTTCGATCGCCAGTTCGAGGGCATCATCGAGCTTCTCGCCAATCGCCGAGAAGAACTTGATGCCATTGTCCTGGTGCGGATTGTGCGAGGCGCTGATGACGATACCGGCATCGGCACGCATCGAACGGGTCAGGTAGGCAACGCCCGGCGTCGGCATCGGCCCGAGCAGGCGCACATCGGCACCCGCAGCGAGCAGGCCCGCTTCCAGCGCGGACTCGAACATGTAGCCGGAAACCCGCGTGTCCTTGCCGATCAGCACGATCGGCTTGTCGGCATCGCCCTGGCGCAGCACCGCGCCCATCGCCCGGCCCAGCTTGAGCATGAACTCGGCCGTGATCGGCCACTCCCCTACCCGCCCGCGAATTCCGTCGGTGCCGAAGTAGCGCTTATGCATGGGAACAGGGGATCGGAAATGGAGAATCGGTCGCGCAGCGCCCCATCACCATCCGGCTTCCGCTTGCCGGAATCCGTTGTGTTGGCAGAATCTTCGAGCGGAGGAGAGCGGCTTTATCCATTCCCTCCCCATTCTCCATTCCCGGCTTTTCAGCCATTGCCGATTCTCGATCCCCGATTCCCGGCCCGCATCAATCCCCCATCTGTTTCTGGCGGTGTTCCCAGCGTTCCTGGGCGTCCAGACAGAGGGTGGCGATGGGGCGGGCATCGAGACGATCGAGGCCGATGTCTTCATCGGTTTCCTCGCAGAAGCCGTAACGACCTTCCTCGATGCGCTTGAGCGCCTTGTCGATCTTCGAGATGAGCTTGCGATAGCGGTCACGCGTGCGCAGTTCCAGGGAGTTTTCGGTTTCCCGCGTGGCGCGCTCGGCCTCGTCGCCGACATCGCGCACTTCGTCGCGCAGGTTCTCGATGGTCTGCTTGGATTCCTCGACCAGATCCTCGCGCCAGCTCTGCAGCTTGCGGCGGAAATACTCGAGGTGCATGGGATTCATGTATTCCTCTTTCGGCGACGGGCGATATCCGCTCGCCAGATGCACGACCGTATTGGTCGGCAGCGCATAGCGGCCGTCCTGCATGGTCACGCCTTTCAGCTTGGTCGTCGAAACGGTCTTTGCCTTTGACTTGTTGTCCGGCTTCGCTGCAGCAGCACTTGCGGTGTTGGTTTCAATCACGGATGACTTGGTTTTCCTGGGGGAAATGGGATCCGGCTTGCTGGCCTTGCCGGCTTTCAACGGCGCGGCGGCTTTCACCGGGAGCTTCTTCGCAGCGACCTTGCGCACAACCGCCTTGCTGACGGGCACACGGGCCTTGGCGGCCTTGACTGGTGCCGCCGGTTTCTTCGCCTTGCTTGTCGCCACGGGCTTCTTCGGCGCGAGCGCCTTCTTGCTGACGACCTTGGCCTTCGACTTCGCTGCCGCTGCCGGCTTCGATTTCACGGCAGCCTTTGCCGCAACCTTCTTCACCGGTTTCGTTGCGGCTTTCGGCTTTGCTGCTGCCTTGGCTGCTGGCTTGGCGCGTGCAACGACCTTGGTCGATTTGGTCGTTGTCCTGGATTTTTGCGTCGATTTCGCCATTTCCGTCCTTACCTTGTGACTCGGCGGCGGCGTGTTATAGCCTAAGTCCCCGCCCCCGGCAACCGCTGTCCATTGCGCTTCAGCCGGTGCCCCAGTGCGTTCACCATTCCGATCATCGTGTCCCGACTTATCCTCTCGTTGCTGGCGTTCTACAAGCACTTCGTCAGCCCCCTGCTCGGCGCGCGCTGCCGATTCCATCCGAGCTGCTCGGACTACGCGCGCATCGCCATCGCGCGATACGGAAGCCTGCGCGGGACGTGGCTGACGATAAACCGGCTGCTGCGCTGCCAGCCAATGTGCGATGGTGGCAACGATCCGGTACCGGCGCAGTTCAGCTGGCGACCGTTCCTGCGCGAAAAAATCCACTCTGGACATGACCATGAATGACTGGCTGATCACGAACGCCCATCTCGTCAACGAGGGCCGTCGCTTCGACGCCGACATCCGCGTGCGCAACGGTCGCATCGAACGCATCGATGCGCAGATTGCCGCCACGGCGAACGAGCAGGTGTTCGACGCCGCCGGCCGCTGGCTGTTTCCCGGCATGATCGATGACCAGGTGCATTTCCGCGAACCGGGCCTCGAGCACAAGGCCACCATTGAAACGGAATCGCGCGCCTGCGTCACCGGCGGCATCACCAGCTTCATGGAAATGCCGAACACCAAGCCGCCCGCGGTGAACCGCGATGCACTGGAAGCAAAATACGAGCGTGGCCGCATTTCCTCGCGTTCCAACTATGCGTTCTATCTCGGCGCGACCAACGACAACCTCGAGGACATCCGCACGCTCGATCCAAAAGCAGCGCCTGGTATCAAGGTGTTCATGGGTGCCTCGACCGGCAACATGCTGGTCGATGATCCGGCCACGCTCGATGCGATCTTCCGCGATGCGCCGACGCCGATCATCACCCACTGCGAAGACACGCCGATGATCAGCGCCAACGAGGCACAGGCACGCGAGCGCTGGGGCGATGACATCCCGGCCGACCAGCATCCGCTGATCCGCTCGCGCGAGGCCTGCCTGAAATCGACCGAGCTGGCGATCAGCCTCGCCCGCAGGCACGGCACGCGCCTGCATGTGCTGCATGTCTCCACGGCGGACGAACTCGCCCTGTTCACGCCAGGGCCGATCAGTGGCAAGCGCATCACCGCCGAGACCTGCGTGCATTTCCTGCATTTCAGTGCCGCCGATTACGCCCGCCTCGGCCATCGCATCAAGTGCAATCCGGCAATCAAGATGGCCAGCGATCGTGCCGCGATCATCAAGGCATTGGCCGAAAGCCGCATCGATGTCCTTGCCACCGACCATGCCCCGCACCTTGTCGAGGAGAAAGCCCATCCCTACACCTCGGCGCCTTCCGGCCTGCCGCTGGTGCAGTACGCGCTGCAGGTGGCGCTGGAACGCGTGTTTGCCGGCGAACTGACGCTCGAACGCCTGGTCGAGTCGGTCACGCATGCGCCGGCAACCTTGTTCAACGTGCAGGAGCGCGGCTACCTGCGCGAAGGTTTCCACGCCGACCTGGTCATCGTCGATCCCGCGCGTCCGCATGTCGTCGTGCCAGCGGAGATCCTCTCCAAATGCGGCTGGTCGCCGTTCGAGGGCGAAACCTTCCGCTCCAGCATCGCGGCAACCTTCGTCAACGGCATGCTAGCCTGGAACGATGGCAAGCTCGACGATCGCGTGCGCGGACAGCGCCTCGCCTTCGATCGCTGATCGTGACGCGCGGAATCCTCCTGGCCGCCTTGCTCGCGCTGCCGCTTGCGGCCGCAGCCAGCGACCTGCGCGTGGTATTTCCCGAGCGCACCGCGCAAGGCTCGATGGTCATCGGCAAGGTGCCCGCCGACAGCGTTGTGCGCTATGCCGGACGCAGCCTGCGCGTCACTGCTTATGGCACCGTTGCCTTTGGCGTCGGGCGTGACGAAACCGGTCCGCTGCACGTCGAGGTGCTGCGTGCGGACGGCAGCACGAATGCCAGCGAGATCCAGGTATCGCCCCGCGACTGGCCCATCGAGCATGTCGATGGGGTGCCGCCGAAGACGGTCGATCCGCCGCCGGAGATTGCCGAGCGCATCCGCCGCGAGCAGGCGGCCGTCGCCGCCGTGCGCGATCGTGATGATGACCGCACCGATTTCGCCGAACCCTTCATGCGCCCGGTGGCAGGGCGCGTCAGCGGACGTTTCGGCAACCAGCGCGTCTACAACGGCAAGCCGCGCGCCGCGCATTCGGGCATGGATATCGCCGCGCCAAGCGGGACTCCGGTCAAGGCCCCGGCCAGTGGCCTGGTCACCTTTGCCGATGCCGATCTGTACCTGACCGGCGGCACCGTCGTGATCGACCACGGCTTCGGCTTCAGCAGCAATTTCCTGCACCTCTCGCGCCTTGACGTGCGCGTTGGCGAGCGCATCAGCCAGGGCCAGGTCATCGGTGCGGTCGGTGCCACCGGCCGCGCCAGCGGTCCGCATCTGCACTGGGGCATGAACTGGTTTGACGTGCGCATCGATCCGCAACTCGTGCTGGACGCCGCGCACTAGCCCGGACAATTCATGGAATGGAGTCGCGAATGATCCGAGTACGCGCTTGCCGGTGCCTCAGCGTTGCGCGCGCTCGAGTTCGGAGACCGAGCGCATCAGGTGCGGGGCCAGGTAGCAGTGCGAGCCGCAAGCCATCAATCCGGCCGCGGCGAATTCGCGGCGATACCAATCCGGCGTGCGCGCAATGAAGCCGGCAATGTCGCCATCGACGGCGTCGCGCGAGGTGAACAGTTCGATGAAGGCAAGTCCTTCGAGCAATTCCGGAAAGCCCGACAAGCCACGGCGCAATTCCGCGGCACGCAGGTAGTGCAGCACATCCGAACAGACGATCACGTCGAAACGATGATCGAAACGCAGCTCGGCGAGATCGGCAAAGCGCGCCAGGCGCAGGTTGCGCGAGCGCCCGAAGCGGCGGACAGCATATTCGCTGGAATCAAGGCCAAGGTACTCGATGCCCGGGCGCAGGCGCAGCAGTGGCGCACGCCAGACACCCTCGCCACAACCGATGTCGAGCACGCTGCGCACCGGCCGTCCAAGGTAATACTCGGCCAGCGCCACCACCATGTTGACCTTGCGCGCCGTTTCCCCGTGCGCACGCACGCGGTGCGCGGGGTCGCGATACCAGCGGTCGAAATAGGCGCGGTCATATTCTTTTTCTTTTGCGTTCATCGTGGCGACCGAAAGGCAGAGACGGATGCGCTGGCGCGCTCCGCGAACAAGGGTGACTGGCCCGGACGGGCCTTGCCGGGGATGCGCGCAGGCCCGAGCGCAGTCGCCCCCATGCCGGAAATCCCGCCCCCCTGACTATTGTGCACTTGCACATGAGCGAGGATGGATCAAAGATAGGTGGATTCGCCATCGCAAAACAAGGCCGGATCCATGCTGTATCACTTGCACGAACTGAATCGCTCGCTGATGAATCCACTGGTGGGCTGGTCCGGTGCTGCAGCGCAACTACTGACGGCCAAGGAAAACTGGTTGTCGCATTTCCCCGGCGTGCAGCGCCTGGCCGCCGGTTACGAGCTGACCTACCGCCTCGGCAAGGATTACGAAAAGCCGCCGTTTGCGATCCCCTCGGTGATTGCCCACGGCCATGAAACACCGATTTCCGAGCGTGTCTCGCTTGCCAAGCCATTCTGCAACCTGATCCGTTTCAAGCGCTTCAGTGACGACATCGCCAATCTCGATGCCATGAAGCACGATCCGGTGGTGCTGGTCGTCGCCCCGCTGTCCGGACACCACTCCACCCTGCTGCGCGATACGGTCAAATCGCTGCTGCAGGACCACAAGGTCTACCTGACCGACTGGGTCGACGCCCGCATGGTGCCGCCCGACCAGGGCGAATTCGGACTCGACGATTACGTCGCCTACATCCAGGAGTTCATTCGTCATATCGGCGCCGAACGCCTGCATGTGATCTCGGTCTGCCAACCCACCGTGCCGGTCATGGGGGCCATCTCGCTGATGGCTTCAGCGGGCGAGCGCACGCCGCTGACGATGACGATGATGGGCGGGCCGATCGATCCACGACGCAGCCCGACCAAGGTCAACAACCTGGCCACGACGCAGCCGCTTTCCTGGTTCGTCAACAATGTCATCCACACCGTGCCATCCAGCTATCCGGGCGGCGGGCGCAAGGTCTATCCGGGTTTCCTGCAGCATGCCGGATTCGTTGCCATGAACCCGAGCCGGCACATGACCTCGCACTGGGATTTCTACGAGAACCTGCGCCGTGGCGATCTCGAGGACGCCGAGGCCCATCGCAAGTTCTACAACGAGTACAACGCCGTGCTCGACATGCCGGCGCCGTTCTACCTCGACACGATCAGCACGATCTTCCAGCAGCACCTGCTGCCGCGCGGCCTGTGGGACGTGAATGGGCAACGGGTCAGGCCGGGCGACATCCGCGACACGGCGCTGCTGACGATTGAAGGCGAACTCGACGATATTTCCGGAATCGGCCAGACCGAGGCGGCGCATGAGCTGTGCTCGGGAATCCCCGACTCGCGCAAGCACAACCTGCTGATCAAGGATGCCGGCCACTATGGCATCTTCAGCGGCCGCCGCTGGCGCGAGAAGATCTATCCGCAACTGCGCGATTTCATCGCCAGTCATGCCACATACGGCAAACCGGCAAAAACGCAAAAAGCCAGAAAGAACAGCAACGCGCGCGCCTGAGACTTGCGCGGGAGCGCTGCAGGCGATCAGGGCGCGACAATGATCGCCGATGCCCCTCTTGCATCCATCGTGCTGCGCGATCAGCGCGTGAAGAACCCGTTGGGCACCGCCACGCTGAATGGCGCGCGTTCGAGCGCGTCGACCCGTGCACCCGTCGGGCCATGGCGCAGCCATTGCTCAAGTGCGTCCAACGCAGCGGCATCGCCGTCGGCGACGACCTCGACGCGCCCATCACGCAGGTTGCGGGCATGGCCGCGGATGCCGAGGCGCAGCGCCTGGGCGCGGGTTCCGGCGCGGAACGAGACGCCCTGGACATGGCCCGAGACGTGGAAGATCACCGCACTCATGGACGCTCAGCGCTTGCCTGCCGAATTGCCGGCCTTGATCGCCTCGACCAGATCCTTTTCCTTGATCGGGCCGAGGAAGCGCTTGGCGACGCTGCCGTCCGGGGCGATCAGGTAGGTCGTCGGCAAACCGCGAGGTACGTCGAAATCGGCCGGCGGCGCGTCGACCTCGACCTGCGCGACCGGATATTCGACCGGATGCTTCTTCAGGAATTCGAGGATCTCCGCACGATCGGTGTCTTCGAACGCAAGGCCGATGCCCTCGACATCCTCGCGCGCCTTGATGAAGGCCGACAGTTCGGGCATTTCGGCGATGCAGGGCGCACACCAGGTCGCCCAATAGTTGATCACCACCCAGTGTCCACGATGCGTGGCCAGATCCCAATGCGTGCCATCGAGGATATCGATCTTCAGGGTGGGTTGCCTGGCCGATTCTGCATTGGCGACCGTCGCCGCCAGCAGGACCAGCACAGCCAGGACGACGCGATTGCGCAAGGTCATTTCAGGGCTCCGGATTTGCGGTGGCAGGTTTGGCGTCGATCCCGCCCGCTTGCGGAATCGGCACGATGCTGGACAACGGCATGTCGAGACGTTGACGCAAGCTGACGGAAAGATCGTGCAGCGGTGAAGGCGCGGCAGCATTCTGCCCGGGCAGGACCTGGCTGCCGACCGGCAGACGATAGTCGCATTCGCGATACAGATCGAGCAGGCTGATGGTGCCGAGGTCGCGGGCGAGCAGCCACTCGCCGGTTTCGCTGCGACGGATCACGGCGACCTCGCCCAGATCGGCCAGGTAGCGTTGCAGCAGGTCATCGGTCAGGTAGGGTTCGCGGCGCAGCAGCTCCTCGCTGTGCAGGCCGCGTCCCTCGCGATGCGCGACAAGCAGTTGGCCGATCACGCGCAGCAATCCGGTCAGCTCCTGGTCGGCGGAAATGCGGTCATCGGCGTGCCGGTAATCAAATGCCGACAACGACGCCGTGATCGAGGCGCCAAACAGCACGATGATCCACGACAGGTACATCCAGAAGAAGAAGATCGGCACGATCGACAGCGCGCCGTAGACCTGCTGGTAATTGGCCATGTCACTGGCATACCAGGCAAAACCGTGCTTGGTCGACTCGAACAGGATTGCCGCGATGAGGCTGCCGACCAGCGCATCGCGAAAGCGCACGGTGCGATTCGGAATCACCGTGTAGGCCGTGCTGAAGGCGATCCAGACGATCAGGAACGGCAGCGCCGAGAGCACCCGTTCCTTCAGCGACCATTGCGTCGCCGCGGCATCGATGAACGGCAGGGCAACCAGATAGGAACTGATCGCCAGCGCGGCAACCAGCAGCATCGGGCCGAGACTGAGCGCGGTCCAGTAGATGACGAAGCGCGACGCCGGTCCGCGATTGTTCTTCACCCGCCAGATGCGGTTGAACGCATCCTCGACGCTCATCATCAGCGAGATCGCGCTGAACACGAGCACGAGCACGCCGATTGTCGTCGCCTTGCTCGCATTCGCGGCAAACTCGGTCAGATAGGTCTGCACGACATCGCCGGCGGCCGGCACGAAATTGTTGAAGGCCCAACTGGTCAGCTTGATCCGCCACTCCTCGAACACGGGAAACGCGGCGAGGATGCCGAGGACCGCCGCAGTCAGCGGCACCAGCGCGAACAGCGTCGTGAATGCCAGCGCGCCGGCCGTCTGCAGGCAGCGATCCTCGAGGAAGCGCTGCCAGGTGAATTCCAGGAAGGCGAGGCTGCGCTCCCGGCTCAGGCTAGACTTGGCGAGATTTGAACGAATCATCCGCGCAGCCTAGCTTAACCACGCGAAGCGGCCAATCCGCCCATGGAACCCAGCAAGCGATGCCTGAAATCCTGATTCTCTATTACAGCCGCAACGGCAAGGTTGCCCAACTCGCGCGCCTGATCGCCCGCGGGATCGAGGAAGTTGCCGGCATGGGCGCACGTCTGCGTTGCGTGCCGCCCGTCGCGCCGGTTACCGAGACGGCACAACCTCCGGTGCCGGACGATGGCGCCCCATATGTCAGCCGCGAGGACTTGCGCGAATGTGCCGGCCTCGTCCTTGGCAGCCCGACGCGCTTCGGCAACATGGCTGCGCCACTCAAGCACTTCATCGACTCGACTGCGGCGGAATGGGCATCCGGTACCCTGGTCGGCAAACCGGCCGCCGTATTCACTTCGACCGCAACCATGCATGGTGGCCAGGAAAGCACCCTGCTGTCGATGATGACGCCGCTGCTGCACCACGGCATGTTGATCGTCGGCATTCCCTTCACCGAAGCCGCGCTCAATCGCACGACAAGCGGTGGCACGCCGTATGGCGCGAGCCATGTTGCCGGCATCAGCGGCGAGAATCCGCTCAGCGAGGATGAGCGCATCCTCGCCCGCGCACTCGGGCGCCGCGTTGCCGAAACCTGCGCACGCCTGCAGGCCGGCGCATGATGGCGATGCGCTGCGGGTTCCTCGCCTGGGCCGGCCTCGTCATCCTGCAGGTCGCCTGGCATGCCTGGCTGGCACCGCCGGCGAATGGCCAGATCGGCCTGGCGCTGGCCTTGACCTTGCCGCCCCTGCTGCTGCCGCTGCTCGCCCTGCGTCGCGGGGCCAAGCGGGCCCTGCTCTGGATCGGCATCGTCAGCCTCGGTTATTTCTGCCACGGCGTGGTCGTCGCCTGGGCGATTCCGTCGATGCGCTGGCCGGCCCTCATCGAAGTCGCCCTCTGCGTGCTGCTGATCGGCACGCTTGGCTGGATCACGCGCGGCGCGAAGAAACGCTGATCGACGGATTCGTGCAATTGCGCCGCGGGCTATACTCGCGGCCATGGCCAATCATCCCACCGCACCGGTACTCGGCAACCAGTATCTTGGCGATCGCGTCCTGCAGGCGTGGCTGGATCGTGCCCTGCCGCCGTCGATGCGCAGCGCGATCCATGATGATCTCGATGCCCTTGGCGCGCAGGCCGCGCAAGCCTGGAGCGAGGCGCGATCAAGCCGTCGCCACCAGCCCGAGCTGACCCAGTTCGACGCATGGGGTGGACGCATCGATCGCATCGAGACGACCCCGGTCTGGCAACGCGGTGCCGCGATTGCCGCACGTTACGGGCTCGTCGCCGCCGGCCACGAGCCGACCTATGCCGAGTTCGCCCGCTGCGACCAGTTTGCCCGCATCTACCTGCAGCATGTCGCCAGCGAGTTCTACACCTGCCCGCTGGCCATGACCGATGGCGCGGCAACCGCACTGAAGGCTTCCGGCAACCAGCAACTCATCGCGCGCGCACTGCCACGCCTGACCTCGCGCGATCCGGCGAATCTCTGGCTTTCGGGCCAATGGATGACCGAGTTGATGGGCGGCTCGGATGTGGGTGACAGCGAGACCGAAGCGCAACCGGTCGGCGATGGACAGTACAGCCTGCACGGGCGCAAATGGTTCACCTCGGCAGTGATCGGCGAGATGGCCTTGACCCTTGCGCGCGCGCCGGGTGCCGCTGCGGGCAGTGACGGGCTGACCTTGTTCTATCTCGAAACCCGCGACGAGGGCGGCCAATGGAACGGCATCCGCATCGATCGCCTCAAGGACAAGCTCGGCACGCGCGAATTGCCGACGGCGGAAATCCATCTCGACGGCACGCTGGCCACGCCGGTCAGCGGACTCGACCACGGCGTGCGCATGATCACGCCGGTACTCAACATCACGCGGATCTGGAACGCCGTCTGCGCATTGGCCTCGATGCGCCGCTGCATTGCCCTGGCAACCAGCTATGCGCACCAGCGTGAAGCGTTCGGTCGACGCCTGATCGATCACCCCTTGCATGCGGCGACCCTGGCCGACATGCAGGTCGAATTCGAAGCGGCCTTCCAGCTCGTCTTCCACGTCTGCCACCTGCTCGGGCGCAGCGAATGCGCGCTGGCCAATGCCAATGAACGTGCCTTGCTGCGCCTGCTGACGCCGCTGGCCAAGCTGTGGACCGGCAAGCTCGCCGTGCGCATCGCCTCGGAGACCTGCGAGGCGTTTGGCGGAGCCGGCTACATCGAGGACACCGGCATTCCGCAATTGCTGCGCGATGCCCAGGTCTATCCGATCTGGGAAGGCACGACCAACGTGCTGGCCCTCGACAGCTTGCGCGCGATCGCCAGCGTCGGCGTCGAACCCCTGCTCGATACGGCCGATGCCCTGCTTGCCGAAATCCTCAAGTCACGCGCCTCGGCCAGCCTCGAGGCGCATGCGATGAGCGTCTGCGCGGCGATCAAGCAGGCCAGCCAATGGCTGCACCGCAACGCCGCCAATGCCGATGCGATGCAAGCCGGTGCCCGCGACCTCGCCTTCACCCTGGCGCGCAGCATGGCCGCCGCCCTGCTCTGCCGGCAGGCGGCCTACTCGATCAAGGAGACCGGCGACATGCGGCCCTCGCAGGCACTGGCGCGGTTCGTCGGCGCCGGACTGGTCACCTTGCCGGATGCAAGCGGCCCGCATCCGCTCGACCTGCTCGATCCACCCCAATGAACACGCTGGCGCAAGGATTACCCATGCAACATCTTTCCGTCGTCACCACCGGCGGCACCATCGACAAGATCTATTTCGATGACAAATCAGCCTACGAAATCGGCGATCCGCAGATCGGCAAGATCCTCGAAGCGCTGGGCGTCGCCTTCACCTTCGATGTGCTGCCTGCACTGCGCAAGGACAGCCTGCACCTCGATGCAAGTGATCGCGACCTGCTGCGACGCCTGATCGAGGCACAACCGCATCGCCATGTCCTGGTCACCCACGGCACCGACACCATGGTCGAAACCGCCGCCGTGCTGGCCAGCATCAAGGACAAGGTCATCGTCCTCACCGGCGCGCTGAACCCGGCGCGATTCCAGGGCTCGGATGCGGTGTTCAACATCGGCTGCGCGGTCGGTGCCGTGCAAAGCCTGCCCAATGGCGTCTACATCGCCATGAACGGACGCATCTGGAATCCAGCCCACGTCCGCAAGAACCGCGACGCAAACCGCTTCGAGGCGGTTTGATCGGCGTTCTGGTTTCAATTTCTTCCGCTTGGAAGCGGATTCAGCCGCTTGTCCCGTACTGGGGGCGATGCTTTTCCTGCGCTCCTGCGAAGCGTGAAAACCAACCCATCGCGATCAATGGAAATTCCGCTTCGGGCAATTGAAATTGCCCGCCTCAGCGATCATCCCGCGAATAAACCCAGCCATCCTCGACCTTGACCGGAAACTTCGCGGTCGGCAGGTAGGCCGGCGGGTTCATGGCTTCGCCGGTGCGCACATCGAAGCGCGAGCCGTGGCGTGGACATTCGACCTCGAAACCGCGGATGGGGCCGCCGGTCAGTTCGGCACCGTCATGCGTGCAGATGTCTTCCAGCGCGTACAACTCGCCGTCGACATTGAATACGGCAATCGGCGTGTCGCCGTCCCAACCGGTCTGCACTTCGCCGGGCAGCAGTTCGGCGGTATGGCAGATGCGCACCCAGTCGCTCATGCCCGATCCTCCAGCAATGCGTTGCTCGCGACCAGTGCGCAGATGCGGCGCACATCGCCATCCATGGCGCGGTCGCGCTGCATGAAGTCGATGGCTTCGCGGATCTTCGCGTGGGCCTTGCGCACGGCATCGCCGGCGCGGAATTCGTCGGCTTCGCCGAGCGCCTTCATCAGATCGCGAATCTCGCTCTCGAACACCGCGAAGTTTGCATGATCCTCGCGCGGTGAATTGCTGATCTTCGCCGCCAGCGCCTTGCAGTCGCCACGCTCGGCGAGGCTGCGTGCCGCATTGAGCATGTCCTGCCGATATTCGAGCGCCTGAGCGGCCGTGTACAACTCCATGGCCAGCACATGGCCGAGATCCTCGGTCATCTCCAGCACATGGCGCGCCTCGTTGGTACCCATGGAAACGTGATCCTCGGCATTCGCGCTCGTCGGAATGGAATAGACCGAAGCCGGATGCGCGCGCGTGGCCATGTCGTTGACCAGGGCCGCCGCCGTGTACTGCACGATCATGAAACCCGAATCGGTGCCATCCTCGTTGCCGATGAGGAAGGCCGGCAGGCCGTCGTTGTTGGCCGGATCGACGAGCTTGTTCAGGCGCCGCTCGGAAATCGAGGCGAGCACTGGAATCGCCGCCTTCACATAGCTCATCGCCAAAGCCAGCGGCATGCCGTGGAAATGGCCGGCGGAAATCACCTGGTCCTCGATGAAGCGCGGATTCTCCGCATCCGGGAACACCAGCGGATTGTCGGTGACGGAATTGAGTTCGATATCGATGATGCGGCAGGCCTGCGCCCAGGCATCGCGCACGGCGCCGTGCACCTGCGGCATGCAGCGCAGGCAATAGGCATCCTGCGGCTGGTGCTTCTTGCCGCCCTTGAACGGCAGGAAGCGCTGGTAGAACGCCTCGCGACCGTGACGCTGCGAGGGCGGAACATAGTCCCAACCAATGTCGAAGCGGCGTTGCTGCTCGACCGGATCGCTCCACGCATCGGCGCTCCAGGTACGAAAGCGCGGCACGAGGTGATAGGGAATATCCACCAGGGTCGAGCCTTCGAGCAGTTCGCGGATATGCCGCGCGGTCTCGACCTGGCCCGGATGCGGGCGCAGCGCATGCACCTCGGGACGCAGGGCACCACTGCGTCCGGCAAAGGCGTCGAGGGTCATCGCCGCGGCCAGATCGGCCGTGGCAATCAGGTTTTCCATGCGCGACAAGGCCAGCACCGCCGTCGCCAGCATCTGCGCCGTGCCGTTGTTGAGCGCCAGGCCTTCCTTGAACGACAGGCGGATCGGCGCGAGGCCGATGCGCTTGAGCGCTTCGGCACCACTGACGCGCTCGCCCTCGACAAAGGCTTCGCCACCGCCGAGCAGGACAATCGCCAAGTGCGACAGCGGGGCCAGATCACCACTGGCGCCAACCGAACCCTTGGCCGGGATGACTGGAACCACCTTGCGGTTGAGCAAGGCGGTCAAGGCTTCGAGCGTCGCCACGCGGATGCCCGAATGGCCGCGCAGCAAGGTGTTGATGCGGATGGCGAGGATCGCGCGCACGACTTCTGCGGCAAGCGGTTCACCGACGCACACCGCATGGGTGATCAGCAGGTTGTGCTGCAACTCCTCAAGCAGGCTGCCTTCGTGCTTTTCCGGATTGCCGCCGGGCAATTCGTCGCGCACGCGATGCGCGCCGAGCAGCTTGTCGGCATTGCTGCCGAAACCCGTGGTCACGCCATATACCGGCTCGCCGCAACTGACTTTCTCGGCGAGGAAATCCGCCGCGCGCTGCACGCGCAGCAGCGCCTTCGGAGACAGCGACACGTCACGGCCGCGACAGGCAATCTCGACAACCTGCGCGCGCGTCAACGAGGAACCATCGAGCTCGATCGTCATGCGCGCGCCCCCATGGCCGCGATCTGTTCAAGCTCGACGCGCAAGGTCTTCACCAGCTCCGCGCGGGGCACCTCGAACTGATCCTCGCGACGCAGGTCCTTGACCGTGACCGTGCCATTGGCGATCTCGTTTTCACCGAGCACGAGGACAAAACGGATGCCGGCCTTGTCGGCATACTTGAACTGCTTGCCGAGCTTGGACGGCTCCATGACCACCTCGGTATTGATGCCGGCCTGGCGCAGCTCGGTGGCAAGAGCCAGGTACGCAGGCAACTGCGCCTCGTCCATCTGCGTGACCAGCGCCTGCACCGTGCTCGTTGCCGTACCGATCAGGCCGGCCTCGCGCAACTGCCAGTAGAGGCGCGTCGCGCCAATCGAGATGCCGACGCCGGGCAGGCTGGACTTGGTGTAGTTGCCGGCGAGGTTTTCATAGCGGCCACCCGAGCAGATCGAGCCGATCTGCGGGTGTTCGTCGAGCGTGGTCTCGTAGACCGTGCCGGTGTAGTAATCGAGGCCACGCGCAATCGACAGGTTCAAGGCGAAATCCGCTTCGGGCACGCCAAATGCCTTGATCAGGGTCAGCACTTCGCGCAGCTCGTTGCGGCCCTGCTCGAAGGTTTCGCTGCCTGCTCCGAGTGCATCGAGTTTCGCCAGCGCATCGGCCAGCGAGGTCGAACGCACCTGGACGAAAGCGAGGATCTTCTCCACGGTTTCGCCAGCAAGGCCGAAAGCCGCGCCGGTCAGCGTCTGGCGCACGTGGTCGAGGCCGCGCTTGTCGAGCTTGTCGACCTCGCGCAGCACGGCCATCTGCTGCTCGCCATCGGCAATGCCGAGGCCCTCGAACCAGCCGCGCATGAGGCGACGGTTGTTGAGCTGGATGGTGAACGGGCCGATCGCCAGATCGCGGAACACGCCATGGATCGTCGCCGGAATCTCGGCGTCGTAGCGCACCGACAAGGCATCCTTGCCGATCACGTCGATATCGCACTGGTAGAACTCGCGGAAGCGCCCGCGCTGCGCACGCTCGCCGCGATAGACGCGCTGGATCTGGTAGCGGCGGAACGGAAAACTCAAGCCATGCTCATGTTCGGCGACGTAGCGCGCCAGTGGCACGGTCAAGTCGAAGCGCAGGGCCAGATCGGGCTTGTCGCCCTGCTCCATCGCGCCGGTCGACTGCACGAAATACACCTGGCGCTCGGTCTCGCCGCCGGATTTGGTCAGCAGCACGTCGGCAAACTCCATCACCGGCGTCTCGATCGGCAGGAAACCGAAGCGTTCGAAATTGCGGCGGACCGTATCGAGCATGCCCTGGAAGGCTATCTGGTCGAGCGGCAGCAGCTCCAGTACACCAGGCATGGTGCGGGCGGATGTCAAAGCCATGGAATCCTCGGAAAGTCAGCTTCCACGGCGCTTCACGCGCCACGGAGCGGGCCGCCTAGATTATCAGATCGCCCCTTTTGTTTTGGACAGGCGTTGCGCTGCCGCACCTGCGCCGCTATCATTCGCGCCCCGCCAAACGCGGGCCGGTATCGGGGTGTAGCTCAGTCTGGTAGAGCGCTACGTTCGGGACGTAGAGGTCGCAGGTTCGAATCCTGTCTCCCCGACCAATCATTCACGGTTGTCAGAGAACCCGCCATGCGCGGGTTTCTTTTTGTCCTGCAACCGCCCTGCAAGACGCCCCAGCCCAGCGCGCATCGCGACCTGGACGTTACCCACAGACGCGCCCCATTCTCCCGTCGTCGCCATCGCCACCAAGCATGGGCGACATCCCGCACGCAATTCGCCGCATCTGCCTTCGGCTGGCCTCTGCGGCGGATGCGCTGCGCCTATCCGCCCGACGCCGCCATCCGCGCGAGTGAGGACCTTGCGCGATCATTCAGCATGGGGCCAAGGCCTGGATCAAGCCGCGTCGATAAGCGTTGCCTCGGCTTGAGGAAATGCCAGATCCCACGCTAGTCACCGAGGAAATCAATGATTCGACTGCCGGTGCCGAGCTTCTTGTTGTAGAACTCCGTGTATCCACATTTGCCACACGAAACGAACGTGAAGCGCTCGGTGGCAAAGTCGAAGAACGAGGAGATGAGCCCTCCCGATGCGCGAAACTCGCCGGTCTTGCGCTCGGTTGAGCCACACTTCCGGCAGGGCTTGATGCGTGGTGCGTACTCGTTCTGGATTTCAATCACTTTGCTGGAAGTCCCGGCGAGATCCGACGGCGATTGTGCCGCAGGCGATGCCGCTGGCGCGAGTCGCACTACATCACGTGCAATGCCAGACCACCACACCGCCACCTCGCGCTCCGCGGCGAGCGTGTCCATCAGGCTGCCAGGTGCGTTGTCTTGATCACGTGTGGATCATCGGCAAACTCGAGCAACATGCGTCGCACGCGCTCCTGCCAGCCATTGGCAAACTCGCGCTTTTGCGCATCGCTGGCTTCATCCTGGATGATTGCGCCAAGCAGCGCACGCTGGTTGGGATTGCCTGGCACCAGCGAGGCATCCAGTTCGACGGCGACGGCATCGCCGCTGTCGTGCCGACGGAAGATCACGCCTCCGGGGCTGGCCTGTCCGGCAAAGACCAGCAGGCCATTGCGCGCGTAACGTCCGCCGAGTCCCTGGAACCCATTTTCGGCAGCGGCACCAGTAAGCAGGGTCAGCACCTGGGCGACAACGCCCGTGGTGCCGTGGTCGCGCGGTGCCGGCATCCACACCTCGATCAGCCCGCGCTCTGCCGGAGTGTCGGGAAACAACGCTTTCAGCGCCGCACGCGCCATCAGGAACGCACCGGCCACGGTCGGGCAGGAATGGCCGGCCAGGCGCACCGCATCGGCGTAGCAATAGTCGATGCGCCCGTCGTCCGAGGCACCCAGCAGTTGCGCCAGCGGATCAACCGTTTCCACGACGGGGCCGGCGGAAAAGAATGCGGGAAAACTCATCTTCGTGTCCTTTCAAATGCGAATCATTATCATGCGGTACCCAGCCGGGCACCCGGCTGACGCAGGTCAAGTCAGCTGGATTCAAGCGAATCTGAGTGGGGCATCGTCGGCGGCCTGACTGAAGTACGACGACAGGTATTTCTCGCCTTCGTCGCAGAAAATGGTGACGATCGTGCGCAACTCGGGATGCGCCTCGCGGATTCGCCGAGCCGCCAGCAGATGTGCACCGGAACTGGGTCCGCACAACAAACCGTGTTCGCGGGCGAGGCGTTTCATCTCGACCAGGGCCTCGTCGCTGGATACCGCCGTGACCTCGTCGATCAAGTCCGAATGGCGCTGGAAGATGCCGGGCACGAAGCCGTCTGAAATGCCTTCGATGGCATGGCTGGCGATTTCCCCGCAAAGGATGGTCTTCGATTCGGAAGGCTCCATTGCAAACAGGCGCACGCCGGGATTGCGCGCACGAAAGGCCTGGCCCACGCCGATCAAGGTGCCGCCGGTGCCGACGCCGAGCACGAGCGCGTCGGGCACGCGGCCAGGTGGAAGTTGGGCGAGGATTTCCGGGCCGAGGATCAATCGGTTTTCCTCGACATTGAGCTCGGAGTTGAACTGGCCGGGGCAGAAGTAGCCGGGCTGTTCGCCAAGTTCACGCGCCCGCTGCAAGGCCTGGTCGACATGGAAATCGCCACAGAAAAGGATCTCGGCACCGTAGGCGCGCGAAATCGCCATGCGTTCGTCGGACAAGCCGTGCGGCATCACCACCAGCATCCGATAACCCTTGACCGCCGCCACCATCGCCAGCGCGTTGCCGGTATTGCCGCTGGTTGCCTCGACGATGGTGTCGCCGGGTTTCAGCAGGCCCTGCTGTTCGGCGCGTTCGATCATGTAGTGCGCGATGCGCGCCTTGATCGAACCGGATGGATTGAGAAACTCGAGTTTGACGAAGATGCCGTCGATTTCGAGCAAGGGCGTGTCGCCAATCGCATCGAGGATGTTGCGCGAAACCGTGACATGGCGTTGCGGACCTGGCTGCTGCGTGGCATCCGTGGAAACCTGGGGCGGCACTTTGGCCGAAGCATCGATTGGCATCGCATCACTCCTCGAACAGGATGGGCACCACGGCGTCATTGCCCGCGGCAGCCGATCACGCAGCTGCCGACCTCGACTGCCTGTGCAGCAGATTCGTGTTCACCTTCGAGGCCAATCCAGCGGATCAAGGGTGAGCGGTGGCACCACGCCCGGGCAAGCGCACCCGTCGCCATGCCGGGCCTCCTCAAGGTGCGGATCGCCGTGGTGAATTCAAGGATTCACCGGGGCCACGTGCTGCCTCCGTCAGTTGGCAGGCGCTTTCTTCTCGTCCTCGATCCTCGCCATCGAAGGCAGCTCGGTCGCCTGCAGTTTCCGCGCGACCGCTTCGTTGGCACGCATGACGCGCAACATGTTGCCGCCGGCGACTGCGGCGAGGTCGGCATCGCTCCAGCCGCGTCGGGCCAGCTCGACCAGCAGCGCCGGATACTTGTCGACGCCATCGAGGCCATCAGGCGTGCTCGATATGCCGTCGAAATCGGAACCGAGACCGACGCTTTCGATACCGGCGATGTTGCGGATGTAGTCGAGATGATCGGCGACATCGGCGAGGGTCACCGTCGGTGGCGGATGCAGGCGTTCCCATTCGGCCATCGCCGCGGCGGCGCGTTCGGGTTGGCCGATATACAGACCAAAGAACGGCGGCGAGTTGTAGCGGGTCGCTTCGGCGGCGTGATCCGAATCCCAGCGCGCACGTGCCTGCGAGATATAGCTCGGGAAGAAATTGACCATGACGATGCCGTGGTTCTGCGCGACCAGGCGCAGCACTTCATCCGGCACATCGCGCGGATGATCGATCAGGCCGCGCGCACCGGAATGCGAGAACATCACCGGCGATTTGCTGACAGCGATGGTGTCCGTCATCGTCTTCACCGAAACATGGCTGAGATCGACGATCATGCCGAGGCGGTTCATCTCGCCGATCACGGCGCGGCCGAATACGGTCAGCCCGTTGTGCTGCGGATTGGCGGTCGCCGAGTCGGCCCAGTCGGTATTTCGCGAATGGGTCAGGGTCAGGTAGCGTGCGCCGAGGGTGTACATCTGGCGCAAGGCCGCCATCGAGTTGTCGATCTGGTAGCCGCCTTCGATGCCGATCAGCGAGGCAACGCGACCGGCCTTGTGGATGCGCACGATGTCATCGGCCGTGTACGCCATCTGCAAGGCCTGCGGATACTGCGCGGCCATGTTGTGGACAATGTCGATCTGCTCGATGGCGGTCTTGATCGCCTCGGGCCCGGTGGTCGTGGCCGGGATCCAGACCGACCAGAACTGGCCACCGACATGGCCCTTGCGCAAGCGCGGAATGTCGGTCATCAGGCCGACCCAGTCCTCATCGGCATCCGCCGGGCGCGGCATGTTGGCGTGATCGACCTTGAGATCGACGCCGCCCGCGCGCGTGCGGATCTCCCAGGGCAGGTCGTTGTGTCCATCGATCAAGGGTGTCTTCGCCAGCACGCGTTCGACGCGGGCGAACAGTGCCGCATCGTCGGCTGGCGCAGGCGACTTTGCCTGGGCACAACCGACCGCGAGAATGAGGCCAATGCCGAAACGCGCTAACGGGTTGCCGGGCATGTCGTCTCCAGAGGGTGGCGCCGAATGGGCTTCGGCCGCATCGGCAGATCTTCGCACACCTGCGTGGCCCTGCCACCACGCCCTGCCCTGCCGGAATCCGCGCACAACCGCGACGGCTTTCGCGTTGCCCGAAACGAAGAACCCCGGCCTTGCGCCGGGGTTCGATCCGCAATGCAAACGCGCAAGAATCAGAACTTTTGCGAGAAGCGCACACCGACCATGCGTGGATGGGTCGGAACCACGTACACCTGGCCGTCCGGATATTCGGGCACCACGCCGGGAGCACCGCAGACCGCTTCGGCGCATTCGGTGAAACGCGAGATCTGGCCACGCTTGTCGAAGGCGTTGTCGACAAAGAAATCCAGCGCCCAGTTGTCCTTGGCGATGCCGGCGGAAAAATCGAACATCGAATAGGACGGCAGGTTGCCGAGGATTCCACGTTCCATGATGCGCAGGTCCGAGGTGCGTTCGCCAACGTGCACGCCGGCACCCTGCACATAGGCCTGCAGGCTGCCGATGTCGAAGGTGTAGCGTGCGGTCAGGGTGCCCTTGAACTTGGGCGTCACCGGCAGGCGCGTGCCGGTCGGTGCTTCCGGATCGTCGCATTCGGTGACCGGAATGCCATCGTCGTCGGTGAATCCGCAATAGTTTTCCGTCAACTTCGCGTTGTAGAACGCGGCACCCGCTGAAATCTGCAGATTGTACGACGCCGCCCAGTTCACCTCGAACTCGGCACCATTGATGCGTGCCTGGTTGGCATTCTTGATTTCCGTGAGGCCGTTCGCGCCGAGGATGCTGAACTGGAAGTCCTTCCATTGCTGGCGGAACACCGAGCCATTGAACGACAGGTGGTTGTCGAGCCAGGTCGTCTTCCAGCCAGCTTCGAAGTTGGTCAGGTAGTCGGAAAGATACGGCGGCAGGATGCCGCGCCGGTTGATGCCGCCCGGGCGGAAGCCTTCGGAACGGGTCAGGTAGAACATCTTGGTCGGCGTCGCCTTCCAGGTCAGGTTGGCCTTGTACAGCGAGCCCGATTCCTTGACCGACTTGTCGAAGTCCTGGCATGGCGCACCATGGTACGGCTCGGGCGTCGGGCAGCCTGCTTCGCCGTATTCGGAGTCCGGCGAGAAGCCCGCACTGAAGCCGAAGTAGCCGCCGAGGCTGTTGTCGGACTTGAAGTAGCGTCCACCAAAGCTGGCGGTCAAGGTATCGGGAATGAGGTCGTAGGAGAGTTCGCCAAACAGGGCCTTGTCGCGATCCTCGCGTGTCTGCTTGGTCAGCCAGAGCGTGTCGGGCCAGCCCGGCGTGCTGAGTTCGCTCGACAAGCCATTGACCTTGTAGCGCTGCTGGATGTCGTGGTCCTGATCCTGCCAGAACAAGCCGCCGACGAAACGCAGGCGATTGTCCTGCGGCGTGGCGATGCGCAACTCGTGGCTGGTCTTGCGGTAGCGATCCTTGGCCTGGATGTACTGCGAGGGATTGATGATGTCGCCGTTGTCGTTGTAGATCGAACCGCCGTAGGCATACAGCGTGTCGTACCAGAACGAGTAGTCGGAATAATCCGATTCGATCAAGTCGCTGCGGTTGAGGTGGGCAAACGAATAGGTGACATCGAAATTGCCGACCTTGCCTTCCACGGTCAGCGCCGCCTGGTTCCAGTTGTCCTGCGATGTTTCCGGATAGAAGTGGGTCAGCTCGAGATCACCAACCGCCGGATCATAGGCAAACAGGCCGTTTGCTTCGGATTTCTGGCCGACCAGCGAAGCATTGACGGTCCAGTTCTCGTTGAGGTTGATGCCGAGCGCGAGGCGCGCGCCGGTGGTATCGATATCGTTGTAGTTGTCACGCGCCGTGGCGGCATTGCTGATCGTGCCGTTGCCGCCGGTGAACTCGTCCCAGGTCGGATAGGTGCGCGTGCCGGACACGTTGTCGATGTAGCCGGCTTCCTTCTCGTGCCAGCCGACCAGGCGGATCGCCGCTTGTTCGCCAAGCGGGAAGTTGACGAAACCTTCCTGCACGTTGCCGATGCCGCCGTGGCTGGTGCTGTTGACGCCGAGGCTGTAACCGGCCTCATAGCCGCTGGGATCGGGCTTGTTGGTGATGATGCGGATCGTGCCGGCTTCGGAACTGGCGCCGTACAAGGTGCCTTGCGGACCCGAGAGCACCTCGACACGGGCGATGTCGTAGATGTGGATGTCGAGCGGACCCTGGATCGTCGTCACCGGCTGTTCGTCGAGATAGACGCCGACGCTGGGCAGGGACCCGGAATGGTTGCCATCGCCGCCGCTGGCGACACCGCGCATGTAGATCTGCGCATAGCCCGGGCCGAGCGTCTGGTAGGAAACGCTGGGCAGGAACTTCGCGTAGTCGTCGAAATTCGACACGTTGAGCTCGCGCAGTTTTTCGTTGCCGAGCACCTGGATGCTGATCGGCACTTCCTGCAGGTTCTCGGTGCGCTTCTGCGAGGTCACCGTGATCACGTCGAGGCTCGTCGTCGACGGGTTCGGCGCATCCGCCGAGGGCTGGGAATCCTGCGCGTACGCCGCACCCGCAACCGCAAGATGGATCGCCACCACCAGCGGCAGCCGCGCAACGCGTGGCGGTCGTGTTCGCAAACGGGTCATCGCACTTCGTCTTTTCATCGGGCACCCCTTGAGTTTTTTGGATTTTGCAACGGTCTAGTTTCGAACTTCCCCAACAAGCAACATTCCTGGCACCTCCGGATAGGTCTCCAGCACTTCCCCCAGTGCGTCCTTCAACGGCCCCAGCCACGGCTCGTAATGGCGCCAGTGGTCAACTCCCTCGCGATAGATCGGTTTGCGCACCTGCTCGGAGCTGGCGGTTCGCACCGGGCGTGCATTTTCGAAGAAACGCAGGCAACCCTCTTCGAACGGCAGGCCGCAGTAATCGAGCAGGCGACGCACCTCGCCTTCGGTGTCCTCGATCATGCGTTCGTAGATGACACGATGCACGCGTCCAGGCAGGACTGCGTCAAAATGCGCCATCAGGGCCACGTAATCGTGGTAGTAGCGGCCGATGTCCTCGAGTCCGTAGGTGAAACTCTGGCCGCGCGCGAAATGCTGCTTGAAGGCCGAGAAACAGCAGGCCAGCGGATGCCGGCGCGCATCGATGATGCGGGCATTGGGCAGCATCAGATGGATCAGGCCGAGATGCAGGAAGTTGTTCGGCATCTTGTCGATGAACAACGGCGCGGCCGTCTTGCGCTGGATGCGCGTGTGCTCGAGGTAGCGTTCGCCGAGTTCGCGCAGGGCATCGGCGTCGAGGCCGAGCACCACATCGTGGTACGGCATCGCCTGGCTGGCGTCGCCCTGGCTGCGCAGGTCACGCGTGATCGAGGTGATCTCGGGCAACTCCATCGTGCCTTCGATGGCCGAATGGCTGGCCAGGATCTGCTCGATCAGGGTCGAGCCGGCACGCGGTAGGCCGACGACGAAGATCGGATCCCTGGCCGGTGAGCCGAAACCCTCGCGTGCGGCGAAAAATTCGCTGGTGTAGCTGCGCCGGACGCGCGCAACGCGTGCGCTGGTGTCGTTGGCATCGTAGTGCAGCGTCTGCCGCCGCAAGGTGTTGCCGCGCAGGTAATGCGCAAACGAGGCGGCATAGTCGGACTCGTCCTCCAGCGCCTTGCCAATGGCGAACTCGAGATGCTGGCGATCCTTGTCGGCCAGTCCCGGCTTCGCCAATTCGGCCTGCATGGTGCGCAGGTCCTCGACTGGAAAGCGGAAGGTCTTCAGATTGGCCAGGCTCCACCAGACCTCGCCACAGCCCGGATCCAGTTGCAGGCTGCGCGAATAGGCGTCAATCGCGCGCTGCTGGTGGCCGGCCGTCTTCAGGGCATGGCCATAGCTCATCCAGATGCGCGGGTGCTCGGGATATTCGTCGAGGATCGCGGCATACAGGTCGATGGCCGCGGCATAGTCGCCAACCCGGCACAGCACGACCGCGCGCAGGTTGCGGTAACCGGCGTTGTCGGGTTCGATCGCCAGCAAGGCATCGATTTCGGCAAGTGCCTGCGCGGGCTTGTTGGCCCGGTGCAGGACAAGGGCGTAGTTCTGGCGCGCGGCATGAAATCCCGGGGCAAGCTGCAGGCAGCGCGAAAGCAGGCGCTCGGCATCCTCGTTGCGGCCCAGGCGGATCGCCACTTCGGCGAGCATGCGGATTGCCGCGACATCGGTCGGAGCCTGCTGCAGGCACTCGCGCAACAATGCCTCAGCCTCGACCAGGCGATTCTCGCAGAGCGCCGTGGCCGCGCGCAGCATGTGCGGGTCACGCGTCGAATAGCGCACATGGTTGGCATACGCCGCATCGGCACTGTCGGCGTCGTCCAGGGCCATGAGCTGATCGCCAAGCGCGAGCCAGGCCTTGGGCAGATCGGGTTTCAGTTGGACTGCACGCAGCAGTGCCGCCTTTGCCTCCCTGGCTTGCCTGGCCGCCCCCAGGGCGAGTCCGAACTCCAGGTGGGCGATGGCCCAGTTCGGCTGCGACAGCGCCAGCGGGCGCAGGATCTCCAATGCCCTTGCGGCATCGCCGCGCATGCGATGCGATGTTCCAAGCAGGAGCACGGCCTTGGGATGCGCGCCGACGGCCTTGATGATTTCACTGGCCTGCTCGCCGGCGAGCTCGGGATTGCTGGCCAGCAGCCGCGAGGCGTGGGCAAGCGCGGTATCGAGATTCGTGGTGGATTTGGCGGTGACGCTCAATCACAACCCCCGGCAGAAGCGACACATGAAGGCAGAACCGGGATTGCCCCGGTTTCCCCCTCACGCGGATTCAAGCTCATGCAACAACCTTGAACCCGCCCCGCCAAGCTCCCAGGGATCGCCCATTATTAGTGGAAATCCGCTCGCCCTCATAGTCTTTTGTGCGGTTTTCCCGGATTTGCGCGAGCGTAGTCGTCCGCTGCAGCCGTGGCGGTCCGTCGCGGCCGCGACGGCCTGCCCCGGACTGCGGGAAAACCGGCCGCCGCCGCGTGCTCAGGGTGCGGACGGCCGCGTCGCGGCATGCGGGCGCGTGTAGCGTCCGAAGCGCTTGAGCAGCCTGATCAGGTCCTTGTGCGATATCGCCTTGGCGTAGCGCCCGCCCTCGCCGCGCATGTCGCGCGCTGCAACCATGGCATTGACGATGGCCTCCTCGGTCGCCTGCACGGTGGCTTCGAACACGCCATCAAGATCATCGTTGCCGACAAAACTGGCCTGGCCGAGGCTGCCAGCCTGGAATGGATGGGCATTCGCGGTCGAAAAGGCAAGGAAGATGTCGCCCGAACCGTTACCCGCGTAGCTGCCCATGCGCGCCAGCCCCATGCCGGCGCGTCGGGCGACGCGCTTGAGCTGGTGCGGCAACAGCGGCGCGTCGGTGGCGATGACGACAATGATCGAGCCGGTCTCGCCACCGAGGCCCGCGTCGGTGTAGACACGGTCGTTGCGCAGGTATTGACCGACCGGCACGCCGGCGATGCGCAGCGGGTCGCGCACGCCGTAATTGGCCTGCACGAGGGCACCGACCAGATAGCCCGTTCCATGCACGAGGATGTGCCGCGATGCTGTGCCGATGCCGCATTTGAATTCATGGCAGATCATGCCGGTGCCGCCACCGACATTGCCCTCCGCAATCGGGCCGCCGCGGGCATCGGCAAGCGCCCTGTCCACATCTGCGGGCGTCACATGGAAACCGTTGATGTCGTTCAGATGACCATCCCAGGTTTCCGCCACCACCGGCAACGACCACCAATAGCCCGAGGCATCGGCACCGCCGGCGTGCACACGTTGCGCGATCACCGCATCGCGGACGACGCCGACGCTGTGCGTATTGGTCAACATGACCGGGCCTTCAAGCTGGCCGGATTCGTCGATCCAGGCAGTGCCGGTCATTTCGCCATTGCCGTTCAGGGCAAACCAGCCGGCGAAGACCGGTGTATCCGCACTGTCCTTGCCGCGCGGCAGGATCGCGGTCACCCCGGTGCGCACCTTGTGCGCGTCCGCGAGATCCTCGATCAAGGTCACCTGGCCAACCGTGATCCCGGCAACATCGGTGAGCGCGTTGAGCGGTCCGGGTGTGCCCTCAAACGGAATGCCGAGATCGCGCGCGCGCGGTTCGGCCGCTGACGACAACGCGCAAAACGAGTACAACACCGCAATCCAGGCGAGACGACGCATCGACGTTCCCCGTTAACTCGAATCCTGCACGCATCCTACAACCTGACGAGCGCCAGCCATGCACATCCATCCACCCGCAGAAGCACTTGATCGCGCGCATGCGTTGCCGGCGCACTTCTATGTCGACAGCGCCATGGCCGACATCGAGCACGACTGCGTGTTTGCGCGCAGCTGGCAACTGGTCACGCACGCCGGCCAGCTTGCCGAGTCCGGTGACCATGTGGTCGAGGCGATCGGCAAGATGCCGGTGCTGATCGTGCGCGGAGACGATGGCGTGCTGCGGGCGTTTGCCAACGTCTGCCGCCACCGCGCCGGGCCGCTGGCGCTGTGCAACGGCAAGGGCGCCAGGGCCCTGCACTGCAAATACCACGGCTGGACCTATGCCCTCGATGGCCAGCTGCGCAGCGCGCCGGAAATGCAGGGTGCAAGGGATTTCAATGTCGGCGACATCCGCCTGCCGGCCCTGCGCGTGCACGAGTGGCAGGGCCTGGTCTTCGTTGCCATCAGCGCCGAGACTCCCGCGTTCGACGAGGTGTATGCAGGCATCATCGAGCGCATCGCCCCCATCGACCTTTCGGCAATGCGCTTCGAGCGCCGCGAAACCTACGACATTGCCTGCAACTGGAAGGTCTATGTCGACAACTTCCTCGAAGGCTACCACCTGCCGCACGTGCATCCGGGTCTTTCCAAGGTGCTCGACTATCGCGCCTACGACACCGAGCTGTTTGCCTGGCAGAGCCTGCAATCCTCGCCGCTGCGCGACGGCGGCGAAATCTACGGCGAAGGCGAGGCGTTCTACTACCAGATCTACCCGAACATCATGCTCAACATCATGCCGGGTCGCCTGCAGACCAATCGCATCCTGCCGCTGGGCGTGGAGCGTTGCCGCGTCGAGTTTGATTTCTATTACGCACAGGATGACAAGGCGCAGTCGCGCATTGCCCGCGACGCCGAGTTCAGTGATGAGGTGCAAATGGAAGATGTATTGATCTGCGAAGCGGTGCAACGCGGCCTCGCCTCGGGCAGTTACGAGGGCGGACGCCTGTGCCCTAAACGCGAGAGCGGCGTCTGGCATTTCCACAACCTGCTGCGCGCCGCGTATGCATGTGCCGCGGATGGATCGGATCCAGCCGCCAAGTCCATCAGCGTCTCGACACCTGCGCTGCAACCCAGCCTTGGCGGTCGTAGATGACGACGCGCGCACCCAGCCTTTCAATCTTGGCGTACACCCGGCCAATGGCATGCCGGCCCGACACCGCAAGCAAAAGCGTGTCCGTCGATGCCTGCATGCGCAGGTCCAGCGCTCGCTGGCCGAAGCCCAGTTGCACTTCCACGATTGCCGAGCCGTTGGGCAGGCGCACGCTGGTTCGCAAAAGCTGGCCATCGATTTCGACAATCAGGTACAAAGCCTGTGCATGCAGGCGCAGGCGTCGACGCGACCAAGGCATCTGCCATGCAAGGTGATCGGCAAGGATTCTTGCCAGCACCGGTGCGGGCGATGGCTGGAAGCGCTCGACGCGCTGGCAGAGCCGGTGCATGCGTTTGCTGCTCAGCACCAGTTGACTCGCATGCGCCTGCAAGGCGTGTTGCTTGAGTCGTGCCTGCTCCGTGCTGATTGCCACGACAAGGGCATCTTCGGCCGGAGTGGGTCCGTGCACGACAAAACCCAATCGCGCACAGGCAGCCTGTGGCGATCTCGCCAGTGCGAGCTCAAGCATCACCCGCAAGGCACTGTGATCCGGATGCCGATCTTCGAGTGAGGGCGCGACGATCAGGTCTGGTGCGAAATCGGCAATTTCCGCGGCAAGTTGATCCTCGCCCAGCGCATCACGCATGAGGCTGGCGGTCAGGCCCTGGTCAGGCCAGCCATAGTGGCGGACGTCGGTGGCAGCAACGCCGAGCCTGGCCAACGCTTCGGCAGCTTCGTTGCGTCGGCGCGCACCCCAACGAGCACGCGCTGTGGCATTGATCCGCCAGCGCTTTTCCAGCCAGCGTTGCGGCCATGGATTGTTGTCGCCATCGGTGACGATGACGATGCGCAGCGATGCCCCGGCGGCCAAGGCGACCTGGATCAGCCCGCCGGTCGCCAGTGTCTCGTCGTCCGGATGCGGGACGAGAACCAGCAGGCGCGTGTTGTTGTGCAGATCCAGACCTTGTGTCATTGAAAACCAGCGGCAGCCGCGCATGCCATGCGCCGGCACAGACTAGCGCAAATGGCACTCGCGACGTCGCATCAACCTGGTGGATCAACCGGCGCGACAACATTCCCGTGGCGGACCTGGCCCTGGCCATGCAGCACGTAACGCTCGATCGTCAACGCTTCGATGCCCATCGGCCCATAGGCATGCAGGCGCGTGGTCGAGATGCCTATCTCCGCGCCAAGGCCCAGTTCGCCACCATCACTGAAGCGCGATGAAGCATTGACCATGACCACCGCCGAACGCAGGGCGGAAACGAACCTGCGGGCGGCGTCGGCATCGGCGGTCGCGATGACCTCGGTGTGATCGGAGCCGTATTCACGGATATGCGCAATTGCCGCATCGAGGTCACCGACAATGCGCACGGCGATGATCAGATCGAGAAACTCGGCAGCAAAATCCGCAGCGCTGGCCGCCTCGATGCCCGGCAACAGTTTTCGCGTCTCCTCACAGCCGCGCACTGCAACCTTGTGCCGTGCCAGCGCCGCTGCCGCGCGCGGCAGGAAGGATGCGGCGACACCGCGGTGCACGAGCAAGGTTTCCAGCGCATTGCAGGCACTCGGCCGGCTGACCTTGCCATCGATCAACAGATCCAGCGCGAGATCGAGATCCGCCGCCTGATCGACATACAGGTGGCAGACGCCCTTGTAGTGCTTGATCACCGGCACGCGGGCATGCTCGGCGACAAAGCGGATCAGGCCTTCGCCACCGCGCGGAATGGCGAGATCGACGATGTCGGCGAGCTGCAGCAACTCGATCATGGTTTCACGGCCGAGATCCTCGACCAGGGTCACCGCGGCAACGGGCAAATCCGCTTCAGCCAGGACTTGCCGGAGCAATCCGGCCAGCGCACGGTTGCTGTGGATGGCCTCGGAACCGCCACGCAGGATCACGCCATTGCCGGCTTTCAGGCACAGGGCAGCGGCGTCGACGGTGACGTTCGGGCGCGCCTCGTAGATCATCGCGATGACGCCGAGCGGCACGCGCACGCGCTCGACGACAACGCCGTTCGGGAGCGTCTCGCGCCGGGTCACCTGACCAACCGGATCCGCCAGCTCGGCCACTTCGCGCAGGCTGTGCGCAATGCCCGCAATGCGCCCGCCATCCAGACGCAGGCGATCGAGCATGGCCGCGGCAAGACCGCGATGTGCGGCCTGGGCCATGTCGAGTTCGTTGGCGGCGAGGATCAACGCCGCCTCCGCTTCGATGCGCGCGGCCATCGCCATCAGCAGGTCGCGCTTGCCTGCGTCGGAAAGACCGGCAATCGCCAGCGCCGCATCGCGGCAAGCCAGGGCTGCGTTGCGCATCGTGCTGGTCATCGGTTCAGGCCATCACCAGGTCGTCGCGGTGGACGACGTTGCCGCCGTAGTTGTAGCCGAGCACGGCATCGATGTCGCGCGAATGGCGGCCGGCGATGCGGCGGATGTCGCTGGCCGAGTACTGGCTCAATCCGCGCGCGATGCGGCGATCGCCCGCAGCCTCGCGCAGGATGATCCCGACCATGTCGCCGCGCGCGAAGTCGCCAGAAGCAGCGACCACGCCGCCGGGCAACAACGACGCGCCTTTTGCAGCCAGGGCCGTTGCCGCGCCGGCGTCGATGATGATCGCCCCGCTCGCCATCGGCACCTGCTGCAGCCAGTGCTTGCGCGCCGCCAGACGACTCTGCCCGGCGCGCAGGCGCGTGCCGCGAAAGCGCCCGTGCCCAAGCAGGCGTATCGTGTCGGCATCACGTCCGTTGAAGAGGATCGTGTCGATTCCGGCGCCGGCCGCGCGCGCTGCCGCTTGCAGCTTGGTACGCATGCCGCCGGTACCACTCGCACTGCCGGCATCACCACCCATCGCCAGCGATTCCGCGCTGATGCCGAGCAGTTCGTTGACTGGTCGTGCACCGGCATCGACGCGTGGATTGGCCGTGTACAAGCCATCGATGTCGGTGGCGATGAGGAGCACGTCGGCATCGACCAGGGCGGCGACAATCGCCGCCAGATTGTCGTTGTCACCGAGTTTCAATTCATCGACGGAAACCGTGTCGTTCTCGTTGATGACCGGCAAGGTGCCAAGCCGCAGCAATTCCATCAAGGTCGCCCGCGCATTGAGATAACGCCGGCGATTGCGCAGGTCATCATGGGTCAGCAGGACCTGGGCAACCGGTCGATCGAAGAAACGCTGCCACAGCGCGACCATCTGCGCCTGGCCGAGCGCGGCAAGCGCCTGGCGTGCCGCCATCGCCGCGCCCGCGGCAGGTTGCCGCGCAACCAGCGCGCGACCGGCGGCAACTGCGCCGGAGGAAACGAGCACCACCTCACGCCCGTCGGCGATGCTCGCGGCAACGAACTGCGCGAGTGCCAGGGCATGGCGTGAACTCAAGCCCGCCCCTTCCTCGGCAAGCAGGCTGCTGCCGACCTTGAGCACGGCGCGTCGCCAGGGCGGCAAATCCTGCTCGATGAATGCACTGCTTGCAGCAGACAGATCCACCGCGCTCATCGGCAGCCACCGGGTTGCGATCCGGCATCGCCATGGCGCGTGTTCACGACAACCCCGCAAGGCGAGCGCGCAAGGCACCGAGGCGCAGGTCGGCAGCGGACCCGGGCGACACGCGCGCGGCCAGGCTCGCTTCCGGGGTTCGCCCCTCGCCTGCCGCGTTGGCCGCCTCGGCAGCCGCGCGGTAGGCATCGCGGAACGGAACGCCGGCAATCGCCGCCTCGATGGCGACATCGGTGGCATACATCGCAGGTTCGATGGCGGCACGCATCCGTGGCGCATCCCATTCCATCTTCGCCAACAGGTCCGGCAGCAGGGCCAGTGCATCGAGGCCGCGATGGAAACCATGGAAGATCGCACCCTTGCTGCCCTGCAAGTCGCGCTGGTAGCCGCTGGGCAGCGACAGCAGTTGCTCGATCTCGGTACGTGCCGCGGCGACGCTGGCATAACTTGCGCGCATCAACTCGATGACATCCGGATTGCGCTTGTTCGGCATGATCGAACTGCCGGTCGTGTACGGCGCGGGAAGACGCACGAATGCAAACTCGGCGGTGGTGAACAAGGACAGATCCCAGGCCAGGCGGCGCAGGTCGAGTACCGCCGCGCCCAGCGCATCCAGCGCCGCCAACTCGAACTTGCCGCGCGAGAGCTGTGCGTAGATTGGACTGACCTGCATGCGCGCGAAACCGAGCTTGCGCGTCGTGTACTCACGATCCAGCGGCAGGTTGACGCCATAGCCTGCGGCTGTGCCAAGCGGATTGGCATCGATCAGGGCCAGCGCCTGGCGTGCGCGCCATGCGTTGTCGATGAAGGCTTCGGCAAACGCCGCAAACCACATGGCCGTGGATGAGACGACGGCGCGCTGCAGGTGCGTGTAGCCAGGCATCGGCAAGACATCATGCTCGGCGCGATAAATGCAGATGTTCGCAACGGCGGCGCAAATGGAAGACAGTTCTAGCAGTTTCGCTTTGAGCCAGAGCCGGCTGGCGACCAGCACCTGGTCATTGCGACTGCGCCCGCTGTGCACCTTGCGTCCGGCATCGCCAAGCCGCTCGATCAGGCGCGCCTCGATTGCCGAATGGCCATCCTCGAAGCGATCATCGAGGACGAAGGCAGCGCTGCGGAAATCCGCACCGAGCTGCTCGAGCTCACGAACCAGGTCCGCCGATTCCTGCGCAGTGACGATGCCTATACGGGCGAGACCCTCGACATGCGCCTTGCTCGCCTCGATGTCGAAGAGGAAGAACTCGCGGTCGAGGACGACGTCATCACCAGCGAGGAAGCGCATGATGCGCTGATCGATTTCGACTCCTGGTTTCTGCCAGAGCAAATCACTCATGCCGCTGTCTCCGCCGGGGCCTTCGGTTTCGGAATTCCGTGCAGCTCGTCGTAGCCAAGGGCGAGATTGAGGTTTTGCAGCGCTTGCGTCGCCGCACCCTTGAGCAGGTTGTCGAGCGTGGCGACGACGACAACCCGCTTGCCACCGGGAGCCACTGCAAAACCGCCAATCTCGGCATGCTGGCGGCCGGCAATCCGGCTGACCCAGGGCGCGTCGTCGACAATGCCGACCAAGGCTTCATCGGCATAGTACTGGCGATAGCGCGCGATGATCTCCTCGCGCTGCATCGGTTGCTGCAACCACAGGTTGACCGTCATCGTGATGCCGCGGAAATGCGGCGCGACATGCGGCATGAATTCGACGGGGATGCCAAGCTGGCGCAACACTTCACGCTCATGCACATGGCCGACGAGCGAGTACGGCATCAGGTTGTCGCGCAGTTTCTGCACGTCGTTCTTGTCCGATGGCGTCGTTCCGGCGCCGGAGTAACCGGAAACGCCAAAGCATTGCGGCGGCCCGGCCAGCACATCGGCCAAGGGCGAAATCGTCAGTTGCATGGCCGTCGCGTAGCAACCCGGGTTGCTGATCCTGCGTTGCCCGGCGTAGCGCGCACGGGTCAGCTCAGGCAAGCCGTAGTACCAGGACTCGTCAAAACGATGATCGGCGGAAAGATCGATGATGATGGTTTCCGGCGCACGCGCATCGAGCGCCTGCACGAACGGCGCGGCCTTGCCGTTCGGCAGGGCGAGGACGACGGCATCGACCGATCGTGCGGCAACCGCATCCGCATCGAGCGACTCGTAGCGAAGATCCCCGCTGTAGCCCTCGACATGATCGGCAACGCGCTGGCCCTGCAACTCGCGCGAGGAGACAAAGGCCAGCTCCAGGCCATCGTGCGCGGCAAGCAGGCGAATCAACTCGGCCCCGGTATGCCCGCGCGCACCGACAATGCCGATGGTCCGCGCCTTCATGCCGCGCACTCCGCGCGCGCGAGCAGGGTTGGCTGGCGCGTCCGGCAATGTTCCACGCATTGCTCGATGGCCGCGAATCCTTCGATTCCATACCAGAACACTTTCCACTGTTCCATCTTGATGCACCCATCAGACTCGGCATAGTAAAACGGATTGACCGGATTGCCATGGCGCGAACGCCAGAACATGCGCGGATTCGCCTCGCGCATGACCTGCCAGACCGCACGGCCGAGGCCTTCGCCCTGGGCATCGTCGAGCACGGCGAACTTGTCGAGATAGGTGAAGCCGCCTACTTCGAGCAGGATCAAGGCAGCACGATAGTTTTCACTGACATAGGCGCGGAACAAGGGCGTGCGCGCGAAATAGTCATCGACCAGGGGGCGCGCGAAACTCGATTCGATCAGCCCGCGCAGGCGCGGCAGGTCCAGCTCATCCCATGAATTCACGGCGAGCACCTTTTCGCCACGCCGGATCAGCGTTCCGGAGCCCTTGTGCGTGAACAGCTCCTTGGCCAGCTCGGAGGGCTGGGTGATCGACACCGACGAGGTCAGCGGCAGGTGATCGAGCAGGCTCTTGATCTGCTCGATCTTCACGCGCATGCCCGAGTGCAGCCAGGGTTGCGCGACGAGATGCTCGTATTCGGTCGACAGGTTGATCGAATCGATGACGCGGCCATCCGCATCGAGCAGGCCGCCGGTTCCGGTGAGGAAGATGATCTTGTACGGCTGCAGGACCTGCACGAGTTCATTGGCGGCGAAGTCCGCGTTGATGTTGAGGATCTGTCCGCCGGTGGTTTCACCCATGCTGGCAATGACCGGTATCGAGCCGGCATGCAGGCTGGCTTCGATGGGCGCGAGATTGACCCGGTTCACCTGGCCGACGAGGCCGAGCAGGTCACGATCGAGATAGTCGGCCTCGAACACGCCCGCCGTGATCGAGGTGGCGCGGGTATCGGCTTCCTGCAGCGCCTCGACCAGCTTGAGGTTCTGCGCCTGGAACACCCGCCGCACGATCGCCAGCGCAGCCGGCGAGGTCACGCGCAAGCCGTTTACCGTGGACTTCTCGATGCCGGCAGCGGCAAGTTCCTCGTCCAGTTGCGGGCCGGCACCGTGCACGACGATCGGCGTCAGGCCGACTTGCTGCAGGAACGCCAGCGACGAAGTCAGCGCGTCGAGATCGTCGCGCAGCACGGCACCGCCGACCTTGACCACGGCGAAACGTTTCGCGTCGATCTGCGAGAAGCGCTTGAGATACTGCGAGATCTCCTTGGCGCTGGCCATGCTCGAGAGCAGGCGCACGATGGTCTGGCGTGTTTGCCGGGTTGCGCTATTCATGGATGATCCTGCACACCGAGTCCGCATAGGTTTTCAATTGATCCAGCCCGACCCACTCATCGGCCGCGTGGGCCTGGGCGATGTCGCCGGGGCCGTAGACCAGGGCGACATGACCGGCCTGCGAAAACAGCGAAGCCTCGGTCCAGAAATCAACGGCGTTGCCAATGGGCAGATCCAGCGCATCGGCGCAATCGCGTGCGACAAGCCGTCGTGATTCGGCATCGGCGATGCTGCCGGCCGGCAAGCTCGGGCCGCGAAAGGTTTCCGTGAATTCGGCGGCTTGCGGGTCGGCGAATTCGCGGAAAGTCTGCAACAGGCGATCGACGTCGGTCGAAGGCAACGGCCGCAATCCAAAACGCAGTTCAGCCGCCGGCGCGATCATGTTGGCCTTGATGCCGCCGTCGACGCGGCCGATGTTGAAACGCAGTCCGGTCAGGCCGCCGAAGCGTTCGTGCGCGAGGGCATCGACATGCGCAAGCGCCCGGTTGCCCCAGCGGATTGCCTGATGCACGGCGCTGTCGGCGCTGGATTGCTGCGCCGATGCATGACCGGCGGTACCGGCAAAACGCATCAACACCGAGCTGATGCCGCGATGGGCAAGCACGGCTTGCGCATGCGTGGGCTCGGCCACCAGCACGGCGTCGTAGGGCAAGCGACGCGCAAGAAAGGCGGCAATGCAGCGTGGATCATTGGCTTCCTCGTCCGAGGTGAACAGGAAGGCGGCATCGCCCTGCGTGGCGTTTGCCGCAGCCACCAGCGCGGCCACGGCACCCTTGATGTCGCAGGCACCGAGGCCGATCGCGCGGCCCTCGCCGACGCGCAAGGCAAAAGGATCCGCCGACCAGTGCGGCGAATCGGGGACCGTATCGAGATGCACGTTGAAAAGGATTTTCGGCTTGCCGCGCGTGGCAAACAAACTGACCGCACCGGCACCATGATCGGAAATTCCGATCTCGAAACCGGGCAGGTTTCTGCGCAGGTAGTCGAAGATGCCACCGCTGTCGATCACGCGCGGCGGATTGCGCGTATCGAAGGCAACCAGGGCGCGCAGATGATCGAGCGTGGCGGTCAGCAGCTCGCTCACCCGCCGTTCCCCCGATTCACTTCGGCCCACAAGGTCGAACTCATGCCATAGAGGCGAATGAACCCTTCGGCTTCGGCGACGCCCCAATCGGCGGATTGCGCATAGGTTGCGCCCTTGGCGTTGAGGATATGCGGCGAGGCGATCGCTACCGCATGCACGCTGCCGCCACGCGTTTCCAGCGTGACCTCGCCATTGACGCAGCGCTGGCTTGATTCGAGGAACGCTTCGAGATCGGCCTTCAATGGATCATGGAAGAATCCTTCGTAGACCAGCTCGACCCATTGCTTCGCCACGGCTGGCTTGAAGCGGTTCTGTGCCTTCGACAAAACGGTTTCCTCGAGCGCACGGTGCGCCGCGAGCAAGGCGATCAGGCCGGGCGCTTCGTAGATGATGCGGCCCTTGAGACCAATCGTGGTATCGCCGGTGTAGATGCCGCGACCGACACCGTAGGCGGCAAGGAGCCGATTGAGCCTGGCCAGCAGCACGTGACCGGGCAGGTGTTCGCCATCCAGCGTCACCGCTTCGCCATGCTTGAAGCCAAGAGTCACGGTCAACGCACTGGTTGGCCATTCGTCGCGCGGTGCACACCAGCCGCGCGCGCCTTCGCCGGGCGCCTCCCAGCGATCGATTTCACCGCCCGACATGGTCAGGCCGAGCAGATTCTCGTTGATCGTGTAGGCCTTCTGTTTGGCACGGACAGCGAATCCGCGCTCCTCCAGATAGCGCTGTTCGTATGCGCGGACCTCTTTGTGTTCTTTCTGGATCTCGCGAATCGGCGCGATGATCTCGTAGTCGCCCAGCGCTTTCACGGACAAGTCAAAGCGCACCTGGTCATTGCCCATGCCGGTGCAGCCATGCGCAATGCATCGCGTGCCGAGCTCCTGTGCACGTTTGAGCGCGGCCTCGACAATCAGGTAGCGATCCGAGACGAGCAGCGGGTATTGCCCCTGGTAACCCTCACCGGCCTGCACGAATGGCTTGACGAAGCCGCTCCAGATCGCCGGCCCACCATCAACCGTCACATGACTGGCCGCACCAAGCTCGACGGCACGCGCTTCGATAAACGCGCGTTCCTCGTCATCGACGCCCCCGGTATCGGCAAACACCGTATGCACGGCATAGCCACGATCCTGCAGCCAGGGAATGCAGAAACTGGTATCGAGTCCACCGGAGAAGGCAAGGACAACGTCTTTGCCTTCTCCGGCGGCGGGATTCGGGATTCGGGTTTCGGGATTCGAAGAAGCTAAAGACATGAGGCAATCCTGGTTGTTTTCGACACGAACGAGCGAAGCGATGAATCCGCTGTTGAACAATCCCTAATCTCCAGTCCCCTATCCCGACTGCGCTGCAAGCGCGGCCATGATCGCTTTCTGCACATGCAGGCGATTCTCGGCTTCGTCGATGGCAATGCACGAGGCTGAATCCATCACCGCATCGGTGGCCTTGACGTTGCGCCGCAGTGGCAGGCAGTGACTGAACAGCCCCTTGTTGGTCAGGGCCATCTTGGCTTCGTCGACAATGAAATGCCGATGCGCATCGCGCATGGGCTTTTCCTGATCCCAGCGGCCAAAGTACGGCAGCGCGCCCCAGCTCTTGGCGTAGACGACATCGGCGTCGCGATAGGCGCTTTCCATGTCGTGACTCACCGTCAGGCTGCCGCCGTTTTCGGCGACGTTGCGGCGGGCGAACCCCATGTAGCGCGGATCGAGCAGGTATTCCTCGTTCGGACACAGCAAGGTCACGTCCATGCCATAGCGCGTGGCAATCTGCAGGGCGGAATTGGCCACGGCCGTGTTCAGCGGCTTCGGGTGATAGGCCCAGGTCAGCACGTACTTTCGCCGCCGCAGGTCGGCACCGAGATGCTGCTGCAAGGCCATGATGTGGGCCAACTCCTGGCAAGGATGGGTGATCGTTTCCATGTTGATGACCGGAACCGGCGAATACTTTGCAAACGCCTGGATCACGCGATCTTCGCGATCAACCGACCAGTCCTGGAATTTCGGGAACGCGCGCACGCCGATCAGGTCGACATAGCGACCGAGCACCCGCGCAACCTCGGCAACATGTTCCTCGGTTTCACCATCCATCACCGTGCCGATCTCGAACTCGATCGGCCAGGCGTCCTTGCCCGGCGCCAGCACGATGGCCTTGCCGCCGAGTTGATGTGCGCCCAACTCGAAACTCGTGCGCGTGCGCATCGAGGGATTGAAGAACAGCAAGGCAATCGACTTGCCGTGCAGGTCATTGCCCAGCCTGGATTGCTGGAACTCGCGTGCCTTGTCGAGCAGCGCGTCAAGCTCGCGGCGGCTCCAGTCCTGCGTATTCAAGAAGTGTCTGCTGTTCACGGTGTCCCCTGTGGATTTGCCTGCAACCTTTCCTGCGCTCATGCAGCACCATCCATGGCGCGCCTGCGTGCTCCTGCATTGCAGGCATGCTTGCCATCCATGGCGATCGCCGGCAACCGCTCCTGCGTTGCCGGCATACTTGCCATCCGTGGCAATCGCCGGCAACTGCTCCTGCGTTGCCGGCATACTTGCCATCCGTGGCAATAAAAAACCCGGCACGTAGGCCGGGTTTGGGTCGAAAAACATTGCTGCACGACTTACCCGGCCGAATTGAAGTCCATCGGTCGACGCGCACGCGAAGTCATGCCAGCCGCCATGCGGGCACTGGTGAGGATTTCGGCGCTGGCGGGGTGCTGGGTCATCAGGGCTTCGACGTTACCGGTATTTGTGCCGCGGCGCAACAAGCCGCGGACAGGTTCCCGGTTTGGACATCTATTCCGCGGGGCTCACGCTGATGCGCACGCGCATGCGTTCGCCGGGATCGTAATCGAGCTGCGACATGTAGACATCGCCACGATAGCGATACTGCACGTCGTACCCGACGATGCGTCGTTCGCTGTAGCGTTCGCTGACTGTGTAGCAGCGGGTCTCGCTGTCGGTGTAATAGCGATCATCGCGGCGGGCCTGGTCGTTGCCGATGGCACCGCCAATCAAGGCACCGGCCACGGTCGCAGCCTTGCGCCCATCACCCTTGCCGACCTGATTGCCCAGCGCACCACCGACTATCGCGCCAATGATCGTACCCGCGCCGTTGTTGCCGCGCGTGTCGTAGCGACGATCGACATTGGCTTCGTGACATTCCTCGCGTGGTCGGCTGTCGACGACCGTGTCATAGACCGGATCCACCCGCAGTACGTCAGCCCAGGCCAGGCGCGTATTGTCGACCGCGCGGTCGTCCTCATAACCGCGATCCTGCGCGTAGGCAGGCAGGGCCATGCTGGCGAATACCATTGCTGCCGCGGCAGCGTTCAGAAACTTGTTGGCCATCACACACGCTCCAGATCGGGGTTTGTGATCGTCCGTCGCAGGCCTGCATTGGGCCTTCTTTTCGATTCGCATCAGCTTCGACACGACGCACGGACGCCACGATGTGACGAAAATTACAGCACAGGCTTACTGAATGCCGACCTAAGAATTGTGCCGCTGCAGGCGACGGAAAGCCGCACCATCACGGACTGCTATCATCTGCGGCCGCTTCCGTCGTTCAGATTCACCGAAACCATGAAACTGCGCCTTTACAACACCTTGAGCCGACGCACCGAGGACTTCGTGCCACTGGATCCAGCGCGGATCACGATGTATGTGTGCGGCCCCACCGTCTACAACTACATTCATGTCGGCAATGCGCGCCCTGCCGTTGTTTTCGGCCTGCTCGCCCGCTTGTTGCGGCGCAATTGCGGAACCCTCGTCTACGCTCGCAACATCACCGATGTCGATGACAAGATCAACGCCGCCGCACGCGAGGCCGGCACACCCATCGCCACGATCACCGAACGCTACGCGCAGGCCTATCACGATGACCTCGCCCGCCTTGGCGTCGACCCGCCCGATCTGGTGCCGCATGCGACCGCGCACATCGCCGAGATCATCGCCATGTGCGAAACGCTGATTGCCAGCGGCCATGCCTATGCGGCCGAGGGCCATGTCCTCTTCAACGTCGACAGCTTTGCCGATTACGGCAAGCTTTCCGGCCGCTCCACCGAGGACATGATTGCCGGGGCGCGGGTCGAGGTTGCACCGTACAAGAAGAATCCCGCTGATTTCGTCCTGTGGAAGCCGTCCACGGATGACCTGCCGGGCTGGGCAAGTCCGTGGGGCCGCGGCCGCCCGGGCTGGCATATCGAATGCTCGGCGATGGCCGCCGCGCACCTTGGCGAAACCATCGACATCCACGCCGGCGGCAACGACCTGATGTTTCCGCATCATGAGAACGAAGTCGCGCAAAGCACCTGCGCGCACGACGGCAAGATCTTCGCCCGCTACTGGCTGCACAACGGCATGCTGACCTTTGGCGGCAGGAAGATGTCGAAATCGCTCGGCAATGTCATGGTCCTGCACGAGTTGCTGGAGAAATATCCAGCCGAAGTGCTGCGTTTCCTGCTGCTTCGCGCCCACTACCGGCAGCCACTGGACTGGTCGGACAGCACCTTGGCCCAGGCTCGATCGACGCTCGATGGCTGGTACGGCGTGCTCCGTGATCGCGCCGACGTCGAAGTCGCCGCGGCCGAGGAGACGGTGCCGGAGGCGTTTGAAGCAGCATTGTGCGATGACATCAATACACCCGCGGCATTCGCCATACTCGCGGGACTGGCCGACGCTGCGCGCCAGGCCAGCAACGCGGCGGACCGGCATCGCAGCAAGGCCGCCCTGCTCGGTGCCGCGCATCTGGTCGGCCTGCTGCATGAGGATGCGGAAGCCTGGTTCAAGCAAACCGAATCCGGCGCGGCCATCGACGCGGCCTGGGTGCAGGGATTGCTGGACGCGCGCCAGGCAGCACGAGCAGCCAGGGATTTTGCCCGCGCCGACCAGATCCGCAAGGAATTGGCGGAGCACAACGTGGCCATCGAAGACAGTGCCGATGGCGTGCGCTGGAAAGTGGCTTCCACAAGCGAATCCTCAAGTTGAGCGCAGCATGCGCGTCACCAGATCCACTGCGCCTTGACTGGAATCCGCGGCAAATGCCCACAGGTAGGATGGCATGAACGACAACCGTGACCTGCCTGCGCAAGCGGGATCCGAAACGAGCGCGGAACTCGCCCAGCAGGCAATTGCCGAGGAATTCGGTTTCTTCAGCGACTGGACCGAGCGCTACCAGTACCTGATCGACCTGGGCCGCAAGCTGCCGGAATTCCCGGACGATGCAAGGAACGATGCCAACAAGGTGCATGGCTGCCAATCCCAGGTCTGGCTGGTCGCCAGCGGCAACATCGACAAGCTGGTATTCCACGCGATCAGCGATTCGTCCATTGTCTCGGGCCTGATTGCCCTGCTCCTGCGCGTCTATTCGGGCCGCTCCGCCGAGGAAATCCTGCACACCGAACCGCGCTTCATTGACGCCATCGGCCTGGCCCGGCACCTGTCGCCAACGCGCTCCAACGGACTTGCGGCCATGCTGGCGACGATCAAGCAGCATGCGGCGAGCGCGACGGCATAGATCCGGGCCATCCACACGGCAGCCGGCGTCACTGAACTGCCATCGCCATGCAACACGGCGTGAACAATCCTGCCCCAGCATGCTGCGCACGGAATGCGGGAGTTCGACATGCGCATCGCGATCGTCACCGAGACATGGCCACCTGAGGTCAATGGCGTTGCCCTGACCGTGCAGTCGCTGGCGCACGGCTTGCACCGCAATGGCCACGTCGTCGAAGTGATCCGCCCGGGTCAGTCCAGTGACCGCAGCGAACCCGCAACAGCGGCATTTGCAGAACTCCTGGTCCGCAGCATGGCATTGCCGCGCTATCCCGGCCTGCGTCTTGGCATGCCTTCGCTTTCACGTCTGCTTCGGCATTGGCGAAGCAAGCGGCCACAGGCCTTGTATGTCGCGACTGAGGGTCCACTCGGCCATGGCGCGCTCACCGCGGCGAAGCGACTTGGCATTCCCGCCTGCACCGGATTCCATACCCGTTTCGACGACTTCATCGCCGCCTATGGGTTTCCCTGGCTGACGCCGCTGGTATTTGCAGGCATGCGCCGCTTCCACAACCGCGCACAGGCAACGCTGGTTCCCACTGGGGAATTGGCGGACTTTCTGCGCCAGCAGGGATTCTCCAACGTCAGCCTGCTTCGCCGCGCGGTTGACACGGAGCTCTTTCATCCCCGCCAGCGCAGCGAGTCCCTGCGCAAGGATTGGGGCATCGGTGCACGGGACATCGCCGTCATCCACGTCGGCAGGCTCGCCAGGGAAAAGAATCTCGATCTTGCCGTGCACGCCTTCCGCCAGATCCAGCACGATCACCCAAGCGCGCGCCTCGTCATTGTCGGCGATGGTCCGGAACGCGCACGGATTGCACTGGCAAATCCCGACATCGTGTTTGCCGGGATGCGCCATGGCGATGACTTGTCATGCCACTACGCCAGTGGTGACCTGTTCCTGTTTCCAAGCACAAGCGAAACGTTCGGGAATGTCACCCTCGAGGCGATGGCCTGTGGCTTGCCGGTGATCGCCTTCGACTATGGTGCCGCCCGCGAGCATATCGTCGATGGCGAATGTGGAATGGGCATTCCAATCGGCGACGAGGCAGCATTCGTCAGCGCGGCCCGACAGCTTGCATCCGCTCCGTCCAACCGCGCGCGCATGGGTCGGGCGGCGCGAGCCGCCGTTTCCGGTCTGAGTCCGGATTCCGTGAACCTTCACTTCTCGGAACTGCTGCAGTCCCTGGTCATGGAGGCCGCCGCATGAAACCGACTCCGGCCTGGCGCAACTTCGAATGGCTGAGCGGCGAGTGGCGGCTGTGCCTGGCATGCAACCGCTGGGTTGGCGATCGCGCCATCGTCAACCTGTTCCGCGTCATCAGCCGGCTTGGCGACGGCGTGGTCTGGTACGCGCTGATGCTTGGCATCGCCCTCTTCGGCGGCGCATCTGGTGGTCCGGCGGCCCTGCACATGGCGGTGACCGGAGTCATTGCAGCCACCCTGTACCGGCTGCTGAAACGCTGGACGCGCAGGCCACGCCCATTTCGCCGTCATGCGCAGATTGTCGCCCATATTGCACCACTGGATGAGTTCAGTTTTCCATCAGGACATACGCTGCATGCGGTCAACTTCAGCCTGGTTGCGTCAGCCTGGTATCCGCAACTGATCGTCGTGCTGGCTCCCTTGACTGCACTGATCGCACTTTCGCGCGTCGTACTCGGCCTGCACTATCCGAGCGATGTCGTGGTCGCGGTATTGATCGGCTTCGCCCTGGCCGAGAGTTCCTGCCTGCTGGTGTTCTGACCCGGCAGGCGCAGGCGAAAACCCGCTGTCAGCGAAGCGCCAAAACCTGCACTTGCACTCCAGCGGGTTTCCGGGTGGATCTATGCATTGCCGGTTGCGGAACCGACATCACCGCGCTTGCGCACGATGAGCATGGCCAGTTCCAGGGATTGCTCGTAGTTCAGGCGCGGATCGACTGATGACTTGTACGCCCGCGAAAGGTCGGTCTCGGTCAGGTCACGGGCACCACCCATGCATTCGGTGACGTTTTCTCCGGTCAGTTCAAGATGCACGCCACCAAGGCGCGTGCCGGCAGCTGCATGGATATCGAAAGCCTGGTCGAGCTCATCGCGGATATTCTCGAATCGCCGGGTCTTCACGCCATTGCCAACCGATTCGGTATTGCCGTGCATCGGATCGCAGCACCAGAGTACCTTCCGACCCGCCGATTTCACCGCCTTCAGCAATGGCGGCAGCGACTTGGCGACGTGCTTCGCCCCCATGCGATGGATCAGGGTCAGGCGACCGGGTTCGTTGTCTGCATCGAGCACATCGATCAGACGCAGCAACTGGTCGGGCTGGGTCGATACGCCGACCTTGACGCCGATGGGATTGCGAATGCCACGGCAGTATTCGACATGGGCCCCATCAATATCGGCCGTGCGCATGCCGATCCACGGGAAATGCGTGGACAGGTTGAACCAGCCCCAGTGACGAGGAACCTGACGGGTCATCGCCTCCTCGTAATGCAGCAGCAGGGCTTCGTGGGAAGTATGGAAATCAACACGCTGGAATTCAGCCACCGAACTGCCAACCAGCGTTTCCATGAAGCGCAGGGAATTGCCGATCGATTCGACCATCTGTCGGTATTCGCTTTGCAGTGGTGAATGCTCGACCCAGGCCAGGTCCCAGTATTCGGGGTGATGCAGGTCGGCAAAACCACCGTCGATCAGCGCGCGCACAAAATTCATCGTCATTGCCGAATGAGCGTGCGCACGGATCAAGCGCCCGGGGTCGGCTCGCCGCGATGCCGCATCGAATGCCGGCGCGTTGACTATGTCGCCGCGGTAGCACGGCAAGGTCACCCCATTGCGGACTTCGGTGTCGGCCGAACGTGGCTTGGCATACTGCCCGGCGAAGCGGCCGACACGGACAATCGGCAACTTGAGCCCATGCGTCAGCACCAGGCTCATCTGCAGAATGACCTTGAGGCGATTGGAAATCAGCGGCGAACTGCAGTCATCGAAGCTTTCGGCGCAATCGCCGCCCTGCAACAGGAAACGCCGGCCTTCGGCGGCGTCGGCAAGCAGTCCGCGCAGGGCGAGGATTTCCCAGGAGGTGACCAGCGGCGGCAAGTGCCCAAGCCGGTTCAAGGCGACTGCAAGCTCGGCGGCGTCGTCATATTTCGGTTGCTGGACAGCCGGTTTTTGCCGCCACGACGTCGCCGACCAATTCTCCGGGTCCCGAACCGGAACAATATTGCGCTCGCGTTTCATCGAAAGCCTCGTTTGCTGCACTGCGGCATCCATCATGCCACAGGCAAACCACGAGCGAAATCAGGCCCGACGGAGGCCCGCCCACAGCGATGCGGCAAACAGCACGACAAAGCACAGGAAGACCCAAGCGGGCATCGACTGGCCAAGAAACGTCCAGTCAATCACACCGCAATCCTGGTCACGGATGAAAATCGTCTTCAGGAATTGCAGGGCGCCGTAGTTGTCCAGTGCGTATTCAAACGAGGGAGCACAACCTTCGAGCTGCTCCGGCGGCAGGTGCTGCAGGTAGACATGCCGCCCGGCAATGTAGGCACCACCGACCGCCATCAGCGCAGCCAGCAGACCATATACGCGCGCGCCGATCCTGCCCGGGCCATGCAAGGCGGCTATCAGCGCAACCAGGCCAACCGCACAGACGAACACGCGCTGCACCATGCACAACATGCACGGCTCGTAATGCAGGACGTACTGGGCAAAGAACGCATAGCCCATCAGCAGCACGCAGGCGCAGGCAATCAGGAGGAAGATCTTGCGCGAGGAGAGATTGAACATGCTTGGAACTCCGCTGGCAGGCTTGAAGGTAGCAGACTCAGACCCGGCGGAAACATTCCGGTTCCCTGCCCGGCGCCTGCATCCGGCCAGCCAGGCAGGCACCCTTGCCGAACGTGAGGGGAGATACAGTCTGCTGAAAACGAAAAGGCCCCGTCGAAACGGGGCCTTCGATTTGTTGCGCCGGGCAGGAATCAATCCTCGGCGGCGACAGCGTTCTGCGGGCGATCGAGCAGCTCGACGTAGGCCATCGGCGCATTGTCGCCGACACGGTACCCGCATTTGAGGATGCGCAGATAGCCACCCTTGCGTTCGCGAAAGCGTGGACCAAGCTCGACGAACAACTTGCCGACCGCCTGCTTGTCGCGCAGGCGTGCAAACGCCAGGCGGCGATTGGCGACGCCATCGCTCTTGGCCAGGGTGATCAGCGGCTCGGCGACGCGACGCAGCTCCTTGGCCTTCGGCAAGGTGGTGCGAATCAGCTCGTGCTTGAACAAGGAGGCGGCCATGTTCTTGAACATCGCTTCGCGATGGCTGCTCGTGCGATTGAGTTTGCGTCCGGATTTTTGGTGGCGCATGGTGAAATTCTCGCTATCTGTTGTTATGAAAAGCCGGCACCTGTGTCCGACTCCCCGCGGTTACCCGCTTATTATTTCGGGATTCGGGATTCGTGATTGGAGGTTCGGAAAAGCGTGACCTCGCGAGGTTGTTGCTATTTCGAATCCCGAATCCCTGATCTCCAATCCCGGTGTCAAATCAACCCAACTGCATGCCGTGCGAGATGCCCGGCGGTGGCCAGGAATCAAGCTTCATGCCGAGTGAAAGGCCGCGCTGTCCGAGCACATCCTTGATTTCAGTCAGCGATTTCTTGCCGAGATTCGGCGTCTTCAGCAGTTCAACCTCGGTCTTCTGCACGAGATCGCCGATGTAGTAGATGCTTTCCGCCTTGAGACAGTTGGCCGAGCGCACGGTCAGTTCAAGATCGTCGATCGGACGCAGCAACACAGGGTCGACACCGCTCTTGTCCGCCTTCGCATCCGCACTCTCGCGGCGAGTGAAGTCGCCAAAAATCGAAATCTGGTCCTGCAGGATCTCCGCGGCCTTGCGCACGGCTTCCTCGGCGTCGATCGCACCATTGGTGTCGATCTCGAGGACGAGCTTGTCGAGGTCGGTACGCTGTTCCAGACGCGCGCTGTCGACCTGATAGGCGACGCGACGCACCGGGCAGAACGAAGCATCGAGTTGCAGGCGACCGATCGGGCGTGCTTCCTCGTCCGGCAGTCGACGCGAAACCGCCGGCTGGTAGCCAACGCCGCGGGCGACCTTCAAACGCATGTTGAGGGCGACATCCTTGGTCAGGTGACAGATCACGTGCTCGGGATTGACGATCTCGACCGAGTGGTCGACGGTGATGTCACCGGCAGTGACCACGCCCTTGCCCTTCTTGCTCAGGGTCAATGTGGTCTCGTCATGCCCGTGCATGCGGATGGCCACGTCCTTGATGTTGAGCAGGACTTCAATGACGTCCTCCTGCAAACCTTCAAGCGTGGTGTACTCATGCAAGACGTTGTCGATTTCGACCTCGGTGATGGCGCAGCCGGGGATCGAGGACAAGAGGACGCGACGCAGAGCGTTGCCGAGCGTGTGGCCGAAACCGCGTTCCAGAGGCTCGACCACGACCTTGGCGTGATTGAGACCGGTACGCTCGACTTGAATGCCGCGGGGACGCAGCACATTGGTGGATCCTGCCATGAACAGGGACTCCGAAAGTTGCGGTGGATTACTTCGAGTAAAGCTCGATGATCAGGCTCTCGTTGATGTCCGAGGGCAGATCCGAACGCTCAGGCAGCGACTTGAAAATGCCGCTGAACTTCTTGGCGTCGACCTCGACCCAGGTGGGAACCAGATCCATCTCCTGGGAGACGGTGACCGATTCCTGCACGCGCAATTGACTGCGTGCGTTCTCGGTGAGCGATATCTCGTCGCCCGGCCGTACCTGGTAGGACGGCAGGTTGACGCGCTTGCCATTCACCGAAACCGCGCGGTGGGCGACAAGCTGGCGAGCCTGGGCGCGGGTGACCGCAAAACCCATGCGATAGACGACGTTGTCAAGACGCGCTTCCAGTTGGCGAAGCAGGTTCTCACCGGCATTGCCCTTCTGAGTCGACGCCTTGACGTAATACTTGTGGAACTGGCGCTCAAGCAGGCCATAGATGCGCTTGACCTTCTGCTTCTCGCGCAACTGTACGCCGTAGTCGGACAGGCGACCCTTGCGGGCAGCGCCATGTTGTCCAGGCTTCTGTTCCAGCTTGCACTTCGAATCGATCGCGCGTGCCGGGCTCTTGAGGCTGAGATCAGCGCCTTCGCGCCGGGCCAGCTTGCAGGTGGGTCCGATATAACGAGCCATTTCGGTATCCTTTAGACGCGACGCTTCTTCGGCGGACGGCACCCGTTGTGCGGGATAGGCGTCACGTCGATGATGTTGGTAACCTTGAAACCGACGTTGTTCAGCGAACGAACGGCAGATTCGCGACCCGGGCCGGGGCCCTTGATACGCACTTCAATTGTCTTGACGCCATATTCGGCGGCAACACGTGCAGCCTTCTCGGCGGCAACCTGTGCGGCGAACGGCGTGGACTTGCGTGAACCACGGAAACCGGCCCCGCCAGCAGTAGCCCAGGAGAGGGCATTGCCTTGGCGATCGGTGATCGTGACCACGGTGTTGTTGAAAGACGCCTGCACATGGCAGATTGCGTCAGTCACAACGCGCTTGATCTTTTTCTTCGGCTTGGCGACCGGCTTGTTCATGATTCGTTTCCGGGCAGATTATTTTCTGATCGCACGACGCGGACCCTTGCGGGTACGGGCATTCGTACGCGTGCGCTGACCGCGCATCGGCAGGCCACGGCGATGACGCAAGCCGCGATAGCAACCGAGATCGATCAAACGCTTGATCGCAATACCGACTTCCCGGCGCAGATCGCCTTCGACCGTGTACTTCGCAACTTCGTGACGGATCTTCTCGACTTCCGCCTCGGTGAGATCCTTGATCCTGGTCGACGGCGCGACACCCGCGTCCAGACAGACCTTTCTCGACCGTGAACGGCCGATTCCAAAAATGCTTTGCAGACCGATCACAGTATGTTTCTGGACCGGAAGGTTGACACCCGCAATGCGCGCCATGTTTGCATGTCTCCGAAAGAACTAAATGCGCAGTGAACTTCGTATTCTATCTGTTATCAAGGGAAACTGGAACCCCTTGATGCCTGCCCCAATCCCTGCGGGAACTGGTGGCAGCAGCCCTTGCCGGCCTCTCAGCGACCCTTGAGGTTCGCCTTCTTGAGCAGGCTTTCATATTGGTGCGAGACCAGGTGGGCCTGGATCTGCGCGGTGAAATCCATGACAACCACGACCACGATGAGCAGCGATGTGCCACCAAAATAGAACGGTACATGCCAGGCATTGCGCAGCAGGTCCGGCACCAGACACACAGCAACCAGATAAACCGCACCAATTGCAGTGAGGCGGGTCATCACGCCGTCGATATAGTCTGCGGTCGCCTTCCCAGGCCGCAGGCCCGGAATCAAGGCGCCCGAGCGCTTCAGGTTGTCCGCGGTTTCCTGCGAATTGAAGACCAGCGCGGTATAGAAAAAAGCGAAGATCACGATCATCAAGCCGTAGATGACCATGTGCAGCGGCTCGCCCGGGCCCAACGCCGAAGTCAGTTGTTGCAGCCAGCGGACCTCGTTCGAACTGCTGAACCATGCCGCTGCAGTCGCCGGGAACATGATCAGGCTGGACGCGAAGATCGGCGGAATGACGCCGGACATGTTTATCTTCAGCGGCAGGTGCGAGCTCTGGTTCATGTATGCACGACCCGCACCACCCTGCTTGCGGGCGTAGTTGACCGTGATGCGGCGCTGGCCACGCTCCATGAAGACGACAAACGCGGTCACGGCGAGGACCGCGACAAGCACCATCATCAGCTTGAGCCAGGTCAGTTCACCGCTGCTGGCCATGCCCAGGGTATGCACCACCGCAGTCGGCAAGCCGGCGACGATGCCGCCGAAAATGATCAGCGAAATGCCGTTGCCGATGCCGCGCTCGGTAATCTGTTCACCCAGCCACATCAGGAACAAGGTACCCGCGGTCAGGCCGACAACCGTACCGAACACGAAACTCGGGCCTGGCGCGTAAACGACACCGGCCTGCGTCTGCAGCATGGTCGCCACACCGAACGACTGGAACGCCGACAATCCAACCGTGCCCCAACGCGTGTACATGGTCAGCTTGCGCCGCCCCGACTCACCTTCCTTCTTCAACGCCGCCCAGGCTGGAATGACCGAGCTGAACATCTGCACGACGATGGAGGCGGAGATGTACGGGATCACGCCGAGGGCGAACAAGGAGAAACGGCTGAGCGCACCACCCGAGAACATGTTGAACATGTCGATCAGGCCACCGCTGTTGGATACCAGACGAGCCATCGCCTCGGGATTCACTCCGGGAACCGGGATGAAAGAGCCCAAACGGAAGACGACGAGCGCACCGACCACAAACAGCAAGCGCTGCTTGAGCTCGGTCAGCTTGCCGAGCGATGCCAAACCGCTGGATTTCGGGGCTGCCACGGTTACTCGATGCTCCCGCCAGCCGCTTCGATCGCAGCGCGAGCGCCGGCCGTGACTGCGACGCCACGAACCTTGATGGCGCGGGTCAGTTCACCCTTCTTCACGATCTTCGCCCGCTCGGCGCGGGTCTCGATCAGGCCAGCAGCCTTGAGTGCGTCAAAATCGATGACATCGAGACCAAGTCCATCCAGCCTGTAGAGGAGGACTTCGCTGATTTCAATTGCCTTCCTGGAACGAAAACCGACCTTCGGCAAACGGCGCTGCAAAGGCATCTGACCGCCTTCAAATCCCGCCTTGACCTTGCCCTTGCCGGAACGTGCAAACTGGCCTTTGTGACCACGACCGCAGGTCTTGCCAAGGCCGGATCCGATACCGCGGCCAACGCGAACGCCTTCTTTGCGCGCGCCGACTGCTGGCTTGAGTGTATTGAGACGCATGGAATCGACTCCTGATTCTGGATGACGCTTAGGCGTCATTCTCGACGCTGACGAGGTAGCTGACCTGATTGATCAGACCACGAACCGACGGCGAGTCTTTCAATTCACGCACATCGTTGATCTTGCGCAGGCCCAGGGCCTTGACGCTCAAACGATGACGACCCTGGCAGCTGTTCGGGCTCTTGACCAGGCGCACGCGCACGGTCTTGGGATTTGAATTAGCCATTGCCGAGTACCTCTTCAATCGTCTTGCCGCGCTTGGACGCGATGCCCTGCGGCGTTGCCATGGCCTGCAGGCCGTTGATCGTCGCACGCACCAGGTTGATCGGATTGCGCGAACCGACGGCCTTGGCGAGAACGTTCTTCACACCGACCACTTCAAGCACGGCGCGCATGGCACCGCCGGCGATCACGCCGGTACCTTCGGAAGCCGGCTGCATGTAGACACGCGCCGCACCGTGGTTGGCCTTGACGGCGTGCCACAAGGTGCCTTCCTTCAGATCCACGCGCACCATGTTCTTGCGCGCGCGTTCCATTGCCTTCTGGATGGCGATCGGCACTTCACGCGCCTTGCCGTATCCAAAACCAACCCGGCCCTCGCCGTCACCGACGACGGTCAGGGCGGTAAAACTCATCTGGCGACCACCCTTGACGGTTTTCGCCACCCGGTTCACCGCGATCAGCTTCTCAAGGAGGCCGTCGCTCGGCTCACGATCATTGCTGGACATTTTTCACCTGTGTGCCGGTCACTGGGGATCCGGACTTTTGCTTGCGACTTGAGTCGCTTGGAGTTGTGATGGACCAATGGGCGGGATTCGATGGCGGGTATTCCGGATTCGCAAGAGCAAAAAACCGCCTTGTGTTTCCGGATCCCGAATGCCGAATCCCAAATCCCGGCTGTTAAAACTTCAAACCCGCTTCGCGCGCGGCATCGGCGAGGACCTTGATGCGACCGTGGTAGCGGAAGCCCGAGCGATCGAAAGCGACACTTTCGATGCCGACCTTCAGCGCACGCTCGGCAATGGCCTTGCCAACCGCTGCGGCGGCGTCCTTGTTCTTGGTGCCCTTGAGGCCTTCGGCAACCGCCTTCTGCACGGTCGACGCCGTGGCCAGCACCTTGTCACCCGATGCGCTGAAGACCTGCGCATACAGATGCTGACCGGTGCGATGCACACTCAGGCGCGGCACACCCAGCGAACGGATATGCATGCGTGTCGATTTGGCGCGGCGAAGTCTTGCGATGTTCTTTTCCACTGTCTTTCTCCGGGAAGCTGAAGTGCCTTAGGCCTTCTTGGCTTCCTTCAAGGTGATCTTCTCGCCTGCATAACGCACACCCTTGCCCTTGTAGGGTTCCGGTGGACGGAATGCGCGGATCTTCGCGGCGGCCTCGCCGACAACCTGCTTGTCCGTACCCTTGATCAGGATCTCGGTCTGGGTCGGCACTTCAAGCGTGATTCCTTCCGGGGCCTTGAAAAGGACCGGATGCGAGAAGCCGAGGGTCAGATTCAGATCCTTGCCGGCCAGGGCGGCACGGTAGCCGACGCCAACCAGCTCGAGCTTGCGCTGATAGCCGTCGCTGACGCCGACAACCATGTTGTTGATCAGCGCCCGGGCGGTACCGGCCATCTTGATGTCGCCCGCGGTCTTGCCGCTCAACAACACCTGACCGCCTTCGAGCTTGGCGATGACGCCAGGCGGGGTGGCCAGCTTCAACGAGCCCTTCGGGCCCTTCACCGTGATCGCTTCTGCAGATACCTGCACATCGACGCCTTTCGGCAGCACTACGGGTTTCTTGGCAACGCGTGACATGTTCTCTCTCCTTAGGCCACGATGCCGATGACTTCACCACCAAGACCCTTGGTACGGGCTTGAGCGTCGGTCATGATTCCGGACGATGTGGAGACGATGGAAATTCCGAGGCCGTTGAGCACCTTCGGCAGCTCGTTCTTGCCGCGATAGACGCGAAGACCGGAACGGCTGACGCGCTCGATGCGCGCGATGACCGGCTTGCCTTCGTAGTACTTCAGCGCGATCTCGAGAACGGGCTTGCCTTCGCTGGCCTGCACCAGGAACTCGGACACATAGCCCTCGTCCTTGAGCAGCGTGGCGATGGCAAGTTTCACCCGCGACGACGGCATGCGCACTGCGCGCTTGCCGGTAGCCTGGGCGTTGCGGATACGTGTGAACATATCCGCGATGGGATCAGTCATGCTCATGTTTCAAACATCCTTTGAGGCATCGATATCCGAATCGGTGAAGATCCGAGATTTGTGAATCGGGATTCGGGATTCGCAGGAGAGGGTTAGCGCAACTTTCGCTTTTGGCGAATCCCGACTCCCGGTTTTCAGCAGCCGAACGGCTGGTAATCTCCAATCCCGGGTGTTTACCAACTCGCCTTGCGCAGACCCGGCACGTCGCCACGCATGGTGGCCTCGCGGAGTTTCATGCGGCCAAGGCCGAACTTTTCATACACGCTGCGCGAGCGACCAGTCAGTGCACAACGACTGCGCTGACGGGCAGGACTCGAATCACGTGGCAACTTCTGCAGCCTGGTGGCAGCCTCGAGTTTCTCCTCGTAGGAAGCCTTCGGGCTGCTGACGATCTTCTTGAGCTGATCGCGCTTTGCTGCGTGTTTCTTGACGAGCTTCGTGCGCTTGTTCTCGCGCATGATCATTGAAGTCTTGGCCATTGCCGGTATTCCTGCGTCGCTGTATTAGTTGCGGAACGGAAAACCAAAGGCTTCAAGCAACGCCTTCGCTTCTTCGTCGGTACGCGCAGTCGTGGTGACCGCGATATCCATGCCGCGCAATGCGTCAATCTGGTCGAAATCGATCTCCGGAAAGATGATCTGTTCCTTGACGCCCATGTTGTAGTTGCCGCGTCCGTCGAACGAACGACCGGAAATGCCGCGGAAGTCGCGCACGCGCGGCAGCGAGACGTTGACCAGGCGATCGACAAACTCGAACATCTGCGCACGGCGCAAGGTGACCTTGCAGCCGATCGGCCAGTTGTCACGGATCTTGAAGGTCGCGATGGACTTCTTCGACAGCGTGATGATCGGCTTCTGTCCGCCAATCTTGGTCATGTCGGCCACGGCGTTCTCGAGAATCTTCTTGTTGCCGACCGCCTCACCCACGCCCATGTTGAGCGTGACCTTGGACAGGCGCGGCACCTGCATCGGATTCTTGTAGCCGAAACGCTCGGTCAGCTTCGGAACGATCGTTTCTTTGTAGATGGTTTCAAGACGCGTTGTCATTGCGGCGGCCTCAGACGTCGACAACTTCGCCAGACGGGCGGAAAACGCGAACCTTGCGACCGTCTTCAAGAGTCTTGAAGCCGACGCGTGCGCCCTTGCCCGTTGCGGAGTTGAACAACTGTACGTTAGAAATGTCGATCGAAGCCTCGCGCTCGATGATTCCACCAGGCTGATTGGCCTGCGGATTCGGCTTCGTGTGACGCTTGACCAGATTGACGTTCTGCACGAACACGTGGTCACCGACCACGCGTGAGACTTCGCCCTTCTGACCCTTGTTCTTGCCGGCGATCACGATGACCTGATCACCCTTGCGAATACGGTTCATGTCGTCTATCCCGTTTACAGCACTTCTGGAGCGAGCGAGACGATCTTCATGAACTTCTCGCCGCGCAGCTCGCGCGTCACCGGCCCGAAAATACGGGTCCCGATCGGCTCGAGCTTGTTGTTGAGGAGGACTGCCGCATTGCCGTCGAAACGGATCAGCGAACCGTCGGCGCGACGAACTCCCTTGCGGGTACGCACGACAACGGCGTCGTAAACCTCACCCTTCTTGACCTTGCCGCGCGGAATCGCTTCGCGCACGGATACCTTGATGACGTCGCCGATCTGCGCGTAGCGGCGCTTCGAACCACCGAGCACCTTGATACACATCAGTTCGCGAGCGCCGCTGTTGTCCGCTGCGGCCAGCGTGGTCTGCATCTGGATCATGTTACTTGCTCCTTACGTCCCGGACCGTTTACTGCGCGGCCCGCGCGACGATTTCGACCACGCGCCAGTTCTTCGTCTTCGACAACGGTCGTGTCTCGGAAATGCGCACGACGTCGCCTTCCTGACATGAGCCATCGGCGTCGTGGGCGTGCACCTTCGTCGAACGGCGGATGATCTTGCCGTACAACGGATGCTGAACCTGGCGTTCCAGCAGGACGGTGACCGTCTTCTGCATCTTGTTGCTGACCACACGCCCTTCAAGCGTGCGCGCATTCTTCTCTGTTTCGCTCATCGCAGGTCGTCCTTACTTCTTGCTGCCAAGGACGAATTTGACCTGCGCGATCTCGCGCCGGACACGTCCGAACTGGTGGGTTTGGGTAAGCTGACCGGAGCCCTTCTGCATGCGCAGGTTGAACTGCTCACGACGAAGCTCGCCGAGATGCTCGTTCAGCTCCTTCTCCGATTTCTGGCGAAGATCTTTGAGTTCCATCACAGCACCGTTCTTGTTACAAACTGGGTCTGAACCGAGAGCTTTGCAGCGGCCAGGCGGAACGCCTCGCGTGCAGTGGTCTCGTCAACACCCTCGATTTCATAAAGCATCCGGCCCGGTTGAATCGGAGCCACCCAGAATTCCACACTACCCTTGCCGTTACCCATACGAACCTCGATGGGCTTCTTGCTGATCGGCTTGTCCGGGAACACGCGGATCCACAACTTGCCACCGCGCTTCACGAAGCGCGTGATGCAGCGGCGAGCGGCTTCAATCTGACGCGCCGTCAACTGGCCGTGCGTCGTTGCCTTGAGACCAAACGAGCCGAAGCTCACCTTGGTGGCCACATACGACAGACCCGGATTACGGCCCTTTTGCACCTTGCGGTACTTGGTTCGCTTCGGTTGCAACATGATTCAGTTCCTTACTTCGCCGAAGACCGACGAGGCGCGCGCTCTTCGCTGGCCTCGGTCTTCGCTTCTTGCGTGGCAGCATGCAGGTCAAAGATCTCGCCCTTGTAGATCCAGACCTTGACTCCGATGATGCCGTAGGTGGTTTGCGCTTCTGCCAGGCCGTAGTCGATGTCCGCACGCAGTGTATGCAGCGGCACGCGACCTTCGCGAGCCCACTCCGAACGGGCGATTTCCGCGCCATTCAAGCGTCCGCCGACATTGACCTTGATGCCCAGTGCGCCGAGGCGCATCGCATTCTGCACCGAGCGCTTCATTGCGCGACGGAACATGATGCGGCGCTCAAGCTGCTGGGCAATCGATTCGGCGACAAGCTGCGCATCGAGCTCGGGCTTGCGCACTTCGGTCACGTTGATGTGGGCCGGAACTCCCATCACCGCGGAGACTTCCTTGCGCAGCTTCTCGATATCCTCACCCTTCTTGCCGATGACCACACCCGGACGTGCCGTGTGGATCGTCACCCGCGCCGTCTTGGCCGGACGCTCGATCGTGATCTTGGAGATGCCGGCCTGGGCAAGCTTCTTCTTCAGCAGCTCGCGCACCTTGAGATCGGCAGCCAGATAGCCGGCGAAGTCGCGCTTGTTGGCGAACCACTTGGAATTCCAGTCCTTGGAAACACCAAGGCGAAAACCAATCGGATTGACTTTATGACCCATCGTTTGCGTCCTTTACTCGCCCACGACCACGGTGATGTGGCTGGTGCGCTTGGTAATACGGTTTCCACGGCCTTTGGCGCGTGCATGCATACGCTTCAGTGACGGGCCCTCGTCGACAAAGATCTTCGAGACCAGCAACTCGTCGACATCGGCGCCGAGGTTGTTCTCGGCATTGGCGACAGCCGACAGCAGAACCTTCTTGACCAGGTGTGCAGCCTTCTTGTCGCTGAAGGCGAGCAGGTTGGTGGCACTTCCAACCGGCATGCCACGCACCTGATCGGCGACGAGGCGTACCTTCTGGGCGGAGATGCGCGCACTGCGCAGTATAGCTTTGGCTTCCACGACGCTATCTCCTTACTTCTTCTTGTCGGCGGTTTTCTTGTCGCCGGAGTGACCCTTGAACGTGCGGGTCACGGCGAACTCGCCGAGCTTGTGACCGACCATGTTCTCGTTCACCAGAACCGGCACATGTTGGCGGCCATTGTGGATGGCCAGGGTCAGGCCGACCATTTCCGGCGAAACCATGGAACGGCGCGACCAGGTCTTGATCGGGCGCTTGTTGCTGCCTGCCGACACCGCCTCGACCTTCTTCAGAAGGTGGTGGTCGATGAACGGGCCTTTCTTCAATGAACGAGCCATGATCTATCTCAACCTCTGCGATCGCGCACGATGAACTTGTCGGTGCGCTTGTTCTTGCGCGTCTTGTAACCCTTGGTCGGCATGCCCCACGGCGACACCGGATGCGGATTACCCTGGCCAGCCTTGGCTTCACCACCACCGTGCGGGTGATCAACCGGGTTCATGGCCGCACCGCGAACGGTCGGACGAATGCCACGCCAGCGGCTGGCGCCAGCCTTGCCGAGCTTCTCGAGGCTATGCTCGGAATTGCCGACCTCGCCGATCGTCGCACGACACTCGGCAGGCACCTTGCGCATCTCGCCGGACCGCAAACGCAGGGTCGCATGACCTTGCTCGCGGGCGACCAGTTGCGCCGATGCACCGGCCGCACGCGCAATCTGCGCGCCCTTGCCAGGCTTCATCTCGATGCAATGAACCGTCGAACCAATCGGAATATTGCGCAGCGGCAACGAATTGCCGATCTTGATCGGTGCCTCGCGACCGGCCATGAGCTGGTCGTCGACCTTTGCACCCTTCGGCGCAATGATGTAACGACGCTCACCGTCTGCGTACAGCAGCAAGGCGATATGCGAAGTGCGATTCGGATCGTACTCCAGGCGCTCGATGCGGCAGGCAATGCCTTCCTTGTCGCGCTTGAAGTCAATGATGCGGTAGTGCTGCTTGGATCCGCCGCCCTTGTGACGCGTGGTGATGCGACCGTAATGGTTGCGTCCACCCGTCTTGTTCTGCGATTCCGTCAACGGCGCATACGGTGCGCCCTTGTGCAGGCCAGGCGTCGAAACGCGGACTGCGGAACGACGACCTGCGGATGTGGGCTTGAGTGTAATCAGTGCCATGGATAATTCACCTTAGGCCTTGGCCATCACGTCGATGGATTGACCTTCACCAAGACGTACATAGGCCTTGCGCTTGTTGCCGCGAGTGCCGTTTCTTTGACGGAAAGCCTTGGTCTTACCCTTGAGGTTGACCATATTCACCGCCTCGACCTGCACGCTGAACAATTGCTCGACCGCCTCTTTGACATCGGCCTTGGTCGCGCCCTGCGCAACCTCGAACACATACTGGTTGGTTTCCTGCAGGCGCGCCGTCTTTTCGGAGATCAGCGGAGCGCGCAGCACGTTGTAGAGATTCTCATTCATGCCAGCCACTCCTCGATCTTCTTGATCGAATCGACAGTCATCACCACGTGATCCGCGCCAACCAGACTGACCGGGTCGATCGCAGCTGCGTCCACCACATGCACATACGGGATATTGCGGGCAGCCAGGAACAAGGCTTCCGGGGCATTCTCGGCAACCAGGACGCAACGCCCCGTCACGCCCAGCTCGGCGAGCTTGGCGACCAGCGACTGCGTCTTCGGCGTGTCGATGCCGAACCCGTCAACGAGGCGCAGGCGATCGGTGCGATTGAGTTCGGAAAGAATCGAAACGAGCGCGCCACGGAACATCTTGCGATTGACCTTCTGCGCAAAACTGCGCGGCTTGGCCGCGAAGGTCACGCCACCACCGATGAAGATCGGCGCCTTGAGCGCACCATGACGTGCACCACCGCCCTTCTGGTTCTTCGACTTCTTGGTGGTACCGCTCACTTCGGAGCGGGTCAGCTGGGCCTTGGTGCCGGAGCGACCGGCATTGCGGTAGGCAACGACCACCTGGTGCACCAGATCCTGGCGAAATTCCTTGCCGAAAACGGCATCGGAAACGCTGACGGGCTTGGAGCCTATGACATTGATTTCCATCACTTCGCTCCTTATGCCTTGACCGCGGGACGGATGATCAGGTTGCCGCCTTTGGCACCCGGCACCGAACCCTTGATCGCGATCAAATGGCGTTCGCTGTCGATCTTGACCACTTCAAGGTTCATTGCCGAACGGCGCACGGCACCCATGTGGCCGGACATCTTCTTGCCCGGGAACACGCGCCCCGGCGTCTGCCGCTGGCCAATCGAGCCCGGTGCACGATGCGACAAGGAGTTGCCGTGCGTCGCGTCGCCCATCTTGAAATTGTGACGCTTGATGGTGCCCTGGAATCCCTTGCCCTTGGTGATGCCGGCAACGTCCACGATCTGCCCGACCGTGAAAATGTCGTCAGCCTTGACCTCACCACCGACGTTGAACTTCGCCAGTTCGTCTGCTTCCAGACGGAACTCCCAAAGTCCGCGACCCGCCTCGACCTTGGCCTTGGCGTAGTGACCCGCAAGCGGCTTGTTGACAAGCGCCGCGCGCTTGCTTCCAGCCGTTACCTGGATCGCGTTGTAACCATCCACTTCCGTGGTCTTCACCTGGGTCACGCGATTCGGTGTCGCTTCAATCAGCGTCACCGGAATCGAGCGGCCGTCTTCCGTGAAGATCCGGCTCATGCCGCATTTGCGGCCTACCAATCCGATACTCATCGTCGTGTCCTATCTGCCGCTATCAGTAGAGCTTGATCTGGACGTCCACACCGGCCGCCAGGTCCAGCTTCATCAGGGCATCCACGGTCTTGTCGTTGGGATCGACAATATCCAGCACCCGCTTGTGAATGCGCGTCTCGTATTGATCCCGCGCATCCTTGTCTGCATGAGGCGACACCAGGATGGTGTAGCGCTCGATCTTGGTTGGCAGCGGAATCGGGCCACGCACCTGCGCACCCGTGCGCTTCGCCGTTTCCACGATCTCGCTGGCCGAACGATCGATCAGGCGATGATCGAAAGCCTTGAGCCTGATACGAATCTTCTGGTCTGCCATTTCCGCTGTTTCCTGGTTGGGGCAAGGGGCGCGCACACCCCTGGCCGCTCATTGTTTTGCCTGGGAATGGGGAGTTGAGAATCGGGAATGGTCAAAGCCGTGTTTCGCTTTGCCGATTCCCTATTCCCTGTTCTCCATTCCCGGCTTTTGCTTACTTGATGATCTTCGCCACCACGCCGGCGCCGACCGTGCGACCGCCTTCGCGAATCGCGAAGCGCAGGCCCTCGTCCATCGCGATCGGCGCAATCAAGGTCACCACCATCTTCACGTTGTCGCCCGGCATGACCATCTCGACGCCTTCCGGCAGCTCGCATGCACCCGTCACGTCGGTCGTGCGGAAATAGAACTGCGGACGGTAGCCCTTGAAGAACGGCGTGTGACGACCGCCCTCTTCCTTCGACAGCACGTACACCTCGGCTTCGAACGTCGTGTGCGGGGTGATCGATCCCGGCTTCGCCAGCACCTGGCCACGCTCCACGTCGTCACGCTTGGTGCCGCGCAGCAGCAGACCGGCGTTGTCGCCTGCCTGACCCTGGTCAAGCAGCTTGCGGAACATCTCCACACCGGTGACCGTGGTCTTGACCGTCGGGCGGATGCCGACGATTTCGATTTCGTCGCCAACCTTGATGATGCCGCGCTCGATGCGACCCGTCACCACCGTGCCGCGACCGGAGATCGAGAACACGTCCTCGACCGGCATCAGGAACGCCTTGTCCACGTCACGCTGCGGCTCCGGGATCCAGCTGTCGAGTGCGTCGACCAGCTTGAGAATCGAGGGCACGCCGATTTCCGACTGGTCACCTTCCAGCGCCTTCAGCGCCGATCCGTGGATGATCGGGGTGTCGTCGCCCGGGAACTCGTACTTGGACAGCAGTTCACGCACTTCCATCTCGACCAGCTCAAGCAGCTCGGCGTCGTCGACCATGTCGGCCTTGTTCAGGTACACCACCACGTACGGCACGCCAACCTGGCGCGCCAGCAGGATGTGCTCGCGCGTCTGCGGCATCGGGCCGTCGGCGGCCGAACACACCAGGATCGCGCCGTCCATCTGCGCGGCACCCGTGATCATGTTCTTCACGTAGTCGGCATGGCCCGGGCAATCCACGTGCGCGTAATGACGGGTCGGCGATTCGTATTCCACGTGCGAGGTCGAAATCGTGATTCCGCGCGCCTTCTCTTCCGGTGCCTTGTCGATCGCGTCGTAGGCCTTGAACTCGCCACCAAAACGCTCCGCTCCGACCTTCGTCAGCGCCGCTGTCAGCGTCGTCTTGCCGTGATCGACGTGACCAATCGTGCCCACGTTCACGTGCGGCTTCTTGCGCTCGAACTTCTCTTTGGCCATGACTCAAACCTCTGAACTGGATTTTGTTTGCAAGTACGGCCACGCATGACCGCTCTTTGATTTTCCGCGATCACAACGGATCGCGATGACTACGACTTCTTGATGACCGCTTCGGCAATGCTGCTCGGTGCCTCGGCGTAGTGGTCAAATTCCATCGTGAAAGTGGCGCGCCCCTGGGACATCGAACGCAAGCTTGTCGCGTATCCGAACATCTCACCCAGCGGAACCTGGGCATCGATGACCTTGCCGGACGGTGTGTCATCAGTCCCCCGGAGGAGACCGCGGCGCCTGCTCAAGTCGCCCATGACATCACCCATGTAATCTTCCGGCGTCACCACTTCGACCTTCATGATGGGCTCCAGCAAGACCGGGTTGGCCTTGTTGAATCCTTCCTTGAAACCCATCGAACCGGCCACCTTGAAGGCCATTTCGTTGGAGTCGACTTCGTGATACGAACCGTCGACCAGGCTGATCTTGATGTCGACGACCGGATAACCCGCCATCGGGCCACTGATCATCGCTTCACGGATGCCCTTGTCGACCGCTGGCACATATTCCTTCGGCACGGATCCGCCAACCGTTTCATTGACGAACTCGTAGCCCTTGCCGCGCTCCTGCGGCTCGATCTCGAGCACCACATGGCCGTACTGGCCCTTGCCGCCCGACTGACGCACAAACTTGCCTTCCTGCCTGACCGCCTTGCGAATCGTTTCCCGATACGCGACCTGCGGCTTGCCGACATTCGCCTCGACATTGAATTCGCGGCGCATGCGATCAACCAGAATATCCAGATGCAGCTCACCCATTCCGGAAATGATGGTCTGCCCGGACTCTTCATCGGTGCGCACGCGGAAGGACGGATCCTCCTGGGCGAGACGCGACAATGCGATTCCCATCTTCTCCTGGTCGGACTTGGTCTTCGGCTCCACCGCCATGGCGATCACCGGTTCCGGGAACGTCATGCGTTCGAGCGTTATCACCTTGTCCTGCGAACACAGGGTGTCACCGGTGGTGACATCCTTGAGACCGACGGCTGCAGCGATGTCACCCGCGCGAACCTCCTTGATCTCGTCGCGCTGGTTCGCATGCATCTGCAGCAAACGACCGACGCGTTCCTTCTTGCTCTTGACCGGGTTGTAAACCGTATCGCCGGAATTCAACACGCCCGAGTAGACGCGGAAGAAAGTCAGCGAACCGACAAACGGATCGGTCATGATCTTGAATGCCAATGCCGAAAATGCCGCGTCATCGGTAGCAGGACGCGAATCCTCGTTATCCGACTCGTCCACACCCTTGACCGGTGGGCGATCGGCTGGCGAGGGCAACAACTGGATCACCGCATCCAGCATTGCCTGCACGCCCTTGTTCTTGAATGCCGTACCACAAAACACCGGGATGATCGTTCCCGCAACGGTGCCGCTGCGGATACCCGCGATGATTTCGGCTTCCGACAGCGCGCCTTCCTCGAGGTACTTGTTCATCAAGTCCTCCGAGGTCTCCGCTGCTGCCTCGACCAGGAACGAGTGCGCCTTTTCACAGGCATCCTTGAGCGATGCCGGAATGTCGCGATACTCGAACTTCAAACCCTGCGATTCCACATCCCAGTAGATCGCCTTCATCTTGACCAGATCGACCACGCCTTCGAAATGCTCTTCGGCGCCAATCGGAAACTGCATTGGAACCGGGCTGGCTCCGAGCCGTGACTTCAACTGGCCGACAACCTTGTTGAAGTCCGCGCCAGTGCGATCCATCTTGTTGACGAACGCAAGGCGTGGCACGCCGTACTTGTTCGCCTGCCGCCAGACCGTCTCCGACTGCGGCTGTACGCCACCCACGGCACAGAGGACGAAGACCGCACCATCAAGAACCCGCAGCGAGCGCTCCACTTCAATGGTGAAATCGACGTGCCCGGGGGTGTCGATGATATTGAAACGGTGCTGCTCCAGACCACCATCCATACCCGACCAGAAACACGTCGTGGCGGCGGAAGTGATCGTGATTCCGCGTTCCTGCTCCTGCTCCATCCAATCCATGGTCGCAGCCCCTTCATGCACTTCACCGATCTTGTGATTGACACCGGTGTAGAACAGGATGCGCTCGGTTGTCGTCGTTTTTCCGGCATCGATGTGGGCCATGATGCCGAAATTGCGATAACGTTCGATTGGGGTGTTGCGAGCCACTACAAATACCTCAAGCCATTACCAGCGATAGTGCGAGAAGGCCTTGTTGGCCTCCGCCATGCGATGCGTTTCCTCACGCTTCTTCACGGCACCACCACGGCTTTCTGCAGCATCGAGCAATTCGGCGGCCAGCTTGCGCGGCATGGTGTTCTCGCCACGCTTGCGTGCCGCTTCGATCAACCAGCGCATGGCCAGAGCCATGCGGCGGGACGAACGCACTTCAACCGGAACCTGGTAGGTTGCGCCACCGACTCGACGCGACTTCACTTCGACCGCGGGAGCGACATTTCCGAGCGCCTTTTCGACAAGACCCACCGGCTCGGCATGCTTCTGGCCGATCTGGTCGAGCGCGCCGTAGACGATCTTCTCGGCGACGGACTTCTTGCCACTCTGCATCACCATGTTGATGAAGCGGGCGATGACGTCACTGCCGTGCTTCGGGTCAGGCAACGTGGTGCGATTTGGATTGGAACCTTTACGCGACATGGATCAAACCTTGGCTGGTTAATTGCTCAGGACTTCGGGCGCTTGGCGCCGTACTTCGAACGGCTCTGCCGGCGCTTGGCCACACCAGCGGCATCAAGACTGCCGCGGACAGTGTGGTAGCGGACGCCAGGAAGATCCTTGACGCGGCCGCCGCGGATCAGCACCACCGAGTGCTCTTGCAGATTGTGGCCTTCGCCACCGATATAGCTGATCACCTCGAAACCGTTGGTCAGACGAACCTTTGCCACCTTGCGCAGCGCCGAGTTCGGCTTTTTCGGGGTCGTTGTGTAGACGCGCGTGCAGACGCCGCGACGCTGAGGGCAGTCCTGCAATGCAGGCGAGGCACTCTTGTACGTCTTGGGACTACGTGGCTTGCGCACCAATTGATTGACTGTTGACATGCGTTTTGAGCCCTAAGAAACAAAAGACAGGCCGAGTAAACTCGACCTGCCCAGAAGCGGGAGTTTAACGTTCAGGCAACAAGACTGTCAACGCCCTGCTGCCCTACGCTCGCATCCATTCGCTCGAACACGAGTCGCTTCCTGCGACTCATTTCGATGTAAGGTAGATCCTCGCTTGTCAGCGACCGCTGCTATTCGCCAGCAGCCGACTCTGCCACGGAACTCGTGGAACCAAGCGCTTCCCGTTCGAGATCGGTGAGTTCGCCTGCGAGGCTCCGACGGGCGGAGTGGTAGGCCAACCCCGTTCCGGCGGGGATCAAGCGTCCAACTATAACGTTTTCCTTCAGACCGCGCAAGGTATCTCGCGTACCACGAACCGAAGCCTCGGTCAGAACCCGCGTCGTTTCCTGGAACGAGGCCGCCGAGATGAACGATTCCGTGGCCAGCGACGCCTTGGTGATGCCGAGCAGGACCGGCAGGAATTCGGCCGGCAGTTCGTTGCGGCCGAGTGCACGCTCGTTTTCCTCGAGGACACGCAGGCGGTCGGCCTGCTCGCCACGCAGGTAGCGCGTATCGCCTGCCACGGTGATTTCCACCTTGCGCAGCATCTGCCGGATGATCGCCTCGATGTGCTTGTCGTTGATGCGCACACCCTGGAGACGATAGACGTCCTGGATTTCCTTGGTCAGGTAGACAGCCAGGGGCTCGACGCCGAGCAGGCGCAGGATGTCATGCGGATTCGGCTCGCCGTCAACGACGGTCTCGCCCTTCTCGACATGCTCACCCTCGAAGACGATGACCTGACGCCATTTCGGGATCAGCTCCTCGTGCTCGCTGCCGTCCTGGTCACGGATGATCAGGCGCTGCTTGCCCTTGGTGTCCTTGCCGAAGGCGATCACGCCCGAACGTTCGGCGAGGATCGCCGGCTCTTTCGGCTTGCGCGCCTCGAACAGGTCGGCGACGCGCGGTAGGCCACCGGTGATGTCGCGGGTCTTCGAGGTTTCCTGCGGAATACGCGCGACAACGTCACCGACGCCGACTTCCGCACCATCCTGCAGGGAGACGATGGCACCGGACGGCAGGAAGTACTGCGCCGGGATATCCGTGCCCGGCAGGCGCAGTTCGCCGCCCTTCTTGTCGACCAGGCGCACCATCGGGCGCAGATCCTTGGCCGCGCTGCCGCGACGCTTCGGATCGGTGATCTCGACGCTGGCCAACCCGGTCAGTTCATCCGTCTTCTCGATGACCGTAATGCCCTCGACGAAATCGATGTAGCGCAGCACGCCGGCCACTTCCGAAACGATCGGATGGGTATGCGGATCCCACTTGGCGATGGTCTGTCCGGCCTTGATGTCTGCACCGTCCTTGACATCGATGACCGCACCGTAAGGCACCTTGTAACGTTCGCGCTCGCGTCCATGGGCATCCATGACCGACAACTCGCCGGAACGGGATACCGCCACCAGGTGGCCGTTGCCATGTTGCACGGTCTTGAGGTTGTTGAATTTGACTGCGCCGGTGGTCTTGACGTGCACGTTGTCGATTGCCGCCGCACGCGAAGCCGCACCACCGATGTGGAAGGTACGCATTGTCAGCTGGGTACCCGGCTCGCCAATCGACTGCGCAGCGATGACGCCCACTGCCTCGCCAATGTTGACGATGTGGCCACGTGCGAGGTCGCGTCCGTAACACAGCGAGCAGACGCCGAATGTCGCTTCGCAGGTGATCGGCGAGCGCACCAGAATGGACTGCACGCTTTCGACTTCAAGCTGCTCGACGATCTTCTCGTCAAGCAGGGTTCCGCGCGTGACGATCGGATCTTCCTTGTCGCCGGGCGCAAACACGTCTTCGGCCACGACGCGGCCGAGCACGCGATCACGCAATGGCTCGACGACATCGCCGCCTTCGACGATGGCTGACATGGTCAGGCCATTCTTCGTGCCGCAGTCCACCGAGGTGACGACCACGTCCTGGGCGACGTCGACGAGACGACGCGTCAGGTAACCGGAGTTGGCGGTCTTCAGGGCGGTATCGGCCAGACCCTTTCGCGCACCGTGGGTCGAGTTGAAGTACTGCAGCACGTCGAGGCCTTCGCGGAAGTTGGCCTTGATCGGCGTCTCGATGATCGAGCCGTCCGGTCGCGCCATCAATCCACGCATGCCGGCCAACTGGCGAATCTGCGCAGCGGAGCCACGCGCGCCGGAGTCGGCCATGATGAACAACGAGTTCATCGACTTCTGGCTGACTTCCTCGCCCTTGGCGGTCTTCACCTTGTCGATGCCGATCACGTCCATCATGGCCTTGGCCACGAGTTCGTTGGTGCGCGACCAGATGTCGACAACCTTGTTGTAGCGCTCGCCGGCGGTGACCAGACCGGACTGGAACTGCTCCTGGATCTCGACAACTTCCTTTTCCGCCAATTCGAGGATGCCCTTCTTGGCCTCCGGAATCTTCATGTCGTCGATGCCGATCGAGATACCGGCGCGTGTCGCGTAATGGAAGCCCGTGTACATGAGCTTGTCGGCAAACACGACCGTTTCCTTCAGGCCGAGCAAACGGTAGCAGGCATTGATCAGGCGCGAGATGTTCTTCTTCGTGAGATCCGTGTTGGCCAGGGCAAACGGCAGGCCCGCCGGCAGGATGTCGCAGAGCAAGGCGCGACCGACCGTGGTCTCCACGATCGAACGGCTTTCGCTGCGCTCGCCGGTCACGTCGTCGATGTTGATCGCCTTCAGGCGCACGCGAACCTTGGCGTGCAGATCGACCTGGCGACTGTCGTAGGCGCGGTTGACCTCATCGATATTGGCGAACACCATGCCTTCGCCGCGTGCATTCTCCAGCGCGCGGGTCAGGTAATAGAGGCCGAGAACGACGTCCTGCGTCGGCACGATGATCGGATCACCGTTGGCCGGCGAGAGGATGTTGTTCGACGACATCATCAACGCACGCGCTTCGAGCTGGGCTTCCAGTGAAAGCGGCACGTGCACGGCCATCTGGTCGCCGTCGAAGTCGGCGTTGAACGAGGTACAGACCAGCGGATGCAGCTGGATCGCCTTGCCCTCGATCAGCACCGGCTCGAAGGCCTGGATGCCGAGACGATGCAGGGTCGGGGCGCGGTTGAGCAAGACCGGATGTTCGCGGATGACCTCTTCGAGGATGTCCCAGACTTCGGCTTCTTCGCGTTCGACAAGCTTCTTGGCAGCCTTGATCGTCGCCGCCAGGCCGCGGCGTTGCAGCTTCGAAAAGATGAACGGCTTGAACAGTTCCAGAGCCATCTTCTTCGGCAAGCCACACTGGTGCAGCTTCAGCGTCGGGCCGACGACGATGACCGAGCGTCCGGAGTAATCGACACGCTTGCCAAGCAGGTTCTGGCGGAAGCGGCCCTGCTTGCCCTTGATCATGTCGGCCAGCGATTTCAGCGGGCGCTTGTTGGTGCCGGTGATGGCACGGCCGCGGCGGCCGTTGTCCATCAGCGCATCGACCGCTTCCTGCAGCATGCGCTTTTCGTTGCGCACGATGATGTCCGGCGCATTGAGTTCGAGCAGGCGCTTGAGGCGATTGTTGCGGTTGATGACGCGACGATACAGGTCATTCAGATCCGAAGTCGCGAAGCGGCCACCGTCGAGCGGCACCAGCGGACGCAGATCCGGCGGCAGCACCGGCAACACCGTCAACACCATGTACTCGGGACGGTTGCCCGATTCAAGGAAGGCCTCGACCAGCTTGATGCGCTTGGTCAGGCGCTTGAGCTTGGTCTCCGATCCGGTTGCGGCGATTTCCTCGCGCAAACGGATCAGCTCGGCGTTGAGGTCGATCGTCTTCAGCAGTTCATAGACGGCTTCGGCACCCATGCGGGCGTCGAACTCGTCGCCGTGTTCCTCGACCGCGAGCAGGTACTGCTCTTCGTTGAGCAACTGTCCACGCTCGAGGGCGGTCAGGCCGGGATCGACCACGACGTAGGCTTCGAAGTAGAGAATGCGCTCGATGTCACGCAGGGTCATGTCCAGCATCAGGCCGATGCGCGAGGGCAGCGACTTGAGGAACCAGATGTGCGCGGTCGGGCTGGCCAGCTCGATGTGGCCCATGCGCTCGCGACGGACCTTGGCCAGGGTGACCTCGGTGCCGCACTTTTCGCAGACCACGCCACGATGCTTCATGCGCTTGTACTTGCCGCACAGGCACTCGTAATCCTTGGTCGGTCCGAAGATGGCCGCGCAGAACAGGCCATCACGCTCCGGCTTGAACGTGCGGTAGTTGATGGTCTCCGGCTTCTTCACTTCGCCGAACGACCACGAACGGATCAGATCCGGCGAGGCCAGCGCGATCTTGATTGCATCGAAGTCCAGCGTCTGGCGTTGCTGGTTGAACAGGTTAAGCAGATCTTTCATGGGATTCTCCTGAGCTCAGCAGCCGATCACTTGGACTTGATCTCGTCCAGCTCGATGTTGATCGCGAGCGAACGGATTTCCTTGACCAATACGTTGAACGACTCCGGCATGCCCGCCACCATCTCGTGGTCGCCGTCGACGATGTTCTTGTACATCTGGTTGCGCCCGGAAACGTCATCGGACTTGACCGTGAGCATTTCCTGCAGCGTGTAGGCGGCGCCGTAAGCTTCCAGTGCCCAGACTTCCATTTCGCCGAAGCGCTGTCCGCCGAACTGGGCCTTGCCGCCGAGTGGCTGCTGGGTGACCAGCGAGTACGGACCCGTGGAGCGGGCGTGCATCTTGTCGTCGACCAGGTGGTTGAGCTTGAGCATGTGCATGTAACCGACGGTGACCGGGCGATCGAACGACTCGCCCGTGCGTCCATCGATGAGAATGGTCTGGCCTGATTCCGGCAGACCGGCCAGCTTGAGCATGGCCTTGATCTCGGACTCGAACGCACCATCGAACACCGGAGTTGCCATCGGCACGCCGGTACGCAGGTTGCGCGCCATCGCCAGCAGTTCGTCATCACTGAAGGACTTGAGGTCAACGCGCTGCTTGAAACTGTCCTTGTCGTGGTTGTAGATCGCGTCGAGGAACTTGCGCAATTCGCCGACCTTCTCGTTGGCATCGAGCATCTTGCCGATCTTCTCGCCAAGGCCCTTCGCGGCCCAGCCGAGATGGGTCTCGAGAATCTGGCCGATGTTCATGCGCGAGGGCACGCCGAGCGGGTTGAGCACGATATCGACCGGGCGGCCATCGGCGGCGTAGGGCATGTCCTCGACCGGAACGATCATCGAGACGACACCTTTGTTGCCATGGCGTCCGGCCATCTTGTCGCCGGGCTGGATGCGGCGCTTGACGGCCAGATAGACCTTGACCATCTTCAGCACGCCGGGGGCGAGATCGTCGCCGGCGGTGATCTTCGCCTGCTTCTCCTTGAAGCGACGGTCGAACTCCTCGCGGTGGCCCTTGATCTGTTCCTGGGCGCGCTCGAGCATCTCGGCGGCATCCTCGTCCTTCATGCGGATCGAGAACCACTCGTCGCGCTTGAGGCTGTCGAGGTACTCATCATTCAGCGTCGCGCCCTTCTTGATGCCACCAGGGCCGCCATTGACGGTCTTGCCGAGGATGCTGCTGCGCAGGCGGTTGTAGATGGCGCCTTCAAGGATGCGGAACTGATCGTCGAAGTCCTTCTTGATGCGCTTGATTTCCATCTCTTCGATCTGCCGCGCACGCTTGTCCTTCTCGATGCCATCGCGGGTGAACACGGTGACGTCGATGACCGTGCCGTCCATGCCGGGCGGCACGCGCAGCGAGCTGTCCTTCACATCGGAAGCCTTCTCGCCGAAGATCGCGCGCAGGAGCTTTTCTTCCGGGGTGAGCTGGCTTTCGCCCTTCGGCGTGACCTTGCCGACGAGGATGTCGCCGGCCTTCACTTCGGCACCGATGTAGACCACGCCGGACTCGTCGAGTCGGGCCAACGCCTGCTCGCCGACGTTCGGGATATCGGCGGTGATTTCCTCCGGCCCGAGCTTGGTGTCGCGGGCGACGCAGGTCAGCTCCTCGATATGGATTGTCGTGTAGCGGTCCTCCTGGACGACGCGCTCCGAGATCAGGATCGAGTCCTCGAAGTTGTAGCCGTTCCACGGCATGAACGCGACCAGCATGTTCTGGCCAAGAGCCAGTTCGCCGAGATCGGTCGACGGGCCGTCCGCCAGCACATCGCCAATCTCGACCTTGTCGCCGACATTGACCAGCGGACGCTGGTTGAGGTTGGTGTTCTGGTTTGAACGGGTGTACTTGGTCAACGGGTAGATGTCGACACCGGCGTCGTTCTCGCCAATCTGGTCCTCGCGCACACGCACGACGATGCGCGCGGCATCGACCTGGTCGATCTCGCCGCCACGACGCGCTGCCACGATCACGCCCGAGTCGCGCGCCACGGCGCGCTCGATGCCGGTACCGACAACCGGGGTCTGCGCACGCAGGGTCGGCACGGCCTGGCGCTGCATGTTCGCGCCCATGAGGGCGCGGTTGGCGTCATCATGCTCGAGGAAGGGCACGAGTGCGGCAGCAACCGAAACAGTCTGCATCGGCGAGACGTCCATGTATTCGACGTCGCTGGGCGGGCGCAATTCCGATTCACCGTGCGAGCGGCAGGAAACGAACTCCTCGGTAAAGGCGCCATCCTTGCTCAGCGGCGAGTTCGCCTGGGCAATGACGTGATCGCCTTCGTCGATTGCCGAAAGGAATTCGACCTCATTGGTGATCTTGCCCTTGGCGACCTTGCGGTACGGCGTCTCGAGGAAGCCGTAGCCGTTCGTGCGCGCATAGACGGCGAGCGAGTTGATCAGGCCGATGTTCGGGCCTTCCGGCGTTTCGATCGTGCAGACGCGGCCGTAATGGGTCGGGTGCACGTCGCGCACCTCGAAGCCGGCGCGCTCGCGGGTCAGGCCACCCGGGCCGAGTGCGGAGACGCGGCGCTTGTGGGTGACTTCCGAAAGCGGATTGTTCTGGTCCATGAACTGCGAAAGCTGCGAGGAGCCGAAGAACTCCTTGATCGCGGCAGCCACCGGCTTGGCGTTGATCAGTTCCTGCGGCGTCAGGCCTTCCGACTCGGCCAGCGACAGGCGCTCCTTGACCGCACGCTCGACGCGCACAAGGCCGATGCGGAACACGTTCTCGGCCATCTCGCCGACAGAGCGGACGCGACGGTTGCCGAGGTGGTCGATGTCATCGACCGTGCCGCGACCATTGCGGATGTCGATGAGTACCTTGAGCACGTCGAGAATGTCCGAACCTGCGCCAAGCTCCTTGACCATCGCCTTCGAGGTTTCGTCGTTGCGATCACGGAAATAGCGCCCGTCGTACAGCACGCCCGGACCATTGTCGTCCTTGCGCCCGACTCGGCGATTGAACTTCATGCGACCGACGCGATCGAGATCGTAGCGCTCGGCCGAGAAGAACAGGTTCTGGAACAGGTTCTGCGCGGCATCCTTGGTCGGCGGTTCGCCGGGACGCATCATGCGATAGATCTCGACCAGCGCCTCCAACGGCGTCTTCGAGGGATCGATGCGCAGGGTCTGCGAGATGTACGGGCCACGATCGAGATCGTTGACCCACAGGGTAGCGATGCGACCAATGCCGGCCTTGCGGAAAGCCTCGACATGCGTCTGGTCGATCTCGTCGTTGGCCGAAGCGAGCAGTTCGCCGGTCTTCGTGTCGACGATGTCGTTGGCAAGGATGCGGCCGATCAGGTATTCGTCGGGCACTTCCAGCGACTTGATCTTGGCGCTTTCAAGCTGGCGCACGTGGCGGGCAGTGATGCGCTTGCCGGCCTCGACGATGACATCCTTGCCGATGCGCAGGTCGAAGTTGAGCGTTTCACCGCGCAGGCGCTCGGAAACAAGCTCAAGCTCGGCGCCATCCTTCTTGCCAAGGTGAAAGACGTTGTGCTCGAAGAAGATGTCGAGCATCTGCTCGTTGGTATAACCCAGCGCGCGCAGCAGGATCGTCACCGGCAACTTGCGGCGACGGTCGATGCGCGTGAACAGGGCATCCTTCGGATCGAATTCGAAATCGAGCCACGAGCCGCGATAGGGAATCACGCGGGCTGAGTACAGCAGCTTGCCCGAAGAATGCGTCTTGCCGCGGTCATGATCGAAGAACACGCCCGGCGAACGATGCAACTGGGAAACGATGACGCGCTCGGTGCCATTGACGATGAAGGTGCCAGTATCGGTCATGAGCGGCAATTCGCCCATGTAGACTTCCTGTTCCTTGACGTACTTGATCGCCTTGTTCGACGATTCGCGATCGTAGATGACCAGGCGCACGGTCACGCGCAGCGGCGCACCGTAGGACATGCCACGCGAGCGGCATTCGCGCTCGTCGAACGCGGGCTCGCCGAGGCGATAGCTGACGTACTCGAGTGCGGCATGGCCGGCGTAGCTGGAAATCGGAAACACCGACTGCAAGGCCGCGTGCAGACCCTTGTCCTCACGTTTGTTCGGATCGCCTTCGAGTTGCAGGAACTCGCGATACGAATCGACCTGGATGGCCAGCAGGAAGGGAACGTCCAGCACGGGCGGACGCTTGCCGAAATCCTTGCGGATGCGCTTCTTTTCAGTGAACGAGTAGGTCATGGTGGGGGTACCGCCTCGGAGCTTGGTCGGCGCGGGGACGCCAACGGGGTGAATAAACCAGGATTCGGGATTTGGGATTCGGGATTCACGCGCTGCGCAAGGCAGGCCTGCAAATTCCGAATCCCGAATCCCCAATCACGCAACAACAACGGACAAAGCCCGGGAGTTTGCACCCCCAGGCTTGCCTGGAACTAGTCAGGTAAGCGACCCAATGTGTCGATTACTTGATCTCGACGGTTGCGCCGGCGGCCTCAAGATCCTTCTTGATCTTTGCGGCGTCGTCCTTGCTGACCGCATCCTTGACCACGGCCGGTGCGGACTCGACCAGATCCTTGGCTTCCTTGAGGCCAAGACCGGTGATGGCGCGTACAACCTTGATGACCTCGACTTTCTTCTCGCCAGCGGACTTGAGGCCGACCGAGAACTCGGTCTGCTCTTCAACGGCAGCTGCCGGACCCGCGGCCGGGCCAGCGGCCATCGCGACCGGGGCAGCAGCGGAAACGCCAAACTTCTCTTCCAGCGCCTTGACCAGCTCCATCACCTCGACGAGGGACTTTCCGGCGATCGCGTCGATGATCTGTTCATTGCTAAGGGACATGATTTAACTCCTGAATACGGCTATTGATTGGGTACCGAAAAAACGAACGCTCAGGCGGCCTGCTTCTGGCCGACCTGGTTGATCACGCGCGCCACTTGGACGGCAGGCTCAGCCAGGACACGGACCAGCATGGTGGCAGGCTGTGCAAGCAGGCTGACCAGCATGGTGAGCGCCTGTTCGCGGGTCGGCAGCGAGGCCAGCACGTCAACGTGCGTCCCCGGATATGCCTTGCCGCCCACAGCGACCAACATGGGCTTGAGCTTGTCATTCGCCTTGGCAAATTCCTTGATCAGACGACCGGCAGCGCCGGGATCTTCCTTCGAGAAGGCATACAGCAGCGGACCGGTGAGTGTGTCCTTGACACACGCATAATCCGTTCCTTCCACCGCACGGGACACCAGGGTATTTTTCGCAACCCGGATGAACACCCCGTCCTGGCGGGCCTTCTTGCGCAGCTCTGTGAGCTGGCTGACGGTAAGACCGGCGTACTCGGAAGCGACCAGTGAATGTGCCGTGGCAGCCACGTTCGCCAGTTCGGCAACGACCTCTTTCTTTTGCGCAAGATTGAGCGCCATTGCTTTCTCCGATTGGGCAACCGCTGCGCTCCTGCGCAATCCGGTTCCCGAAAACGACATGGACCGCGACTTCCTGTGCGTGTCCGCCGACATCTTTCGATGTCATGTCTGGTGGCCGTTTCAGATAACTCTGTCAGGCAACACCATCTACGCAGGCTGGGGGTTTGAGACCAGTTCGACGGGATCGGGATGATCCATTGCTGTCGTGCATCCCTGCGTCCCGATCGCGCCATTCCGGCCGCCTGCGGTCTTTGACGGCTGGCTTCATCCCGTTGCCGGGAATCCGCACGCCCTCAAAACCCTGGCGATCGCCTTGGCGATCGCCTTGAAACCCTTACTTGAGCGACAGGCTCGACGGATCGACCGTTACGCCCACGCCCATCGTGCTCGACAAGGAAACCTTCTGCACGAAGATGCCCTTGGCCGCTGCCGGCTTGGCCTTGATCAGGTCCAGAAGCAGGTGGCCGAGGTTCTCGCTCAACGCGTTTGCATCGAAGCTGACCTTGCCGATCGTGCAATGGATGATGCCGGCCTTGTCATTGCGGAAACGCACCTGACCGGCCTTGGCGTTCTTCACCGCGGTGACGACGTCGGCGGCGACCGAGCCATCCTTCGGGTTCGGCATCAAGCCACGCGGACCGAGCACCTGGCCGAGCTTGCCGACGACGCGCATGGCGTCCGGCGTGGCAATGACGCGGTCGTAATTCAAGTCACCGGCCTGCATCTTCTCGGCCAGGTCGTCCATGCCGACCGCATCGGCGCCGGCGGCGAGTGCGGCATTGGCCTTTTCGCCAGCCGGGCAGAACACGGCAACGCGAACGCTCTTGCCGGTGCCGTGCGGCAACACGGACGAGCCGCGCACGCCCTGGTCGGACTTCTTCGCGTCGATGCCGAGGCGCACGGCCACGTCCACCGATTCGACGAACTTGGTCTTGGCGCCTTCCTGGACGAGCTTGATTGCATCAGCCAGTGGATAGGCCTTGCCCTGCACGACCTTTGCGCGGATTGCCTTGTAACGCTTGCCTGAATTTGCCATGTCTTATCCCTCCGCCACCAGACCCATGCTGCGTGCACTGCCGGCGATCGTACGCACGGCAGCATCCAGATCCGCTGCCGTCAGATCGGGCGCTTTCGCCTTGGCGATGTCCTCAAGCTGCTTGCGCGTGACCTTGCCGACCTTCTCCGTATTCGGGCGCTTGGAGCCCGAGGTGATGCCGACTGCCTTCTTCAGAAGGATGGTTGCAGGGGGTGTCTTCGTGATGAAGGTGAAGCTGCGATCCGAATATGCGGTGATCACGCACGGAATCGGCAAGCCGGGCTCGAGTTTCTGCGTGGCAGCGTTGAACGCCTTGCAGAATTCCATGATGTTCAGGCCGCGCTGACCGAGGGCAGGACCCACAGGCGGCGACGGGTTGGCCTGACCGGCCTTGACCTGCAGCTTGATGTAACCGACTACTTTCTTTGCCATTTTCTTCTACTCCTGCGAGTGCAAACGCCTGTTGTCAGGCTCCTCGCTGTTTTTCAGATTCCGGGATTCGGGATTCGGGATTCGGGATTCGAAAAAGCGGGTGCGTGCGACACGCCGCTTTACGAATCTCGAATCCCGAATCTCGAATCCCGGCCCTTCAGGCCTTCTCCACCTGACCGAACTCGAGTTCGACCGGGGTGGAACGACCAAAAATCAGTACCGCCACGCGCAGGCGGCTCTTCTCGTAATTGACTTCCTCGACGACGCCGTTGAAATCGTTGAACGGGCCTTCTGTGACGCGAACCATCTCGCCGGGTTCGAACAGGACCTTCGGCTTCGGCTTGTCGACGCCATCCTGGACGCGGCGCAGGATCGAATCAGCCTCGGAATCCTTGATCGGCATCGGTCGATCGGCGGTTCCGCCAATGAAACCCATGACCTTTGGGGTTTCCTTGATCAGGTGCCACGACTCGTCGTCGATGCGCAGGGTCCGGTTTTCTTCAGCCGTTTCGATCTGCACGAGCACATAACCCGGGAAGAACTTGCGTTCGCTGCGGCGCTTCTGGCCACCGCGCATTTCGATGACTTCCTCGGTCGGCACCAGAATGTCGCCGAACTTGTCCTCCATCGAGGCACGCGCGATACGCTCCTTGAGCGCGCGCGCAACCTGATTCTCGAATCCGGAATAGGCGTGAACGACGTACCAGCGCTTTGCCATAACTGCCTCAGTGCCCGAGCGTCAGGAGCCAGTCCATGACGACCCATTTCAAGATCAGGTCGATCAGGCCAAGGATGAGGCTGATGATGATGACCACGGCGATGATCACGCCGGTGGTGCGAATGGTTTCATCGCGCGTCGGCCAGACCACCTTGCGCAACTCGAACTGCGATTCGGCAAGGAAGACACGCAAGGCGCGACCGCTGTGGGTGCCCGCACCAACCAGCCCGGCCAGCACGAAAGCGCCAATCAGGGCGATCGCGCGCAGGGCGGTGCTCCACTGGTCGGCAAAGTAATAGAAACCGAACAGTCCGCCGACGACAAACAACACCGCCAGGCTCAGCTTGACGATGTCCAGGCCACTGTTGCTTTCGGATTGTTCAAGCTTTGCGTTCATTCATCCTGCCATTGTGTGCCGGAAGCGCGGCAGCGCTCTCGATTAGCTGGCACGCCAGGAGGGACTTGAACCCCCAACCTGCGGTTTTGGAGACCGCTGCTCTGCCAATTGAGCTACTGGCGTATGTCTGGGAGCTGAGAATCGGGAATCGGGAATCGGGAATGGTTTGAAGCGCGGCTTCCGCTTGAGCCTTGCCGATTCCCTATTCGCTGTTCTCCATTCCCGGCTTTTGCTTACTTGATGATCTTCGCCACCACGCCGGCGCCGACCGTGCGACCGCCTTCGCGAATCGCGAAGCGCAGGCCCTCGTCCATCGCGATCGGCGCAATCAAGGTCACCACCATCTTCACGTTGTCGCCCGGCATGACCATCTCGACGCCTTCCGGCAGCTCGCATGCACCCGTCACGTCGGTCGTGCGGAAATAGAACTGCGGACGGTAGCCCTTGAAGAACGGCGTGTGACGACCGCCCTCTTCCTTCGACAGCACGTACACCTCGGCTTCGAACGTCGTGTGCGGGGTGATCGATCCCGGCTTCGCCAGCACCTGGCCACGCTCCACGTCGTCACGCTTGGTGCCGCGCAGCAGCAGACCGGCGTTGTCGCCTGCCTGACCCTGGTCAAGCAGCTTGCGGAACATCTCCACACCGGTGACCGTGGTCTTGACCGTCGGGCGGATGCCGACGATTTCGATTTCGTCGCCAACCTTGATGATGCCGCGCTCGATGCGACCCGTCACCACCGTGCCGCGACCGGAGATCGAGAACACGTCCTCGACCGGCATCAGGAACGCCTTGTCCACGTCACGCTGCGGCTCCGGGATCCAGCTGTCGAGTGCGTCGACCAGCTTGAGAATCGAGGGCACGCCGATTTCCGACTGGTCACCTTCCAGCGCCTTCAGCGCCGATCCGTGGATGATCGGGGTGTCGTCGCCCGGGAACTCGTACTTGGACAGCAGTTCACGCACTTCCATCTCGACCAGCTCAAGCAGCTCGGCGTCGTCGACCATGTCGGCCTTGTTCAGGTACACCACCACGTACGGCACGCCAACCTGGCGCGCCAGCAGGATGTGCTCGCGCGTCTGCGGCATCGGGCCGTCGGCGGCCGAACACACCAGGATCGCGCCGTCCATCTGCGCGGCACCCGTGATCATGTTCTTCACGTAGTCGGCATGGCCCGGGCAATCCACGTGCGCGTAATGACGGGTCGGCGATTCGTATTCCACGTGCGAGGTCGAAATCGTGATTCCGCGCGCCTTCTCTTCCGGTGCCTTGTCGATCGCGTCGTAGGCCTTGAACTCGCCACCAAAACGCTCCGCTCCGACCTTCGTCAGCGCCGCTGTCAGCGTCGTCTTGCCGTGATCGACGTGACCAATCGTGCCCACGTTCACGTGCGGCTTCTTGCGCTCGAATTTCTCTTTGGCCATGGCAGTGTTCTTCTCGGGAAATCGTTTGGGGGTAGATGGAAAACTGGTGCTCACGAATGGAATCGAACCATCGACCTCTTCCTTACCAAGGAAGTGCTCTACCGACTGAGCTACGTGAGCGGTGTATTTCAGAACCGCATTTCAGCCGACTTCCTGCCGGCGAACCCAGGATCGGCATCCAGCCGACCCGGTAACAAAAGCTTTTTCTCTTCAACCTGCTGCTGTGCGGCCTGATTCTTTGGAGCGGGAGAAGGGAATCGAACCCTCGTAATCAGTTTGGAAAACTGATGTTCTACCATTGAACTACTCCCGCTTTTGCGGGAATGGGGAATAGGGAATCGGGAATCGAAAAAGCGGGTGCATACTGCTTCTTTACCGATTCCCCATTCCCTGTTCACTACTCCCGGCAATTTGGTGGAGGGAGGTGGATTCGAACCACCGAAGGCGTAAGCCAGCAGATTTACAGTCTGCCCCCGTTGGCCGCTTGGGTATCCCTCCAGATTCTTTTCTACGTCGTTGCAGCAGCCTCTTGAATCATGTTGTCCGGGAGTTGGATGACGTCCGGCATTCCGACAACCGCTCCTGCGTTGTTCCACCTCCGGCATCCATGCCGTCGCCTGCCATGCGTCAATCCGGCCGCGCCGCCTGCGCGTCGCGTTGACTCCTGGCGAACCTGGCCGAACCGTCGAAGGTGCAAGCAGGTATGCCGTTGACCCCCGTTGGCCGCCCGGGTGTCCCTCTTGACACGGAGCCGCGCATTTTCACGGAGAGCGCCTTGGGTGTCAACAGCAAAAGTTGTGCCGAGAGCTGCAATCGAGTGACTTTGTCGAAACAAGTGCGATGCCGGCGTGGCTGAACAAGCCGCCGCCTGACCTTGCTGCCGCCGGCAATCGAAACGGCTTCGCTCCATTGCCGAGATGCGCCAGCGGGAAAAACAGTCAGCTGCTGCCCCTGGCAGGCCGAATCAATGGCCTGGACGCAGGGTCGCAGCCTCTTCCTTGATCCTTCGACCAACCTCCATGACCTTGAGGGCATATTGGCCAAGGGCGATATCCTCCTCGGTCAGCGGAGTCCATCGCGGCACCGGGCTTGGCTTTCCGTCCGGCGCATCCAGGGCCACGAAGGTCATCACGTAATGCGTGGCCAGCCGTTGCCTGGCGGTTTTCAGGTCGCGCGCGATGACATCGACGGTGATCTGCATGCTGGAAGTCCCGGTATGCACGAGCTTGCAGCGAACCTGAACGAGATCGCCGATCAGGATCGGGGCAACGAACTCGATGCCACCGACCGCCGCCGTGACGCAGTACCTGCCGCTCCAGGCCACGGCACAGGCATAGCCCGCCTGGTCGATCCAGCGCAACACCGCCCCGCCGTGCATCTTGCCGCCGAAATTGACATCGGTCGGCTCGGCCAGAAACTGCAGTTCAAGTTCGCGCTGAGTGCCCGGCATGGCATTGCCCCGATCGGTCAGACATTGAAGCGGAAATGCAGGATGTCACCCTCCTTGACGATGTAGTCCTTGCCTTCCAGGCGCAGGCGACCCGCCTCCTTGGCGCCGGATTCGCCACGATACTTGATGAAATCGTCGTAGGCGATGGTTTCGGCCCGGATGAAGCCGCGTTCGAAATCCGTGTGGATGACGGCAGCCGCCTGCGGCGCGGTGGCACCGACCTTCACCTGCCAGGCACGTACTTCCTTCACCCCGGCGGTGAAATAGGTCTGCAGGCCGAGCAGCTTGTAACCGGCACGGATAACCCGATGCAGGCCCGGCTCGTCGAATCCCATGTCGGCCAGGAACGCATCGCGATCCTCATCCTCAAGCTGGGACAACTCTTCTTCGATGGCCGCACAGACCGGCACGACCTCGGCACCCTCGATTGCCGCGCGCTGGCGAACCTGCTCGAGCAAGGGGTTGTCCTTGAACCCGTCCTCGAGAACATTCGCGATATACATCAAGGGCTTGAGGGTGAGCAGGAAGAGATCGCGAACCAGTGCCAGCTCGTCATCCGCAAGCGCCACCGCACGCGCGGGCTTGCCCTCGTTGAGGGCAGCGGCGAGTTTCTGCAACACCGGCCGCTTGGCCAGCGCTTCCTTGTCATTGGCCTTGGCCGCGCGCTCAACCTTGTTCAGCGCCTTTTCCACGGACTCCAGATCGGCCAGGGCCAATTCGGTGTCGATCGTCTCGATATCGGAAATCGGATCGATCCTGTTGGCGACATGGACGATGTCGGGATGCTCGAAACAGCGCACGACATGCGCGATCGCATCGACTTCGCGGATATGGGCAAGGAACTTGTTGCCAAGGCCCTCGCCTTTCGAGGCACCAGCGACCAGCCCGGCAATGTCGACGAACTCCATCGAGGTCGGGATGGTCCTCTGCGGCTTGACGATTTCCGCCAGCGCCTCGAGCCGGGGATCCGGCACGGGCACGACACCCACGTTCGGATCGATCGTGCAGAACGGGAAATTCGCCGCCGCGATACCCGCCTTGGTCAGCGCATTGAATAGGGTCGACTTGCCCACGTTGGGCAGGCCGACGATGCCGCATTTGATACCCATGGCTCTTGTCCGGGATTCGGGATTCGGGATTCGGGATTCGAAATTCGGGATTCGGGATTCGCAAAGGCCGCACGATGCGCGTGCCTGCTTTTACGAATCCCGAATCCCCAATCTCTAATCCCTGCTTGTGTGCAACTGCTTCATCGCCTCATTGAAATCGCCGCGAACGGCGAGCGGAAGCACGTCGATGGCGGCACCAATGGCGCCGAGGATGGCCTGTTCGTCATTCGCCCTCGCACGACCCAGCACCCACGAGGTCACGCGATCCTTGTGTCCCGGATGGCCGATGCCGATGCGCAGGCGATGGAAGCGGCCATGTCCGAGATGGGCAAAAATGTCACGCAAGCCGTTCTGCCCACCGTGGCCGCCATCGAACTTGAGGCGAGCCACACCCGGCGGCAGGTCAAGGTCATCGTGGACGACCAGCATCTCCTCCGGAGCAATCTTGTAGTAGCGCAATGCCGCGGCCACGGCGATGCCGCTCTTGTTCATGAAGGTGATCGGTTTCTGCAGCCACAACGGATCACCCTCGACCGCGCATTTCGCCGTCTCGGCATGCAACCGGGACTCGATGCCGAAGCGCACCCGCTGACGATCGGCGAGGGCATCGACAAACCAGAACCCGACGTTGTGGCGGGTTCTGAGATGCTCGGCCCCGGGGTTGCCGAGGCCGACGATCAAGCGCAGACAGCTCATCGGGATGCGTTTGCTCCCTGCGTCGAACAATCAGGAGACAAGCGACTTACTTGTCGCCATCTGCCTTCTTTTCGCCCGCTGCAGCGGTGCCTTCGACAGCTTCGGTCGCCTCGGCCTCGACGCGTCCCAGCTTGGCGATGACGACGGCGATATCGTGCTCCTTGCCAAGCTTGAGTTCGACAATCTCCGTGCCCTTCGGCAACTTCAATCCGGACAGGTGGATGATGTCGTCGACCTTCAGCTCGGCCAGATCGACTTCAATGAACTCGGGCAGGTCCTTCGGCAAGCAGGAGATTTCGACCTCGGTCATCTCATGCATGATGATGGCACCGCCGGTCTTGCCGGCTGGCGAGGATTCCTGGTTGATGAAGTGCAGCGGCACGCGCACGCGGATTGCCTCGTCCTCGTTGATGCGCAGGAAATCCAGATGCAGGATCTGCTGCTTGAACGGATGGCGCTGCATGTCGCGCAACAGCACTTTCTGCACGTCGCCGCCGAGGCTCAGGTCAAGGATCGCCGAGTAGAACCACTCGTTCTGCGACGCCATGTAGACGTCCTTGTGCGCGATCTGGATGCTGACCGGATCGAGTTTTCCACCACCGTAGACGATGGCCGGCACGCTGCCCGCGCGACGCAGGCGGCGGCTCGCACCCTTCCCCTCGTCCTTGCGCAGCGTTACCGCTAGTTGATGTGTCTTTGCCATTTTCGTGTTGCCTTTTCTTTAGATGATCCGCCTCGCGGCGAATTGGATACTCCCCCGCGACCAGGGGAGTGGTTTGGAACCGGGATTCGGGATTTGGGATTCGGGATTCGCCAGAGCGAGCAGTCAGCTTCCACGAATCCCCAATCCCCAATCCCCGCCCCTAGTCCACATACAACGAACTCACCGACTCGCCAAATGCGATGCGGCGAATCGTTTCGGCCAGCAGCTCGGCGACCGAGAGCTGACGGATGGTCGTGCAGGCACGCGCCTCGTCCGACAACGGGATCGAATCGGTGACCACCAGCTCGTCGAGCTGGGAGCCTTCCAGATTCCGCAGCGCCGGCCCGGAAAGCACCGCGTGCGTGCAGTAGGCGACGACCTTGCGCGCACCCTGGCGCTTCAATGCCGCGGCCGCTGCGCACAAGGTGCCTGCGGTATCGACAATGTCGTCGACAAGCACGCAGACCTTGTCCTTGACCTCGCCGATGATGTTCATCACGGTCGCCTCGTTCGGTCGCGGACGGCGCTTGTCGATGATCGCCAGATCGGCATCATCGAGGCGCTTGGCGATCGCGCGGGCGCGCACCACGCCGCCGACATCCGGACTGACCACGATCAGGTCTTCCCGGGCGTAGTAGCGCCAGATGTCCGCCAGCAACACCGGCGAGGCGTACACGTTGTCGAGCGGAATATCGAAAAAACCCTGGATCTGGTCGGCGTGCAGATCGACCGTCAGGACCCGATCCGTGCCCACCGCGCCAATCATTTTCGCGGCCACCTTGGCGGTGATCGCGACACGCGCCGAGCGCGGGCGCCGATCCTGGCGCGCATAACCGAAATACGGCAGCACTGCAGTCACGCTGGCCGCCGAAGCACGCTTCAGGGCATCGACGAGGACCAGCAACTCCATGAAATTGTCGGCTGTCGGCGCACAGGTCGGCTGCACGACAAAGACTTCCTGGCGGCGCACGTTTTCCTCGATCTCGACCTGCACCTCGCCGTCACTGAAGCGGCCGACCTGGGCCTTGCCGAGCGGCACGCCGAGCTCGCCGCAAATGGCCTGGGTCAGCGGCCGATTGGCGTTGCCGCTGAACACGAGGATGCTGGTTGAATTCGCTGACGTGCTCACGGCGCCACTCCATGCAACTGATTGTGGCTGCCTGCACGGCAGCATGGATCCAATGCCGCGCCCGGAATCCGGGAGTGGCTGGGGCGGCAGGATTCGAACCTGCGCATGCCAGGATCAAAACCTGGTGCCTTACCGCTTGGCGACGCCCCAACAACATAACCGCAATCGCAGCGGATCAACCGATCGAAAACTGGCGTATCCGCTTCGCCTCACTCAATTGCCGTCGCGATGCAGCGCCAGCAAAGGTGAAACATTGATACCGCGCACGATCCAGGCACGCATACCGGCAGGGCAAGCCGCAACGATCGCCTCCGCGTCGTGCATGCCTGCAGGCACGAAAACCACGCCTCCGGTTCCGCTCAGTCGCGCATCGCCGAATGCCGAGAGCCAATCCAGCGCCCTGGCGACAGCCGCGTAGCGCGTCCGAACTGCCGGTTCGAACACGTTTTCGGTCTTCGCCCCGCAAATGAAGCCCGCAATTGTCAGGGGTGCGCTATCGCGTGTCAATTCAGGCGCTTGAAAAAGCGCAGCGGTCGAGACACTGACACCGGGGTCGACGACGACGTAGTTGCGCTCGGCCAGATCGATCGGCACCAGGCGATCGCCGACGCCCTCGGCAAACGCACTGCGCCCGTGGATGAATATCGGCACGTCGGCACCCAGTTGCAGGCCCAGGCCGGCAAGCGCGGCAAGGCCCAGGCCGCAGTTCCACAGGCGGTTGAGGGCAACCAGGGTTGCTGCCGCATCGGAACTGCCGCCACCCATGCCGCCGCCGACCGGGATGCGCTTGTCGATGCGCAGGTCGGCGCCAAGGCGGGATCCGCTTGCCGATTGCAGCAGCCTGGCAGCGCGCACGACCAGGTCGTCGGACTCGGGGCCATGCGCGTGTTCGCCGAGGCGGTGTATGGCGCCATCAGTGCGAACCCGGCAATGCAGCGTGTCGCCCCAGTCGAGCAACTGGAACACCGTCTGCAGGTCGTGATAGCCATCGGCGCGGCGCCCGGTGATGTGCAGGAACAGGTTCAGCTTGGCCGGGGCGGGCCAGGCGCTCCATTCCGACTGCAGCGGTCCCTCGCTCACGGCACGCCCCAGTGCTGGATGACCAGACGCACCCTGTAATCGCCGTTGCGGGCAAAGATTCGCCGCGGCATGACCGGCTGGTTCGTCCGCTCATAATCGCGAAACTCGATGGTCCAGCCGGACTGGCGGATTTCCGCAGGCAGGCCATCCGCCGCGAAAACCACCTCGGCGCGTCCCGGTGCGCGCATCCCGCGGACCCAGTAGGCGAGTTCCGCCACGGGCACCTTCCAGCCGAGTTCCCGGCCAAGCACCTCGGCCGCACTGCTGCCAAGCACCGGCTGCGCATGCAAGCCGCTCAGTTGCGCGTGGCTGTCGTCGCCAATCAAGGTCCACGTCTTGCCGCTGACCGGCGCACTCAGGGCAAACCGGAATGCATCGCCTCGCTGGCTCCAGTCAAGCGAGCCGCTGCCGGAATCCGCGGGTCCGGAAATGGCCATGCGCCCATGCAGCGACCAGTCGCGCTCGGCCAGCAAGGCACGCTCACGTTGCTCCTGGATGCCCAAGCGTTGCGCGTCCGGACGCAGGCGTGGTGCCGCACACGCGGCCAGCAGCACCGCGACCGTGGCCAGCCAAGCCGCGCGCATCAACACGCCTTTGCCCGCCGTGCGACTCACGATGCCAGGCGCTTGATGGTCTCGATCAGCACCTTGTTGTCGGCATCCTTCTTGCGGCCCTGCTCCCAGATCTGGCGTGCCTCGTCGCGATCGCCACTGACCCAGAGCACTTCACCAAGATGTGCCGCAACCTCGCTGTCGGGCTGCTTGGCGTAGGCCTGCCGCAACAGCTTCAGCGCTTCCTCCAGGTTGCCGAGCCGGTACTGGGCCCAGCCGTAGCTGTCGATGATGGCGGCCTCGTCGGGCTTGATCTTGATGGCCTTCTCGATCAGCTCGACGGCCTCGCTCAAGCGATCCGTGCGATCGGCCAGGGTATAACCGAGCGCGTTCAGGGCATCGGCACTGTCCGGGTCGCTCGCCAGCACCTTGCGCAGGTCCTCTTCGCCAGCGGCGAGATTCTCCATTTCAATCGACAACATGGCCCGCGCATAGAGCAGGCGCGGTTCATCCGGATCCAGCGAAAGGGCCCGCGAATAAGTCGCCAGCGCCGCCTCCTTGTTGCCTTTGGCAAGCAGCATTTCGGCTTCGAGCAAGCTCAGGTCGACGCTCTCGCCGGATGCCGGCACGGCGGCAAGACGCAGTTCGCCGAGCTTGCCTGCAGCCAGAGTCGGGTCACCGTTCTTGTCGCTCAACACGACCATGCGCATGCCCGCGGCAAACCAGCGCTCGTCGCCTTCGGGCACTTGCCGGTACCATTCAATCGCCGCCAGGTTCTTCTTCAGCAATTCGGCAAGCTGGCCGAGCAGGTAAATGCGTTTTCCGCCGCGCGGACTCTTGTCCGCCTCGATTTCCCGATACAGCACGGCCATCTGCGCCTTGTCATCACTGCGTGCCAGATAGGCAGCGCGCGCTCCGTAGACCACATCGGACTGCTTGCCGATGGCAAGCGTCCGTGCCGCGGCGGCGTTGTCGCCGCTCTCGCCAAGCAGGGCGGCGTAACCGGTACGCAGGCGCAGGCTGTCCGGATCGCGCTTGAGGGCCTCGGCAAAGCGCTGCCGGGCGAGGGCCTTGTCCTTGCGATCGAGGGCCAGTTGGGCGCTCCAAGCCAGGGCATCACCGGAGTTGAAGCGTTTGACGGATTCAACCGAAAGGCGCTCGGCAAGGGCCTTGTCGTCCAGCTTGAAGGCAAGCTGGCTCATGGCGACCCAATCCTGGTCGTTGTCGCCAAGGCGCTGCGGAGTGGCCAGTCGCGCCAGCAGGCCAGCCGCGACCTGCTTGTCCTTGGCCGCGATCAGGGCCTGCGCAATCGGTCGCCAGCGGTCTGCGCCACCGCGGGCGGCGAGTTCGGCGAGGGCCGCATGGGCTGCTTCCACATCATTTTCGGCAAGGGCAATCCAGGCCCGGGCCTGCAGGATGCCGACGGCCTGCGGATCGAGCTGCTGCCAGCGCTGCAGGATCCCGCCGGCAAGCTGCCACTGCGAACTGGCCAGGGCGAGGCGGGTCGCCTGCTCGGCAATCGAGGCATCCGCGCTCAACGCCGAGGCCTCGGCATAACCTTTTGCGGCTGTCGCCAGATCTCCGCGCTGCAGGGCATATTCGGCAGCGATCAGCTTCAGTGGCAGGTCGTCGGATTCAGCAACGGCGTGGACGCTTTGCACGGCGGCGGCCTGGCGTGGGGTCTCGCGCACCGGCGTCGCGCATGCGCTGAGCAGGGCCGCCATCGTGGCCACTGCGACGATTGCGCCACGGCGGCCCGCAGGCAACCCGGATCCATGCTTGATGACTTGCTTTGGCACGCGTTTGCATCCTCGCGAATCAAGTAACTGCTTGAACTTGCACCATGTCGCCCGCACAATCCCGACACCTCCGGGCACTGGTCGGATCCAGCAGATACGGTCGGAAACAGCATGACTCAGACCGCTCGGCAACACATTTTGTTCAGCGCCGGACCGTTGGCACCGCATCGCAATTCTACGCAGTCGCCTGCGCGCTTGCCTTCGACCCGACGCATTGACCGGCCGCGGACCGGATTGTTGCACGCATGGCCCTGATCACTCTCGGACTCAATCACGTTTGCGCACCTGTCGCCTTGCGCGAGCGCGCGGCTTTTTCGGCGGACGCCACCGGCGGTGCCCTGATCGAGCTGATTGCGCAACCGGGCGTGCGTGAAGCGGCCATCCTCTCGACCTGCAACCGCACCGAGCTGTATTGCAATGTCGAAGCCGGCGCCGAGTCCTCGCCATTCAACTGGTTGCATCGGCATCGGCAACTGCATGGCGCGAACATCGAGGAATTCCTCTACCGGTACCACGATGCCGACGCCGTGCGCCACCTGTTCCGGGTGGCCACCGGGCTCGAATCGATGATTCTCGGCGAGCCGCAGATTCTCGGCCAGGTCAAGGATGCCTATTCGATCGCACGCAATGCCCGCGCCCTCGATGCACCGCTTGAGCGCCTGTTCCAGAACACGTTTTCGGTCGCCAAGCGGGTCCGCTCGGATACGCGCATCGGTGCCAGCACGGTATCCGTCGCCTTCACCGCGGTGCGTCTCGCCGAAACCGTGTTCACCGACCTTGCCGAGGCCTGCGTCCTGCTCATTGGCGCCGGCGAGACCATTGAACTGGCCGCCCGTCACCTGACCGAAGCCAAGGTGCGTCGCCTGATCGTCGCCAATCGCACGCTCGACCATGCCCAAGCGCTGGCCAGTCGCTTCGGCGGCTACGCCATCGCCCTCGGCGATCTCGAAAAACACCTGGCCGAGGCGGACATCGTCATTTCCTCGACCGCCTCCCGCGAGCCGATCCTGACCACGGCCATGGTCAAGCGCGCCATTGCCGCGCGTCGACGCCGGCCCATGTTCCTTGTCGATATCGCCGTGCCGCGCGACATCGAGGCGGATGTCGCCAAGCTTGCCGATGTCTTCCTCTACACGATCGACGACCTGCGCGAAGTCATCGACGAGAACCTGCGCTCGCGCCAGCAGGCCGCGCGTGAAGCCGAGGCCATGATCGAGCTTTCCGTCGAGCATTTCATGGGCTGGTGGCGATCGCTGGAATTGCGCAATCCGATTGCCGACGTGCGCGGCGTGGCCGAAGCGAATCGCGACGAGATCCTGCTCAAGGCACGCGGCATGCTCGCCCGCGGCAGAAGCCCCGAGGAAGCCCTGGAATACCTTGCGCACACGCTGACCAACAAGCTGTTGCACGCGCCCAGTGCCAATCTGCGGGCCGCCGCCCTGCGCGGCGACAGCGAACTCCTGCAGGCCGCCGAACGCCTGTTCGATACCGGCCTGCCGGCGACTTCGTCGAACAGCAGCGACGACAAGCGCGAGGATTGAATCCCGCGACGCCCCTGCGCAGGGGCGGATTCGGCAAGCGTGCCATCACGTATCATGCGCGCCGCTGCCGCTCGATTGGACGGCCACCAGGACATTCATGACACCCTCGATCCGGCGCAAGCTCGAACAGCTTGCCGAACGCCACCAGGAGCTCGAACTCGTGCTTGCCAGCGCGGAAGTGGCGGGCGACGCCAAGCGCCTGCGCGAGCTCTCGCGCGAACATGCCCGGCTCGCCCCCCTGAGCGCGTCGCTGGCCGCCTACGATGCCAACCTCAAGGCGCTGACCGCGGCGCGTGCACTGCTCGACGATCCGGAAATGGCCGAGCTGGCCATGGAGGAAATTGCCGCGCTGCAAGCCCGCGAAGCCGAACTCGACGAACAACTCAATCTGCTCTTGTTGCCCAGCGATCCACGCGACGACGGCAACCTGTTCCTGGAAATCCGCGCCGGCACCGGCGGCGACGAAGCGGCGATCTTTGCCGGCGACCTGCTGCGCATGTATCTGCGTTACGCCGAACAGCGCCGCTGGCAGGTTGAAATCCTCAGCGAGAGTGATGGCGAACACGGCGGCTACAAGGAAGTCATCGCCCGCATCGAGGGCAAGGGCGCGTATTCGCGGCTGAAGTTCGAATCCGGCACCCATCGCGTGCAGCGCGTACCGGAAACCGAATCGCAGGGGCGCATCCACACCTCGGCGGCAACCGTGGCCATCCTCCCCGAACTCAGCGAGATCGATGACGTCGAGATCAACCCCGCCGACCTGAAGACGGATACCTTCCGCGCCTCGGGTGCCGGTGGCCAGCACGTCAACAAGACCGATTCGGCGATCCGCATCACCCATCTGCCGACCGGCATTGTCGTGGAATGCCAGGATGAGCGTTCGCAACACAAGAACCGCGCGCGCGCCCTGTCCCTGCTCAAGGCCCGGCTGCTCGACGAGCAACGCAGCAAGCAGAATGCCGAACAGGCCGAATCACGGCGTTTGCAGGTGGGCTCCGGCGACCGCAGCCAACGCATCCGCACCTACAACTTCCCGCAAGGTCGGATCACCGACCACCGCATCAACCTGACCCTCTACCGCCTGCCCGAGATCATGCAGGGCGAGCTCGACGAGTTGATCGACACGCTCATCCGCGAAGACCAGACCGACCAGTTGGCCGGCCTGGTTGATCCGCACTAGGCGGGATCCGCGGCAGGCCGAGCACTCGACGGAACCACCCACCTGCCCGCACAGCACCCGCGGTCGATCATTGCGCGTCCTTCGAGGTCCAGCGCTTGAGCCAGGCGTTGACCGTGTCGTGCCATTGCACGCTGTTGTGCGGCTTGAGCACCCAGTGGTTTTCGTCCTTGAAGACCAGCAGCTCGCTGGGGATGCCGCGACGCTGGGCGGCATTGAACGCGGCCAGCCCCTGCGAGGTCGGGATGCGGAAATCCTTGTCGCCCTGGATGATCAGCATCGGCACCTTCCAGTCCTTGACGTGATTGAGTGGATTGAACTTCTCGTAGGCTTCGGGGTTGTCGTAGACGGTGCCGCCGTTTTCCCACTCGGAGAACCACAATTCCTCGGTCTCGTAGCCCATCGCGCGGGTATCGAAGACGCCGTCATGGGTGATCAGGCACTTCCACGGGTCGTTCCAGTTGCCGGCAATCCAGTTGACCATGTAGCCGCCGTACGACGCGCCGAGCGCGCAGGCGCGATTGCCATCGAGGAACGGATATTTCTTCAGCGCCGCCGCCCAGCCGAGCTGCAGGTCTTGCAGCGGCTTGCCGCCCCAATCCTGCGAAATGGCGTCGGTAAAGGCCTGGCCATAGCCGGTGGAGCCGTGGAAGTTGATGGTGACCACGGCGAAGCCTTGTCCGGCATAGGTCTGCGGATTCCACCGGTAATGGAAATCGTTGCCCATCGCCCCCTGCGGACCACCGTGGATGATGAAGGCGACCGGGTATTTGCGGTTCGATTTGAAGCCTACCGGCTTGACCACATAGCCCTGCACGCTCGCACCTTCGGCACCCTTGAAGGTGAAGAACTCGTAATCGCCCATGCGCACATCCTGCAGGCGTGCGGCATTGAAGCGGGTGATCTGCTTGAGGTTGCGACCGCGCAGATCCGCCGCGTACAGATCGGTCGGACGCTTGAGGTCATTGCGCGCAACCAGCAAGGCGCGGGCACCGACATCGAAACCGGCGACCTGGCCATCGCCGACCAGCTTGCTCACCTTGCCTCTGGCGACATCCACGGCAAACAGCGGATGCTCGCCGTTGTCATCGCTGGTCGTGAACAGGGTCTTGCCATCGGCGGATTCCTTGAGCGCGCCGGCGGAACGATCCCAGCCCGGGGCAATCTCGCGCTTGTCGCCGCTGGCCAGATCGAGCGCCATGATGGCAAAGCGATCCGCCTCGAAACCAGGACGCTGCATGGCCAGGTAGTACAAGGTCCTGCCATCCCGCGAGGGCAGCGGGTTGGCATCCCAGGCCGGATTGTCGGCGGTCAGGTTGACCGGTTTGGCGGAGCCATCCGCGGCCACCGAGTAGATGTCGAAATTGGTCGACCACGGCTCGCCGGCATTGACATTGCGCACGTCGAAATACACGGTCGATCCATCCGGCGAAAACGCATATTCGCCGTCATCGCCAAACGGTTTGGAAGGCACGTCACCGTCAATGCTGCCGCTCAGCAGCCTTGGCTCGCCGAGCTTGCCATCCGCATCGAAGCTGGCAATCAGCAATTGCGACCGACGTCCATCCATCCATTGATCCCAATGGCGCACAAAGCCTTGCTGATAGAGCATGCCACTGGCCTTGTCGTCGGCCGGTTTGTCGAGGCGTTTCTTCGTGCAGGCGATCGGCGCGGCATCGGTCGCGCACTCAAGGAAAAGATCCACCGAGAACGCTACCGACTGGCCATCCGGCGACAGCTTGTAGCTGCCGATGTCCAGGGCCAGGGTTGCCACGGCCTCGGCTTCGCCACCGTCGGCATCGACCCGCCAGAGCTGGTTCACGTCATCCTTGGCGGCGAGGAAATACAGGCTCTTGCCATCCACCGACCAGCGCGGCGTGTTGGCATTCAACGCGGCATCGGTGAGCCGGGTTGGCTTGCCGCCGCTCATCGGCACGGTCCAGATGCTCGACTTGCCCTTGTTCGCCGCATAGTCGGTCTCGCGCAACTGCATGGCGGCCGCGCGGCCATCCGGCGACAGTTGCGGATCGCCGACCCGGTCCATCATGACCAGATCCTTGACCTCAAACGCATGCGGCGCGGCAATGAGCGTCGCCGGCAGAATCAGCAAGAAGACTGCAATCAACGATTTCATTGGCATCAATCCCCGAAGTTGAGCACCCGATGTTAAGGCGACCGGGGACTTCGCGAAAGCATCACGCGTCACGAACCGGCACGCTCGCAGCCGGCCACGCGCCGTGCCAGGCAGGTCGAAAGTCATGGCTCGGGGAATCCGCCTGCCTGCTACCATCGATAGCTTGCCCGAACGAGGAACCCAGCCGATGAAAACCCTGCTTGCCAGCGCCATGGCGCTTTCCCTGCCGCTGCTGGCGCATGCTGCCGACACACCCCGTTTCGATGGCAAGCGCCTGTCGGAGCAAGTGAAAACCCTTTCCTCTGATGCCTTCGAGGGCCGTGGCCCGGCGACCGCAGGCGAGGAGAAAACCATTGCCTACGTGGTTGCCCAGATGCAGGAAGCCGGACTGCAGCCGGGCGGTGACCTCAAGGACGGCAAGCGCCAGTGGACCCAGGCCGTGCCGCTGTTGCGCGCCGAGATCAAGGGCACGCCAAAGCTGTCGCTGACCGTGGGCGGGAAATCGGAAGCACTGAGCCAGGGCGAACAGGTTGCGATCCGCGCCGCCACCGATGGCTCGACCGCCGTCGATGTGAAGAATGTCCCATTGGTCTTCGTCGGCTATGGCGTGCATGCGCCGGAACGCAAGTGGAACGATTTCGATGGTGTCGACCTGAAAGGCAAGATCGCGATCGCCTTGATCAACGATCCGGATTTCGAAACCGGCGAGGGCGATTTCGGCGGCAAGGCAATGACCTATTACGGACGCTGGACCTACAAGTACGAGGAAGCCGCGCGACAAGGCGCGATCGGCCTGCTTGTCGTGCACGAGACCGCACCGGCGTCGTATGGCTGGGCAACCGTGAAGAACTCGAACACCAACACCATGTTCGATGTCGTCCGCGACAATCCGCGCAGCGTGCATCCGCAAATCGAAGGCTGGATCCAGCGCGATGCGGCGGCAAGCCTGTTCAAGCAGGCCGGGCTCGATTTCGATGCGCTGAAGGCGCAAGCGCAAAAGCGCGGCTTCAAGGCCGTGCCGCTCAAGGATGCGACGTTCTCGGCCAGCTATGCGGTCGATGCCAAGGTCATCACCTCGCACAACATCGTGGCGCGCATCGAGGGCAGCAAGCGTCCGGATGAAACCATCATCTACAGTGCGCACTGGGATCATCTCGGCATTGGCCTGGCCGATGCCGAGGGCGACACCATCTACAACGGCGCCGTCGACAATGCCACAGGCACCGCGGCGCTGATCGAGATCGGCCGTGCGTTCGCCAAGGCACCACCGCCGCAACGCTCGGTTGTCTTCCTCAATGTGACCGCCGAGGAAAAAGGTCTGCTCGGTTCCGAGTATTACTCCTCGAAACCACTCTATCCGCTGGCCAGGACCGTTGCCGTGATCAACATGGATGCGCTTGATCCGTTCGGCGAATCGCGCAACTTCACCACCTCCGGCAGCGCACAATCCGAGCTGCTCGACGCCCTTGTCGCCGAAGGCAAGGCAGCCGGCATGACCTACGTCAGCGATCGCCACCCGGAAGCCGGTTATTTCTTCCGCTCCGATCACTTCCCGTTCGCCAAGCGCGGCGTGCCAGCGCTGTCCTGGGGCTCGGGCAATGACTGGGTCGACGGCGGCACCGAGGCTGGCGAAGCGGCTGGCAAGGACTACGTGGCGAAGCGCTACCACCAGCCCGCCGACGAATGGGATGCCAACTGGACCTTTGCCGGCATGGTCCACGACCTGCCGATCCTCTACCGGCTCGGCAATGACCTGGCCAATTCCACGCGCTGGCCACATTGGGGCGCCGATTCCGAGTTCCGCGCAATTCGCGAGGCAACGGCGGCACAACGCAAGTAGTCATTGATGTTTCCGGCTTCGACCGCGAGGCATGCCACGCGGTCGAAGTTGCTGGCGCAGGCACGGCGACTGCGCTGTCCCGTCAACAACGGCCGATGCGCGCGGCCATGGCCTGCGCGGCCTTGATTGTCGGCGCCGCTGTCCCGAACTCCGAGCCATTGATTGCAGAAGAGGATTTCGCGTGCCCGAACTTTCCCCTACCGCCAGCGCGGTCGTCGACATCACCCCGGCAAACTTTGAAACCGGACTGCTGCAGCCCTCGCTGACGCAGCCGGTGCTGGTGCTTTTCTGGACGCCGCGCAGCGAGACAAGCATCAGCCTCGGCAGCATTCTCGAAACCATCACGGCTGATTACCGCGGTGCCCTGACCCTGGCGCGGGTCGATGTCGACGCGCAGGCGCAGGTTGCCGCCATGTTTGGTGTGCGCAGCATTCCGACGGTGATCCTGATGCGTGAGGGCCAACCGGCCGACGGCTTTGCCGGTGCCCTGCCCGAGGCCGAGATCCGCGAAATGCTTGGCCGTCATGTGGCGCCGCCGAGCATCGAGGAAGTGGCCGACGACGAAGCAGCGAAGCTGGCCGAAACGCCCGAGCAAGCCATTGCACGCCTGCAACAGGAGATCGCGGCCACGCCGGAGCGGGCCGAACTGAAACTCGATCTTGCCGTTGCCTTCATGCAGGCCGGCAATGCGAAGGCCGCCGCAGCGGAGCTGGATGCCTTGCCGGCGAACCTGGAAACCGACGATCGCGCCAAGCGCGTGCGTGGTCAGCTCGAGTTCGCCGCCGCTCTGCGCGACGCCCCGCCCATGGCCGAACTGCAAGCGCGCCTTGCCAGGGATGCCAACGATCATGCCGCACGCGACCTGCTAGGCCTGCGCCTGCTTGTCGATGGCCAGACCGAGGCAGCACTCGAACAATTCCTCGACATCCTCAAGGCGGATCGAAACTGGAATGAAGGCCTCGCCCGCAAGCGCCTGATCGCCGCCTTCCTCGGCATCGATGACGCGGATCTCGTCGCCACCTGGCGGCGTCGCATGTCCTCGTTGTTGTTCTGATCGGACGCCTCGATGAGCAAGGCGCGGCGACTGCGCAGGCTGCTGAACATCTGGCCGCCATTCCTGTTCAGTGGCATCCGCGTGCTCGAAATCGGCGAGGACTGGCGTCATGCGCGCGTCGTCCTGCGCCGACGCTGGTACAACACCAATTACGTCGGCACGCATTTTGGCGGCAGCCTGTTCGCGATGACCGATCCGTACTGGATGATCCTGGTCATGGAATGCCTCGGCCGCGAGTACATCGTCTGGGACAAGGCAGCCGAGATTGAATTCGTCGCCCCCGGCAAGGAGGACGTGTTTGCCGAGTTCCACGTCGAGGACACGCTGCTGGATGAAATCCGCGCAGCCACCGCAAGCGGCGACAAATACCTGCGCTGGCTGCCCATCGAAGTGAAGACCGCATCCGGCGAGCTGATTGCCCGCATCAGCAAGCAGATCTACGTGCGGCGCAAACCTGAAAAACCGGCAAGCCCGGCCTGAGCCATACCGGTGCCAGAATGCCGGCAGCGGATCCAGGCGCGTCGCCAGGCGGCTTCACTGATCCGGATCAAGACAAAGCGGCCAGGCTTGTCGAACAATCAAGGACCCGCTCCATCAAGATCAGCAGAAACGGCATGTCCCATTCCATTCCGCTCGAAGAACCGCAAATCGCCCGATTGATCGACCGCTTCTACGACAAGGTCAGCGCCGATCCGCTGCTTGGCGCGGTTTTCAATCCCGTGGTCCACGACTGGCTCGCCCACAAGCGCCTGTTGACATCATTCTGGTGCTCGGTGGTTCTGCGCGCGGGCACCTATCGTGGCAACCCGATGGCCATGCACCGGGGCCATGCCATCGGCAGCCAGCACTTTGCACGCTGGCTGCAATTGTGGGGCGAAACCAATCGCGAAATGCTCGATGCCGAGGCTGCCGACCTGATGATCGAGTTCGCAGGACGCATAGGCCAGGGGCTGCAGCTCGGGCTTGGCATCCAGCCGCAGCCTGCCGGGGCGAATCCATTCGCCATTCCAGTGGTCTCCGCCGCTGCGCGGGATTGACTGTCGCCCTGCTCAGCGCGCCGGAACGACGTACCCGTTGTCGATGTAGACACGATCACCGCGGCGCATGCGGAAATCATCGGGCTGCTCGAAGGAATACGTGCGCCCGCCACGATCCATGCGCACGGTGATGCGGTAGTAGGTGCGCGAATAGCGACGTTCCTTCTCGATATCATGGCCGACGGCACCGCCTGCCAGGGCACCAACGATGGTTGCGGCCTTGCGTCCATCGCCCTTGCCAACCTGGTTGCCAAGCGCACCGCCGACGATGGCGCCCAGCACGGTGCCGCCACCGAGGTGATTGCTGCCACGCTGACCTATCGACTCGATACGGATGATGCGCCCGCAATCCTCGCAGCCGCGCTCGTAGTAATTGCCACGCGCCTGCACGTTCTGCACCGGTACGCAACTGGCGATCAGAAACAGGGACACGGCTGTCAGCAGGATTCGATTCAACATGGTCATTGCTCCTTGGAATGTCCGATCGCCAAAGGACATGACGGCGATCTCTGGGCGCAGAGTGTCAATGCCATGATGAACTCAGGCGGAACCCGCGAGCGCTGGTGCGCCGGTGCCGCCACCCTCGCCCGGCTCAGCCTTGCAGATGGCGTTCCTGCCGCGACGGTGTCGCCTTCTTGCGCCGCGGACGCGGGCTTTCACGAGCACCATCCCCGCCCTCGAAGCGCAGGCGGCTGCGCCCGCCAGTCGCCTGGTAGTCGGCGATCAAGGCCGCGCTGACCGCAGCCTCGTTCGCCGCATCCACCGCGCACAGGTACTCGTGCACCAAGTGCACGAGGCGCTCGTGGGCAAGCGCGTGGGTCTGTCCGGTCCGCTCATACAACCAGTCGCTGAAGGCGAGGAAGCACGCAAACGGCTGCTCGGCGAGCAGCAATGCAAGGGTTCGCGAAAAGCGCCCGGAATTGGCAACGATGTCCCAGTAACGGGAAAACCGCGACAGCCTCTGCATCGTGGCAAAGTCGACCGCGTTGGTGGCGAGGATGTTGTACGGCGGATCAGGATTGAAGCGCAGCCCGTATTCGATCGTGTGCCGCGAGATGGGCGCACCACGCAGGCGCTTGAGGATGCCGAACTGGATCTCGTGCGGAGCAAGGCCAACGAGGCGGTCGAAACCGGCGGCGAACGTGGCCATGTCCTCGCCGGGCAGGCCGGCAATCAGGTCGACATGCAGGTGCGCATGGGTCTGCTTGCGCAGCCACTCGATGTTTGCCGCAGCGACATCGTTTTTCTGCCGGCGCGAGACGCGTGCCTGCACGGCCGGATCGAAGCTCTGGATGCCGATCTCGAACTGCAGGGTGCCTTGCGGAAACAGGAGGATTTTCTCCTTGAGGCGCTCGGGCAGGTGATCGGGGATCAGCTCCAGATGCACGAACACCGGATCCTGCGGGGTACGGGCGAGCTTGTCGAGGAAGAAATCGAGGATGGCCCGCGACGTGTCGATCTTCAGGTTGAACGTGCGATCGACGAACTTGAACTGCCGCGCGCCAAGTGCATGCAGCGCATCCAGATCGGCAAGGAAGCGATCAAGCGGAAACGGCCACGCGGTCTTGTCCAGCGAGGAAAGGCAAAACTCGCATTTGAACGGACAGCCGCGTGACGCCTCCACATAGACATTGCGCTGGCGCACGTCTTCCTCGCTGTACTCGGAATACGGGGGGACAATCGCCGGCAGCGGTGCCTGCACTCCGGCGATGACCTTGTCCAGCGGACGCTGGCCAGCCATCAATTGCGCGACCAGGCTGGCGAAACTGACATCGCCCCAGCCGGTGATCACGTAATCGGCGAGTGCGCAGATGCGTTGCTCATCGACTTCGTGGCTGACCTCGGGCCCGCCAAGGACGATGACGATGTCGGGTGCCAGCGCCTTGAGCTGGGCCACCAGGCGCGTCGATTCCTCGACATTCCATATGTACACGCCAATGCCGATCACCTGCGGCCCTTCGGCCAGCAGCTTCTCGACGATTTCCTCGGTCTTCTGGCCAATGACGAACTCGCGGATCGCCGAGGACGCGCGCCAGTCGCCAAGGTTGGCACGCAGGTAACGCAGGCCCAGCGACGCATGCGCGTAGCGGGCATTCAAGGTGGCAAGCAGGATCTCGGTCATCTCGGCATTATCGCCGCTAACCGGCTTGTGCGCCGGCAGAAGACGCTCAGGTACTTTCCGTCAGGGCTGCAGCGATGCTATCGCAGATCGCCGCAATCGCCGCGCTGCACATTTCCGCCTCGGGCAAGGTCGCATCGACGATCAGGGTTCCCTCGGGGGCCGGCTCTCGCCGGGCAATGACATCATTGACCGTTTCCGGCGTGCGGTCGGCAGCCACATGGCGTCGTGTCGCCAGGTCGTGGGCAACCCGCCTGCGCGCCAGCTCCGGCGGGCACTCGATCAACAGCGGAATCGTCACGATGCCGTGTTTCGCGGCCACATCGGCGACGCGATCAAGCTCGCCGCGGCGCGAGAAGGTCATGCCATCGATGACGCTGCCGACGCCAAGCATGCAATTGATGTCAAGAGCCAGCAACAGGCTTCGATAGGCTGCGCGCTTTTCCAGGAATGTGTATTTGCATTGCGGAAACATCGCCGCGCGGATCTGGTCGCGGCAGATCCGGCGCAGGCCGAGCTGCTCCTCGATGGCTTTCGCCACGACGCTTTTGCCGGCACCCGGCAAGCCCATCGTGGCGACCACGAATGGCCTTGGCACCAACTCGCGACGAAGCGGGAAGGCATCACCGCTTGGCGGAGATCGCGAGGGAACAACCGGGCTGTGTTCGACCGCCATGCCTGAGCGCCTTCGAAATCGGTGCACATTGGTGACGAGGAGACTGCTCGATCCGCTCGCTTCGATCAAGCGGCAGCGTTCTGGCCGCCCCGGCCGATTGAGGCGATAATCGCGCAACTGCAACCGGAAACGACATGGCCAAGCGGCAACTCCATATCAAGCGATACCTGCTTACCGGCCTGCTCACGATTGTCCCGCTGTGGCTGACCTGGATGGTGTTCAAGTTCGTCTTCGGCCTGCTTTCCGAAGTCAGCGCACCGCTGGTCGCCGGATTCGTCTCCGTGCTTGGCAGCACCTGGCCGACAACCGGGGAACTGCTGGGCCAACCGTGGCTGATCTCGCTGATTGCCTTCGTCATCACCCTGGTATCGCTGTACCTGGTCGGCTTCGCCGCCAATTTCGTCATCGGCCGGCGCCTCATCGAGGGCATGGAAAACCTGATCCAGCGCATCCCCGTCGTGCACTCGATCTATGGCGGCACGAAAAAGCTGATGTCGGTCCTGCAGAACAAGCCGAGCGGCACGCAGCGGGTCGTGCTGATCAACTTTCCCTCACCCGAGATGAAATCGATCGGCTTCGTCACCCGGGTCATGCAGGATGCCTCCGGCCGCGAACTGGCGGCCGTCTACGTGCCGACCACGCCGAATCCAACCGGCGGCTATCTCGAGATCGTTCCCGTCGAGCAACTCACCGCCACCGACTGGAGCGTCGACCAGGCCATGGCCTTCCTGCTTTCCGCAGGCGCAGTAGGTGCCGAAACCCTGCCTTTCGCCGCCGAATGGCCCGGCGCGCAGGCAAATGACCTTCGACACTGACAAATTCCGTTCAGTTTGCCTAGGATGCCCGGCTGAAACCTCGATCCGGCTGCATCGGCGCCGCTTCCTGGCCATTCACTTTCCATAGCGCTGCGGCTCGCGTCCTGCGCCCCGTTCCTGACAGGAGTTTCCATGAAATCCGATTCACTCAAACCGCTGGCGCTGGCCCTCGGCATCGCCTTCGCACTCACCGCCTGCGGCGCAAAGGAAGCAGCTACCGATGCCGGCGCACCCACCGCCTCGGCACCGGCCGCAGCCGTCGAGACGCCGAAGCATGTCGCCTTCGACACCAGCGACATCGATACCGGCATCAACGCTTGCACCGACTTCAACGCCTACGTCAACAGCAAGTGGCTTGCCGCCAATCCGATTCCGGATGACAAGACGCGCTGGGGCGCTTTCGACCAGCTGCGCGAAACCAGCCTGAATACCCAGCACGAGATCGTCGAGGCTGCAGCCAAGTCGAATGCCGCTGCCGGCTCGATCGAGCAGAAGATCGGCGCGCTGTACAAGGCCGGCATGGACGAAGCCGCCATCGACGCGCTGGGCCATGCGCCGATCAATCCGGAACTGGCAAAGATCGACGCGTTGAAGACCAGCAAGGATGTGGTTGCCTATCTCAACGACAGTTTCGCGCGTGGCCAGGGCAGCTTGTTCGCCTTTGGCGCGGAAGCCGATTTCAAGAATTCCAGCCGCAAGATCGCCTACGCCTTCCAGGCCGGCCTTGGCCTGCCGACGCGCGATTACTACGACAAGCCCGACCATGCGGCACTGCGTGACGCCTACGTTGCGCACATCGCCAAGACCCTGGAACTGATCGGTGTCGAGGCCAACGAAGCGAAGAAGCAGGCAGCCAGCGTGCTTGCCTTCGAGAGCCGCCTCGCCAAGGCCTCGCTGGCCCCGGTCGACCTGCGCGTGCCGGAAAACCAGTATCACTTCGTCAGCATCGAGGAGGCCAACAAGGTCACCCCGCATTTTGACTGGAACACCTTCTTCGCCGCGCAGAAGGCGGATGTCAGCGATGGCTTCTCGCTGTCGCAGCCGAAGTTCTTTGCCGAAGTCGACAAGATGCTGGAGAAGACGCCAGTCGCCGATTGGCAGGCCTACCTGCGTTACCAGTTCGTCGATGCTGCTTCGCCGTACCTGTCCAAGCCGTTCCAGGAAGAGTATTTCGCCTTCCACAAGGCCACCCTCAATGGCCAGAAGGAAGACGAGCCGCGCTGGAAGCGCGTGCTCGGCACGGTCAACAGCCAGCTCGGCATGGCCCTTGGCGAACTCTACGTGGCCAAGGCATTCCCGCCGGAATCCAAGGCCCGCGCCCAGGAACTCGTCGACAACGTGCAGGCGGCGCTCAAGGCACGCATCGAGAAGCTCGACTGGATGAGCGACACCACGCGCGCCAAGGCGCTGGAAAAGTGGTCCACCTTCCTGCCGAAGATCGGCTACCCGGAGAAATGGCGTGACTGGTCGGGGCTGAACCTGAGTGGCGACAATTATTTCGCCGATGTCGCCGCCGCCATGCAGTTCAACTACGACTACGACATTGCCAAGATCGGCAAGCCGACCGATCGCAAGGAATGGGGCATGACCCCGCAGACGGTGAATGCCTATTACAACCCGACCGACAACACCATCAACTTCCCGGCGGCAATCCTGCAGCCACCGTTCTTCGATGCCAAGGCCGACGATGCGATCAACTACGGCGGCATTGGTGGCGTGATCGGCCACGAGGCCAGCCACGGCTTCGACGACCAGGGCAGCCAGTTCGATGCCGTGGGCAACAACACCAACTGGTGGTCCGACGAGGACAAGAAGGCGTTTGAAGCACGCACGGCGAAGCTGGTCGAGCAGTTCAACGCCTACGAGCCGCTGCCGGGCAAGCACATCAACGGCCAGCTCACACTCGGCGAGAACATTGCCGATCTTGGCGGCCTGGCAATCGCCTACGATGCCTTGCAGGTTGCCATGGCCAAGGATCCTGGCGAGGCCGGCGAGAAGATCGACGGCTACACGCAAGACCAGCGCTTCTTCCTCAACTGGGCACGCATCTGGCGCGGCCACATGCGCGACAAGCGCCTCGAGGTGATGCTCAACACCGATCCGCACTCGCCGACGACCTATCGCGCCATCGGTGCGCCGTCGAACCTGGACGCGTTCGCCAGCGCGTTTGCCTGCAAACCCGGCGATGCCATGGTCCGCACCGGCGACACCCAGGTGAAAATCTGGTAACAATCAGCGCTCGACCCGCCCCGCACAATCGGGGCGGGTCACGCGCGAGGATGCATGCGGCACCTGCCTGCCAGACCTCGACAATGCAGGAGCCGAGCGTCTTGATCGCCGATACACGCCTCTTCACGGCCAGCGCGACATGAGCGTCGACGCTGTCATCACCTGGGTTGACGGTGCGGATCCCGCGCACCGGCAAAAGCTCGATGCCTGGCTTGCCCAATCCGGCATGCCCCGCCCGGCCACGGCCGAACCCACGCGCTTCAACGATGCCGGCGAAATCGACTGGTGCATCCGCTCGATCCTGCGCTTCGCCCCGTGGTTCCGCAAAATCCATATCGTCGTCGATGCTCAGACGCCAGCCATCCTGCAGCGCTTGCGCGAGGGCGGGCTTGCCGATCGCTTCAATATCGTCGATCACCGCGAGATCTTCGCCGGATTCGAGCAGCACCTGCCAACCTTCAACAGCCGTTCGATCATCAGCATGCTCTGGCGCATCGATGGCCTCGCCGAGAACTTCGTCTACTTCAACGACGACATGTTCCTCTTGCGCGATGTGCAAGCGGAGGATTTCTTTCGCGATGGTCGCGTCGTCCAGCGCGGTGAGTGGCGCAGGCAGGCAGGCAACGGCTGGCCAGCCCGCATCATGCGCCAGCTCAAGCGCCTGCGCGGGGCGCGTGCCGACAAGGTCGGCAATCTCGATGCACAGCAACTCAGCGCACGCATTGCCGGCTTCGAGGATCGCTACTACCGCCTTTACCACAACCCGTATCCAATGCGCCGCTCGACCCTGCAAGCGTTTTTCGCCGAGCACCCGGACCTGCTCGTCAGCAACTGCAGCCACCGGCTGCGCTCCAATGCCCAGTTCAAGACCGAGGCGCTCGCCACGCACCTCGAATTCCTTCACCACAACGCCATCGCCGACAACCGCCTGCACGTCGTCCAGCTCAAGCCGAGCGAACAACATTCCAGCCGCGTTCATCGCAAGATCGCCAGGGCTGATGCCAGCAACAGCTCCGCCTTTGTCTGCGTGCAGAGCCTCGAACTGGCACCCGCAGCCGTGCAACAGGCGATCATCGAGTGGCTGGATCGGCGGATCGGTCGATGACCCGAATCGTGAACTGGCGGCTGGATTGCGCAGCCGTCATGAATGAAGATGCCGTGGAGCTTCGCCCTGCCTGGACCCTCCAGCGCCTCGCCACGCGGGATTCCGCTTCGATACTGGCAGGTCTGACCCGACATTGGAGATCACGCGCATGCTTCATCCGGAATTCTTCTGCGGCCTCTTCCTTGCGACAGCCATCGGATGCAGCGATGCGCGTGCCGCGATTCCCGACTACACGCACATCGAGCTGCAGGCGCGCAGCAACCTGCTGGTCAATGACGATGGCTGGAACCTGCCGCCGGGGTCCTCGTTCAACAGCATTTCCGCGAGCATCAACAACGCCGGCAAGGTTGCGTTTCCGGTGCAGATCGTGCCGATCAACGGCGACCAGTCAAACACCGGCGTCGGCCTCTGGTTCGGCACGCATGGCGTCGGCGGGATCGTCGCCCTGCACGAGGCACCGGTCGATGGCATCTCCGATCGCGTCAGCATCAACGCCAGCGGCCAGGTTGCCTATTACACCTACGATGATGGCACCAACTATCGACTGCGCCGCTTCGATGAGCTGACATCGACATCAACCCTCGTCAGCACCCTGCCACTGACGCCGACGTCGTTCGGCGGACATGTCATCAACGTTGCCGGCGTGATCGGCTACCGCGCCGGGCTCGGATCCGGCTACGGGCTGGCCTCGACCGGTGCAGGCAGCTCCGTGCTGCATATTGTCGACAGCAATGTCGAAGCCGGTCCGTACGCATACATCTACACCCCGGCGATGAATGCACAGCGCCTGATCGCCAGCAAGGTCAGCATCGGCGACTTCAACCACAACGAGATTCGCAGCTTTGCCAGCAATGGCAGCTACACGACGCTGGCTGTCGATTCGGCAACCGACGGCAGCTCGCCGTACAACCGCTTCGACAATGGACTTGCCTACAACGATGCCGGCCAGGTTGCGGTGGCGTTGCGCCTGCAGGCCGGCAATGTGCGCGCGATCTACCGGTTCACCCCCAACGGCAGCAGTGTCGATGCGGTGGAAATTGCACGAGTCGAAGCCAGCGGAACGATTCGCGACATCGAATCGTTTGCGCCCTCGATGAACAACAATGGCCTCGTCGTATTCCGTGCGCGAGATGCCAACGGCCAGGCGATCTATGCCGGCGACGGCACGAGCCTCGTGCGGGTCATCGGCAAGGAAGACGCGGTAGCCACCGACCTGGGGCCGGGGCGGATCGGCCAGCATATCGATGATCCATCTGCCTGGCCGATCTTCAGCGGCGCGCCGGCGATCAACGATGCCGGCGACATCGCCTTCATCGCGGCGCTGCATCCGGATGGCGACAGCCAAATCGAGTGGGGTACCGGCGTGTTTGTCGCCTCCGCGGCGGCCGACTCGATCTTCAGCAATGGTTTTGACTCGCCATGATGCTTGACATGTACGGCTGCGGCGCTGCGTTAACGGACAATCGCGCCGGATCGGACAATTCGTGTTTATGCCTGCAGCCGGACAGGGGATAATCGCCGACTCCCCTGAATGCACTGAACACTGATGGCTCTGGTTCCTGGTCAACGCTACATCTCGAATGCCGAACCCGAACTCGGACTCGGCACGCTGATCCGCATCGAAGGACGCAGCGTGCAGCTGCTCTATGCGACTGCGGGCGTCCTGCGCCAGTACGCGGTGCACAGCGCGCCGATCGCGCGCGCCGAATTCAGGGTCGGGCAGAAAGTCTCCGGCAAGGGATTCAGCCTGGTCATCGAGAGCGTCGCCGAGGACGACGGCCTGCTGGTCTATCGCGGCAGCGGCAAGACCCTCAACGAAACCGAGCTGGACGACAGCCAGTCGATTTCCAGGGCCGATGAACGCCTCGTTTCCGGCCGCGTCGATCGCGCCGACCATTTCGATTTCCGCCAGGAAGCACTGTTGCGCCGTGCCGATGCCTTGCGCTCGCCGGCCTGGGGCCTGGAATCCGCACGCATCGACCTGATTGCGCACCAGTTGCGCGTGGCCGAAATCGCCGCCGCGCGGCAACCCTTGCGCATCCTGTTGGCCGATGAGGTTGGCCTCGGCAAGACCATCGAAGCCGGCATGATCCTCGCCCGACTGCTCGCCAGCGGCCGCGTCGGACGCGTCCTCGTGCTGCTTCCGGAGACACTTGTCTACCAGTGGTTTGTCGAGCTGCTGCGCCGCTTCAACCTGCAATTCTCGTTGTTCGACGAGGAACGCTGCGAATCGATCGAGACCAGTGACCCGACGCGCAACCCGTTCCAGGACGAGCAACTGGTCATGGCCAGCATCGGCTTCCTCAGCGACTCGGCCAAGCGCACAGCGCAAGTCACCGAGGCCGGCTGGGACCTGGTCATTGTCGATGAGGCCCATCACCTGGCCTGGACCGAGGAAACGGCAAGCGCCCAATACACGCTGGTGGAAAACCTCGCCGCGCGCACGCCGGGTTTGATCCTGCTCACGGCGACGCCGGAACAACTCGGTCGCAGCGGCCACTTCGCGCGCCTGCGCCTGCTCGATCCGGCGCGCTACCACGACCTTCGCAGCTACGTGGCCGAAGCCGACAGTTTTACCGGCTTGTCGGAAATCGCCGGCCGTCTCAACGACGGCGAACCGCTGTCGGGCAACGACGTGAAGGCTCTTGCCGAGCGTTTCGGCGACGACGAGCAGCTCACCAGCCTGCTGGCCAGGCCGCTGGATGCCGCGGCGACGAACACCGTGCTTGATGCCCTGATCGATCGCCACGGCACCGGCCGGGTCATGTTCCGCAATCGCCGTGCCCAGGTTGGCGGTTTCCCCCGCCGTATCGCGCAGCTGGTCACCCTCGATGGCAGCGAGCTCGACGACGCGCAACGCCAGCACCTGCTTGCCGAGTTCCATGCCGACCTGCAGGCCACCGCGCCCGAGATCGAGCTGCCCTACGCGAATGATCCGCGCCTGAACTGGCTGCTTGGCATGATCGACCAGCTTGCCACGGAAAAATTCCTGTTGATCTGCCGCAGCCAGGCCAAGGTACTCGCACTCGAGGAGATCCTGCGCACGCGCAGCGGGGTCAAGGTCGCGCGCTTCCACGAGGGCATGAGCCTGCTGCAGCGGGATCGCAATGCCGCGTACTTTGCCGAAGCGGATGGCGCACGCCTGCTGTTGTGCTCGGAAATCGGATCGGAAGGGCGCAATTTCCAGTTTGCCCACCATCTCGTGCTGTGGGACTTACCGCTTGATCCGGACCTGCTCGAACAGCGCATCGGCCGGCTTGATCGAATTGGCCAGAAGCACGACATCCTCATCCATGCCTGTGCCTTTTCCGGTACCGCGCAGCACGCCCTGATGCGTTGGTTCGAGCTTGGCCTCGACGCGTTTCGCAGCAGCCCGTCCGATGGTCGCGAGCTGCTCAAGCGCTATGGCCAGCGCCTCGTCGAGGTCGCCGAACAGCATGCCCATGGCGGCGAGGATGCCGATTCCGAACTCGATGCGTTGATCGGCGCAACCCGGGCCAGCCACGAGGAGTTGTCGGCCCTGGTCAACAGCGGGCGCGATCGCCTGCTGGAACTGGCCAGCGCGCGGCAGAGCCACGCCGATCGCCTGCAGCGTGCGCTCGCCGCGGCCGACGCCAATCATGGCAATGACGAATTCATCCTGCGCCTATTCGAGCAGTTCGGCATCGAGAACGAGGAACTGGCACCGCGAACGGTCGTGCTCGATCCGGAATATCTCAGCACCGATGGTTTTCCCGGTCTCAAGGACGGCCCGCAGCAAGTCACCTTCGATCGCGGCATCGCCCTCGCCCGCGAGGACCTGCCGCTCTTGCGCATGGATCATCCCATGGTCAGCGGTGCCATCGACCTGCTGCTTGAAGGCGAACATGGCAACGCTTCGTTCCTGGTCGACGACACCCTGCCCGCGCGCAGCGCCATGCTCGAATGCATCTTCGTGCTGACCTGCGTCGCCGATCGCGAGCTGGCCGTCGATGGCTACCTGCCGCCGCTGCCGATCCGCATCGTCGTGGATTCGCGCCTGCTGCCTCGTCACGACTACCAACCCGCTGCGGACGCCGTGAAACGCTCGGCCGAGCGCGCCATCGAGTATTCACGCTATCGGAAACTGCTGGCCAAGCTGGTCAAGCCAATGCTCGCGCATGCCGAAACCCTGGCCCGAGAACGCGCACAGGTCGAAATCGGCGCGGCACTGACCACGATCGAGCATGAACTCGGTGACGAACATGCGCGCCTGGTTGCTCTGGCCCGGGTCAATCCGGCCGTGCGCGCAGAGGAAATCGAGGCCATCGATGCCGAACTGGAGGCCTTGCGCACCGCGATTCCGCAAGCGGCACCCCGCCTCGACGCGGTCCGCTTCATCTGCAGCACGGATTTCCTCAACCTCGCCTGAGGCAAGACCCGGCTTCGCGGAGGAAGCGCCTCCAGGCGCGATGCCTTTCAGGGCATCGCAAAGCACGCCGTGACATGGTCGCCAAACCCGGCCAGCCTTCTGCCAGAGGCTGCAGCGCTCAGGCAGCTCTCGATTGGCGCATCATCAAGGCGAGCATGTCGGCGAGCTTGTCGCGCATGGCGCGGCGATCGACGATCATGTCGATCGCACCATGATCGAGGAGGAATTCCGAACGCTGGAAACCTTCCGGCAGCGATTCGCGCACGGTCTGTTCGATCACGCGGGCACCGGCAAAACCGATCAGCGCCTTCGGCTCGGCAATGATGATGTCGCCAAGCATGGCGAAACTGGCCGAGACACCGCCCGTGGTCGGATCGGTCAACACCGAGATGAATGGCAGGCCGGCCGCGCGCAGGCGCCCAAGCGCAGCCGAAGTCTTGGCCATCTGCATCAGCGAGAACAGGCCTTCCTGCATGCGTGCTCCGCCAGTGGCGCTGAAGCAGACCATCGGCTGGCGCTCGGCCAGGGCAAGCTCGGCACAGCGGGTGAACTTTTCGCCAACGACCGAGCCCATCGATCCGCCCAAGAAGGCGAAATCGAATGCGCAGGCGACCAGCGGTCGGCCTTTCAGGCTGCCCTGCATGGCAACCATGGCGTCCCTCTCGCCGGTTGCTTTCTGCGAGGCGACAATGCGGTCCTTGTACTTCTTCGAATCACGGAACTTGAGTGGATCGAGCGGTTCGAGATTGCCGAACACTTCCTCGGCCGTGCCGGAATCGAACAGGGCGAGCAGGCGCTTGCGCGCGCGAATCTTGTGGTGATGGCCGCATTGCGGGCAAACCATCAGGTTGTTCTCGAGCTCGGGCCCGTACAACACGGCACCGCAACCGTCACATTTTTCCCACAGGCCTTCGGGGACCTTGCCCTTGCCGGTACTGATGGTGCGAATGCGTGGGGCCATCAATTTCTGCAACCAGTTCATGTCTTGCTGTCTCCGCTTTCCGCGCGCTGGCGATCGATGAGGGCTTCGCTGCGCGGTCGATGTCTGAATATGTCTATCGTCGAACGGCCTGGTCGAGCGCAGCCCGAATCGGCGCGAGAAATGCATGCGCCGCTGCCAGTGCCGCACCACGGTCGTTCGCCTCGGCGAGCTTCGCGACGAGTGCGCTGCCAATGACCACCGCATCGGCACTCTCGGCGACCTGCACCGCGCTGGCCGCATCGCGCACGCCAAAACCAACCGCCACAGGAATCGAACCGCCCTGCTTGATGTGCTCGACGCGCGCGCGCACGGCAACGGGATCGAGTTGGCTGGCGCCGGTGATGCCGGCAAAGGAAACGTAGTAGATGAATCCCTCGGCCCGTGCGCGAATCGCCGCAAGGCGGCGATCGGTCGTCGTCGGTGCGACGAGGAAGATTTCGCGCACGCCTTTTTCACGCAGCAGGGTGACGGTCTCGGCCTCCTCGACCGGCACATCGACGATCAGCACGCCATCGACGCCGGCGGCACTCGCGTCATCGGCAAAGCGTGCGTGGCCGTAGATCTCGATTGGGTTCAAGTAGCCCATGAGGACGACCGGCGTGGTCGAATCGGTCAAGCGGAATTCGCTGACCCAGGCAAGGATCTGCGCGATGCCGACACCGCGCGCAATCGCCCGTTCGCTTGAATGCTGGATGGTCGGTCCGTCGGCAACCGGATCGGAATACGGCACACCGAGCTCGATCAGGTCGGCACCGGCGGCAACCAGTGCATGCATGATGGCGACCGTCGCCTCCGGCAGCGGATCGCCGGCGCTGATGAACGGGATCAGGCCCTTGCGCCCGGCTTGTGCGAGATCGGCAAAGCGTTGTTCGATGCGCTGGCTCACAATTCGATGCCCTCGCGCGCCGCGATCGTGTGCACATCCTTGTCGCCGCGCCCGGAAAGATTGCACAGGATCAGCTGATCCTTCGGCAGCTCGCGCGCGAGCTTCATCGCCTGGGCCACGGCATGGCTGGATTCAAGCGCGGCAAGAATGCCTTCGGTGCGCGCCAGCTCGTGGAATGCGGCCAGCGCCTCGTCATCGGTGATGCCGACGTAGCGGGCGCGACCGCTGTCCTTGAGCAAGGCGTGCTCGGGGCCGACGCCGGGATAATCAAGCCCGGCCGAGATTGAATGGGTTTCTGTGATCTGGCCGTTGTCATCACAGATCACATAGGTGCGGTTGCCGTGCAACACGCCGCGCCGACCGGCACTCAAGGATGCCGCGTGGCGACCGCTGGCGATGCCCTCACCCGCCGCCTCGGCGCCGACCATGGCCACCTCGCGATCATTGAGAAAGGCGTGGAACAGGCCGATCGCATTGGAGCCGCCACCCACGCACGCGGTCAGCACATCGGGCAGGCGACCATATTCTTCGAGCATCTGCGCGCGTGCCTCGCGGCCGACCACGGCATTGAAATCACGCACCATCATCGGATACGGATGCGGGCCGGCGACCGTGCCGATGATGTAGAAGGTGTCGGCAACGTTGGTCACCCAGTCGCGCATGGCTTCGTTGAGCGCATCCTTGAGCGTCTTCGAGCCCGAGACGACGGGGACGACCTTGGCGCCAAGCAGCTTCATGCGATAGACATTGATTTTCTGTCGCTCGATGTCGACCGCGCCCATGTAGACGATGCAGTCGAGGCCGAAACGCGCGCATACCGTGGCGGTGGCCACGCCGTGCTGGCCGGCGCCGGTTTCGGCAATGATGCGGCGTTTGCCCATGCGTCGCGCGACCAGGGCCTGGCCGATGGTGTTGTTGATCTTGTGTGCGCCAGTGTGGTTCAGGTCCTCGCGTTTGAGCAGGATCTGCGCGCCACCGATCCGCCTGGACAGGCGTTCGGCGTGATAGATCGGCGAGGGCCGCCCGACGTAATGCTTGAGATCGCGCTCGAATTCGGCGATGAATGCCGGATCCTCGCGCATGGCCAGATAGGCCGCAGTGAGTTCTTCAAGCGGCGGCATCAGCGTTTCCGGCATGAAGATGCCGCCGTAATCGGCAAAGCGCCCGTGCGCATCCGGGTAGGCGTGGAAATCACTGACGGAAATGCGATTGCTCATGTTCGTTGCTTGCTCATTCGTGTTGGCTGACGCGTACCGCATCGATGAAGGCCTGCATGCGCGTCGCATCCTTGATCCCGGGTGCCGATTCGATGCCGCTGGACACATCCACCGCATAGGGCTGCATGCGCCGGATCGCCTCGCCGACATTCTGCGCATGCAGGCCACCGGCAAGGATAAGCGGGCGGGCAAGCTGCGGCCGTCTCGACCAGTCAAATGGCACGCCCTGGCCACCCGCTTCACCGCTGCCATGCGCATCGAGCAGAAATCCCGCCGCACCCGGAAATCCAGCCGCATAGCTTGCCACATCCGTGACCGTCGCCATCGGCACCGCCTTCAGGTATGGCAAGCCGTGACTGGCGCAATCGGCAAGGATCTCGTTGCCATGAAACTGCAGGATCTGCGGCCGGGCAATGGCGATCACCTGGCGGATCCAGGCGGGCTCATCGTCCATGAACAAGGCCACCGCGCTCAGCAACGGCGGCAGCTCACGGATGATCCGGGCTGCGGCCTGCGGTTCGACGAAGCGCCGGCTTTGCCGGCTGAACACGAAGCCCAGCGCATCGACGCCAATCGCGGCGGCGAATTGCGCATCCTCGCTCCGCGTGATGCCGCAGAACTTGGTGCGCACGCGGTTCATCGACTGACCTCGGCCGGCAGTCCGTGGCGGGCCGGATAGATTGGCGCAAGAAAGCACAAACCCGCGGCCGAAGCCGTCGGCCCCGCCTTGCTGCGATCGCGCCCCGCCAGCAGTTCGCCGATCCAGGCTTCCGCCTGCTCGCCGCGCCCCACCGGCAACAGCGAGCCGACGATGTTGCGCACCATGTGATGCAGGAACGCATTGGCCTCGATGTCGATGACGACGCGATCAGCATCACGCGCCACGCGGATCGAATGCACATTGCGATGCGGCGTGCGCGCCTGACAGGCGAGCGTGCGGAATGCGCTGAAATCGTTTTCGCCGATCAGTGCCTGGCTGGCGCGCTGCATCGCCGCCGCATCCAGCGGCTGCCGCTCCCAGGCGACATAGCGCGAATCCAGCGCCGGCCGCGCGGCGCGATTGAGGATCGAATAGCGATAGCGGCGCCCGAGCGCGCCATAGCGCGCATGGAAGTCGTCCTCCACGCGTACCGCCCAGCGCACGGCCACCGACGATGGCAGGCGCGAATTGGCTCCAAGCATCCAGCCACGTTCGCTGCGCAGCGCCTCGCTGTCGAAATGCACGACCTGGCAGAGCGCATGCACGCCGGAATCGGTGCGCCCGGCACAGGTTACGGTGACCGCATGATCGGCGACAAAACCCAGCGCCTGCTCGACCACGCCCTGCACGGTCGCACCGTGCGACAGGCGCTGCCAGCCGAGAAAGTCGGTGCCGTCGTATTCAATGCCGAGCGCGATGCGCACCGCGGTCTCCGTGGCCGGGGATGAACCGACAATTATAGGCGGTGCCGCACAAACAAGGAGGCCGGGAAAATCCCGGCCTCGGTGTGGCATGAACCTGGTGGATCAGCCGATTTCAGCGATCAGCTTGCGCGCCTCGTCCTGCTGCGCCGGCGCACCTTCGGCGATCACTTCCTCAAGCATCGAGCGCGCGCCATCCGGATCGCCCATGTCGAGATAGGCCTTGGCCAGATCGAGCTTGGTGCCGATGGCGTCCTCGCCGGCAAAGAACTCGTCGTCGGAAACCTCGGCGACCGGCACCTCGACGGTTGTGGTATCGCGGGCATGGAAATCCGGCAAGGGCGCGGGTGCAAACGATGGTTCGGGCCTGCTGATGCTTGCTGCCGGCGACGGCTCTTCGAGCGGAGGCAGATCGATGAGGAAATCGGTATCCACGCTCGGAGCAGGTGCGGGAGCCGGGGGCTGGCTGTCGCCGGAGCCGAAATCAAGTGCATCAAATGTGGGCATGCTTGCCGTCTCGAAGCTTTCCGGTGCCTTGGGCGCCAGCAATTCGCTCTCGCTCTCGTCGGCAAAATCCGGATAGTCCGGGAATTCCGCAGGCGCGCCCGGCTCGGCGTCATCAAAGTGGTATGGCTCTGCTTCAGTCCGCTGCGAAAAGTCGTCGACAATCGAGTCCTGATCGCTGAACAAGGGATTGTGCGGTGCCAGCTCCTCGCCCATCTTGCGTACTTCGCGCCAACTTGCCTGGTTCGGATCGGCCACATACGCATACATCTCTTCGGCACCCGCCTCGAATTTCGCGGCAGCGCCCTGCGCGTAGTACAGGCTCAACAACTCCAGATGGGCATTTGCATTGCCCGGATCCGCCTTGACCTGGGCGATCAACTCCTGCTCTTCGGCATCATCGTGCCCGGCAACAGCGGCAGCACCGGCCAGCGGTGAATCACCGAAAGACGCTGCAATCGACTGCCGCGCGGGCTTGGCGACCGGCTTGCGCTTGCGCAATCCAAGCATGCCGAGCACGACGAGAAGCAGGCCGCCGATACCGGCGACAGCAAGCGCCCAGGGTTGCAGATACCAGGGTGTCGTATCCACCGGTGCGGGCGGAGTGGCGATCGCCGGCGCGGGTTTCGGTGTCGGTTTCTTGGCTTCCACCGGCTTGGTCGGTGCCGGCTTGACCGGTTCGACCGCGGCGGGCTCCGGCTTGATCTGGGTCGTGCTCGAATCCAGGGCGGGCGGCGTCGGGGTGGCTTCCGCCGCGGTTGCCGAGGACGGCGGAGCCGCCGCGTCCGCCACCTTCGGCTTTTCGCCTGTCGCGCTGGCATCTCCCCAGATGTCGTCCTTGCTGACCGTCACTTCGGGCTTGCCGGTGTCGGCCTTGCCTGCGGCCGGGGTCGGCGGGGCAACCGCCGTGCTCAGCGTGGGGGCGGCGGCCGGCGTGGTCACCGTGGCCGCCAACCCGTCCTTCTCGTCCTGCAGCTTCTTCAGCTTGTCACGCAATTCGGCAAGCTCGGTACTTTGCAGGTTGATCAGCTTTTCGTTCTTGCCCTTGATCTCCTCAAGGTCCTTGACCCGCGACTTGAGTTCGCCGGATTCCTGCTCCTTGCTGGTCAGCGCCTCCTTGACGCGCGCAAGTTCCGCTTTCGAGGCGGCATCGCCGGTTCCGCCGGCGCGACCGCCAGTCGGGCGATCGGCAGATCCCTCGTCGGCCTTGCCCTCGCGCGGCGGCACCAGAGCCAGGCGCTCGCCGGATGAGGTCGAAGTACTTGCACTCGTCGACGCGCGCGGCGTCGACGCCGTGGTATCGGCAACAAGGGTGGGTGCGCTGCTCACGCTGCCACGCCATTCATCGATCTGCGATCGCACCGCGGCGGCGGCTTCCCGCGCCGAGCCGCTGGCCGCGATCTCCTCGGCAGACGGAATGCGCAACACCGCGCCGCGCTTGAGCGCATTGACGTTGTCCTTGAAGAACGCCTGCGGATTGTTCTTCAGCAGCGCCACCATCATCTGGTTGATGCTGACCGCATCGTCGGGGCGCGTGGCGCGGGCGATCTGGCCCAGCGTTTCGCCGGCTGCGACCGGTCCATACTCGCTGCCAGTTGCAGCCCTGGACGGGGCTGGCGGCGGTGGCGATGACGGTTTGCCGGCAGCCACTGCCGGTTTCGCCGGAGCCGATGCAGCCGGTGCCGGTCGTGGGGTCGCCGGTTTCGATGGCGGCAGGGCCTCGGTCGAACTGCGCTCCGGCTCCTTGGCGGCAACCGCGACAGCACTTGAGCCCTTGATTGCCGGTGCCATCACTGGCGGATCCAGCAGGATCGTGTATTCGCGCAGCAAGCGTCCCTTCGGCCAGTTGGCTTCCAGCAGCATGCCGATGAACGGCTCGCGCACTATTTCCTTGCTGGTGACCTTGATGACCGGTTCGCCGCGCGCATTCTTGCCGAGGTTGAAGTCGACCGGCACGCCAATCGTCGCGCGATTCATGCCGACCCGCTCGAAATCCTCGGCAGAAGCCAACTGGACGATCAGGCCCTCGGCTTCGCCGGGTGAACTCTGGATGATCGGAATCTCCGCAAGCAGCGGCTGATTGAGTCCGGACTGGACCTGGATCGCACCCAATCCCAGGGCAAACGCATTGGTCGCCCCCAGCGCGAGCGCAATTGCCAGCGACAGTTGCAGCGGTCGTTTCATGAAAAGGGCTCCCCAAATACGTTGTCGGTGAGCCTCGGCCGGCATCCTGCCTGGATGCCCTTCAAAGCTCGAAAATGCCTTATAACACAACCGTAACTATAGATCACAGATACGATTTCACCAATAGTTCGCCGACCTGAACGGCATTCAGGGCGGCCCCTTTGCGGATGTTGTCGGATACGACCCAGAGATTTATCCCCCGCGGGTGGGAAATATCCTCGCGAATCCGGCCTACAAATACCGCATCCTGGCCCGCCGCATCACCCGCCGGCGTGGGATAGCCGCCTGACTTGCGTTCATCGATGACGCACACCCCGGGCGCATCTTCCAGCAGTTCGCGCACCCTTTCGGCCGTGATCTTTTCGCGTGTCTCGATATGCACCGCCTCGGCATGACCGAGGAACACCGGCACCCTGACCGCAGTCGGGTTCACCTGGATCGACTCGTCGCCGAGGATCTTGCGCGTTTCCCAGACCATCTTCATCTCTTCCCGCGTGTAGCCATTGTCCTGGAACTCGTCGATGTGCGGAATGACGTTGAAGGCGATCTGCTTGCTGAACTTCTTCGGTGTTGCCGGCTGGAGGTTGATCAAGGCCGTGGTTTGCACGCCCAATTCCTCGATGCCCGAGCGGCCAGCCCCGGAAACCGACTGGTAGGTGGCGACATTGATGCGCTCGATGCCGACCGCACGATGGATCGGTGCCAGCGCCACCAGCATCTGCATGGTCGAACAATTCGGATTGGCGATGATGCCGCGCCGCCTGTAGCCGGCAATCGCTTCGGGATTGACCTCGCTGACAACCAGCGGGATCTCCGCAACGTTGCGGAACTCCGAAGTGTTGTCGATGACCACCGCGCCTGCCGCCGCCGCGCGCGGGGCATGCTCGCGGCTGACGCTGCCGCCAGCCGAGAAGAATGCAATATCCACACCCGCAAAATCGTAACGGGCAAGATCCTGCACAACCACCTTGCGCCCGCCGAAGTCGATGGTCTCGCCGGCGCTTCGCGCGCTGGCCAGCGGCACGAATTCAGTGATCGGGAACTTGCGCTCGACGAGGATGCCGATCAGGGCATCGCCAACGGTGCCGGTGGCACCGACCATGGCCACCTTGAATCTGTCTTTCTTGCTCATTTCGGGAACCTGGGAAGGAGTGGGCTCAAGCGTGGCAAACACCGCAGCGAACCGGGAACGGGTTGCCTGACCCCATCATCATTGAACAAGACGCCTGCGCGGGAATGTGACGAAATCGCATCAGCTCATCAATCGGCTGCGCCCGGCAGCAGCGGTTTCGGCGCAGCGACATCGGCGCACTGGGCACGATGGCGCAAGGCATGATCCATCAGGACCAGGGCAAGCATGGCCTCGACAATCGGCGTCGCGCGGATGCCGACGCAGGGATCGTGGCGACCCTTGGTGCGCACCTCGACCGCCTCGCCGGCGAGATTCACGCTGCGCCCCGGGATGAGGATACTCGAGGTCGGCTTGAACGCGGCACTGGCCAGGATCGTCTGGCCGCTGCTGATGCCGCCGAGGATTCCACCGGCATGGTTGCTGAGGAAGCCCTGCGGCGTCATCTCGTCGCGATGCTCGCTGCCATGCTGGCCGACCACGGCAAAGCCATCGCCAATCTCGACGCCCTTGACCGCGTTGATCGACATCAGCGCGGCGGCCACGTCGCCATCGAGCTTGCCGTAAACCGGCTCACCCCAACCCGGCGGTACGCCCTCGGCAAGCACGTTGACCCTTGCCCCGATTGAATCGCCCGACTTGCGCAGGGCATTGATGAAATCCTCCAGTTCGCCAAGCATCGAGGCATCCGGCCAGAAGAACGGATTCTGCTCGACCGCCTGCCAATCAAAAGCGCGTGGGCGCAGATCGCCCATCGCCGCCAGGTATCCGCGCACGCGGATGCCGAAGTGTTCGGCCAGCCATTTGCGCGCGATGACAGCGGCGGCGACCCGCATGGTCGTCTCGCGCGCCGAGGCACGCCCGCCACCGCGCGGATCGCGAATGCCGTATTTCTGCCAGTAGGTGTAATCGGCATGGCCGGGGCGGAAGCTGTCGAGGATCTCGCCGTAGTCCTTCGAGCGCTGATCGGTGTTGCGGATAAGCAAGGCTATTGGCGTCCCCGTCGTGCGCCCGGCAAAGGTACCGGAGAGGATCTCGACCTCATCGGCCTCGTGGCGTTGCGAGGTGAACTTCGAGCGTCCGCTTGCGCGCCGCTCGAGATCGTGGCGGAAATCCTCGGCGGCGATTGCCAGACCGGGCGGACAGCCATCGATGACGCAACCAATCGCCGGCCCATGGCTCTCGCCAAAAGTGGTGACCGTGAACAGCTTTCCGAATGCGTTGCTCGACATGGCGGTTTGAGGATTCCCGGTCTGCAATCAGCGCTGCGCGGCCGCGCGGATCGCGTCGGCATGTTCGACAAGGTCGCCGCGATCGATGACGAAGACGCCCATCTGGCCAACCGCGAACTCGACCCAGTTGAACGGCACCTCGGGCAACAATTCAACCAGGGCGCGCTCGCTCTCGCCAACCTCGACAATCAACACCCCATCCTCGGTCAACACCTCGGGCGCTTCTCGCAGGATGCGCAGGGCCAGGTCCAGCCCGTCGTTGCCGGCAGTCAAGCCAAGCTTTGGCTCATGCGCATATTCGGCCGGCATGGCCGCGTATTCGTCCTCGGTCACATACGGCGGATTGCTGACAATGAGGTCGTAGCGCTCGCCGCGCACACCGTCGAACAAGTCCGAGCTGATCGCGCGCACGCGATCGCCGACATTCTGGTACTCGATGTTCTCGCGCGCGAGGGCGAGGGCGTCGTCGCTGACATCGACCAGATCGACCAGCCAATCCGGGTAGTGCGAGGCCATGGCAATGCCGATGCAGCCGGAACCCGTGCACAGGTCCAGCGCGCGAAACACCTCGCGGTCATCCAGCCACGGCGAGAATCCACCGAGTATCAATTCGGCAATCGGCGAACGCGGCACCAGCGCCCGCCTGTCGGAAATGAACTCGAGTCCGGCAAACCAGGCCTTGCCGGTCAGGTACGCGATTGGCGTGCGTTCCTTGATGCGTCGCTCGATCAAGGCCAGCACGGCGAGCTTCTCTTCGGCGACCAGCCGCGCCTGTCCGTAGGCCGGCGACAGGTCATGCGGCAGGTGCAGGGTCTGCAGGACCAGATGCGTAGCCTCGTCGAGCGCATTGTCGTAGCTGTGGCCGAAAGTCAGTCCGGCCGCGGAGAACCGGCTGGCAGCGTAACGGATGAAGTCGATGATCGTGGCGAGTTCGGCGGTCATTGAGTATGCGGATCCAGACGTGGTCGGCAATTATAGGCGGGTCGAACGACTTGTCAGAACTGGTGATCTCCACGCAGGAATCGGCCTCGGCAAATCGCGGCCACCAAGCCCTGCGGCTCCCACGATCTGGCATGAACGGCTCTTCTGCGCCGGATTGGCAGCAGCCTGCGAGAAGGGTCTGCAGGCCGTTGCGCATCCACCTGTGCGGCCTCATTGCCCACTTGATACCTCGCCAGCGACCAAAATTTCATGTTATGTTCGGGGGTCGGCCCCGCTTTACGAATCAAAACAAAGACGCGCCGAGCGTTACCTTGATATTTTTTTCGCGACCAGACATTTGGGGATCCAAGAGAATGAACAAGAAGATTATCGCTGCATCCTGCGCCATCGCCTTGAGTATCGCGGGAATCTCCGCAGTCCAGGCCAAGGGTGGCCCGGGATTCGGCCTGTCCAACGCTACGGGTAATTTCATCAGCGCGTCCGCGGCGACACCACGACCGGCCGGAGTGGCACCGGTATGCCTTTCCGTGGCTGGCCTGACCGGCAATGGCGACTGGGGCAGCGGCGATCCGAACAACTCGGTCATCGAGATCAACATCGGTGCCGGCAATGAAATGACCGGTGCCGCCGCAGACGCCTCGATCACCGCATTCAGCCCAAGCTGGCTCTCCGAGGCAGGCGTGACTTTTTCCTCATCGACCGCTTTGGATCCGAACGCGATCAATCTCACCATGTCCGCCACCGACGCATCGGGCACCGAGGAGACATCCACCGGTGGCGTGCTTCTGTTCGGCGACTTCATGCTTCCGAACATCCCGGTGAATGCCGATGGCATCCTGCGCCTCGAGTTCAACGAAGGTTTTGACGATGGCAGTGTCAACCCGGATTCCCAATGGAATGACGCCGCTGCTCCGACCACCTGCCAGGGTATCTATCTGACCTGCACGGATCAGGCTGCATGCGACGCAGCTGTTGCGGCCATTGGCGGCGGCGGTGGCACACCGCTTGGTGAAACCCAGGAATTGCCGACCTTGAGCCAGTGGGCAATGGGTCTCCTCGCACTCGGCCTCGGCATGCTCGCATTCCGTTCGCGCAAGCGCCTGTTCCCGATGCATTGATCCCAGCACGATCGGATGTTGTGCATTCCTGCGGCCGGGCATGTCCCGGCCGCATTGCTTTCAGGCCTCCCCGCAGAATCCGGGATCCGGCACTGAACATGGCGAGTTGCGCGCAGCCCGGAAACCTTCGGTGCCGTTATACTGCAGCCATGAAATTCGCCCTGATTCGTGGACGCGTCAGCACCACCTCCCTGTTTGTCATCGCCGCCCTGGGCGTCGCCATCGGCCTCTGGGCGGGAGCACGCTGGATGTCGTCGGATGCCACGCCAAAGACAAACATTGCCGTCATGTATCCGGCTCCGCTGGGCATCCCGGACTTCACCTTGCAGCGTGCCGACGGACAGGCATTCACGGCCGCCGACCTGCGCGGACACTGGACGATCGCGTTTTTCGGCTTCACGCATTGCCCGGATGTGTGCCCGACCACGCTGGCGGCGTTCAAGCAGGTCTGGGCCAGGCTGGCCGAGCACGGCAAGACCGAAAAGGTGCAGTTCCTCTTCATCTCGGTCGATCCGCAGCGCGACACGCCGGAGCAACTCGCGCGCTACATCGCGTTCTTCAACAAGGATTTCATTGCGGCGACTGCTGCCGACGAGGAGTTGACCCGCTTGACCCGCGCCCTTGGCATCCTCTATCTGCGTGTCCCCGATCAAGCTGGCGGCTACAGCATCGATCACAGCGCTTCAGCCATGATCATTGATCCTGAAGGTCGCCGCGCCGGCATGTTCCGCCCGCCGTTCGCGGTGGAGCCGATCAGTGCCGACATCCTCGCCCTGGTCGAAGCATCCCGATGACTCCCGGCATCCTGCTGCAATACCTGCTGCCGCACCGCTTGCTGTCGCGAATCGTCTTCCACGCCACGCGCTGGACATGGACACCATGGAAGAACCTGCTGATCCGCCAGATCTCGCAGCGCTTCAAGGTTGATCTCGGCGAAGCAGCCGAACCCGACATCAACGCATATGCGCATTTCAATGCGTTCTTCACGCGCGCCCTGAAGCCTGGCGCGCGGCCGATGAGTGCCGATGCAAACGTGCTCGTTTGTCCGGCGGACGGCCATGTCAGCCAGTCCGGGGCAATCCATGGAGACCGCATCTTCCAGGCCAAGGGCCGGGAATTCAGCGCAGCCGAGCTGCTCGGCGATGCGCAAGCCGCCGCTGCCTACGCGGATGGCCAGTTCATCACCATTTACCTGTCGCCACGTGACTACCATCGCGTGCACATGCCGATGAGCGGGACTTTGGTCGCCACCACGCACATTCCCGGGCGGATTTTCAGCGTGGCACCGAAAGCCGTCGAGTCGATTCCTCGCCTGTTTGCGCGCAATGAACGCCTCGTCTGTCATTTCGAGGGTGCGCACGGGCCGTTTGCGGTTGTCCTGGTTGGCGCCTTGCTTGTGTCCAGCGTATCGACAGTCTGGGGCAATCTCGAAATTCCCCCGTATGCCTCCCGCGTGAACAAACGTGACTACCGCGGCCAGTCGATCCAGCTCGAACGCGGGGCGGAGATGGGTCGCTTCAACATGGGTTCGACGGTCATCCTTTTGCTGCCGGCAGCGGGGCCGTGCCTGGATCCAGGCCTGGTGCCCGAACAGGCGGTACGCGTCCGCCAGGACATGGGTGCGCTCGGTCCGGGCGCAGAAGACAGAATCGATCAGGCTTGAGGATTTCGTTGAAAGTGTGAATCAGGCATGGCTTTACCCCCCGGAATCCGACTAGAATTGTCAGAACATTACACTCCGCGTCACTTGGGCGGCTGTCGAATACCAGGGGGAACATCCATGCAACTGATTACTCGCTTGATTGCACTTACCCGCGGCGTGCAGCTTCGTCGCCAGTTCAAGGAAATCGAGAAGGTGCTGGAGCAACTGCCAGCCAACTCGCGGCGCCAGCTGGCCGCACTCTCGATGCGCGAGTTCTCGAATGCGACGAAATGCGAATACCCGCATCTCTACGCGACGCCACCGGAAGAGAAATATTCGCCGTGGGGCAGCGGTACCGCGATCGGCTACGAGCGAATGAAATCCGACAGCTTGCAGGTGCGCCTGCGTGGCCTTGCCCTCTGGCTTACGGTGACCTTCCATGAAACCAAGGATTCCCCGTACGCCGATCAGCGCGAACTGCACCGCCAGGTCATGCGCACATTGCGCACCTTGAAGGAATCGGTGCCAGCCAGCGAGATGTCGCAACTGCTGGCAAATCATCCCCAGGCAGCCTGAGTCGACACCACTCGCAATCAGCAGATTGCAGACAGAAAAAGCGCGGCCAAAGCCGCGCTTTTTTTATGGCCATGGATGGCCTGTATGCCTGCAACGCAGGACGACTGCACGGATGCAGGAGGTACGCATCCATGGATGGATGCGGTAGAACGGCGTCGGGAACGGCCGTCGAGAGCAACGCAGGAGCAGTTGCCGAGCAGTTGCAGGCG